>ERZ807291.1701-NODE-1701-length-35006-cov-9.343452_pt1 | contig 35006 bp, 34 predicted proteins | sample MGYA00521257_ERZ807291 | MGnify/ENA primary metagenome ERZ807291 (study PRJEB31413, sample SAMN03169783) | marine metagenome | biome: Marine; feature: Water; material: Subsurface seawater | place: North Sea | collected 2011-04-28 | depth 1 m m ...
ATCAGCGCGGTGCCGTCATAGGGGCTGGTCATCTGGCCTGCCTTCGCACCGGATTCGAGGACCAGCTTCAACATCTTCACATCATTCGCGACGGAAGAAATAGTGACCACATCGTATCGGTCGTTCTCTAAAGCATCGAGATCAGCGCCCGCGGCGATGAGCGCCGTCGCCGCGTCGATCCGGCTTTTATAGGCCGCGACCATTAGCGGTGTCCGGCCGTAAGAATCACGCGCATTCAGCTGTTTCTTGTCGGCAGCCAACCGCCGGATTTCCGCAACATCACCACTGGCGGCTGCCAGATGCAGCCCCTTATATGCAGCATATTCGGTCTCACCTGGCGGCACCTGAGCCTGAGCGGGCCCAAAAACAAAGATAACAAGAGCTGCGAGGATGCCGCCGACAGAAATCCTCACTCGGCGGCTTCGCGTCTTGCCGGCACAGGCACGGCAGATGCCGACAGCGTTTGGGTCAGTGTCAGGCCATCCGGGTCAGCAAGCGCCGCCTCGCGGGCAGCTGCTATATCAACCGCCGCGGACTCTGCATCGATTTCCCGACGAAGTGCCGGGCCGATCAGGGCCGCATTGATACGTCCGAAATTGCCGGTCCCGCGCACATGGGTATCACTGTAGCCTTTGATCAGGCGGGCACATTCTGCAATCTCCGCAGCCAGTGCAGCATTCAGCTTCTGTGCCTGCGAAATCAGGTCAAGCCACGCCTCGATCGATTCCTGTTCACGGCGGAAGCGCCAGGTGCGGCGACGCCAGCGGCGCATACCGGCAAGCGTTTTCAGTTTCAGGAAGCCGGTCACCGAGGATGAATTCAGCTCCATCCCTTTGTGCCAGTTTCGAAGTTTCTCGGATTTTTCGGCGCGCGCCAGAACCATCCGCGCGATGCCCTCGGGCAGCACGTCGCAGAATTCCGCGATGCCGGGCTTCAGGAACTCAGTAACTTTCACCGAATCACCTGCCGCAGCGCCTGTCTCCGCACGGATGCGGGCAAGGCGTTCGGGGCGTGTCTTGGCCTGCGCGACACGAATGACATCTTCGAACGACATACGCACCGCGAGGTATTTCGCGACTCGCACCAGAACATCCACCTCACCGTCAGCATAGGGGGCTAACCGGTCGAGATAGAGCCCCGCATAGGCCGTATCCTGAAAGTCCATCAGCCGCCGGATCGCGTGGTCCAGGGTCGGCTGCACCTCGGCCGGGAACGATGCGGCGCGTTTCAGAAGATCAGGGGTAGCTGTCACATGTGCAAACCGGTCTTCGGGCTGCAACGCCTGTACCGCGACATCGCCCTTTGCCGCCTTGAGCCCCGCCTCAAATCCGGCAAGGTTGGCCTCCACGGCCTTCCCCTCGGCCCGGATTCCTTCACGGAAAGTCTCATCGGAAATCGGCAATGTGCCGCAACCGGCAATGGAGCCCAGCAGCACGGCACTGATATGCGCACCAGCGTTCCGTGCAGCATCTTCCATATCGAAAAATATCTGCGATTTGGACCTGTCGCCCGCCACCTGAACCAACTGCTTGTTATCGGCCCGGCCGTCGCCCATTTTCATCTTTTCAGATGTCGCGAAGACGCGATGGGTCGAGGCGATCAACAGTGTACGATCCGGCGTCACGTAGCCGGATTGTATCTGGCGCCCGGTTTCCAGAAGCTCGCTCGATGCAAAGACATCGATCTCGCCCGGCGAGGGACTCAACGCAAACACCGGTTCGGCACCCCCGATTTCATCCCAGGTCTGCGGCCAGATTTCTACATAATAGGTCGTCGCCCCGGTCCGCTGCGCGACGCCCGGAATGGACGTCGCCTGTACCGGCAGGTTGCTGTCCTGCGCGGCGTTGACGATCCAGCTTGTCAGCACACCGCCGCCTTCGCCACCCAGAGCCGCGATCAGCAGTGTCAGCGGCGCGGTCATGCCCCGTGTCCCCCGAGCAGACCGATCACGGATTTACGCATCCCCTCGACCGCGCGTTCCAGCATGCCGGGATTACGTACGCGCTCCGCCCGGTAGAAGGACGGACACAGCACTGCTGCATGGCTGACCTCGCCACACAATCCACAGCCGACGCAGCTGTTATTGACGCTCGCGACAGGATCCTCTCGCAGAGGATCGGGATTGGGCTTGATCGTCAGGCTGGGACAGCCCGACAGACGAATACAGGAATGATCGCCCGTACATACTTCGTCATCGATACCGAAGCGCGGCAGTTCGACCCGCTTGCCGCTTTTGAGCTTTTCGGCATTCTCGCCCCGCAGGCGCCGCTGGCGGGCAAGCTGGCATTCACCGTCGGCAATAATGATCTTCAAACCTTTTTCAGAGGTCGTCAGCGCTTCGCGCAACGTCTCCACCATGGCAGCAACCGAATAGGTCCGCACCGTGCGCATCCACGGCACACCAAGCGCCTCCAGCGTCCTCTCGATGGACATGCCCGGGTCGCGGCCGCCCCGGCCCTTGGCGCTCGACGGAATAAACTGTTGCCCCGTCGCCGAGGTAAACCCGTTCTGCATGATCACCAGAACAGCATCGCCCTCGTTCAGCATGTTGGCGATCACCCCGGTGGTCAGACCGTTATGCCAGAAACCTCCATCGCCCATGATCGAAATCGATCGTTTGTCCTGGAAAGGCGAGACCGCCGCGGCGCTCGCAAGCGACATGCCATAACCGAGGATCGAATTCCCCATCGAAAACGGCTCGAACGTCGCGAACGCGTGACAGCCGATATCGGCAGCAATATGCACCTTGCCAATATCTTCCTGCAGCAATTTAAGCGCCGAAAACACCGGGCGTTCCGGGCAACCTGTACAGAATTGGGGCGGGCGCGGCGGCAATGCCGTCGGAAACGCCGCCTCGGCCCCGTCCATTGCCGCATCGATACGATCCGCTTCGGCGCGGATCTGAACTGGATCACCAATACCGAGCCCCTCTGCCTCAATGAAACCCATCAGGCCCTGATGCATGACGGCGCCGTTATATTCGCCGGCCATCGGGAACACGTCCTTGCCGTGAAGGCGCGTCTGAATGTCCGCCTTGCGCAGGATGGTATTGATCTGGTGTTCGATATACTCGGGGTTACCCTCTTCGATAATCAGGACCGCGTCTTTTCCGGCGGCGAAGTCCCTAATCTGGTCGGGCACCAACGGGAAGACCACATTGAGGACCATCAGCGGTATCTTGCTGTTGCCGAAATCGTCGGCAAGACCGAGCCGGGCAAGACGGCGGATGAGCGTATTGTAGAGACCGCCCGGCACGATGATGCCAAGCCGCTCTATATCTCCGTCGAAAAATTCATTGAGCTTCCTGTCGCAGATAAATTTCTGTGCCGCGGGCAGCCGCTCTTCGACCTTGAGTTTTTCCTGCGCAAACGTCACAGGCGGATGGGCAAGGCGGCCGTAGTTGAAAGGTGCCGGTTCTTTCTGGCGCTCCCGCGTGTTGATCGGCGGTTTCTTGTTGTCTCTGGCGATGAACCGTCCTTGCACATGACAGGACCGGATGCGCAGCTGCATGATAACCGGCGTGTTTGACGCCTCCGACAGCTCGAATGAGCTTTCCACCGTATCAACGATGGAGGTCAAGTTCGGTCGCGGGTCGACCAGCCACATGCTCGATTTCATCGCCATCGACAGCGTGCGTTCCTGAATAATGCTGGCGCCTTCGCCGTAATCCTCACCACTGACAATCAACGCCCCGCCGATCACACCGGGCGAGGCAAGATTACTGAGCGCGTCGGCGGCAACATTCGTGCCGACAATGGATTTCCAGCCAACGGCGCCGCGCAGCGGATAATTGATGGACGCGCCGAGCATGGCCGCAGCCGCCGCCTCGTTCGTGCCGGTTTCGACATGAATGCCCATTTCATCCATCAGTTCCTCGGCATCAAGCAGCACATCGAGCAGATGCGACACCGGCGCACCCTGATAGCCGCCGACATAAGCGACGCCGGATTGAAGCAAAGCCTTGGTGACCGCGAGAATCCCCTCGCCATGAAAAACTTCGCCATCGCCGAGGCGAAGCGATTCCACTTCCTTGCTGAATGATCTTTCGGCGCTCATATCCGTCTCCCCTGGTACCGTTATCGGCAAACCTAGGGGGGATTTATACGCGGGTTTCACAATATTGGCACGACTCCATCGCACCGTTTGCCTATCCCGCCACAAACAGTATTCTCCCGGCAATATGACACGGAAAACATCTTCTCCCATGGCACGTCTGCCCTCCGTCGACCGGCTGCTGAAAGCGGATGCGATTGCGCCGCTTATCGACACGTTCGGCCGGGTGGAAACGACGGCAGCGATCCGGAATACACTGGCCGGAATCCGCAAAGACATGGCAGCGTCAGGAGACGAACCGCCGACGGATACCGCCATCCTTGAAGCGGCATCGGAGGCACTCACGCAAAATGCCGCCCCGTCGCTGCGCCCGGTCTTCAACCTGACCGGGACGGTTCTGCACACCAACCTGGGGCGGGCTTCGCTGCCGGAAGAAGCAATCGACGCGGTGGCCGCCGCCGCGCGCGGTGCGAGCAACCTGGAATACCGCATCGGTGAGGGAAAACGCGGCGACCGCGACGAACATATCGAAGACCAGCTATGCGCCATGACCGGGGCGGAGGCCGCGACCATCGTCAATAACAACGCCGCTGCCGTGATGCTTGTCCTGAATACGTTCGCGCTGGGCAAGGAAGTACCGACATCTCGGGGAGAGCTGATCGAGATCGGCGGCTCGTTCCGGATGCCGGATATCATGGCCCAGTCGGGATGCACACTGGTCGAGGTCGGCACCACCAACCGCACCCATCTGAAAGACTTCGCCGGGGCTATCGGGCCGGATACCGGCATGATCATGAAGGTGCATACGAGCAATTACGTGGTGGAAGGGTTTACCGCCGAGGTGCCGGAACCGGAACTGGCGAAACTGTGCCATGACAACAACATCCCCTTTGCCATCGATCTCGGCAGCGGCACCCTCACCGATCTCGCACAGTTCGGCCTCCCGCATGAGCCGACACCGATGGAAGCCATGAAACACGGGGCGGATGTCATCACCTTCTCCGGCGACAAACTGCTGGGTGGACCACAGGCCGGGATCATTGTCGGCACGAAGGATTACATCGCGCAGATAAAGAAAAACCCGATGAAACGCGCCCTGCGCTGCGACAAGATGACGATTGCCGCGCTTTCAGCGGTGCTACGTCTCTATGCCGATCCCGACCGTCTGGTCGAACGCGTCCCCACGCTCCGCCTGCTGGCACGCCGGGTGGACGCGATCCGGGGCGTTGCCGAAAGGATCGGCCCGGCCCTTGCTGCCGCCGTCGACGGGTTCGGATCGGTGACCGATACCGCCTGCGAAAGCCAGATTGGCTCCGGCGCCCTGCCGACACGGCGCATTCCGAGCGCGGGCCTGGCAATCTCGCCCAATGCAAAAAGCGGCACCGCGCTCAAAGCCCTGGCAGAAGCCTTTCGCGCCCTGCCGGTACCGGTCATCGGGCGCATCCAGGACGATGCGTTTATCCTCGATCTCCGCTGTCTCGAAGACGAGGACAGCTTTACCGCACAGCTTCCGGCGCTCGATCTTCCGCGATGATTATCGCGACTGCAGGCCATGTCGATCATGGCAAGACGCTACTGATCAAAACCCTGACCGGGATCGATACAGACCGCCTGCCGGAAGAAAAAAAACGTAACCTCACCATCGACCTCGGGTTCGCCTACCTGCCTCTGGACGGTGCAGAGACGATTGGCTTTATCGATGTACCGGGTCATGAACGCTTCATCCGCAACATGCTCTGCGGTGTCGCCGGGATAGATTTCGTGCTGTTCATCGTTGCCGCCGATGACGGCCCGATGCCGCAGACCCGGGAGCACCTCGCCATCCTGGACCTGCTGGGCGTCAATCGCGGTGCGGTGGCCCTGACCAAGATCGACCGGGTCAGCGAAGAGCGCGCCGCCGAGGTCGCCGAGGATATCGAGCTGCTGTTCACCGATACGTCGCTCGAGGGATTGCCGGTTTTCCCGGTCTCCGCCATGACCGGTGCCGGTATCGACGGCCTGAAAAACCATCTGCTCACCATTGCGGCAGGCCTGCCGCCACGCCCGGTGACTGGCAATTTCCGACTCGCCATCGACCGCAGTTTCGATGTGGTGGGGGCAGGGCTTGTCGTGACCGGGACGGCTTTTTCCGGCCGGGTTGAAGCCGACGAAGCCGCACATGTGCTTGGGGCCGACATGGATGTCCGCATACGCGGTATTCACGCGCAGAACGCCAAGGCCGGAAGTGGCCGCGCGGGGCAGCGCTGCGCCCTCAACCTGGCAGGGACGGCGCTCGACAAAGACCTCATTGAGCGCGGCGACTGGGTTGTCACCGGTAATATCCCGGCACCTTCGCACAAAATCGATATCCGGCTGCGCGTGCTGAAATCCGAAGCCCGCGCGCTGGCGCACTGGACGCCGGTGCACGTGCATCTTGGTGCCGCCGAAACCACCGGGCGCGTCGCCATTCTGGGCGCGACGAACATCTCGCCCGGTGAAAGCGGCCTGGCACAGATTGTCCTCGACCGTCCGATCGGCGCCGTACATGGCGACGGGCTGATCCTCCGTGACCAGTCCGCGCAGCGCACCCTGGGCGGCGGCCGCGTGATCGACCTGTTTCCGCCGGCCCGCGGCCGGGCGAAACCCGACCGGCTTGAATTCCTGCAGGCGATGGAAGACCCCGATGACGGCACTGCACTGTCGTCCCTGCTGGACAGCTCGCCCAACGGGCTTCACCTCGACCGTTTTGCCGCGACACGGAACCTGACCGATGACGACATGGAAGCGCTGGCTGAACTGGTGCCAATGAAATCGGTCCGCACCGAGACCGGCACATTGGGGTTTTCCGACGACCGCTGGGCTTCCGTGCGCACCGCAGTGCTGACCGGGCTCGCCGCCTGGCACAAGAAATCACCTGATACCGTCGGCCCCGGCGAAAACCGCGTGCTGGCCGGCACCGGCATCCGCCTGCCCCCTGAAGCCGCCGTCGCCGTCTCCGCGGAACTGGTGCGCGAAGGCGTTATCGTCAAGGAAGGCATGGGCGTGCGCCTGCCGTCCCATAAACCGAGCCTGCAGGGAGCCGACGCCACCAACTGGAAGAAGATCAAACCGCTGCTGGTCGATGGCGGCCTGCGACCGCCCGTTGTCGTGGAAATCGCACAGGAAATAGGCAGCGAACCGCGCAAGGTGGAATCCCTGCTGGTGCGCGCCGGGCGTCACGGCCTGGTCGTGCGGATTGCCAAAAACCGGTTCTACCCGCCCGAAACCCTGCGCAAACTGGCGGATATCGCCGAGACGGTCTCAACCGATGTCGAGGACGGGATGATCACAGCAGCGAATTTCCGCGATGCCACAGATATCGGCCGCAACGTCGCCATCGAGGTCCTGGAATTCTTCGACAAGGTCAAATTCACCCGCCGCGTCGGCGACGGGCACGAGGTTATCCGCCCGGCCGCAGATGCCTTTAGCGGCGATTGAAAGTCGGGTATTGTCCCGACACGTCGGAAGAGAATCGTTCCCCGGTGGGGCGCCCGGTCTTCAAAACCGGTGAGGGGCGTTAGACGTCCCTGGTGGGTTCGACTCCCACTCTTTTCCGCCAATTTTCTTCTGCTTCCTTGATTGTCACGCTTCACTCCCGCGATCTGTCAAAGCCGATCGACCGACATCAAGCCTGCGTGGTTGGCATCGTTTGGCACATTTTCCATCTACACCACTTGTATGCAAGTTAATTGACGGGCATGGTCATCCTTCAGGGATGAACCGGAGCACATAAACTTGCCCAGCCTAGCGAGCACTGACGGCACATCGCTTTATTACGAAGAGAGCGGCACGGGTACGCCCGTGCTGTTCATCCATGAATTCGCCGGCAATCACCGGACCTGGACCGCGCAGGTGGCCTCGCTCGGCAAAACGCATCGCTGTATCGCCTATTCCGCGCGCGGGTATCCGCCGTCAGATGTGCCCGACAGCGATGACGCCTATGGTCAGGATATCGCTGTCGGCGACGCGATTGCCGTGTTGAATGCGCTGAACATCGAACGCGCCCATATCGTCGGACATTCGATGGGCGCCTATACCGCGCTGCATGTCGGGCTGAACCACCCGGATCGCTGCATTTCCGTCGCCGCGCTCGGCTGCGGCTGGGGCTCTCACCCGGATGAGCGGGAAAAAGCACGCGGACTATGTGAAGATATCGCCGTCATGTTCCGTGAAAAGCCGATTGCCGAATCCGCGGCGGCCTATGCGCGCTTCCCGATGCGCCATACGTTCGAAGCGAAGGATCCGGCAGGTTTCGCAGCATTCGAGGAAATCCTCGGCGGGCTGTCGCCGGAAGGAGCCGCCCTGACCATGCTGAACCTGCAGCGCGACCGCCCCACCCTGTGGGATATGGAACAAAACCTGAAGAATTTCACGTTGCCGCTGCTGGTGCTGGTCGGCGATGAAGATCACCCCTGCCTCGATGGCAGCCTGTTTCTCAAACGCACCGTGCCGACCGCGGCGCTGCAGATCGTCCCGCGCGCGGGACATACGATCACGATGGAAGAACCGGCAATCGTCAACGCGGCGCTTGCAGATATCTTTGCCGCGGCATCGGACGGCACCTGGATGAATCACCGAAAAGACGACAACAGCTAAACAGAGGAATCGACAATGGACCTGTATCTCAAAGGAAAGACCGCCCTGATCACCGGCGGCAGCGAAGGCATCGGCAAGGGCATCGCCATGGGACTGGCGGAAGAAGGCGTTGATATCGCGATCTGTTCGCGCCGCCCCGAACCGCTCGAAGCAACCGCCCAGGAAATCCGCGACGCGACCGGCGTGAAGGTGGTCGCAATCCCGACCGACCTGACCGACGACGACCAGTGCCGCGAATTCATCGAGCAGGGTGCGAAGGAACTCGGACGCGTCGATATCATGGTCAACAATGCCGGGTCGTCACCGGGCGGCGTGATCGAAACCCTGACCGAGGAAGACTGGGCCCAGTCACTCCAGCTCAAATTCATGGGTTACGTGCGCTGCCTTCGCTACGTACTGCCGATTATGGTCAAGCAGGGCGGTGGACGTGTGCTCAACCTGATCGGCAATGACGGTGTGAAGCCTTCCTATTGGGAGATCGCACCGGGTGCCGCCAATGCCGCCGGCCAGAACCTGACCATTTCGCTCGCCGGTCAGTACGGCAAACACGATATCAGCTTCGTTGCCGTCAACCCCGGTCCGGTACGTACCGAACGCTGGACCGGGCTGGTCAACGCGATGTCGCGGGACATGAACATCCCGTTCGAGGAAGCCGACACGCTGGCACCGGCATCGATTCCGCTCGGCCGGATCGCCGAGACCAAGGAAGTCGCCGATCTCTGCGTCATGCTCTCGTCTCCGCGGACGCATTTCGTCAACGGTACGCAGATTGAAATCGACGGCGGACAGGAAAAATCGCTGATGGACCGGTCACGCGACGGGTAACAGAGCGATGGCCGAAGAACCCGGTCTGCATCCCGACCGGCATCCTGACCCGCATAATGCCTTTGTCGAACAGGCCGCCATCGCCGGCGTGCCTGACGGGCCGCTGGCCGGTCTGACATTCGCCGTGAAGGACAACATCGCGGTCAAAGACCAGATGTTCACGGCAGGCCACCCCCTGTTTGCAGACAGGCGCGCGTCGGACTCCGCGACGGCAGTGACAGCGCTGTTCGCCGCTGGCGCCGATTTCGTCGGCATGGCGCAAACCGACGCGGGCGGATTCGGCGCATCGACCCTCCAGACGAAAAACCCGGCCGCCCCGGACCTTATCGTCGGTGGCTCGTCGGGCGGTTCCGCCGCCGCCGTGGCTGCAGGCCATTGCGATTTTGCCCTTGGCACCGATACCGGCGGCAGCGTGCGCATACCGGCAGCCTGTACCGGGCTTTACGGGTTCAAACCGACTTATGGCCGCGTGTCGAATGACGGCGTATTTCCGTTGACGCCCCAGCTCGACCATGTCGGCGTTATTGCTTCCAGCCTTGATATTCTCGAACGCAGTGCGCGGGTTCTGCTCGACGCCGACGCCCAGAACGAAAACGCGACTAAAACCGGGCCCGGAACCACACCCGACAGGCTGAGGATCGCCGTCGAGATCGACCGGGCCAGCCTGTTCGATCAGGCGATATCAGACGAACTCGACAGGGCCGCAGAAGTACTCTCGGACGCGGGACACGAAGTGGTCAGGCTGGCGGTGCCGGGCCGGGAAAATATCGCCGACGCCCACGGCGTTATCGTACTTTCGGAAGCCTCTGCAATTTATGCGGACCTGACCGAAGACCAGCGCAACAATCTCGGTAAAGCCGCCGCGAGCGCATTGCGACATGCAAAGAACCTTCATGCAGAGGAAATCACCGCGGCCTGGGAATGGGCGCGAGCGGCAGATGGTCGTCTGCAGAAGGTTTTCGAAAATCATGACGTCCTCATCTCGCCGACATTACCGATTGCGCCTCCCGCTGCCGATGCCCGTCGTATCCAGCTCGGCGGCGGAGAGCACCCTGTCGTCGTCGGGATGACGCTGCTTACCTGCCTCGCAAACCTGACCGGCAACCCTGTTATCGGCCTGCCCAATCCACTGTCACGGGTCCTGCCGCGAACCGGGCTGCAACTGCTTGGCCCGATGAAACACGACGAGGCACTGTTCGGTATCTCGGCGCGTATCGAAGCCGATCTGGCAGGGGCCACCGCCCCATGAGCTCAGACGTATCTGACACCGCCATACGCGAAGATTATGCATTGGACGAACAGATCGGGTTTCGGTTGCGCCTGGCTCTGCAACGGCACACGGCAATTTTTTTCGCCCACATGGATATCGGACTGACACAAACACAGTTCGCGGTCCTCGCGCGCCTCTGGGAATCCGGGGCAAGCTCGCAGAATGAACTGGGCCGCGCCGCCGCTATTGATTCCGCGACGATATGGGGCGTGGTGCAGCGGCTACAGACTGCGGGACTGGTGATGACCAACGCACATCCATCCGACAAGCGCCGCCGCATGATCAGCTTAACAAGTCCGGGGCGCGACATGATGAAGGCAGCCATTACCAAGGCACAGAGGTCCAATGAAGAAACACTGGCGCCACTCACCACAACAGAGCGAAAATCGCTGATATCCCTGTTGAGCAAGCTGAGCGACTGAGAATAAGGACCGGAAGATGAAGCCGCCCAAATTCGATTATTTTGCACCGGACAGCATCGAAAGCGCGCTGACGCTGATCGCAGAACATGGCGACGACGCCCGCTATCTGGCAGGCGGCCAAAGCCTGGTACCGATGATGAATTTCCGGGTCGCCGCCCCATCGGCACTGATCGACCTGAACGGGATTGCCACCCTTCGCGGTATAAAGGTCGATAAAAACAGCCGCCTGCATATTGGTGCGATGACCCGCACGCGGGAAATCGAGATGGATTCAACAATCGCTAGTGCCAATCCGCTTCTACACGCCGCGGCACCTCATATTGCCCACATCCAGATCCGCAACCGGGGCACTATCGGCGGCAGTCTCGCCCATGCCGATCCTGCCGCAGAGATGCCGGGGATCGTTCTGGCCTGCAACGCGGAGATAAATTCCATTGGCCCCGCAGGGCCGAGGTCGATTGCTGCCGGTGACTTCTTTGAGGGCATCTATTCAACCGCTCTGCAGGACGGAGAAATGATCACCGAGATTGTTTTCCCACCCTGGCCCGCCGCGCGCTGCTGGGCATTTCAGGAGATATCCCGGCGCGAGGGTGACTTCGCAATGATCGGCATTGCCGCCTGGTTCGATCTAAATGAAACGGGTGAAATTTCAGCCGCGAGCCTGACCGCCATCGGTGCCGGCGACACGCCCCTGCGGTTACCGGCAGCCGAAGAAATTCTGTCAGGACAGCCGCCGGGCGACGTTCTTTTTGCCGAAGCCGCGCAGGCCGCCGTCAACGAATTGGATCCGGGCAGCGACCTGCACGCGTCTGCCGAATACCGGCGGGAGGTCGGCGGCGTGCTGGTCGAACGGGCCCTGAAAACCGCCTTGCAACGCGAAGCACCGGGGTACACGGCATGACGGAACAACATCACCTGACCCTGACCGTCAACGGACGGGCGCATAGCTGCGACGTCGAACCCCGCATGACGCTCGCCGATTGCCTGCGTGAAAAGCTAGACCTGACGGGCACCCATCTCGGTTGCGAACACGGCGTCTGCGGTGCGTGTACGATCATTGTCGATGGTGCAGCCGTCAGGTCCTGTCTCATGTTCGCGGTACAGGCGGAGGGGGCGGAGATCACCACGGTCGAAGGACTGGCCGATGGAGAAACGCTATCGGTTCTGCAACAGGCATTCCACGATAACTTTGCCCTGCAATGCGGGTTCTGCACACCGGGCTTCCTGACAACGGCGGAGACGATCCTCGCCGAAAACCCGTCCCCGACCCGGGCCGAAGTCCAAAGTGCGATCTCCGGCAACATATGCCGTTGCACGGGCTACGTGCCGATTATCGATGCGATACTGGAGGCTGCCGAACGGCGGCGGGCAGGGAAAAAATGACCACGTCTTCCCCCTATATCGGTGCCTCGGTCAAACGGCTTGAAGACCGGCGATTCCTGACCGGGACCGGGCGTTATATCGACGATGTGAAACTGCCTGACATGGCGGTGATGGCCATCTATCGCAGCCCCCACGCCCATGCACGAATCAACAGCATAGATCTGGCAGCGGCCCGGGCAGTGCCCGGCGTGATCGATGCGTTCTGCGCCGCCGATATCGATATGGACCTGCCGGTTATCCCCTTGCGTCTTGCCCCCTTCGACGGATTCGAGCGTTTTCTGCAACGGCCGATCGCACAGGACAAGGTGCGGTTTGTCGGCGAACCGGTGGCCGTTGTCATCGCCTCTGACCGCTATATCGCCGAAGACGCGCTGGACCTGATCGAGGTAGATTTCGCCCCACTCCCCGCGGTCACCTCGGTCGACCAGGCTGCATCCGGCGAAACCCTGATCCATGAAGACGCCGGCGAAAACATGGGCACCCGCTATACCGTCGGGCGCGGCGACACGGACGATGCTTTCAGCGATGCCCCCTATACCCGCCGTGAACGGTTCACGACCAACCGACACGGCGCGGTCCCGATGGAAACACGCGGGCTGATCGCCGAGTTCGACCCCGATGCGCCATTGCTGCGTCTGTACGGCGCAACCAAGGTAAACTTCTTCAACCGGCGCCACCTGGCCGCCGCATTCGACCTGCCCGAAGAGGCCGTAGAGCTGATCGAGACCGATGTCGGCGGCGGTTTCGGCGCGCGGGGTGAGCTGTACCCGGAAGACTACCTCGTCCCCATCGCCAGCCGGCGCAATGGGCGGCCCGTCAAATGGATCGAAGACCGGCGCGAAAATCTGACCGCCACCAATCATTCGCGCGACATCGTCTGTGATCTTGAAATCGCGACATCGAATGATGGAAAAATCCTTGGTATGCGCGCCACCGTGCAGGGCGATATGGGTGCCTATGTCCGCACCAATGGCGGCGTCGTCGCATCCAAGGCCGCACAGTTTCTACCCGGTCCCTATCGCGTCCCGTCTTTTTCCTGCGACGTGCAATTTCTGATCACCAACAAGACACCCGTCGGCACGTTTCGCGGGCCGGGCCGATTTGAAGCCAATTTCTGCCGCGAACGACTGCTCGACATGGTGGCTGCCGATCTGAACATCGACCCGGCTGAACTCCGGCTCCGCAACCTGATGGAACCTGCGGAACTACCCTACCGTATCGGCGAGCTGGTGCCGGGTGACGTGAACGCCACGTTCGATCGGGGCAATTATCCTTCTGCGCTCAACCAGCTTCTGGACGAGGTCGGATATGCCGACTGGAAAGACAGGCAGGGAGAGATAATCGACGGCCGCGCACACGGACTGGGCATTGCCTGTTTTATAGAAAGCAGCGCTGCGGGCCCGCCGGAGACCGCCCGCGTCACAGTCGCCCCCGACGGTAACATCGAAATCCGCACCGGTGCATCATCCGTGGGACAGGGTACCGAAACCGGGCTGGCGCAAATTTGCGCAGACTACCTTGCCATCGATATCGACCGTATCAATGTCCTGCATGGCAGCACCACGCTGGTGCCGACAGGAGGCGGCACGTTCCATAGCCGCAATACAGTCATGGCGGGCAATGCCGTGCGGATGGCCGCTGAAGCATTGCGCACCCGCAGTATCGAACTCGCCGCGCTCCGCTGGAATACAGATGCCGGCGGCCTCGAATACCGCGATGGCGCAGTGCATCGGGGCGACGATCCGGGGTCTATTCTGTCACTGGCCGAACTTGCCGCATTCGCTCGATCGCGCGGCCCCGACGAAGCCCTCGCCGCAGATGCCGCCTTCGATAACGAGGGAAAACTGTCCTATTCCTATGGCGCGCACGCGGCCCTTGTCGCCGTCGACGTTGCCACCGGCGTGATCGAGGTTAAAAAATATGTCCTGACGGAAGAAATCGGCCGCGCGCTGAACCCGGCAATGGTGCAGGGCCAGGCGGTCGGCGGACTCGTGCAGGGCCTTGGCGGCACGTTTCTCGATCACATGATCTATGACGAAGACGGGCAGTTACTGACCGGCAGTTTTGCCGATTACCTGCTGCCGACCAGTACGGAACTACCCGAAATCACCGCCATCGCGCTGGAAGAATCACCGTCTGAATTCAACCCGATGGGATTCAAGGGCGCTGGCGAGGGCGGTATCGTTGCCGTCGCCGCGGCAGTCGGGAATGCTGTTGTTCACGCGCTGAACGCTCATGGCATCCAGATCAACGACCTGCCGATCACACCGAACCGTCTGCGCGCAGCGCTGCGCGCCACCGGCACCTGACAAAAGGAAATTTCCGATGACCGTTATCGATGTTCACGCACATTTTGTCCCGCCGGATGTCCTCGAAACGCTGAATGACCGCGGGCGTGATTTCGGCATCGACCTGGTCGAGACGCAGCCCGGCTGCCATTGCTGCCGCTTTGAATCCGGCATGCAGATCAGACCGTTTTTCGACACCCTGATGAATACCGGCCACCGGCTGGGACAAATGGATGAGCAGGGCGTCGACCGCGAAGTGCTCAGCATCTGGACCGATATATTCGGCTACGACCTGCCCGCCGCCAAGGGCGCGCTTTGGCACACCGCCCTGAATGACAGCCTGACGCGTCTGTGCGATGCACATGCGGAACGGTTTTCCTGGCTTGCATCCGGCGCACTTCAGGACGCGTCACTGGCCGCGCGTGAACTTGAACGCGGTATGAAAGCCGGCGCAGTCGGTGCAATCATCGCTTCACATATCGACGGCAAAAACCTCGGCGAATGCGCGCTGGACGAATACTGGGCTGCCTGTGTCGAGCTTGGCGCGCCGGTATTCATTCACCCGGCACAGCCGATTGCGCCGCCCCGCGCCGAACGCTTCGCACTCAACCAGATCGTTGCCTATACCAACGACACAACCCTCACCGTGGGTTCCCTGATTTCTGCGGGCGTCATGGACCGGTTCCCGGGGCTTGAATTCATCCTGTCCCATGGCGGCGGATCGGTGCCGTTCCTGATCGGCCGGTTCGACCGTATGCATCGCGCGGCGGATCCGACAGCAACCGGCAACGTGGCACAACAGACACCGTCGAGCTATCTGACGCGATTCCACTATGACACGATCCTGCATCATGGTCCGGCGCTGAACTATTTGCGGGACCTGGTCGGGGTCGATCGTATGTTGCTCGGCACCGACCTGCCCTTCCCGCCGGGCGACCCCGACCCGCTGTATTCATTGCGTGACGCAGGATTCGATGCGGCGGATATCGAACGGATTGTCGACACAAACCCGAACGCGCTGTTCAGTTTCTAGGAGATTGAGTCGATCCGAAATTTTCGAAGCGCTGATTGACGTGCCGCAAACGCAAAAATACAGTCAGGCCCCAACTACCGAAGGAACTCAGATGTCGACGATAAAGTACGACGATTCCTCCTACCCGGTGCGGGACGACCTTGTCAGCGCCCATCAGCGTGCCTGGAAGCACCTGTCGAAAGCAGGCAGCTGGCTGACCGGCGACGAGCGCGTAAAGATCATGGCCGAAACCCGCCACGCGCGCAGTTGCGCCACTTGTGCCGCCGTAAAAGATGCATTGTCGCCCTTCGCAGTGACCGACGCCCACGATGCCGGTACCGACCTGCCGGAAAACTGGGTCAACATGATCCATCTGATCGTTGCGGATCCGGGCCGTCTCACGCATGGCTGGTATAGAAAAACAATTGATGGCGGCATCGCCGAAACGCATTTCGTCGAGATCGTCAGCGTCGTCGCCCACACGACCGCGATCGACACGTTTGCCAAAGGGCTGGGTGTCCCGGTACGCAACCTGCCGGAACCGCAGGATGGCGCCCCATCCCATTATCGCCCCAAAGAAGCCCGCCAGCATCAGGCCTGGGCGCCCAATATCGCCTGGGATGAATTCGGTCCCGACGAAGCCGACTACTTCGTCGGCCCCGAATCGAGTATCCGCCGCGCACTGACGCTGATACCGGATGAAGCCCGCAGCTTTTTCGACGTCACCTCCGCCCAGTATCTTGCCGGGCCGCAAATGCGGGACTTCAGCCAGGAATTCCGGGCGATCACCCATCTGCAGATTGAACTGCTGGCAGCGCGGGTGTCGGCACTGAACCAGTGTACGTATTGAACGACCAGCCATTCGGCACTGCTCCGTGCGAGCAGCGAACATACTGGAGACGACCTCGACTATAACGCGATCACCGGCGGCACAGACGCCGGTGATACCGGCATCGAAAATGGCGACTTGATGATCGAATTCGCCGAAGCGGTCCTGAGCGAAGACACTGCGCGACTAATGGCAGCCCGACAGGCCATTCATGACACGTTGGGGGCCGACGCGGTGGTCGATTCGGCCGGTGTTGCAGCTCTTTTCAATGCCATTGACCGGATCGCCGATTCCACCGGCGCCCCGCTCGAAGCCGACAAGGCAGAAATGACGGCAGGACTGCGCGCAGAAATCGGTATCGACGCCTTCGCGGCGCAGAAAGAAGCGCTTGATCTGGGTGCGGCCGAAACAGCCGCCGAATAGGCGCCACCGGCCAAATGTATGACCCATGTTGAACAATAGTTTTCGGGGCGGCGCAAAGCCGCCCCGTTGCATTCGCCAAACCGCAACGGCATAGTTCCCGTGCCGTGGCGATATCTCGCTGCGGTACATTTACGCAAAGGAGGACTTATGTCCGAGAAACTTGGGATAGGCGATTCCTTCCCCGACCTGACGATCAATCTCGTCGGCGGTGGAACGCTGGACCTGCCAGGTGGCCTTGATACGAAATACAAGGTTATCCTGTTCTACAGAGGTCATTGGTGACCTTTCTGTCGCCGGCAGTTAGTCGGCTTTGAAGAACAGAAGGCAGCACTAGAAAAGCTTGGTGTGTCAGTCGTTGCAGCGAGCATCGACGCGGCAGACAAGGCGCAGGAAGTGGCCGATGAGGTCTCCTTCCCGGTTGGCATGGAAGTCAGCCGCGAAATCGCCGACGCGTTGGGATCCTGGTGGGAAGACCGCCGGAGCATCATCCAGCCGTCAGAATTCATCCTCGGACCCGATAACAAGGTTCTGGCGTCCAGCTATGCAGACGGCCCACTCGGCCGGATTCAGGCGGATGATGTTGTCAAGCTGATCACTTTTTACGAATCCCAATAAGTAGCGGTTTCGTAAAACAGATGCCGACGATGCCGGGCGCGGGATTCCGCGCCCGGCATTTTTATTTTTCCCCGGCAAACACACCTGACGCGGCCCGATCATAATCCGCCACGTTGCGGTCCCTCTGTCCCTGGAGTAGCGTTCGGACAAGAATGCCAAACAGCGGGGAACAATACGTGCCCAATCCGCAATACGAACATTTCAAAAATTTCTCGTCGAACGGTATGTCCTTCAGTGAAAAGAAGCAGGTCTGGCTCGGGATATCCGACGTGACCGAAGCCGAATTCGACGCGATGATGGCCGAAGAAAAAAGTCGCGAACCGAGCGTACCGCAGGTCGGCGAAATGGCGCCCGATTTCACGGCGGAGCGTCTTGGCGAAGGCCGCAGCCGCACCGGTGAATACGTTACGCTGTCACAACTGAAAGGCCGCCCGGTGGCACTCGCCTTCGGCTCATTTACCTGACCGCCTTTCCGTGATCAGACCGTGCGTCTGAATGAAATTTATGACACCTACAAAGCGGATATCGAATTTTTCCTGATCTATATCCGCGAAGCCCATCCGTCCGACGGCTGGCAAACACCGCAGAACCTGTATGACGATGTCATCTTTGACGCGCCGGGCAGTGAAGACGAACGCGCAGAAATTGCGGGCGTCTGCCAGGTTGCGCAGGATATCCGGCTACCCATGCTGCTGGACGGGATCGATAATGATATCGAGAGCAAATATATTTCAGCGCCGATCCGTCTGTTCGTGATCGACCCCGAAGGCAAAATTACCTTCAACGGTGCTCCGGGCCCGCAGGGCTTCGCTCCCGAAACCTGGAACGAAGCGCTGAAGGCCCAAATCGGACACTAAAAACCCGCCCCCGGGTTTACTGATCCAGCATCAAGGCATTGCTGACCTTCCAACTGCGCCCATAGGCGTCGAGGCCGAGATCGCGCGCGGCGAGGAAATTATTATTTCGGGGCATCCCGTTTCCTCCATTGCAGTGCATTGATCCGTTACGTCGCCAATTGATCTTGTGCAGCAGGTGCCCCAGAATATGAACAGAAATAATTGGGAGTGGAAACCATGAGCACCAAAACTGCGCAGGATGACAAGATCCGGGCACGTTTCAGCCACATGGGACTAGTCGTCAAAGACATTGAGATGATGGAAGATTTCTACACCAACACCATCGGGTTCGAACGCACCGACGGTGGTATGACCACCCAGGGGGTCATCATGATTTTCATGACTCTCGACCCGGAAGAACATCATCAGGTTTTTCTGGTGGAGGGCCGGCCCGACGAGTTGCCGTCAAACACGATCGTCAAAGGCGGCGGCCCATCGATTCATCACCTCGCCTTCCGCCTGGAATCACTGAGCGACCTGCGCAAAATGTACAAGCGCATCTCCGACGAATACGACGCCAAGATCTTCACCGGCACCCACGGCAACTGCTGGACAATGTACACGACCGATCCGGAGGGCAACGGCATCGAGTTTTTTGCCGATACACCGTGGTACGTCACCCAACCGTTCCTGAAACCGATGGATTTCAACATGGACGAAGAAACGCTGATAGAAGCGACCGAAGCACTGGTCAGCGTTGCGCCCGGTTTCACGACGCTTCAGGATTTCTACAAGGACCTTCACGAACGCGTACCCGCCCGCGAAAGCGTCCTTACCTGACCACACCGAACATCATCTGAAAGGACACGCGCGTGACAGACACTGCCGCGACTTTGCGCGATATCGTTATTGCCAACCGGATTCTCGCCCATGAGGAAGTGGTTGATGCATTCGGTCATATCAGCATCCGCAACCCTGCCAATCCTGAACAATACCTGCTGTCCCGCGCCCGCGCGCCCGAACTGATCGAGGCCGATGATATCGTCACCTTCGCTCAAACCGGCGAAGGCATCGATATCGGCGACCGCCGCCCCTATAGCGAACGCATGATCCACGGCGCGATCTTTGAAGCACGGCCAGACGTGAACGTGGTGATCCACAATCATTCCTACGAAGTCATTCCGTTTGCCGTCACCGATGTCACAATGCGCCCGGTGACCCATACCTGCGCACCGATCGGTGCCGATATCCCGGTATGGGACATGCGCCACAAGTTCGGCGAAACCAATCACCTGGTGGTGACAATGGAACAGGGACGCGACCTCGCCGATACACTGGGCGACCAGTCCATAGCCCTGATGAAACGCCATGGCTGCGTCGTCACCGGCGCAACCGTTCAGGAAGCCGTGATGAAAGCGATATACCTGCAGGTAAACGCGCGCCTGCAGCTTCAGGCGATGCAGATCGGTACACCGGATTACCTGACGGATACCGAGATCGCCGCCTGCACCGAGATGCAGGAATCGCCGATCAGCCTTGATCGTGCGTGGGAGGCATGGTGTCGCCGCGCAGAAAAAGCTAGATAGAAGAAACTTTAACGAAGGAGCTTGGATTATGTCTGGAATGGGACCGGAAACGGTAAAGCGCGGATCACGCGCAGGCGGCGGTGGGCTTTCGCTGAGCGTCGGGCTGACGCCAAATCTGCGTACACGCCCGGTTCTGGACGGGATGTTCCATGCCGACGGCATTGATATGACGTGCCTCGAGCTACACCCGTCTGAACTGTTCTGGCGGCAGCTTAAATTTGCCGAGTTCGATATCGCCGAGATGTCGATGTCATCGATGCTGATGGCGATTGCCGGCGGCGATGACCGGTTTATCGGCATTCCGGTATTCTCGACCCATTACTTCTTCCAGAACTGGATTCTGGTCCGCAAGGATTCAGGCATCAAAAAACCCGAAGACTTTGCCGGGCGCCGCATCGGGGTACCGGAATACCAGCAGACGGCGGCACTTTGGTCGCGCGGCGTGCTGGAACATGAATTCGGTGTCGCCCCGAAGGACATGGAATTCTGGATGGAACGGACACCGGATATCAGTCATGGCGGGTCCACCGGATTCGAGCCGCCCGAAGGTGTCACCGTCAACCGCATACCCGCGGAAACCAATATGGGCGAAATGCTGCTGGCGGGCGAACTGGATGCCACGCTGTTGTATCTGCCTGGTGGAAACCTGGTCGACCGCAGCACGGCCGACCTTTTCAATCATCCGAATTTCGAGCCGCTATTCACGGACCCGCATGCCGAGGGCAAACGCTACTTCGAAAAAACGGGCATGTATCCGATCAACCACGGCATGGTGATCAAACGCGAGCTTGCCGAGAAGCACCCCTGGGTGGTTCTAAATGTTTACAAGGCATTCGAAGACGCGGCGAATTTTTGCGATCAGCAGCGCAAGGCGATGATGATCAACCATATCGAAACCGGCCTGTTGCCGCCGGAAGCGGAAGCAGCGATTGCGACACCGCTGATCAAGCATGGCGTCGTCGCCAACCGCAAAGAACTCGAAGCGATAGCGCTGTATTCGTTCGAACAGGGCCTGACACCGCGTCAGCTCACCCTTGAGGAAATGTTCGCCCCCAGCACGCTGGACAAATAAACAGATAACCGGGGAAGGGACCTAGTAAAGTCCCATTCCCCGGGCTTTCTGTTCCACCAGTGCCAGGATGGATTCGGATACCGGCATAGGTGTTCCGGTCGCCCGGCCGATTTCCACGACTGCACCGACGATAGCGTCGATCTCCGGCGGACGGGATTTATCGAAATCCTGAAGCATGGACGTTCTGAAATCGCCGAGCGATGCACCCATCGTTGTCCGCTCATCCGCCGTCATACCGGGCTCAAGCCCGATGCACCGGCCCGCCTCGGCGGCTTCTTCGAAAAGATCCGCACAGAGTTTTCGCAGTCCCGGGTCCGCGCCAATCTCGCCGTTGGTCGCACCTGTCAGCGACGATACCGGCGCAAAATTGAAATTCCCCAGCAGTTTGAGCCAGATTTCCTGGCGCAGGTTATCCGTAACCGTCGCGGAAAGCGTCGTACCGGCGAACGCCGCGGCAAAGGCCGTCAGACGATCTGTTACACCGCCCGTCGCTTCCCCCAGTATCAGCCTGTTGTCGGCGACATGACGAATAACGCCCGGTTCCGGCACCATCGACCCCATATGAACCACGCAGCCCATCACCCGTTCTGCGGGGATCGCTGCGGAAAGTGCGCCATTCGGATCTAGTTTCGGCACAGATACATCCGGGCCGCCACCCGGAAACCCCTCGAAGAACCACCACGGAATACCATTCATTGCCGGAACGACGGCGGTCTCCGGCCCCAACAGAGGCGCGATACCCGCCGCAACGGCCGGCATGGCAGGCGCCTTCACGGCAACGACCACTATATCCTGCGGACCGAAATCAGCCGGCGTGTCGCTTGCAGCGGGATGGACGGTGAACTCCTGCCCGCCGGTTTCTACACGGCAGCCGTTCTTCCTTAACGCTTCGAGATGCGCGCCGCGGGCAATCAGGCTGACGTCATGTCCGGCATTCGCGAGAACACCGCCGATGACTCCACCGATCGACCCGGCCCCAAATACACAAATTTTCATTTTCGCAGCATCACTTCTCGTCGGCGTAGGGACTGATCGTCCGTTCCCTGATCTCACCATCGCCGACCGGCGGCGTCGGGGTGTAGTGGGCAGGTGCCGCACCGCCGGCCGCCACGCGGGCGCGGGCTTCTGCAGGCGTTTCCAGCACGTCCTTGGCGGCCAGCGCTTCCTTGCGCTTGACCGGGAACGTGCCCGGCTGATCAGGGGCCGGCATCATATTCGCGTGGTAATAGGCGACCTTCTGGCCTTCTATATCGACCGGCTTGCCAGGTTCGATATCGCGCTCGTTTGTTGCTTTGGCATCGGTTGTCACCCCGTCGATAATCTCGTGATCGAACCACCATTTCTTGAGCGGGTTCCGCATGCCATTTCCGAGCTTGTCGTCCATCCAGGCGGCGATTGGCACCATCAGGGGTTTCAGGAACATCGCATTCACCCCGAGCCAGCTCGCCGCCCTGGTCACCAGCGCGCCGTCGAGGTCAATTACCTTGTTCAGCGGACAGGTTTTCATGCAGCGGCCGCAGGCCGAGCCCTTGGAATTCGTCAGGCGATACCGGGTGCAGCGTTCCACATCGGGCTTCCAGATCTCGTAACCGTTGAACATGACCTTGTCGCCATGCGGGATCGCGTCACACGGACATTCACGGTCACACTTGTGGCAGGAACTGCAGAATTTCTGCAGGCCGAAATTGATCGGCTTGTCGACTTCAAGCGGCATGTCGGTGGTCAGCACCACGGATTTGAATCGCGGCCCGACAAACGGATTGAGCACCAGTTCGCCGATACGGCTCATTTCACCGAGGCCGGCCCACAGGATAAGCGGGATATGCAACACATCGCTTGCCGCGTTGGTCTGGGACTGCGCGGGAAAGCCGTGACCGCGCAATGTCTCGCCCATGATCCCGGCTATTTCTGCGCCGCGCAGATACCCGCGCATGGATTGCACGCCCGACATCCAGTCATCGCCACTGGCACCTTCCATCGTCTCATATCCCTGATCGATCAGCATCACGATGGCATACTTGTGATACATCTCGATCGGCGTGCCGTCTTCCTTGTGCGAGTTCCATGCATAGCGCGGGATTTCGCAGATACCGGTCAGGTCCGACCCCAGAAAATAGGACAATGCTTTGATGGCTTTGGCATTGGCTGCGGGATCGCTGTAAGCGCTCTGATCGGCACCCTCGGCAACGTCGCCGCCCTGATGCGGGACCATGGAACGGATCACTTTGAGCAGGCTCATCCCCAGCGGATGCTTGAACGAAAATCGCGCGCGCTCACGTTGGGATTTCTCGCCGAGATCGCCCTGAAGTGAGCGTTCGAAGAACGCGGCACGTTTGGGCACGCGCGGGACTTCGTCATCGATTATCAGCGTGGTCGGCCGGTCGACCCGTTTGACCTGTTCCATCGGATAGCGGCTGTCATGGGATTTCCGGTGCGCGCGGCGGTTACGTTCGCGACCCGACGTCGCGCCGTTGATACCCTTCCAGTAAGCCTTGTCGCGGGCATTCGCAGCGGTCGCGGCAAGCGGCGCGTCACAGGCAAGATCATAGCTGGTAGACACGATCACAAGCGTAAAGCCGCCTTCAATAAACGGGTTGGCGAGGCCGTTCTCCGTGCGCACACAAAGGCCGGACATCACCGCAAGGCGGTCGCTGTCGAGCAGTTCCTCTCCGGCGATGTGGATACGCGTATCGAATCCCATCTGTCGGATATGCCCGGAAACACAGGCTGCAATTTCAAGAGCCCGCATTTCATAGGACGACTCCACGGCACCTTCGACCCAGTCACGCGCAAGGTTCCCTTTATCGGGCAAGCGCGGGTGCTCGAGCAGCATCACGACGGCATGCGTATGCCTTTTCAGGGGGTCTGTGCCAACCAGCCAGGCATTATCGACAATTCGGCAGATACCGACCTGGCTCGCATCCATGAAATAGGCGCAGCCCTTCACATCGACGGCACGCCGTTCAAGATCGGACGGCACCGGCGCTTCTTTTTCAACCGATTCGCCTTCAACGAAACGGGTGAACAAGTCACGGTATTTAACGGCAGCCCTGCCAAGCTCGCCCTTCGCAGGGGCGGCGGCCTTCGGAACGGTGCGAGGTCGTTCGCTCTCTACGGCATAGATGGAATCATCCCGGTCGAGGGATTCGAGCGGAAACGTGCCGAGATGAAAGGGACGATTCTTGGAATCGGGGTAAAACAACATACGGGCAGTCTCCGTTCGTGCGGTTACTCGGCAGCCTGGTCGGTTGCTGTGTCTGTCTTGGTGTTTATGTCTTTGTCTTCGTCCGCACGCCGTTCCAGCCATTCCGGCGTATTGTTCTTCTTCCACGTTAGCACGGGATGAATTTCCTGAATTTCCATCGAGATATTTAGCGCCCGTGTCGCCGCCAGCGGCGCAAGATGGTCGCAGATCACCTCGTAAATTCTATCACCGGCAGCTTTGAGCCTTTCCTCTTCACGGCCGTGACCGACACGAAGGATCGTATGGACAAAAGCGTTGTCAGGATGGCCGTCGGATATGTGATAGCGGGACCGCGCCTCGCCCCGGACGCGAATACCGCTGCGCGCAAAGACGCCGGTTTCAACCCCCATGTCGCAAAGCTTCGGGAACAGAATATCGGTCCGAAGTTCGTCTTCGATATTGGTCGAATATTCGACGATCATATGCGGCATCGTTTCCTCCTGCGGGCATTGCGCCCGGTGTCTCCGCCGTTATTGTGTGAGATGATGCCGTAACACGCGATACATCACCAGATTTAGATGGGAAAACAATAAGATGAAAATAGTATCATTCGAGACTGGTGGGAACAGTTCTTTCGGGATTGAGAAAGACGGCGCGATCATCGATCTCGGCGGGCGCATCGACGGTGCCGCCGTGGCCGAGGACCTGCTGATCCCCGAACTTCAGGCAAAAGCCGCAGCCATCGCGGCGACTGCCGACGGAGACCACGCCACCGCAGACGTCACGTTGCAGATTCCGGTGACAAACCCCGAAAAAATACTGTGCATCGGTGTCAATTATGCCAACCGTAACGAGGAATACGGCGACCTGACGCCACTCCAGGAATATCCGAGCATGTTCTTTCGCGTCCCGGGCTCGTTCGTCGGTCATAACGTGCCGATTATCCGCCCGCCGGAATCCGAACAGCTCGATTACGAGGGTGAGATCGCCATCGTGATTGGTGAAGGCGGGCGACGTATTCCGCGGGCGACTGCAGAAAACCATATCGCCGCGCTGACCTGCCTGAACGAAGGTACGATCCGCGACTGGCTGCGGCACGGGAAATACAATGTTACGCAGGGAAAGAACTTCGACTGCACCGGCTCTATCGGCCCCTGGATGGTGACCGCGGATGAATTCAGCGGTTACGGCGACATGACCGTCGAGGCACGCGTCAATGGCGAAGTGCGCCAGAAAGACACCACCGCGAACCTGATGTTCGATTTCGCTTATCTGGTGAGCTATGTTTCGACGATTATGACCCTGAAACGCGGCGACATCATTTCAACCGGTACCCCCATCGGTGCCGGCGCCCGGTTCGATCCGCCGATCTGGCTGAAGCCCGGCGACGTGGTGGAAGTCGAAGCGCCCGGTATCGGCGTGCTCCGCAACGAGGTCATCGACGAAGTCGTTTGAAAACCGTCAGATCACATTCATCGTCGCGACCGTGCAGCCAACGGCGAAAATCGGGATCGGTGCATAGAACAGAATTTCTCCGGTCGCGCCCTCGGTTGCACCGGCGACAGCGATAAAGGTGCGGATTTCGAACCCACCCTGCCCGGCATCACGATAAGTTTCTTCATCGGTATAGGACAGCAATTCGCGGCGCCGGTTATTGATGAAGCGGTCGAGAAACTGCCGGTCCCATTCCTCGTTGATTTTCCCGGAATCGGGCGTTGCCGGCCAGTGCGAGATACCGCCCGCGCCGACAATGGCGATCTTTTCCGGCGCCGCATCGCAGGCCACACGCAGGGCCTTGCCGAATTTCCAGGCGCGGTGTAACGGCGCCAGCGGCGGCCCCTGGCAATTGATATTCACCGGGATGACCGGCATGTCATACCGCGGCGTCAGGAAATGCAACGGCACCATGATGCCGTGATCGAACTGCCATTCCTCGGCATAGGCGACGTCGATCTCATTCATGATATTGGTAATCAGACGTCGCGACAGGTCCGGCGTCCCGGGAATCTGCGTGCGTTTTATACCAAGCCACGCCTCGTCCTCTATCGGCCCGGTATAGGTCTCTCCCATACCGATACAGAACGCCGGCATGTTGTTCATGAAGAAATTGGCAAAATGCTCGGCACCGATTACGACCAGCGCTTCGGCGCCGGATTCCTCAATCGCCCGGCGCATCCGGTCGAAACCTTCATACAACCCGTCGCGCAGGACGGGATCGGCGCGGTCGGCACGCCCCGTGATACCCGGCGCATGACTGCAGGCACCTGCAAAAACGAGTGGCATCGCTATTCTCCTACCATTGCGTAGATACCGTCCCGCACGGGCCCATGTTCTGCGACACCATCGCGCATCGCCTGCAGGTAATCGTCCCACTCGAACTTCTTCAGAGCGGCATAATGCATCAACAATTGACCGTTCACGCCAAGCACATAGAGCAACCCGATATCCGGCGCACGGATAGCGGTCAGTTCTTCTTCCGTCAGATCATAACCCGCAAGCACGCTGTCCATGTCATTGGTGAACTGCGCGCGGATCACTTCGTCGCGGTTCAACTGATAGAGCAGTTTCTGCACATGGTAGAGGCTCATTTCATAGCTCCAGTAGCCGTTCGGCATTGCCGTGCAGGATTGCGTGACGGTCTGTATCATCGATCCGGGCATCGCGGATAGCCGCCAATGTCCAGTCGGTGCTGAATATCGGACAATCGGTGCCCATGACGATGCGGTCTGCGCCAAAGATCGATACCGCCAGTTCCAGCGACCGCCCACCAAGCGATGAACAATCCACGTGAAGCCGTTTGGTGCGGCTCATCGGCCGGTCGCCCTCGATGCCCCGGGTCTCCGCGACATGTTCCATGCGCTCGATCACCATCGGCAGCGTCCCACCCAGATTCGCCATATGGACGGTGACATTGGAATAATCATCGAGAAAATCGGAGAACAGCAGCGTTGCGGTAGCATGCGCCACACTTGCCTGCACGTCGAGTGCCTGACGTGCAAAAACAAGATCGGCAAACGGGCTGGCGGGCACGGCGTCCCCCGCAGCAGGTACCTGGTCGGGACGGCGCCCCGGATGAATGAAGAAATGAACGCCCAGTTCGTTGCCGGCCTCAAACAAAGGACGCAGCTTTTCAGCCTCGGCAATGGACAGGAACGCATTGTTCGGCAGGATCGCTCCGGCCAGCCCCAGTTCGGTGCAGCCCCTGCGCAGTTCGGCGACAGCCCGGTCCATATCCGCGAAGGGCAGCGCCGCCAGCCCGGTAAACCGGTCGGGACAGGTGCGGCTCACCGCGGCGACCTCGTCATTGAACAGGCTGAGCAGCGGCGCCGCTTCGGTCGCCGGGCGGCTATCGAGGCCGAACAGACCCGGAAACGACAGGACCTGCCGGTCCACGCCGCGTTCATCCATAAAAGCGATACGCCCCGCCATGTCCGAATAGTCGTCACCGAATTCCAGGGCGCCGATCGGCAAGTGAATACGTTCCGTTCCGTCCGGCATCGCTTCTATCCACGGTGCATCCCGGCGTTTTCGCAGGACTTCCGCCATTGGCTCGGGCACAAAATGGGCATGCATATCGATGGTCATCGGAATCCCTTTCGCTGTGTTTTGCATCAGCGTAGCACCGTGCAGACCGGGTTGCATTCCCCGGCATCCGCGTCATAGTCGCGCGCAAACTATCAAACAGGGAGAAGAAAAATGGCCGTCACCAACACTCCGAATACCAAGGACATGCTGCAGAAAGATCTGTACGTGATTTTCACGCGGGCAATCGCGCCGCGCGAAGAAATCATGAAAATGCTGCCGCAGCACCTCGAACGCCAGGTCGAACTGGAAAAACAGGGTATCCTGTTTGCCGCCGGCCCGATGGAACCCGAAGACAGCGACAAGCCACGCACCGGCATGATCATTGTCCGCGCGGATTCGTTCGAGCACGCCAACGAGATCGCCATGGCGGACCCCTTCCACGCCGCCGGCCTGCGTGAATTCGACGTCTGGAACTGGTCGATGAACGAAGGCAGCTTCACCGTCACGATCAACTATTCGGACAAAAGTGCCAACGTCGTTTAAGCGACTTCAAACCCGACATGTCACCCCGGCCTTGTGCCGGGATGACATTGACCGATTCCAAGGCAGGAACAATGCCTGCAACGGAATTCAGTCTCCCTGAACCACCGGGTTGATCAGCTTGCCGATCCCGCCAAGCTCGATCGTCACGGTGTCACCGGGCTTGAGACACTTGCCCTTTGGCCGGCCCACACCGGACGGCGTGCCCGTCGCGATGACGTCACCGGGGCGGAGTGTCATTCGGGCACTGATATATTCGATCTGCTCGTTGATATTGAAGAACAGGTATTTCGAATTCGAATCCTGTTCGAGCGAGTCGTTCACCCAGAGCTTGATATCCACGTTGTGCGGATCGGGAATATCCGAGGCCGGCACCATCCACGGCCCCATGGGGCCTGAACCGTCGAAATTCTTGTGGACGAACCAGTGGGTGTTGAACGTGCGCCCTACGGGCTTGCCGATATCGCGGGCCGACAAATCGTTGAAAATCGTATATCCGGCAACGTAATCGAGGGCATCCGCCGCAGCGACATTGCGCGCGGGCTTGCCTATGACGACCGCAAGCTCGGCCTCCCAGTCAATAAAATTGGAGACCTTCGGCAAACGGATGTCGGCACCGGGACCGATGACACAATGCGGCCCCGCCTTGAGGAAGAAATACGGATGGGTGTCCTCTTTCACCAGCGCCTTGCCGTCGGCTGCCATTTCTTTCTGATGATCGACGTAGTTGGCCGCCGCATTGTAGACAACGGGCGGTACAACGGGCGCCATCAACTGTACATCCGCCAGCGGATGCGCTTCATGCGATGCCGCATCGTCTGCGATCTTCGCCATTTTCGCCTGATTAGCGTCCCAGTTCTGCAGGAGCTCGTATGTCGACCCGGGCATTCCCGCCGACGCAAGGTCGATCACATTGTCCCCGACAAGTATCCCCGACCGGGCTTCGCCGGCGACGCCGGCATAGTTCAGAAGTTTAAAACTCGCCATATCGACTTCTCCTGTTTTTGGTGTTTGTTAAACCTGTTTTCGCCCCTAACCGGGCGCATTGCAATATCCGAACGGTGCGATGCAATCGCGCCGCTTGACCCCCGGGCTTGAAGATTCAATTGTCTCATATTACGCACATGGAGACGTCACGTGGCAAACAAAGACCTTCGGAATTTTCTTGAAGAAATCGAAAAAATCGGCGAGCTGAAAAACATCAGTGGCGCCGAAACAGAAGAAGATATCGGCGGCATCGTCGACATGTATATGCGCGATCTCGATAACCCGGCCGTCCTGTTCGACGACGTTCCGGGTTTCCCCAAGGGCCACCGGGTCCTGGCGAACATCATCATGTCGCGCCCACGCTGTGCCATCGCGCTCGGCCTGCCCCCGGAATCCACCGAAGACGACCTGATCAAATGGTGGCGTCATTATCTGGGCGACGCACCGAACCATGAGCCTGTCGAGGTGAATGGCGGCCCGCTGGTCGAGAACGTGACCGAAGGCGAGGCCGTCAACATCCAGAGCCTGCCATCGCCGAAATGGCACGAACATGACGGCGGCAATTTCATCGGCACAGGCTGCATCGTCGCCATGCGCGATCCGGATACGGGCTGGGTCAATTACGGCACGTACCGCGTCCAGGCGCATGAGCCCCGCGTTGCGACCGTGATGATGTCGCCGGGCAAACATGCCCGCCTGATCATGAAAAAATATCACGACCGCGGCGAAAAATGTCCGGTCGCTGTGGTGGCAGGCGTGCACCCGGTGATGTTCATGATCGGCGGGTTCGAAGTGCCGTACGAGAAAAACGAACTGGACGTCGTCGGCGGAATCTTCGGCGAATCCGTCGAAGTCATCAACATGCCGAAGACCGGCCTACCCGTGCCTGCCAGCGCCGAGATCGCCTTCGAAGGCTTTATCGATGTCGATGACGAGCGCATGGAGGGCCCGCTCGGCGAATGGACCGGCTATTACGCGGGCGGTGCCCGGCCCGAACCGGTCATCCAGATCGAAACCCTGATGCACCGGAACGACCCGGTCATCACCGGTGCGATCCCCGCCGTGCCGCCGAACGACAACACCTATTACATGGGCGCCTATCGCGCCGCCGCGGTGTGGAACCAGCTTGAAGCCGCCGGCATCCCCGGCGTGCAGGGCGTTTACGCCCATGAAGCGGGCGGCAGCCGCATGTGGCTGACGGTATCGATCAAGGCGATGTATGGCGGCCATTCCAAACAGGCCGGGCTGATCGCCTCGCAGTGCCATGCGGGTGCCTATGCCAATCGCTGGGTGATTGTGGTCGATGACGATATTGATCCGTCGAACATGAACGATGTCGTCTGGGCCATGTGCACACGTCACGACCCACGCGAAGGCATCGACATCATCAATGGCTGCTGGAGCACCCATCTCGATCCAATGTGCTACGACGACGATAACGACCGGCGGAATTCCCGCGTCGTCGTCGACGCCTGCCGGCCGTTCAACCGGCGTGATTCCTTCCCCGCCGTCGCCCGCTCATCCAAGGAACTCGATGACCGCATCCGGGCGAAATACAGCGCCGACCTGCCGGAAAAATACCGGTGACCGCCTGGATTCGCTTCGATAGCGGCCAGGGGGCGGGCTTTGGCACGCTGATCGGCGATGCCATTGCGGTGTTCGAGGGCGATATGTTCGGCATCGCAACGCCGACCGGCGAGACGCTGACACTGGCCCATACCGGCCTGCTGACACCCTGTGTGCCGTCAAAGATCGTCGCGTTGTGGAATAATTCGACCGCCGCGGCGGAAAAACAGGGGCTTGAGCAACCGGAAGACCCCCTGTTTTTTCTGATGGGTCCGAACACCTATCTGGCGCCGGGCGGGGCCATCCGCAAGCCGGCCTCATATGACGGCCGCGTCATTTACGAAGCCGAGCTTGGCATCGTGATCGGCAAGACCTGCAAGGATGCGGACGAAGCCACCGCAGCCGAAAGCATCTTCGGCTATACCTGCGTAAACGATGTCACCGCGCTGCAGGTGCTGGACTCGGACCCCACTTTCCCGCAATGGGCACGGGCAAAAGGCTATGACACGTTTTGCCCGTTCGGCCCGGTGATCGCGACCGACATCGACCTCGGCACCGCCACGATCCGCGCCGAACTGAACGGCCGCGAGCGCCAGAATTACCCGGTCAGCGACCTGTTCGTGCAACCCGCCGAACTGGTCAGCCGCCTGTCCCGGTTCATGACACTGGAGCCCGGCGATATCGTGTCCTGCGGCACCGGCCCCGGCGCCCTGCCGATGAAACCGGGCGCAACCATCGACGTGATCATCGACGGCATCGGCACGCTCTCAAACACGTACGAAGACTAGCCCTTGCCCCGGAACCGGCTGATCGCGGCCCTCACCAGCCCCTACGTGCTGCTGAGCTTCGCCATCCTGTGCTGGGGCGGCAATTTCGTCGCGGCCCGCCTGGCCAATGCGGATATCCCGCCGGTCGCATTGTCATTCTGGCGGCACACCTTTGCGGCTCTTCTGGTACTGCCATTTATCCTGCCGCTGCTCCGCACTGACTGGCCGAACATCCGGGCGAATCTCGGCAATTTCGCGCTCATGGGGCTGGTCCTCGCCATCGGCAACACGCTGGTCTATTTCGCCGTTCTACACACGACCGTCATTAACGCCGCCCTGATCAATTCAGGTGTGCCCGTGGCTGCGGTTGCCTTTTCCTGGCTGATCCTGCGCGACGTCATCAACCGGTGGCAGGCCATCGGTATTCTGGTCGCCATTGCGGGCATCGTCATGGTGGTGACGAAAGCACAGCTCGGCATATTGCTGGATCTGCAATTCGGCTGGGGCGATCTATACATGCTGCTCGCGATTATCAGCTGGGCGCTCTACATGGTGCTGTTGAAACGCGCCTCAATCAAAATCTCCGGGTGGAGCCTGCTGACGGTGCTGTCCGCCGCGGGCGCACTCTGGCTCGTCCCGGCCTACGCCCTTGAGATCAGCTATGGCCACACGATGGAATGGACCGGGCTGAGCCTTCTCAGCCTCGGCTACGTCACCCTGTTCAGCACCATCATCGCCTGGGTCTGCTGGAACAGCGGCACACTGCGCATCGGCCCGAACCGGGCATCGGCCTTCATGTGCCTGCATCCCATATTCGGGCCCGTCCTCGGCATGATCTTTTTCGGCGAAATCCTGCGGCCTTATCACGGCGTCGGCACGATCCTCGTGCTGGCCGGCGTGATCATGGTGTCTCGCGCCTACGCCGCGCCGCCCCCAGTGAAAACAACCTGACCGTTACGGCTGAGCGGAGACGTGGGCCGACACGATGCGCCAGCCTTCGGGCATGCGCGCCCAGGTCTGGCTCTGACGGCTGATACCGTCTGCGGTCGGGCGGGTGGATTCGGTGTTGGCGACGGCGAAATCCCGCCCGAAGGTGACAATATGGGTGTCTTTCAGGGTCCGCACCCAGGGGTCGATATGATGGCTGCGGCGGAACGCAGACAGGGCTTCATGGCTGACAACGGTGCCGTTGGGGCCATAACGCAGGGTTTTATCGTCATTCCAGAACAGCTCGTCGATCATGTCGACATCATTGGCGAGCAGCGCTTTTTCATAGGCCATGAAGGCCTCTGTGACTTCGGCGACGATCTCGGGGATGTTGATTTCCATGGCGTATCTTTCTCTTGATGTGCTCTTGGCGTTTGACAGCACCCTAGCGGATGATGGACACAGGGCTCCCACAATTTATGACGGAATAAAAGCCCTTGGCGCCCCCGCTTCTGATCCTGCGCGATATTCACCTGACATTCGGCGGCACACCCCTGCTCGAAGGCGCGGAAATGTCGGTTTCCGAGGGTGAACGCCTGTGCCTGATCGGGCGCAACGGGTCCGGCAAGTCGACCCTGATGAAGATAGCGACCGGTGAAATAGCGTTCGATGACGGAGAACGCTTCGTGCAACCCGGTGCGACATTGCGCTACCTGCCGCAGGAACCGGACCTTTCGGGGTATCAGACAACGCTGGACTACGTACGCGGCGGGCTTGAAGCCGGCGACGATCCACAGCGCGGCAATTGGCTGATCGGCCAGCTCGGCCTGACGGGGGAGGAAAACCCGGCCCACCTGTCGGGCGGTGAAGCCAGGCGTTGCGCCCTTGCCCGCGCATTGGCGCCCCAACCCGATATCCTGCTGCTGGACGAGCCGACCAACCATCTCGACCTGCCAGTGATCGAATGGCTCGAAAGCGAGCTGAAATCCATCCGCTCGGCACTGGTGCTGATCAGCCATGACCGGCGGTTCCTCGAAAACCTGTCCCGGGCCACCCTGTGGCTCAACCAGGGCCGGACCCACAAGCTGGAGCGCGGATTTGCCGAGTTCGAGCCGTGGCGTGAAACGTTCCTCGAAAACGAGGCGCTGGAGCGTCACAAGCTGAACCGCAAGATCAGCGCCGAAACCGACTGGCTCCACAAGGGTGTCACGGCCCGGCGCAAGCGCAACCAGGGCCGTCTGCGCGCGCTGTATGACCTGCGCGCCAAGCGCCGTGGCGACCGCGGGCCGACCGGTACCGTCAACATGATGGCGAGCGAAGCACAATCATCCGGCAAGCGCGTTTGCGTCGCCAACAATATCTCCAAAGCCTATGGCGAAAACGTCATTGTCGATGATTTCTCGACCCTGATCGCCCGCGGTGACCGAATCGGCATCGTCGGCCCCAACGGGGCGGGCAAAACAACCCTGCTCAACATGCTGACCGGCGTTCTGGAACCGGATGAGGGCAATATCCGCCTCGGCAAGAACCTGGAACTGGAAACCCTCGACCAGCGCCGCGACAGCCTCGACCCGAAAGAGACCCTGTCGGATGCGCTGACAGGCGGCGGCGACAAAGTGACGATCAACGGGGAAACCCGGCACGTCATCGGCTACATGAAGGACTTCCTGTTCACGCCGGACCAGGCCCGCACCCCCGTACACGTGCTGTCAGGCGGCGAACGCGGGCGCATCATGCTGGCCCGTGCGCTGGCCAAGCCGTCCAACCTGCTGGTGCTGGATGAGCCGACCAACGATCTCGATATCGAGACGCTCGATCTGTTGCAGGAACTGCTCGCCGATTATGCCGGCACCGTCATCCTGGTCAGCCATGATCGCGATTTCCTCGACCGCGTCGTCACATCCGTGATCGCGACCGAAGGCGGCGGTAAATGGGTTGAATATGCCGGCGGCTACAGCGACATGATCAGCCAGCGCGGCGGCGACCTGGGGGCGAAGAAGGTTGCGGGCAAGCTGTCGAAAAAAGAACTGGCGGCGGAAACCAAAGAACGCAAGGCGAAGCAGGCGTCCTCCGCCAAAATGACGTTCAAGGACAAGCACGCGCTGGAAACCCTGCCCACCCGGATGGCGGAACTCCAAAAAGAAATCGACACCCACCAGGCCACCCTGGCCGATCCCGACCTGTTCAGATCGGACCCCGCGAAATTCGATAAAGTCGCAAAGGCGATGCAGGATGCCGAATCCGCACTGGCCGCTTCGGAAGAACAATGGCTGGAACTGGAA
>ERZ807291.1705-NODE-1705-length-34985-cov-11.197366_pt1 | contig 34985 bp, 34 predicted proteins | sample MGYA00521257_ERZ807291 | MGnify/ENA primary metagenome ERZ807291 (study PRJEB31413, sample SAMN03169783) | marine metagenome | biome: Marine; feature: Water; material: Subsurface seawater | place: North Sea | collected 2011-04-28 | depth 1 m m ...
TAGTCATGGATACGGACATTTTATCTAACGGTATTCGGTCAAATAAAATCTTCATATCCTCAACTGAATCAATTGCTACACCAGCCATACCAACATCTCCAACTACTCTTTCATGATCAGAATCATACCCTCTGTGTGTTGCTAAATCAAAGGCAACTGAAAGTCCTTTTTGTCCGGCGGCTAAATTTTTCCTGTAAAACTCATTTGATTTTTCAGCAGTAGAAAAACCAGCATATTGTCTAATTGTCCAAGGTCGCATTACATACATAGTTGAATAGGGACCTCTTAAGTTTGGAGCAATTCCTGCAACAAAATTTAAATGCTCTGTTTCCGAAACATCTTCTTTGGCATAAGAATTTTTTATCTCAATCTGTTCAGGGCTTACCCATTTTTGTGTAGATGATTTTTCAGTTGTTGAAACTGTTTCTATTTCAAAATCTTTTAATAATTCTGCAACTAAATAGTCAATATAATATGCTCCTTTTGATGGGTCTTTTACTTTGTCTAAATAGCTCTCTTTCCTAAGAATTGTCTGCTGGTTTCTTGCAATTCTTTCTGAGAAGTCTGTTGGGTTTTCAAAGCTTTGATTGTAAGAGTTAATCATAATTGAATTAGCACCTCCAAAAATAGCGGACATGCACTCTGTAGTACTCCTTAAAATGTTATTGTATGGAAATTCATCTTCCTTGTTCTTTAAAGATGAACTGCAAAAAATAAAAGGAACTGATCTAGTTTTTTGCTCCCAAATTATTCTAAATGCTTTGATTTTAGCAATTTCTAAGAAGTAACTACTTCCTATTTCAAAATGGAATTGATGAATTTTGTTGCTCTTAATTCCTTGCTCTAAAGCATTTGAAATTTGTTGTTTTGTAGTTTTTCCTATGGCAAAAATTGTATCTAGGTAGTTTGGAATTGATACATTAGTTTTTCCATGAAATGCTCCATTGGTTTCTTCCCCTTTTACAAATTCTTTCCATGTTTTTGGAAAGTCATCTGAATAGTTTTTGAAATCAATTCTGATATGCTTAATCTCAATATCTTTCAGTAAAACAGCAAGATTGTTTGGGTTTGAAAAGCAGATTCCACTTACATCATTATTAAGGGCTTCTAATGCTCTTTTATTACCTTTAATAGCATTTGTTGCATCAATAAGCTGGTAGGCTTCCCATTTTTCAGGAAAAGTACAATTGAAAGTCTCTATATTTTCATCCTTATGATTGATAGGGTATATTGCAATGCCATCATTTTCTGAAATTAATTTTTCAGAATAATCAGCTCCTTTTAAATCTTTGATTATTTTTTCTTTCCACTGCCCTTTGCTTACAGATTCAAATGCTGAAAATAATTTAGTCATTTGTTTTGTCTCTTAAAATAAAAACATCTTCATTATCCTTTTTCATTAAAAACTTTTCTCTTGCAAATTTTTCTTGTTGTTCAGGAGTGTTTTTAAGGTGGTAAAGCTCTGTGCTATCTTGTTTGATCTGTGTTGTGTAGTAGTTTTTCTGATATTCTAATTCCTCCACTTCATTTTGCAATTGATTTTGTTTTATTAAATTGTAATCATCTAAAAAAACAATCCAGAAGACAAAGAATAATATGGTAAGTATGTATTTATTTCTTAAAGGTTTAGGAATCCTTTCGTAATATTTTTTTACTCTTTTCATCTTGCAAAGATATATAAAAAAAGAGCCTCAATTGAGGCTCTTTTAAATTGTTAGTTTTACTACTGATATTATATTAATTAATCAGAAATATTGTTGGCTTTTTATTAATATTGATTTTCTCTTGCTTCCATTCCGAGATATTTTTTGTTTTAATATTTTCAGATGAAAGAGTAATATCACTTGCAATACAAAGTTTTGTATTGTTGCTGCAAACTTTAATAATTGTATCAAATAATTGATGATTCCTATATGGAGTTTCCATAAAAATTTGAGTTTGCCCTGTTTTTTTTGTAAGTGATTCCAAACGTCTTAAAGCTCTTGTTCGGTCAGATTTATCAATAGGTAAATATCCTGTAAAAGCAAAGTTTTGTCCATTCATCCCAGAAGCCATAAGTGCTAATATAATTGATGAAGGACCTACAAATGGCACTACATCAATCTGAAAATTGTGTGCATATTCTACAATTTTTGATCCAGGATCAGCAATACAAGGTAGGCCAGCTTCAGAAAGTAGTCCTACATTTTGTCCTGATAAAATATGTGGTAAAAAATCTTCCTCCAGGCTTAAAGTATCATGCTTCCCATAAGAGTAAAATGTAGTGGCATCAATGTCTTTTTCTCTGTAAATTTTTTTGATATGCCTTCTAGCTGTTCTTAGGTTTTCAACAATAAAAATATCTATTTCTTTTATAGATTTGAGTATAGTAGAAGGCAGAGTTGCCTCTTGAGTTTCTTTGCCAAGTATTGTTGGGATTAAGTAAAGTTTTCCTTTATTCAATTTGAGTAATAATTTTATTACATGCTTTGTCTAGCATATTATACACTATGTGAAATCCGTTATCACCTCCATAGTAAGGATCAGGAACTGAATCAAAAGATTCTGGATTTATTTCATTTAAAATCATTCGGATTTTATCTCTCTCATATTGATTTTCTGTAAGAGAAGTTAAATGTGCGAAATTATTGGTATCCATAGCATAGATAATATCAAACTCATCAAAATCAGCTCTATTAAATTGTCTCGCTTTTTGATTGCTTATATCTATTTCGTGCTTTTTTGCTATTTCAATTGATCTTTCGTCTGGTAATTTTCCAATATGGTATCCTGCTGTTCCTGCAGATTCAACTGTTACATCTAAGTGTTGTGTTTTATGAGCTAAGATTCCTTCAGCTAGAGGTGATCGGCAAATATTTCCTAAGCAAACCATTAAAATCTTCATGATTTTAAGAAAGTGTTAATTTCTTCTCAATATCAGCAATGTATCCTTTAAATCTTTTGTCAGTATCCGCAAGATTATTTACTGTTTTACAAGCATGAAGTACAGTGGCATGATCTTTGTTTCCGCAATGTTTTCCTATCATAGCTAATGAGCTTTTCGTCATTTGCTTAGAAAAATACATAGCTAATTGACGGCACTGAACAATTTCTCTCTTTCTAGTTTTTGATTTCATTATCTCAATAGCAATATCAAAATAATCACAAACAATTTTTTGGATGAAGTCAATAGATACTTCTCTTACTGTATTTCTTACAAATTTATCTAGCATATTTTTTGCTAAATCAATTGTAATTTCTTTTTTGTTTAAAGATGATTGAGCTAGAAGAGAAATTAAAGCACCTTCTAATTCTCTTACATTTGAAGTGATAGAGTATGCAATATATTCTACTACTTCATAAGGGATATCAATTCCATCTTTCTTTATTTTCTTCATTAAAATTGCAAGTCTTGTTTCAAGGTCTGGTGACTGTAAGTCAGCAGAAAGACCCCATTTGAAACGAGATAATAACCGTTGTTCCATTCCGACTATATCAACAGGAGCTTTGTCAGAAGTTAAAATAACTTGCTTTTTGTTCTGGTGTAAATGATTAAAGATATGGAAGAAAACATCTTGAGTTTTCTCTTTTCCGCAAAGGAATTGCACATCGTCAATGATTAAAACATCAATAGATTGGTAGAAATGAACAAAATCGTTCTTCTTGTTGTCCATTATTGCATCTACAAATTGAGTTTGAAATTTATCAGCTGAAACATATAAAACAGTTTTATCAGGATGATTGTTTTTTACTTCAATACCAATTGCGTTAGCTAAATGCGTTTTACCTAACCCACCACTTCCGTAAATAAATAATGGGTTGAATGATGTTCCTCCAGGATTTTGCGAAACTGCAAAGCCTGCTGAACGAGCTAATCTATTGCATTCTCCTTCAATGTAAGCATCAAATGTGTATGATTCGTTAAGTTGAGGATTGATATTTATTTTTTGTAAACCAGGAATGATAAATGGATTTCTAATTGCAGAGCCACTACCCATATCCATAGGTATACTTACTGGATTGTTTGTTACAGTTGCTTGTCCGCTACTAGGTATCTTAGTTATGTAAGGTTTTTTAGTTCCAGGAGTATCAAGCAAAATGTTATATTCTAATTTTGCGTCCTTACCTAATTCTCTTTTAAGAGTTTTTTTGATAAGAGTAATGTAATTTTTTTCTAACCATTCGTAAAAGAATTGACTGGGAACTTGTATGGTAAGTATTTTTTCGTTTAATGCTACAGCTTTAATTGGTTTAAACCAAGTTTTGAAGTTCTGTACACTTACATTATCGCTAATTATTATTAGGCAGTTATTCCAAATTTCCTGATAACTTTTTTCTTGCATTTTGTGGTTCTGTTTTAGCGTTTGATAAATTGGTTAATAGTCTTTGTTTTCGTTTTATTGCTAGCAAATATGAAGAAGTTATTGTTAATATAAAAGAAAATTAACACTTGTATTTAAAGTTTTTTTTACAGGTACATTCTGCTAGATAAGAGTAATTGTTAAAAACTTATCAAATTCTATTTTTTATACTCTTCCTGAGCTATTTTTTACAAATATAGACTTGCCTAAAACTTTTTTTTCACCACCTTTTTGGCTAAAATGAAAATCCACTTTGCCAATATTAATTCCTGCCCAACCAACTTGGTTAATAATCACTTTTCTTTTATCTAAATTAAGTATGCTAACAGGTTTTTTAAGAAAGGTATGAGTGTGCCCACCTATAATCAAATCAATATCATGACTTTGAGAAGCCAAAACCATGTCAGAAATCTTTTTATTCTTGTATTTAAAGCCTAAATGAGAGAGGCAAATAACTAAATCACATTTTTTTTCTTTCTTTAAAAGTGTGGCGTATTTGTTAGCTGTTTCAATTGGGTCCTTATATACAGTGTTTCCGTAAAGTTTCTTAGCTACTAATCCATCTAATTCTATTCCAATTCCAAAAACTCCAATCTTTATGTGACCTTTATTAAATACTTTGTAAGGTTTAAATTTATCTTGTAGTATGGTGTCAGTAAAATCATAGTTTGAAATTAGAAATGGGAAATTTGCATGAGGAAGTTGTTTAGCTAAACCTACAAGTCCGTTATCAAAGTCATGATTACCTAAAGTTACTGCATCATATTTCATTTCACTCATGAGTTTAAATTCTAATTCTCCTCCATAAAAATTAAAGTAAGGTGTTCCTTGAAAAATATCTCCAGCATCTAATAAAAGGACATGATCTTCACTCTCTCTTATGCTTTTTATTAAGCCAGCTCTTTGAGCTATTCCTCCTAATCCTTTGTTTCTTCCGCTTTTAATGGGATGAATGTGACTGTGCATATCATTGGTGTGTAAAATAGTGATTTTTACATCTTCTCTTTTTGCAAATGATAATTGAGGAACTAATGAAAGTCCAAGTATTCCTAATCCACTTTGTTTTATAAAACTTCTTCTGTTACTCATTTTCTGTAAAGATTAGTCTGTTGTCTAATTTTGAGCTTATAGTGTCAGATTTGCTGCAATGGTCTATAATTGCATCTCTCAATTTTATACCAACATTACTTTGCTCTTTATCCTTAAAAAACCACATTTTGTCTCCACCATTTGCAAGGTAATCTGAAGTAAGTACTCTTATTTTATTTTCTTTATTGAAATCGAAATAATCCTTCATTCTACTAACTTCTTTAATGTCATATCCTTTTGATGAAGCCTTTAGTCTCATACCTGAAAAAGGTTCTCCACCTCTCTTAGTAATATAGTCAACAAGTACTTGAAAGGATTCAATATCTAGCTCTAAAACAACTAATTCATTTTCAAAAGGCATTAAAGTGTAAATATCACCTCTAGTAATATTTCCTTGTGGAAGGGATGATCGCAAACCTCCAGTGTTCATAACACAGACATGAGCATCAGCATAATTTAAACATAAATCAGTAACAAAGTTGCCAAGCAAACTTTCTGGCTTTCCTTTTTTCATTTCCATTTTTGATACGCAAAGTACTTCATTCATTTGTAATTCAATGCCGTTTTGGTAAGGAGTGATTATAGTTAATACTGAGCTATCAACTGGAGATTGCACCTCAATTACTTCATTATTATACGATTGTAAATTGTAGCTAGGAGAACAAGCAAGAATAAATATTGCTACTAAATATATAGTGTAGTTTTTTAATTTCATTGAGCTACAATATTACACATTTTATTACTTTTTGTTTATTATTGCATCATGTATTCTTTCGAAACTAAAATTAGAGTAAGATATGCAGAAACTGATCAAATGAGTTTTGTATATTATGGCGTTTATGCTCAATATTATGAAGTTGGCAGGGTGGAGTTGCTGCGTTCAATGGGACTTTCTTATAAAGAGATTGAGGAAATGGGATATAGTCTTCCTGTTGTAAATATGAATATCAATTATAAAAAACCTGCTTTTTATGATGATGAATTAACTATAAGAACTACTGTCAAAGAACTTCCCTCTGCTAAAATAACTTTTGATTATGAAACCTTTAATGATGCTGGTGATTTGCTAAATATTGGAGAAGTTATTTTAGTTTTTGTTGATAAAAAAACTGGAAAACCTTGTCTTGCTCCAGAAGTTATAATGAATAAATTTAAAGATAATATAAAATGAAAAAGTATTGGGCTGAATTTTTAGGCACTTACATATTGGTATTTGTTGGTGCTGGAGCAATAATAATTAATAATGTTACAGAAGGGACAGTTTCTCATTTGGGTATTGGACTTTCTTTTGGGTTAGTAGTTATGGCAATGATTTATGCAATTGGAGATGTTTCTGGTGCACATATTAACCCAGCAGTAACTATAGCTTTTTGGGTTGCAAAACGCTTTCCTTCTCATAAGGTATTACAATATATATCTTTTCAGATTTTTGGTGCTATTTTAGCTTCTGCTACTTTATATTTTATGTTTCCTAATGCGTTGACTATGGGAGAAACCTTACCTTTAAAAGATAACTGGATACAATCATTTTTCTTGGAGTTAATTTTGACTTTTATACTGATGTTTGTAATATTAAATGTATCAACTGGCGCAAAAGAAAAAGGAATTACTGCTGCCTTAGCAATTGGTGGAGTAGTGGCTTTTGAAGCTACTTTTGCAGGTCCTATTTGTGGTGCATCAATGAATCCAGCAAGAAGTATTGGTCCCGCTATTTTTTCTTTTGATTTAACCCACTTATGGTTGTATATAATAGCTCCGATTTTGGGTGCTATATTAGCAGTTTTTTCTTGTAGATTTATTAAGGAAGATAAAAGTTGTTGCGAAAACTGTTAGCAGATTCTTTTTAGAACTAAATCAACCATTTCTTCAACTGTTTTTTTATAATCCTTACTGGAATTTTGTGTGATTCTGTTGCCGATTATTGCGCAAATAGTTAGCGTGTTGTGTGATAGAGATTGTCCTAAAAAATAAAGGGCAGAAGTTTCCATTTCAAAATTTGTAATTTGATGGTTATTAACGCTAAAACTTCCAATTTTATCGTGCAAATCAGAAATTGATGGAGCGAGTCTTAGGTTTCTTCCTTGTGGTCCGTAAAATCCTGGTGCTGTTGCTGTAATTCCTTGTTTTAAATCAGAAAATTGATTTCGCAATTCTTCAGATGCTTTTACAAAATAAGGTTCTGATAAGTTTTTTGGCCAGTTTGCATGTTTCAGATATTGCACACTCATTTCATGATTTAACATTTTATTATCAGCATAAAAGTGTGCTAAATTATCAAATCCTAACCCGAAAGAAGATACAAGAAATGAATCTACAGCTATATCTTTTTGTAAAGCACCAGAAGTACCTAATCTGATTAGATTTAATGATTTTTTAACAGAATTAATAGTTCTAGTTTTAAAATCAATATTTACAAGAGCATCAAGTTCGTTAATTACTATATCAATATTGTCTGTTCCGATTCCTGTAGAGATTACAGAAATACGCTTTCCATTTAATTGGCCAGTATGAGTAACAAATTCTCTATTGCTCACTTTGTGTTCTGTTGAATCAAATTTATTAGATATAAGTGCAACTCTATCAGGGTCTCCAACTAAAATTATATCATCAGCAATTTGATCTTTAGAAAGATTTAAATGATAAATTTTTTTGTCATCATTAAGGATTAATTCTGTGTCACTTATAATGTTCATATAAATGTGTAATTTTGCATTGTCAAACATAATAAATTTAATCAATATGTCAACAAGTAAAATATTAGTACCTATAGGCTTTTCTAAACAATCAATAGTTGCTTTAGGTCAAGCATTTAATCTAGCAAAAATTAAAAATTCTGATGTTGTTTTGTTATCAGTAATTGAGGGGCAAAGTATGATACAATCTTTGTTTTTAGATGATAAATCCGACGAGTTAAAAGCTAAGGTTAAGTCAAAGTTAGAAGATATTGCATCAGTATATAGTTCGAAATATAGTGTTGATACTGATATTATGGTTGCCAAGGGAAGGGTTTATGAAGAAGTAAATAAGGTTGCCGATATGATTTCAGCTGATTTAATCGTAATGGGAACTAATGGTGTTAATAGTAAAAGTAAATTTATTGGTTCTAATGCCGAGAAAGTGGTAAGACTTTCAAAATGCCCGGTGATTACTATTAAAGGAAAATCTCATAGAGATGGTTGTGAGAATATTATTTTACCTTTAGATTTAGAAAAACAGACTAAAGAAAAAGTAACTTATGCTTTAGAATATGCAAGATATTGGGATGCTAAAATTAGAATAGTTTCAGTTGTTTTAAGAGATAATAATGAGGTGAGAGCTAAGCTTATTAAGAATATTAAACAAGTTGAACAGTTTATTATAGATGCAGGGGTAAAGTGTACTTCTGAAATTGTTGAAGGAGAGAAAAAGCAGAATCTTGGGGATTTTGTTTTTGATTATGAAAAGAAATTTGATGCTGATATGATAATGATAATGACTAAGAAGGAAGAGCTTACATTATCTAATAATATTAGTGTTACTGCTCGTTATATTATTAATAATTCTGATATTCCTGTGATGTGTATTAGGCCAAAAGAAGTAAGGCATATTACAGGGCCAACTACTGCATTTTAGAGATGGAAATTATTAAGCAATTGCATGATTTATGTATTGCTGAAAATATTAGTATTTCTGTTGCTGAGAGTTGTACTTCTGGATTAATAGCATCTAAAATCACTTCTATTTCAGGTTCTTCTGCTTATTTTAAAGGTGGTATTATTGCTTATCAAAATGAGATAAAGGTTAATTTTTTGAGTGTTTCTCAAAGAATGATTGATGAAAAAACTGAGGTAAGTTCTGAAGTTGTTGAGCAAATGGCTTTAAATGTGCAAGATAAATTTAATTCTGATTTTTCATTAGCAACAAGTGGTTATGCGGGTCCTTCTGGAGGAACAAAAAAAAATCCTGTTGGCACTGTTTTTATAGCAATTGCAACAGAGTCAAAGCTTATTTCAAGCAAATTTTACTTATCTGGAAGCAGGCAAAGTGTCGTAAATCAGGCGACTGATGAAAGTTTAAGAATGTTAATTGAGGAAATAAAAAAAGAAGAATAAACTTCAATTTGTTTATTTTAGATTGTATATTTGCAGCCCAAAAAAATAAGAAGATATGTCAAGAATTTGTCAAATAACAGGAAAGAAAGTAATGGTAGGGAACAATGTGTCTCATGCCAAGAATAAAACTAAAAGAAGGTTTTATCCTAACTTACAAACTAAAAAGTTTTTTGTTCCTGAAACAGGAGAAACTGTAATATTAAAAGTTTCTGCAAATGCAATAAGAACAATTGATAAAAAGGGTATTGCTGCTGTTTTAGCTACTGCTAAAGCAAATGGTAATACACTAGTATAATTAATAAAAAATATTTATTTATAAAAAGTTGCTATCTTTGATGGCAACTTTTTTTATTTAAAAACTAAATTATAATGAAAATGAAAAATATATTTAAAATACCAGTAGTATTGTTTGTTAGCTTGTCTATTATAGTATCTTCTTGCAAAAAAGAAGATGATGTTGTTGTCGAGCCAACACTAATAAATGGTTGTACTGACCTTACCGCTATGAATTATTTATCAAATGCGAACTTTGATGATGGTAGCTGTATTTTTACTTATGATATTGCTCAAGGAATATGGAATATTTCTTCTGAATGTGATGATTTGATAATTAGCATTCCTTTTACAGGAGACTTCCCAGTACCACTAAATGATATGTTTCCTGAATCTATTGAGATAACAGGAGAAGGAGAAGGTGTTGTTTCTATGGATATAAATGGAGAGAATGTATTGGCTGATGTTTCTTATGATGGAGTAGTTACTATTCAAGATGATCAAAAAATCTCACTTGATACAGGAGATTTTGGTGTGGTTGATGTTGATATTACAGGTTCTGGGATGATTGAGTCTGCTTCTAATGGTGATTTGACATTAAACTTAGCTTTTGAAATTCCATTAGCAGGAACACAAACATCATCTTGTGAAATTGCATTCACAAAATAAAAAATAATCAATTTTAAAATAGCCCTTTCAAAAGGGCTTTTTTTATGAAGAAAAATAAATTTTTAATATTTTTTTTAACTCTCGCATTTGTTGGACAAGCGCAAGAATTTAGTCGAAAAGATAGTTTAAGAGGAAATCTTACCCCTATCAGAACTTGCTATGATGTTACTTTCTATGATTTAAAAGTAATGATTGATGAACAGGAAAAGTCTATTGAGAGATCATTTAATATTATTCATTTTACTGCTTTAACAGATTTTAGCTGCTTTCAAATAGATTTAGCTTCTAATATGGAGGTGCAAATTATCGAATTTGAAAAGTCTCAATTAGAATTTAGCAGAGAATTTGATGCTGTTTATGTTTATTTCAATCGTGAAGTTAAGAAAGGAGAGCAGTTAAGTATTAAAGTCTGGTATGGAGGATATCCAAGAGTGGCTGTTAATGCTCCTTGGGACGGAGGTTTTTCCTGGAAAAAAGATAATAATGGAAACCCTTGGATTGGAGTTTCTTGTCAAGGTTTAGGGGCTAATGTTTGGTGGCCTAATAAAGATCATCAATCTGATGAGCCAGATAGTATGCGTATTACTTGTACGGCACGTTATCCCTTAAAGATTATTGCAAATGGAGACTTAAGAAGTGACACAACTGTTTGGAATCAATATTTGGAATCATGGGTAAATGTAAGTGAATGGTTTGTTTCATATCCTATAAACAACTATAATGTAACGCTAAATATTGGCGATTACACGCATTTCTCAGATTCTTATATTTCTTTAAAAGACACATTAAGGATGGATTATTATGTATTGCATGATAACTTAGAAAAGGCAAAAGAGCATTTTAAACAAGTAAAGCCTATGATGAAATGTTTTGAAGATTACTTTGGAGAATATCCTTTTTGGAATGATGGTTATGCTTTAGTTGAAACACCTTATTTAGGAATGGAACATCAATCAGCTATTGCTTATGGGAATGATTACTTGCCAGGTTATAATGGTAACACCTCTTTTATTGATGGCCTAGATTTTGATTTTATTATTATACATGAAAGTGGACATGAATGGTGGGGAAACTCTATTACTTCAAATGATATTGCTGATATGTGGGTGCATGAAGGGTTTTGTACTTATTCTGAAGTATTGTATGTTGAGTGCATGCATGGCTATGATGCTATGTTGAGTTATGTAAATAACCAAAAAAGGAGTGTTAGGAATGACAAGGCAGTTATAGGACCATATCATGTGAACCAAACAGGAAGTAGTGGAGATATGTATTTTAAAGGCTCATTAATGTTACACACTCTAAGAAATCTCATTGAAGATGATGAGTTATGGTTTGAAATTATTAAAGGTATTTCTAATGACTTTAAATATCAGACTATAGATGGACAGGTAATTATTGATTATATAAATGTTAAAACTGGAAAGGATTTTAGTAATTTTTTTTTTCAATATTTAAATAACAAGAATATACCTGAGTTTGAATACAGCTTAGAGAGAGAAGGCCGAAATACTACTTTAGTTTATAAGTGGAATGCAATTGAAAATTTTGATATGCCACTTTTAATAAATATTGGTAAAGATGATTTCTGGATCTATCCAACTACTGAGTTTAAAGAGTTAGATTTAAGCAGATTTGATAGAGCTGATTTTCAGATAAGAACGGACTTATTTTTTATAGATGTTAAAAAGCAATAAATAATGTTTTTATCTCGAATATTTAATTAAATTTGCAGCCCAATAAATTATAGAAGATGGCAAAGAAAGGAAATAGAATTCAGGTTATTTTAGAATGTACTGAGCATAAAGCAAGCGGATTAGCAGGAACATCTCGTTATATTACTACTAAGAATAAGAAGAACACACCAGATAGAATGGAATTGAAAAAATTCAACCCTATCATGAAAAAAATGACTGTTCATAAAGAAATAAAATAAAAGAAAATGGCAAAAAAAACAGTAGCATCATTACAGAAAAAAGGAGCTAAAGCATTTACTAAAGCAGTAAAAATGGTAAAAACTGAGAGCGGTTCATACTCTTTTAAAAGTGAAATTGTACCAAAGGATAAGGTAAAAGAATTCTTTGCAAAAAAATAGTATTAAATTATACATAAATTAAAAGCTTCTTTCTATTTTTGAAAGGAGCTTTTTCTGTTTTAAAAAGGCATAAATAATGGGAATATTTAATTTTTTTTCAAAAGATAAAAAAGAAAAACTTGACAAGGGTTTAGAAAAAACTAAAACAAATGTTTTTGGTAAAATTTCTAGGGCTGTTGCAGGAAAATCTATTATTGATGAATTAGCGCTTGATGATATTGAAGAAGCGTTAATTACTTCAGATATTGGGGTGGAAACCACATTAAAAATTATTGGTAAATTAGAGGATAGAGTAGCGGAAGATAAGTATATAAATACTGCTGAACTAAATGATTTTCTAAAAGCAGAAATTTCCTTATTAATGAAGGAAGGTTATGACGAAATTCCTAAAGTCGATGGGCCTTATGTGATTATGGTGGTTGGTGTTAATGGCGTAGGCAAAACGACAACAATAGGCAAGTTAGCCCACCAGTTTAAACAACAAGGTAAAAAAGTAGTGCTAGGTGCTGCTGATACTTTCCGTGCTGCTGCTGTTGACCAATTAGTAATTTGGGCTAAAAGGGTAGGTGTGGAAATTGTAAAACAAGATATGGGTTCTGATCCTGCATCTGTTTGTTTTGACACTTTACAGTCAGCAAAAGCAAGTAGTGCTGATGTTGTGATTATTGATACAGCAGGTAGGTTACACAATAAAATCAATTTGATGAACGAATTAACTAAGATAAAAAATGTAATGGATAAAGTAATTCCTGAAGCTCCGCATGATGTAATGTTGGTATTAGATGCCTCAACAGGCCAAAATGCTATAGAGCAAGCTACTCAGTTTACAAAAGCTACTAAAGTAAATTCTTTGGCGCTTACCAAACTAGATGGTACAGCTAAAGGAGGGGTGGTGATTGGTATTTCTGATCAGTTTCAAATTCCTGTTCGTTATATAGGTGTAGGAGAAGGCGTAGAAGATTTACAAGTATTTAATAAAAATGAGTTTGTAGACTCACTATTTAATTAATGAGAACAAAATCAACAAAGAAAAATAAGATTAATGTTATCACTTTAGGATGCTCTAAAAATGTGTATGATTCTGAGGTTTTGATGGGGCAATTAGCAGCCAACAAAATGGAAGTTGAGCATGAGTCAGAAAAAGATGATGCTAATATTGTTGTGATAAATACTTGTGGTTTTATTGATAATGCAAAGGAGGAATCTATCAATACTATCTTAGAACAAGCAGAAAAAAAAGAAGCGGGAAGTATCGATAAATTATATGTTACTGGTTGTCTTTCTGAGCGTTATAAAGCAGATTTAGAACTAGAAATCACTAATGTTGATCAGTATTTTGGCACAACTGATTTACCAAAATTATTAAAAGTTTTAGGTGCGGATTACAAGCACGAATTGTTAGGAGAACGATTAACAACTACACCTAAACATTATGCTTACCTTAAAATTGCAGAAGGTTGCGACAGGCCGTGTTCATTTTGTGCTATTCCATTAATGAGAGGGAAGCACAAGTCCACACCTATTGAACAATTGGTTATTGAGGCTAAAATTTTAGCTAAAAATGGGGTAAAAGAATTGATTCTTATTGCTCAAGATTTAACGTATTATGGGTTGGATATCTATAAAAAGAGAAGGTTGGCTGATTTGCTAATTGAACTTTCCAAAGTGGAGGGTGTTGAGTGGATTCGTTTGCATTATGCCTTTCCTACAGGATTTCCGCAAGATGTACTAGATGTGATTAGGGATAATGATAAGGTGTGTAATTATATTGATATTCCTTTGCAACACATTAATGATGGGATTTTGAAATCTATGAAAAGAGGAACTTCTCATCAAAAGACAAATAATTTATTAAAAGCTTTTAGGAAAAAAGTGCCAAATATGGCTATTCGCACTTCATTGATTGTTGGTTATCCTGGTGAAACAGAAGAAAGATTCCAAGAATTAAAACAATGGGTACAGGATACCAAGTTTGATAGATTGGGGGTGTTTACTTATTCGCATGAGGAAAATACTTCTGCCCATGTTTTGGAAGATAATGTGCCTGATGAAGTGAAGAAAGCAAGGCAAGAAGAAATTATGGACTTGCAAACTCATATCTCTTGGGGATTAAATCAAAAGAAAATAGGTAAGACTTTTAAAGTGCTATTTGACAGGAAAGAAGGGGACTACTTTATTGGTAGAACTGAATTTGATAGCCCTGATGTAGATAATGAAGTGTTAGTAAAAGCAAATGATACCTATATAAGAATGGGTGATTTTGCTAATATTAAGATTGAAAAAACAGACCACTTTGATTTATATGGAGTCGTTGTGGATTAATGATTGAATTCATTATTTTTGTAAAGTTAAAAAAGTAAAAAAATGTTTGAGAATTTATCAGAAAAACTAGAAAAGGCGTTTAAAATATTAAAGGGGCATGGTAGTATATCCGAGATTAATGTAGCCCAAACAATGAAACAAATCCGTAAGGCACTACTTGCGGCTGATGTTGATTTTAAAACTGCTAAATCATTTACATCTAGAGTTCAAGAAAAAGCAATGGGTGAAAAGGTGCTTACAGCTATTGATCCTGGGCAATTGCTTACCAAAATAATGAAGGATGAGTTGGCTAATCTCATGGGAAGCGAGCAATCTGATATTTCTTTAGATGGCTCACCAACTGTTATTCTTATTGCTGGTTTGCAGGGTAGTGGTAAAACTACTTTTTCTGGTAAATTAGCTTTATCGCTTAAAAGTAAAAATAATAAGCGACCATTATTAGTTGCTTGTGATGTGTATCGACCAGCAGCTATTGATCAGATCGGAGTATTAGCTGAACAAGTGGGTGTTGATGTATATCAAGATAGAGAAAATAAAAATCCTGTTGAAATTGCTCAATCAGGAATTATGCATGCAAAAACTAACGGACATAATGTTGTTATAATTGATACTGCTGGTCGTTTGGCTGTTGATGAACAAATGATGAAAGAGATTGCAGCTGTAAAATCAGCAGTTAATCCGAATGAAACTCTTTTTGTAGTTGATGCAATGACAGGGCAAGATGCAGTAAATACTGCAAAATCCTTTAATGAAAGATTAAATTTTGATGGGGTAGTCCTCACAAAGTTAGATGGTGATACAAGAGGTGGTGCTGCACTTACTATACGCTCAGTAGTTGATAAGCCGATTAAGTTTATTGGTACTTCTGAAAAGATGGATGGCTTAGATGTTTTTTATCCAGACAGAATGGCTTCTCGTATCTTAGGAATGGGAGATGTTATCTCTTTAGTTGAGCGTGCTCAGCAACAATTTGATGAGGAAGAAGCAAGGAGAGTTCAAAAGAAAATTGCTAAAAATCAATTTGGTTTTGATGATTTCTTAAAACAAATTCAGCAAGTCAAAAAGATGGGTAACATGAAGGAATTAGTTGGAATGATTCCTGGTATGGGTAAAGCAATGAAAGGTATTGATATGGATGATGATGCTTTTAAAGGAATTGAAGCAATTATTCATTCTATGACAAAGCAAGAAAGAGAAAACCCTAAGTTGTTGAATGGTAGTCGTAAGAAAAGAATTGCTAGTGGAAGTGGAACTACAGTAGTTGAGGTAAATCAATTGATTAAGCAATTCAGTCAGATGGGTAAAATGATGAAAATGATGCAAGGTGGCGGAGCAAAGCAGATGATGCAAATGATGCAAGGCAAGGGCGGTATTGCTGGAATGTAGGTGCTAGATTTTCGTATATAGATGTTATACGTTAAATTAAATATTTAAAATATTCCTCTAAATAAAAAGATGTTAGGGGTGTGTAAAAGAAACAACCAATTATAAAAAACTAATGATTTTACTTGACGGGAAAAAAACAGCTAACGATATAAAAAATGAAATTGCAATTAAAGTTACTTCTTTAGTTGCTAGTGGAGGAAAGAAACCTCATTTAGCTGCTATTTTAGTTGGGTGTGATGGAGCAAGTGAAACTTATGTAAATGCAAAAGTAAAAGCATGTAATAAAGTTGGTTTTGATTCTACTTTAGTTCGTTTTAATACTGATGTATCTGAGGAAGAGTTGTTAGCTGAAGTTAAAAAGATAAATGAGAATTCTAATATCGATGGTTTAATTGTCCAATTACCTTTGCCTGCTCATATTAATGAAATGAAAGTAACTGAAGCTATCAATCCTAAAAAAGATGTAGATGGATTTCATCCTGCAAATATTGGTAGAATGGCATTGAATTTACCAACTTATTTACCAGCAACTCCAGCTGGTATTTTAGAATTATTGGAAAGGTATAAGATAGAAACTTCCGGTAAACATTGTGTAGTTATAGGTAGGAGTCATATTGTTGGTTCACCAATGAGCATTTTAATGGCTCGTAATAATAATCCAGGAAATTGCACAGTTACTCTTACACATAGTAGAACACAAAACCTTAAAGAGATTACTAAAACAGCTGATATTTTGATAGTTGCTCTTGGTAAAGCTGAGTTTGTAACTGCTGATATGGTAAAAGATGGGGTTTGCATTATTGATGTAGGCATTACAAGAGTAAATTCTAATATAACAAAAAGTGGTTGGAAACTTCTGGGAGATGTAGCTTTTGATGAGGTATCAAAGAAATCAAACTTTATTACGCCAGTTCCTGGTGGGGTTGGTCCTATGACAATTGCTATGTTATTGAAAAATACTCTAGTATCTGCTGAAAATTTGCTATATTAAATATTTTGTTATCTTTGCGGCAGTTTTGTGGGGTTGTTCCCACTAGTATTAATAAATTTTAAAAAAAAACAATTATGGAAGGAACAGTAAAATGGTTTAACGCAAGCAAAGGGTATGGTTTCATTGAAGGTTCAGACGGAACTGACTACTTTGCTCATTTTCAAGAAATTCAAGTAGAAGGATACAAAACTCTTAAAGAAGGAGCAGCTGTAGCATTCGAACCTGGAGATGGTGAAAAAGGACCAGTAGCTAAAAATATTGTAAACGCTTAATTAGCAAAATATAATATAGAAAAAAAGCGAGCAAAATGCTCGTTTTTTTTATGCCTAATTTTTTATTTTCTCCTCCAATTGCTGAAGTTTATCTCTTAATCGTGCAGCTTCTATAAAGTTAAGGTTCTTTGCCATTTTTACCATTTCTTTTTTAGTGTGTTTTACCATTTTTTGCAATTTTTCTACTGATGATAAGTCAATTATTGGTTTAGAAATTGGTGTTGTAACTTTATATGGATTAAGGCTTCGTACTAATTCGCTATCCTTTTTATTTAATAATGGTTGAGGTAACACGCCTTTCTTTTTGTTGTAAGATTTTTGTTTTTTCCGTCTTCTGTTGGTTTCTATTATTGTCCTTTCCATTGATCCTGTAGATCTATCAGCATACATGATAACTAGCCCGTTTATATTTCTTGCTGCTCTACCAGCAGTTTGTGTTAAAGCTCTTTCAGATCTTAAAAATCCTTCTTTGTCAGCATCCATTATTGCTACAAGACTTACTTGAGGTAAATCTAATCCTTCTCTTAGTAGATTTACACCTATTAGTACATCAAATTCTCCTTCTTTTAATCCGTGTAATATTTCTACTCTCTCAAGTGTATCTACATCAGAATGAATATACCTGCATTTAATGCTAAATTTTGCAAGATACTTGCTAAATTCTTCAGCCATTCGTTTTGTTAATGTTGTAACAAGAACTCTTTCTTTTTTTTCTATTCTTATTCTAATTTCTTCTAGTAAATCATCAATTTGATTTTTGCTAGGACGAACTTCTATTACGGGGTCTAGTAGTCCTGTTGGGCGAATTACTTGCTCCACAACTATCCCTTCTGATTTTTCTAATTCATAATCAGCAGGAGTTGCACTCACATATATTGTTTGATGATTAATCATCTCAAATTCTTCAAATTTTAATGGACGATTATCCATTGCAGCTGGTAATCTGAAGCCATGCTCAACTAGATTTTTCTTTCTTGATCTATCACCTCCATACATTGCTCTTACTTGTGGTAGAGTTACATGACTTTCATCAATAACTGTCAGAAAATTTTCTGGGAAGTAGTCCAATAAACAGAAGGGTCTACTACCTTCTTTCCTTCCATCAAAGTATCTTGAGTAATTTTCAATGCCTGAACAGTATCCTAATTCCTTAATCATTTCAAGATCGAAATGAGTTCTCTCATCTAGTCTTTTAGCTTCTGTGCTCAGTCCAATTTCCTGAAAGTAATCTACTTGCTTTAGTAAGTCATTTTGTATGTCAGAAATTGCGCCATTTATTTTGTCCTTTGATGCTACAAATATACTTGCAGGAAAAATCCTAATTTCTTCAAGTGTATCAATTAATTTACCATTTTCTGGATTAAAACTTTCAATTTCTTCTATTTCATTTCCAAAGAAATGAATTCTATATCCAATATCATTATGTGCTAAAAAAACATCAACAGTATCTCCTTTTACTCTAAAGTTCCCCCTTTTAAATTCAGCAGTTGTTCTACTGTAAAGTGCTAATACTAATTTTTGCAAAAACTGATCTCTACTAATAATATCCCCTTCTGAAAGGTCAATTATTCCATTATGAAAGTCTTCTGGGTTTCCAATACCATAAATACAACTTACTGATGAAACTACTATAACATCTTGTCTTCCTGATAAGAGAGTAGAAGTGGTGTTGAGTCTGTATTTTTCAATTTCTTCATTTATTGATAAATCTTTTTCAATGAAAGTTCCTGTGCTTGGTATGTAAGCCTCTGGTTGGTAGTAATCGTAATAGGATACAAAGTATTCTACTGCATTATCAGGAAAAAATTGTTTAAATTCGCTAAACAGTTGAGCTGCAAGAGTTTTGTTATGGCTTAAAACAAGTGTGGGTCTATTCACTTCTTGAATCACATTAGCAATTGTAAATGTTTTTCCTGATCCTGTTACTCCTAATAAAGTTTGAAAGTTAGAACCATCTTGTAATCCTTCAACTAATTCTTTAATTGCTGTTGGTTGGTCTCCAGTAGCAGAAAACTGTGATTTTAGTTTAAATTGCATGTGCTTTTATTTTAGCATTTGCAATTTTGATTTTAGCTCTTCAATTTCTTTTTTAGCTTTTTCAATTTGTTGCTCCACTTGCTGTTTTAAAGTTTCAGTTCCTTTTCCATGTCCAAAGAATGATATGTTATTTTCGTACTGAGAGATGTCTTTTATAAGGGAATCAATTTTTCCTTTAAGAAATCTTTGTTCGCTTTTAACAGCTTTGTCATTTCCTTTAAGTGATATGATTTTATTTCTGTACTGTTCGTTTGCTAAAGCTTTTTTACTTAGTTCTAGTTTTTCAAATTTTGAGTTTAGTACAGTGAAAAATTGGTCATTAATTTTCATCTTGTTTCTAGCTACTTGTCCAAGATTTTTCCATTGTAATCTAAACTCTTTTAATTTCTTAATATCTTTTTTTATATCAGAAGATACTTTAAAAATTTCTACTTCTTTCAGTAAGTTAGCTTTCTCAGCATAAGCTGCTTCTTTTTCTATATCTAATTTTTTGTAGTGTGCTTTTCTCGCATTAAAGAAGGTGTCGCATGCAGTTCTAAATCTTTTCCATATCTCATTAGATTGCTTAGCAGGAGCATAACTTGAATTTTTCCATTCCTCTTGAAGTTTGATAAGTGTATTTCCAGTTACTTGCCAATCTGTATTATTTTGCAATGCTTCAGCTTTTTCTGCAATCGTAATTTTTGTATTTAATTTTTTCTTTACTTCTTCTTTCTTTTCTTTGTAAAAAGCATTCTTTTCAGTATAGAATTCATTTAGAGCAGTTCGTAAATTATTCCAAGCTGTTTTGTTGTCTGTTTTTGTTAGTCGGCCAATTCCGTTCCATTCTTTTTCGAGATCTTTGCATTTATTAGTAAGTGATTGCCATTTGCTATGTGAAGTTGATTTTTCCTTAGTTAAATTAATAATTTTTTGACAAATTGCATCTTTTTTTGCTAATTTATCAGCATCTATTTCTTTCCTTTTAGTAAAGTAGTCGTTTCGTTTTTTATTTAATTTTCTGCTTATTTCTTGGAATTTCTCCCAAATAACTTCTCTTTGTTCTCTTTCTACTGGTCCTACATTTTTCCAATGTTCGTGCAATTCCTGTAAAGAATCATGCATACTATTGAATGATTTCTCATCTAGTAAAGCTTCTGCTTTTTCAATAATTTCAGTTTTTTCTTCAAGGTTTCTTTTGAAATCTAAATCTCTTAGATCATTATTAAGTTTAATAAAATCATAAAACAACTCAACATGATGATGGTAGGATTGCCAAAGATTATTGTTCTCATTTTGAGGAACATGTCCAGCGTTTTTCCATTGTTCTTGCAGGATTCTAAAATACTTAAAAGTCTTTTTTATTGACTCGTCCTCATTAGTTAGTTTATCTATATCAGCAATAATTTGTTGCTTAGTTTTTAAGTTTTTCTTTTCTTCTTCTTCTCTTTGTTTCCTATATTCGAACTTAATTTTTTTGTATTTACTAAATGATTGTTTAAATTTTACTTCTAATGGATGTAATGGTTTTTTTACTTCCTTTGCTTCTGTATTTTTAGATAGTTCCACTACATCTACTATTTGAGTTCTTTCGTTTTTTTGCTCAGTTTTAAGTTTTGTGTAAAATAAAGATTTGATTTCTTCAATTTCTTTTGATACAGAGTATGGGTTAATGTTTTCTGATAATTCATCAATTCTTGTGATGATTGCTTCCATACTTAACCCAGAATTATTGATGTTAGTAGTTTCTGTTATCGCATTAGAAACTACTTCTGTAAGCTCTTGTTCTTTATTTTCGTTCACTTTTCGTAAAGTTTGGTTGCAAATTTACTAATATTTAATAACTTACAGATTCCAAATGTTCCAACTTTCCTCTGCTTGAATTTGTAGCATCTCTAAGCCGTTTTTTATCTCACTTCCTTTTGCTTTTCCATATTGTAAAAATCGACTTTCATTTGGGTTGTAAATCAAATCAAATAATAAGTGTTTGGAGTTTAAGTTTGTATAATTTATTTTAGGAAATTCAAGTATTTTTGGATGTGTTCCCAAGGGGGTTGTGTTGATTATAATTTTATAATAATCGGTATTTTGTATTGTTATATCTAAATAATCAAATGAGGTATTTCTACTAACTGTTTTGTGCTTAATATTTAACTTATCTAATGCGAATTTAATTGCTTTTGCTCCACCTCCATTACCTAAAATAAGAGCTGTTTTTTTATCTCTTAATAATGGTTTAATGCTTTTTGAAAAACCTATCCAATCAGTGTTGTGACCAATAGTTTTTCCATCAATAAATTGAATTGTATTTACAGCACCTATATTCTTTGCATCATCAGTTAAATTATCTAAAAAAGGAATAATACTAGCTTTGTATGGAATTGTAACATTAAGTCCTGAGAGATTATTGTCTGCAATTAATTTTGGAAAATCAGCAATGCTGTTTAATTCAAAATTTTTGTATTCAATATCATTAAGATCTTTCTTATGAAATTTTTCCTTGAAATATCTTTCTGAAAATGTGTGAGATAGTGTTTTTCCTATTAATCCAAATGTGCGCATCTATTTTTTATTTATAGAAAAATTTTCTAGTGCATATACACTAAATATTCCTACTAATATAAATAGAATAGCTAGTAAAGTTTCCGTATTTAGTTCATTTGGAAAGTACCAGATGTAGGAAATGACTTTCTCTTTTTCTTTTACCATAATGCTGTCTGCAACAACTTTCCATGGCCAGATGATGCTTAATGAACCTAGTATAAATCCTGTAAGAAGAGAGAGAGTTTGGTTTTTGTAATGTTTAAGTACCCAGGAAAGAATATGAGAAAAACTAATAAGCCCTAAAGCGGATCCTAGAAAGAAAACACTTAGTAGAAGAATATTAAGTTCTGTTACGGCTGTCACCATAAGCAGTTCGTAATTACCCATCAGTATTAATATAAAAGAGCCAGATAATCCAGGTAACATCATGCCGCTTATTCCAATAATTCCACAAAGGAAAACAAAAAATAGATTACTATTTTCGCTTGCAGGAGTTATAAAGGTAAAAAATAAGGCGGCTACTGTTCCAATAATGAGACTAAGGATGCTACTACTGTTCCATTGACGAATTCGTTTTCCAACAAAATATATTGAAGCAATAATAAGGCCAAAGAATAAGGCCCAAATAAGAATTGGTGAGTGTAAAAACAGATATTTAAATAGACTAGCAATGCTAAATACACTAGCGATACTTCCGCCAAATACACTTAATAAGAAGTATAGGTTAGTATGTTTTATAAAAGCTGATAAGTCAAGAGAGATAATTAGTTTTAATGCCTTTTTATCGAATGATTTAAGCGAATTTATTAGATCTTCATAAATCTCAGTAATTAAAGCGATTGTGCCTCCAGAAACGCCAGGAATTACATTTGCAACACCCATGGCCATTCCTTTAAAGAATAGAATAATATAATGATTCATTTATTATTTATTAAGAAAATCATAAAAAGTATCTCCTCTTAAGCCTATCCTTAATGTTTCCAAAGGAATAACTTCTTGCCAACCAATATTTCCTAGATTAACATTTGGTCCTAAAAGTTTTATAAACCAAACTTGTTGTGGTTTTTTAGGTGCCTCCCAAAGAATATTTTCATTAGATATCTTAGTTAAGATTTCATCAATTAAATCAGATCGAACATCCCCCCCTTTGTTAAATATTCCAACATTTCCACCTTCACGAGCTTCTGCAATTACTTTCCAGCTTCCAGCCTCTAATTCTTTTTTCATCAATTCAATCCACTTGTATGGTGCAATGAGTTTCTTTTCATCCTTAGACCCTACTTCTGATACTACTCTAAATTCTTTGGATAAATCTTTAATATAATTGCATTTTTCTTTATGATTCATTTCTATGCTCCCATCAGAAACTTCACACATATTTAAGTTCCATTTTCTTAGTAGTTTTTTGTAATCTTCATACATTCCTCTAATAACAAATGCCTCAAATAATGTTCCTCCTAAGTATACCATTAGTCCTGCCTCTTGGTACAATTTTATTTTTGTTTCAATATGTGGTGAAATTGCAGATGTTCCAAATCCTAGTTTTACTATATCTGCATGACGTCCGCACATGTCAATAAAATTTTTGGTATCATTAATACTTAATCCTTTATCCATCATCATTGTGAGTCCGTTTTCTCTTGGTTTTTTTGTTCTTTCAGGAATATCTGTTAAAAAAAAATTCATTTATTGCAGTTTTAATTTTTACAAAGATAAAAATATAAGATAATTCTTTTAATTTTGTGGCATTAAATCAAAAGCAGAAAATGACATTAATTAAATCAATTTCAGGAATTAGAGGTACTATTGGAGGTTGTGTTGGTGATGCTCTTACACCTTTGGATATCGTACGCTTTACAGCTTCTTATGCTACTTTAATCAGAAATCAGTCTAGTAGCTCTAATACAATAATTATTGGTCGTGATGCGCGTATTTCTGGAAAGATGGTAAGCAATATTGTTTCAGAGACTTTAATTGGTTGTGGTTTTGATGTTTTAGATGTAGGCCTTTCTACTACTCCAACTATTGAGGTTGCTGTTCAGATAGAACAATCAGCAGGAGGAATAATTATTACTGCTAGTCATAACCCTAAAGAATGGAATGCATTAAAACTTCTGAATGATAAAGGAGAGTTTTTATCTGCAAAAGATGGAGAGAAAATTTTAGCGTTAGCTGAAAATGATTCTTTTACTTTTTCAGAAGTAGATGATTTAGGAAAATATACTTTTGATAATAGCTTTAACGATAAGCATATTGAGGAAGTTTTAAATTTGAATTTAGTAGATGTTGATTTGGTTCAATCTGCAGGATTTAAAGTTGTAGTAGATGCAGTAAATTCAACAGGAGGATTTATGATTCCAAGATTGCTAGAAAAAATGGGAGTAGAGTGCGTGAAATTGTACTGCGAACCAAACGGAAAATTCCCACATGACCCTGAACCATTACCTAAAAACTTAACAGAAATATCAAAATTAGTTGTTGAAGAAAAAGCAGATTTTGGTATTGTTGTCGATCCTGATGTGGATAGGCTTGCAATGGTTTGTGAAGATGGAAGTATGTTTGGAGAGGAATATACCTTAGTTGCAGTTGCTGATTATGTTTTGAGTAAAAATTCAGGAAATACAGTTTCTAATCTTTCATCTACAAGAGCTTTAAGAGATGTTACGAATAATCATAATGGAAGTTATGAGTCTTCAGCAGTTGGTGAAGTGAATGTTGTAGATAAAATGAAAGCAACAAATGCAATTATAGGAGGAGAAGGAAATGGGGGGGTTATTTATCCTGAAATGCACTATGGTAGAGATGCATTAATTGGTGTAGCTTTGTTTTTAACTCAACTTGCTGAAAGAAAAATTTCTGTAAAAACACTAAGGGATAGTTATCCTAATTATTTTATTTCAAAGAATAAAATTCAACTCACACCTGAGATTGATGTTGATGAAATTTTTACAACTTTGAAGAAGAAATATAAGAATGAAAAAATTACAACTATTGATGGGCTAAAAATTGATTTTCAAGAAGGTTGGGTTCATTTAAGAAAATCAAATACTGAGCCGATAATTAGGATTTATGCTGAGAGTGAAGGAGAGGAAAAAGCAAATAAATTTGCGAATAATATGATTAATGAGATTAAAGAATTGATATAAGATATGATAAAAGTTTTTTTTGATAATGCTGCCACTACACCAATGGCAACAGAAGTGATTGATGTAATGACAGATATAATGAAAAATCATTATGGAAATCCATCTTCACAACATTCTTTTGGGCGTTCAACTAGAAGTATTATTGAGACAAGTAGAAAAAAAATTGCAAATTTTTTAAATACATCTCCAGGAAATATTTTCTTTACTTCTGGCGGGACTGAAGCTGATAATATGGCTATTAGATGTGGTATAAAAGATCATAAAATTACTCATGCTATTACATCCAAGCTTTCTCATCATGCTGTGTTACATCCTTTACAGGAGTTAGAAAAGTCAGGAGTAATTAAATTATCGTATGTTGAAGTAAATGAAAATGGTCAGGTTTCATTATCAAACCTTAAAGAGTTATTAGAAAGTCACCCAAGGACTTTCGTATCTATTTTACATGCAAATAATGAGATAGGAACTATTCAGGATATTACTGCTATTGGAGATGTCTGCCAAGAATATAATGCAATATTTCATTCTGATACTGTACAAACTATGGCTCATTATAGGTATGATTTACAAAAAATTAATGTTGATTTTATAGCAGCTTCAGCTCATAAATTTCATGGACCTAAAGGTATTGGTTTCGTATATATATCTGATAACATTAAAATTTCACCATTACTTAGTGGAGGGTCTCAAGAAAGAAATATGCGTGCTGGAACTGAAAACTTAATTGGTATTGCTGCAATTTCTCATGCTATGGAGATGGCTTATGAAAAAATGGAAGAGGAAACAGAATATATTAAGGCAATTAAGTCACATATGATAGCTGAGTTGAAAAAGCATATCCCTCAAGTTAAGTTTAATGGTATGTGTGATGATATAGATAATAGCTTATATACTGTGCTTAGTTGTAGTTTTCCTGAAACTCCAATGGCTGAGATGTTATTGTTTAATTTAGATATTAAAGGTATTGCTTGTAGTGGAGGCAGTGCATGTACATCAGGTAGTAATAAAGGATCTCATGTTATTCAGGAGATTAATCCTAATTCAAAGAGACCATCAGTTAGATTTTCATTTAGCAAATACAATACAATAGAAGAAGTTGATTATGTAGTTGATGTTTTAAAAAGCTTATTTTCTTAGACAATAACTATTTTCTTTTCTACTTTACCATTTTCATAATGATAAAATAAAGAAGGTTTTTTTCATGATATAAATATATAATTTATTGAGCTAATTTTTTAATTCTAACCCCAAAGTAACCATAAGCAATAGTCATTATTGGTGAAATAAGATTAAAGAAGCAAAAAGGCAAATAAGCAAAGGTTGCTACACCCAAAACTGCTGATTGAGTTGCTCCACAAGTATTCCAAGGGACTAAAACTGAGGTAACAGTTCCTGCATCTTCCAAAGTTCTACTTAAGTTCTCAGGGGCAAGACCTTTCTCTTTATAAGTATCAGCATACATTCTCCCAGGAACTACAATTGCTAAATACTGATCAGATGCTGTGATATTGAAAAATACACAAGTTCCTGCTGTAGTTGCAATCAAACTTCCTGTGCTCTGAGCGTAACTGATTATTGGCTCAGCAACTCTTCTTACAAGTCCTGTTGCCTCCATAGCTCCCCCAAAAATCATAGCGCAAATAATCAGCCAGACCGTATTAAGCATTCCGTACATACCACCTGTAGATAGTAAATTGTTAATCATCTCATTTTCAGTTGTGATAGAAATTTCACCTCCCATAGCATTTATAACTGCAATATAAGCCGAACTAAAAGTTAATGACGCAGTACTTGTAATAGATATTACAACATCTGGCTGAAAGATAATAGCAAAGATGCCTCCTAAGAGTGTTCCTGCTAATAATGCTGGAATGGCTGGAGTTTTTTTAATGATAAGTACAATTACCAAAATTGGAACTAAAAAGAGCCACCCACTTATATTGAATGAATTAGAAATAGCTGATAAAAGTCCGTTAATATCTTGTTCTTCAATAGTGGTATAAGTAAAGCCAATTACTAAAAAGATAATTAGAGTAATTGCAAAAGAAGGAATAGTTGTGTACATCATATATCTTATATGCGTAAACAAATCCGTTCCTGCCATTGCAGGTGCTAAATTTGTAGTGTCCGATAATGGTGACATTTTATCCCCAAAGTAAGCTCCTGAAATGATTGCTCCACTAATAAGTCCAGTAGGCATTCCAAGTGCTTGCCCTATCCCTAAAAGAGCAATTCCAATAGTAGCAATAGTACTCCATGAACTTCCTGTTGAAAGAGAAATAATGGTTGTAATAATTGCAGTAGCAAACAAAAATATTTCAGGACTTAAAATTTGTAATCCATAATAAATCATTGCAGGTACAATTCCGCTTAAGAGCCAAGTTCCTGACAATGAACCAATTAACAATAAAATAATTAATGAAGGAGTTGTATTCGAAATACTTTTGCTAATTCCATCTAAGATAGTTTTCCACTTTGCCCCAAATTTTATTCCTACTATTGTTGCAGTTGCTGCAGCAAAAAGTAAAGCTAACTGATTTGCTCCCCCAAGAGAATTGTCTCCATATAAGAATACATTGTATGCCAATAAAGCTATTAATACTAAAATAGGTAGTAAAGCGAAAAAGTAAGGCGTTTTTTTATCTGTCATCTTATTGTTTTAAGATTGTAAAGATAAAATAAAAATTGATGTTGTAATAAGCAAAGATTTTATAACATTGATCTATAAAACTCCAACCTTTTTCATGCAACTTACCATAGTATTGTAAGTTCTTTCAATGTCATTATCTAGTCCAATTGAGATACGAACTAATCCATCAGAAAGTCCCATTGTCTCTCTTTCTTCTTCAGGTATTTCAGATGAAGTAGATAATCCAGGTGCAGAAAACAATGTTTTATAGAACCCTAAACTTACAGCTAAATATCCAAGGTTGTTATTTTGCATTTCTTCCATCAAAGTATTTGCTTTTTCTTTAGTTTTTGTATCGATAACAAACATACCTCCAAAACCAAACCCGTCATTCATGCTGTTTTTCATCACTTCGTGCTGAGGATGATTCTCAAGACCAGGATAAATTACTCTTAAATTGTCAGCTTGGAATTTTTTAGCAAGGTATTGAGCATTTTCAGAGTGTTTTTTCATTCTTAAGTGAAGTGTACGAATATTTTTAAGAATACTTGCAGCTCTTACGGCATCCATAGTAGGACCTAAAAGCATAGCACTTCCTGAATTTACATCAATCATACTTCCAATAAACTCTTCATCAGAACAAACAACACCACCAACAGTATCTGAAGTACCATTAATAAATTTTGTTAATGAGTGAATCACAACATCAGCTCCCATTTTTGCTGGAGAAAAAATCATAGGAGTAAAGGTATTGTCAACTACAAATTTAATACCATGTTTTTTTGCAACTTTAGCAATAGCGTTTATGTCCGAAACCTCCAACAAAGGATTGCTGATAGTCTCGCAATAAATTACTTTAGTTTTAACAGTAATTGCTGCTTCAATTTCTTCAAGTTTAGTTGTATTCACAAAAGTTGTTTTGATGTTGAACTTTGGTAAATAGTTTTTCATAAAAGCATAAGTACCACCATAAATTGTACGGCTACTAACAATTTCATCACCAGTGCTACATAATTGCAAAAGTGTAGTTGTAATTGCTCCCATTCCTGATGCTGAAAGAATAGCTCCTTTTGTATATTCCATTCCGGCAATTGCTTGTCCTAAATAAGAAGTAGATGGGTTAGTATGACGAGAATAAAGGTAGCAACCTTCTTGTGTCCCTTCAAATACATCTCCCATAGTTTTACCTACTAAATAGGTAAAAGTTGATGAATCTGCAATGGATGGGTTTACACCTCCAAATTCTCCAAAAAACTGTAAATCTTGTATTTTATTTGCTGGTTTTCCTTTCTTGTTGCTCATACTTTTAAATTTTTTGTAAAACTGATAAAAATAAAAGGATTAAAAAAAGAAAAGCTCAATAAAATAGTAGTATTACTTACTAGTTTTATTCTTCCTCATAATATCCATATCCTGATGTTCCGTATCCGTATCCATATCCATATCCATATCCTGTAGATGAATATTTAAAATCATTAATAATAACATGAACATTTTTAACTTGTTCTTGTTCGTATAAGTTATTAATTATACTTAATGATTTTGCTTTGGAGTATCCATGTCTAACTACATATAAATTAATGTCAGCATGTTGCATTAAGATTACACCATCAGTAACTAGTCCAATAGGAGGTGTGTCAATAATAACATAATCGTAAGTTTTGTTAAGTTTAGTTATTAATTCTATCATTTTTGGGCTATCTAAAAGTTCTGCTGGGTTAGGTGGAGTAGGGCCTGATCCAATAACTTCTAGGCTTTCAATTTCAGTTTTAATAATTACATCTTGTAATGATGCCTTATTGATTAAATAACTACTTAAGCCTGACTGATCTTTTAGATTAAAATCCTCATGAAGTTTAGGTTTTCTTAAATCACCTCCGATTAAAATAGTTTTGTGCCCTGATAACGCAAATATTGCTGCAAGATTCATAGCAGTAAAGGTTTTTCCTTCTCCTCCAATTGATGAGGTAATTGTAATAACTTTTTTTTCTTTTTCGGCAGCTAAATATTGAATATTAGTTCTTAATGATCTAAATGATTCAGCAATAATTGATTTTGAGGCAGTAGAAACAACCATACTTGTCGCTTTATCGCTATGCCCAACTAAACCTAAAACTGGAATATTAGAAGCATTATTTAGGTCTAATTTACTAGAGATAGTGTCACTAAAGAAATCTCTTAATGAAATAATTGCGATAGGAATAAAGAGTCCAAGTACAATAGCAATAAAATAAGCTAAACTTTTTCTTGGTTTAATTGGTATTTCTGAGTCTAATCTTGCAGGGTCTATTACTTTATGATCTGATTCTGTACCTGCTTTTGCTAGTGATGCTTCATATCTTTTTTGTTGTAAGTAAATTGCTGTTTGCTCATTGTATTCATATTTTCTTTTTAATATAAGATATTCTTTTTCAGCTGCTGGAAGAGTGTTGATTTTTGAATTAAAGATATTAATTCTGCTTTTAAGATCTGTTTTGTAAATTGTTGCAGAAGCAATTAGGTTACTTACATTTTCAATGATAGTATTTTTAGTATGTTTTATTTGTGATAAAACAGCTTGATAAGCAGGGTTCTTTTCGGTTGTTGTAAGTTGTAATTCACCTTTTCTGGAATAAAGTTGCAAAAGCTGATTGATCAGTCCATTTAACTCAGGATTACTGATTCCCATTGAAGTTGGCGACACAATTGAATTTGTGTTTTTATCTTCTTTTAAGTAGGATAATAATGATTCGTAATATCTAATGTTTACAGATTGCTCTGAGAGTGTATTGTCTAATCTTTGTTTTTGAAAAAATGTACCAAACTCTTTGTCTACCAAATCAAGATTAGTGTTTTGTTGTTTAAAACTTTTGATTTGATTTTCAATATCAGTTAATGAATCTTGAATTACAGCAAGCTGATTATCAATAAAATTTATGGTATTAATTGCCATAATATTTTTTTCATCTAAGCCACTTTTAATGTATATCTCAGTAACTTTGTCAAGAATAATGATATTTTTCTTAGGCGTTTTCCCTTTAATACTAAGTTTCAGAATAGATGTTTCTTTATTAATAGGATTAATGATAATGTTATTAATAAGATTGTGTGCTAAATTTCTGTTTTGGTGAAGTTTAAAAGAATAGCTCAGTCTTCCTTTTATGATTTTATCTAAATTAAAAAAAATACTTTTCTTTATTGAAAATGAGTAGTATTCAGATTTGATTTTTTCATTGAATTTATAAGTTCTATCAAGATCAATATTTGCTAATAATGTTTTATCAAACTTTTCAGTTAGTAAGTTGTAAGGAAACAAATCATCTGTAGTGGCTAAAACCCGAAATTCATCTTCATTAAGGATTTCAATCTTAAATGTAGTACCGGTTATTTGGTTGTGATTAGAGTCTAATTCAACAGTAATAGGTGAATTTTCAAAAAGTTCATTTGTTTGAAAAAATCCGTGTTGATGGTAACTAAGTCCCAGTTTGAGTTCTCTAATAACCTTATCAGTACTTGTATAAGAATTTAAAATGATAATTTCATTTTTTATGTTTTGCTTTCCGCTAAATAGTTCTAAGCCTTCTAATAGGTTTTCCGCTCCAAGCTGCGTATTGTTGTCATCTCTTATAAGTAATGTTGTTGAAACGCTATATTCAGGCACCGTCAATCTATTAATTAAGAAGGCTAAGCAACCACAGAATAAAATTGAAAGTAAAAAGAAATACCAGTATTGAGAGTATTTCAGAAGTAGGGCTTTAATATCAATAGTTTCTTCTTGCTGATTTTGATTTTCAATCATAAATTTATTCTGAGAATTTTAAATATACATTAAACAAAACTGCAAAAGTTGTTAATGCTGAAAGTAGTAATTGAGATTGTGATTTTTTAAATCCTTTAAATTTAAGAGGCTGTATATAAATCAAATCATTATTTCTTAAATAGAAAAAATCTGAAGTTAAAATGTCACTTGATGTTAAATCAATTTTATGAATTTGTTTTTTATTATTTTCAGATCGTATAATCTTAATTTTTGTAAGGTTTCCATAGTCATTAATTCCTCCAGCCATTGCAATTGCATCATAAATTGTTAGCCCTTCTTTATAAACAGGGAAATTTCCTGAATTATTTACTTCACCAAGAATTGTAAACTGAAAGTTAGCTAACTTCACTACTACAAAAGGGTTGATTAAGTAGTCCTCTGCTTTTTTAAGAATTGTTTGCTCGGCTTGTTCTAATGTTTGATTGAGTACAAATATTTCTCCAACATTAGGTATGTCAATATTCCCTTCTTGGTTAATAGTAAAACCGTTTAAGTATAGATTTGCTGCTGTAAGTGTAGGATTTCCACTATTTGTATTGGTTTCAATATTAAATAGATCATTTAATTCTTCATTCCTGCTGATAACTTTTACCATTAAAATATCACCTATTTCTAAATGATGTTTTGGTGGTATAGGAGATACGTCCCATTCATTATTTTGATTATTATTAAGGTAAGTGATCTTTTTCATAGGGGTACAGGACTGCACTACAAGTAGAACGATTAATATCTTGATAATTGAATTAAATTTGAGCTTTAACATTTTTAGGTTTTGTTGCAAAGATAAGAATTTTAGATCCTTTAAATGAATAATTTTAATTTTTGGTATAAATCAGCAGTTGGTAGCCCAACAACATTATTGTAAGAACCCTCAATTTTTGCAATTGCAATATACCCAATCCATTCTTGTATTCCGTATGATCCAGCTTTGTCAAATGGATTGAAATTATTAATGTAATATTCAATTTCTATTGTTGATAATTTATTGAAATGAACAGTGGTAATTGATGAAAATGTAACTTCCTTTTCTAGTGTCTTTATACAAATACCTGTTATTACTCTGTGGCTATTTCCAGATAACTTTTTTAGGATATTTTTAGCATCATTTTTGTCTTTTGGCTTGTGTAAGATCTCTCCTTGCTGACTAACAATAGTATCGGCTGTTATCAACAAGTCATTGCTTTTCAATCCTTTAGATAGAAATTTATTTTTCTTTTTTGCAAGAAATTCCACTATTTGAACATCTTTTAAGTCAGTTGGGTAAGACTCTTCTTTATCAGTAATTTTTATTGAAAAATTCAAGCCAATTTCTTTAAGGAGTTCTTTTCTTCTAGATGAAGATGAGCCAAGTATAATGTTGTATTTCTTTAATTTTTCTGTAAGCATTAGTTCTGATGTAAAAGAGTGAAAACTGGAATTGAAAGTATTCCTACTAACATGATTATTTTGCTAAGCATACTTAAAAAATGAAAATCTTCTTTATTTATTGCCTTAAAAGTTTTATAAATAAAAAAAAGAAATAATACTTGCACGAAAAGAGTATAAATAATTGAGATATCATTTACTCCCCAAATATAAATTTCATACTCAAATTGGGTAGAAATAACACTATATTGAAAGTATTGAAAATATGCAATACAAATAATAGTTGCAGATGTTAAACCAATAACAATGTTTTTTGATTTTTTTAATCCATAAGTGATTGCTAATGTTTCTGCATTAATTTTTTGGTCTCCCTCTAAGTCCTCTAAATCTTTAACAATTTCTCTTATTAAAGTTGTGATAAACGAGAAGCCAGCATAAAACAGAATGATTAGAAAAATCATTAGTGATTCTTCTTTTAGATTAAGTCCTATGGATAATAATTCGAATAATCCTAAATTTATAATGCTTAATGACGTTAAAAAAGCAACTTGAATATTTCCAATAATAAATGATGTTTTGTGTTTTTGAGAATACCTCCATAGACTAAAAATAAAGAATAGAAATACAAACCATAACAATAATTTATTTACAGTAAATGCTGCAAAAAATCCACAAACTAAGCCTAAGAAGTTTAAAAAATAATATGCTTTAAATGCCTCTGATTTCTTTATTTTTTTATCAATTATTCTTGATTCAGATTTGTTTATTTTATCTGTTTCTACATCATAAATATCATTGATAATATAGCCAGAAGCAACAATCAATATTAGTGCTATTAGGTAAAAAGAAAAACTAAAACATGTTAGTAATGGTTCCACAATGTATACCTCAATCAAAAAGTATTTTATTACAATTTGTATTAGTGCAATTATTAGCAGATTTTTTATTCGTATTAATTTTAAAAAAGCACTAATCATTATTTGAAATTATTGAATTTGTAATGAGTTTGTAAAGTTCTTGTTGGTTTTTTTCTAAAAATTGTAAGTGGCTTTCAATTATCTTTTTATCATTTCGTTTTGCTGGGCCAGTCTGTACATTTTTAGGTGAATTTTTTTCAATCTGTTTAATAGTTTTACTGATTAAAGGATGTAATAAATTGAAATTAATATTTGATTTTCGCAATATATCATCAGCAATAGCAAACATATGATTAGAGAAATTACAAGCAAATACTGCAGCAATGTGAAGTTGCTTTCTTTGCTCAGAATTCATTTTAACTACAGTGTTGGATAAAGATTCCCCAATTTTTAAAAGTACTTTTTCAAACTTAGGATTATTTGCTTCTATACAAAGTGGGATTTCAGAAAAAGCTATATCTACTGATTTATTAAAAGTCTGTAAAGGATAAAAAACTCCGCAATTAGTAAAAGATTTAAAGACTTTCAATCCAATACTACCAGATGTATGTACGATATTTACATTTTGAAAATTTGAAATTACTTCCTCTATTTTATCATCTTTTACTGAGGCAATGTATAAGTCTGCTTTTACTAAATCATCTAAAGAATTAGTGAATTTACAATCTAATTTATCGGCTAAAAATTTAGCATTATCAACCTGCATACTCCAAACTTGAAGTATATTATATCCTTCATTTTTAAGTGCAATTCCTAAATGTGTTGCAACATTTCCTGAGCCTATTAAAATGATATTTTTCATTTCATTTAAATTTAACACAAACTTAATAAATATTAGTAATTTTGCTGCATAAAATTTTTATATGATAAATCCAGTAATAAAGTTTCTTTCTTCAATGAAATTGATGAGTATTTTAATCTTGCTTTTTGCCTTTGCAATTGGTTATGCAACTTTCATAGAGAATGATTTTGGAAGATCAACTTCAAAAGCTTTAATTTTTAGTAAATGGTGGTTTGAAGGCATCCTTATTCTACTTACTT
>ERZ807291.1707-NODE-1707-length-34918-cov-7.848866_pt1 | contig 34918 bp, 33 predicted proteins | sample MGYA00521257_ERZ807291 | MGnify/ENA primary metagenome ERZ807291 (study PRJEB31413, sample SAMN03169783) | marine metagenome | biome: Marine; feature: Water; material: Subsurface seawater | place: North Sea | collected 2011-04-28 | depth 1 m m ...
ATCCTTGGTGTCGACCGGCTACTTGATATGTGTGGAACCGTGGTGAACGTTGCCGGCGATCTGGTCGCCTGCGTGGTGATTGGTGCAAGCTTCGAAGCGTTGGCGAAGCCTGTTCCCGACAAGACATGAGCCACTTTGCATCCTGCGGATGTTGCCTGTCCGGGGGGATGGCCGCGTCCAGCACAGGGTCTTTAGCGGTTCCGGATATAGATAACCGCTTGTCGGAGTCCCCACATAACGAACCCGATGGAGCCAAAGGCGAGTACCGGGCCGATCAGGACTTCAAAGTCCCGAATCTGCCCGTTCACATATTGTACGGTCGCCCAAACCAGACCAAACGCTAGGCCGATCGTCACGAAGCGGATAATTTCCCGAACCTTAGGGCTCATTCGATTTCGCACCAGACAGGGGTGTGATCGGATGCCTTTTCCTTGCCGCGCGGGCCGCGGTCGATATCGCAGTCCTTCAGGCGGTCCGTCGCCTGGGGCGACAGCAGCAGATGATCGATCCTGACGCCGAAATCTTTCTGCCAGGCACCGCGCTGGTAATCCCAAAAGCTGTACTTGTGTGGTTCCTGGTGAAACACGCGGTAAGCATCCGTCAGCCCGAGGTGCAGCAGGCGCCGGAACCGGTTGCGGCTCTGCGGCAGGCACAGGGCATCATTTGCCCAGCCTTCGGCATCATGGACGTCCTCATCAGTCGGAACGATGTTGTAATCACCGCCGAAGACGATGGCCTCGTCCAGTGTCAGGCGTTCCGCCATGTGATCGTGCAGGCATTCCATCCAGCGCAGCTTGTATTCGTATTTTTCGTGAAGAACCGGACTGCCGTCATCCTGGAATTCGCCTTCGACAAATGTCGGGTTGCCGTTTGGCAGGTAGATGGACGCAACGCGTAGACCGGCGGTAAAGCCTTCGATATAGCGGGCCTGATCGTCATCTTCGTTATTCGGCAGGCCACGGGTGACATCCTCGATCGGGCTTTTCGACAGGATCCCGACGCCGTTGAAATTTTTCTGGCCGTGAATTTCAATGTTGTAGCCGCGATCTTCGATTTCGAGCCGTGGGAACGTCTCATCCGTGGCTTTCAGTTCCTGCAGGAGCGCGATATCGGGCTTGAACTCGTCAAGCCATTCGAGAACGCGGGGAAGGCGGGCACGGACGGAATTTACGTTCCAGGTTGCGATGATGGTCAATGGTCGGTCCGTCCGCTGTCATTTGTCATTGCGCCATTTTGTAGCGTTATGACGGCGATAAGGGAACAGCCGTAGCGTATATCGGGGATTTCAATAACGTGAGGCGGGGCCGCCCGTCGGACTAGAGAAGCGCGAAGGACGTTCCGCAGCCGCAGGTCGAAGCGGCATTCGGGTTTTCGATCGAGAAGTAGGAACCGATCAGCTCCTGCTTATAGCCGATTTCCGAACCGGCCAGGTAATCCCAGGACATTTCATCAATGACGACAGAAATACCATCTTTTTCAATGACTTTGTCATCATCGTTAATCTGATCATCGAAGGTAAAGCTGTACTGAAAACCCGAACAGCCGCCGCCATCGACAGCCACGCGCAGCATCTGGCCGGCATGTGCGTCTTCCTGGCCGAGCACCTTGAGGCGCTCTACGGCAGAATCGCTCAGTGTCACCATTTTGGCCGCAGTATCGATTTGTCCGTCAGGCATTGTCCGGTTTCCGTAATGCTGTGTGATCTATTTAGGTTGAAGCACAGCTTCCGTCAATCTGCGAGTGCGTCTTAACGGCGGTCTGATGGCCTGAAAATATACTGATTTCGTTACATTTTCCCTGCTTTGGACCGATTCCGTTGCAGGCTGGTTTGGCCGGGTTTAGGTTGCCGCCATGAACGATTCATCCTCCGAGAAACCTTTCGTCGTGCCGACACCGCAACGCGCGCTCTATGCCTGTGATCCGGCGCATTCGCGTGGGCGGGTTTTTGCCGAACCGGAAAGCCCGACGAGGTCGGTTTTTCAGCGGGACCGGGACCGGGTCATTCACTCGGGTGCGTTCCGGCGCCTGAAGCACAAGACCCAGGTATTTGTCTATCACGAGGGCGATTATTACCGCACGCGGCTCACTCACAGCCTTGAAGTTGCGCAAATTGCGCGCTCGCTCGCTCGCTCGCTGATGCTGGACGAGGATCTGGCCGAGGCATTGGCGTTGGCGCATGATCTGGGACACACGCCGTTCGGTCATGCCGGCGAAGACGCCCTGGACGAAGTCATGGCACCGCATGGCGGTTTCGACCATAACGGCCAGACATTGAGGATTATAACCTCGCTGGAGGCGCGCTATGCGGAGTTCGACGGGCTGAACCTCACCTGGGAAACCCTGGAAGGTATCGCGAAACATAACGGTCCGTTGATAGGCGGCGGCGCAGTTGGGGACCTCCCTTGGGCGCTCGCGGAATACACCTCGAAACATGATCTCGATCTGGACACCTGGCCGAGCGTTGAGGCACAGGTCGCGGCAATGTCGGACGATATCGCCTATCACTCCCATGATGTCGATGACGGGCTCAGGGCGGGATTGTTCGCGGTCTCGGACCTGGCGGACGTGCCAATTCTGGGGCCAATCCTGCATGATGTGCAGTCCCGCTACCCGGACCTCGAGGCCTCTCGGCTTATTCACGAGATCGGACGGCGTCTCATCAACCAGATGGTCAACGACCTTTTGGCAGAGACCACCCGACGATTGCGCGATGCCGCGCCAAAGTCATCCGATGATGTCCGGCGGTTCGGCGCGCCATTGGTCGGTTTTTCGCCAGAGATCGATCATGCCAACAGGGCCTTGAAGGAGTTCCTGTTTGAGCGCATGTATCGCCATTACCGCGTGAACAGAATGACCAGCAAGGCGCGTCGCGTCGTCTCGGATCTGTTTACGCTGTATGTCGACGAGCCCGAATGTCTGCCGGCGGAATGGCGCATCGGTGCGGAACAGGCGGATAAAACCTTGCGGGCGCGCCATGTGGCGGATTACATCGCCGGCATGACCGACCGTTTCGCCCTTGATGAGCATCGCCGGCTTTACGATTTATACGAAGAGAACAGATGAACGTTTTCAACAGCTACCGCGTGATTATCGAGAAGATCGTTGCGGAAATGATAGCCGCCGGCGATCTTCCGCCAGACCTTCCGGTCGACCGGATATCGGTAGAGCCCCCGCGCGACCCGTCCCATGGCGATATTTCCACGAATGTGGCGATGGTTCTGTCGAAGCCGGCGGGCAAGAAGCCCCGGGATCTTGCAGAGATGATTTCGGCCAGACTTGCGGACGCTGAAGGCGTTGAAACCGTTGAAATCGCGGGGCCGGGCTTTGTGAACCTGCGCCTTGAAACCGCTGCATGGCAGGAACAGGTCGGCAATATCCTCGGCGCGGGTGTGTCCTATGGCGATGCCGATATCGGCGGCGGCAAGGCGATAAACATCGAATATGTCTCCGCCAATCCGACGGGGCCGATGCATGTCGGTCATGCGCGCGGAGCGGTGATCGGTGATGTTCTGGCATCGTTGCTGAGCAAGGTGGGCTACGATGTAACCCGCGAATATTACGTCAATGATGCCGGTGCCCAGGTCGATGTGCTGGCACGTTCGGCGCACCTGCGGTACCGCGAGGCCCTTGGCGAGGAGATCGGCAAGATTCCGGACGGTCTGTACCCGGGTGACTATCTGGTCGGCGTCGGCAAGGCATTGGCGGATCGGGACGGGGACAAATGGGCGGCACTGGATGAAGACCAGTGGTTGCCGGATATGCGGGATTTCACGATCGACGCGATGATGGGGCTGATCCGTGAAGACCTGGCGGCGCTGGGTATCGAGCACAAGCTTTTCCGGTCGGAGAAATCGCTACATGAAGATGGCCTGATCGCTGACGTGGTCTCCGTTCTGGAAGGCCGCGACCTTGTCTATTGGGGCACTCTGGATCCGCCGAAGGGGCAATTGCCCGACGATTGGGAAGAGCGGGAACAATATCTCTTCCGGTCAACGCAGTTTGGGGACGACGTAGACCGACCGTTGAAGAAATCGGATGGTAGCTGGACCTATTTCGCCGCCGATGTCGCGTATCATCTCGATAAGTTCCGCCGCGGTTTCGGTGAAATGGTCGACGTCTGGGGTGCCGATCACAAGGGCTACATCAAGCGGATGCAGGCCGCGGTCAAGGCGACGACCGACGGCGAGGGCGTCCTCGATGTGCGTATCTGCAACCTGGTGAACCTGTTTGAGGATGGCGAACCGGTCCGGATGTCGAAACGGGCAGGGACGTTCATTACCCTGCGTGAAGTCGTCGACCAGGTCGGCAAGGATGTCGTTCGTTTCATGATGCTGACACGAGGCAATGAAGCGCCGCTCGATTTCGATCTCAAGCAGGCCCTGGATCAATCCCGCGATAACCCGGTGTTTTATGTGCAATACGCTCACGCCCGGGCATGTTCGGTTATTCGAAACGGCCAGGAGGCCGCAGCCATTGAGTCTGTTGACGATTCGAGCCTCGCGGAAGCTGATATGTCGTTGCTTGCGGACGATGCGGAGCTTGCTCTGATCAGAACATTGGCTGGTTGGCCCAGACTGGTTGAGGCGGCTGCACAGGCCCGGGAGCCGCATCGTATCGCTTATTACCTGAACGATGTGGCAGCAGGTTTTCATGGCCTCTGGAACAAGGGCAACGAAGACGTCGGTCTGCGATTTATTATTGTCGATGACGCGGCATTGACGAAAAGCAGGCTCGCGCTGGTTCGTTCCGTAGCAGTGGTGATTGCGTCCGGGCTTGCGGTAATGGGCGTCAAACCGGTTGAGGAGATGCGCTAATGGCAGATGATTTTCGCCCTGATGTAGACGACAGGATCGTTCCCCCTGAGCAGGATGAACCTGCGTCCTATAACAGGCGTGGCAAGCGGGTGATGACAGGGCTCGTTGCAGTGGCAGCTGTGCTGGGGTTCGGGGTCGTACTGGTCTATGCCTATAACAAGGGCAAGCAGGATGGTCCCGGCAAGGTCCCGCCGGTAATCCAGGCGGAGGAAGGGCCGAGCAAGATCCGACCTGAAAACCCGGGCGGAATGAAGGTTCCAAATCGGGATAAAGAGGTCTTCAACCGCCTCGAAACGGATAATAAGTCGAGCACGGTCGAACGGTTGCTTCCACCGCCCGAAAAACCGATGACACCGCCCGCACCGCCGCCTGCAGCCGTGCCGGAGGAAATGGCGAAAATGGCGCCCGCTGCAGAGACTGGGGGCAACGTTGCAGTGACTCTCAAACCTGCTGTCGCACCGCTGCCGGTGCCGCCGAAAGAGATTAAACCCATGCTGGCCGAGCCACCCAAGGCCCCACCGGCGCCCCCTGCAGCTAAAAAACCAGCAACGGCGGCAAAAAAGGTTGCGTCAAAGGCGCCCGCTTCGACGCCAAAAGCGGCGGCCAAGACCGGCGCGTATCGCGTTCAGATGGCCTCTTTAAAGTCTCGTGCGGCGGTGCAGAAGAACTGGGCATCACTGAAACGCAAGCACCCGGACCTGCTTGGAAAGCTGCAGTTGAACATCCAGTCCGTGCAGCTTAGCGGGGGGCGGGGAACCTTCTATCGTATGCAGGCAGGACCGATGACGTCGCGTGCGCAGGCAAACTCACTCTGTGCCCGCCTGAAAAGCCGAAAGCAGGGCTGTATCGTTGTCCGACGCTGACGGGAATGCGCCTGCTGCGGTTGTTTTTGGCTGCGCGGGAACGGAACTTTCAGCCGAAGAGCGTGCATTCTTCCGCGATGCCGACCCTCTCGGTTTCATTCTGTTTGCCCGCAATATCGATACACCGGACCAGGTTCGGCGACTGACGTCTGAGTTGCGCGCATCGCTGGGGCGCGACGATGCCATTATCTTGATAGACCAAGAAGGCGGCCGGGTTCAGAGGTTGCGCCCGCCGCATTGGAATGATTATCCCGCAATGCAGACATTGGGCGTGAAGGCTGATGTCGACCCTGAGGGCGCCGCTGAATGCGTCATGCTGACCTACCGGCTGATTGCGGAAGACCTCACGGCTCTTGGTATTGATGTCGACTGTGCGCCGGTTCTGGACCTGCCTGCACCTGACGGCCACGAGATTATCGGTGATCGCGCGTTTTCCGATGACCCGGACATCATCGCCCGGCTTGGGCAGGCCTGTTGTGACGGGCTGATGGCGGGCGGCGTGATGCCGGTGATAAAACATATTCCCGGTCACGGACGTGCAACCGCCGACAGCCACCTGGAACTGCCGCATGTCGAAACAGGCCGGGCTGTTCTGGAAGCAACGGATTTCGCGCCTTTCCGGGCGTTGCGGCATGCGCCTGCCGGTATGACGGCGCATATCGTCTATGATGATCTGGATGCCGTAAACCCGGGGAGTTCGTCTTCGATCGTCGTGTCAGATATCATTCGGGATCATATCGGCTTTGATGGTCTGCTGTTTTCCGATGACGTTTGCATGAAGGCATTGCAGGGGCCGCTTGGGTCCAGGGTCTCGTCGGTTCTTGATGCCGGTTGTGATGTCGCCCTCCATTGCGATGGCAATTTGGATGACATGGTTGCCATCGCAGAGACATGTCCCCGGATGCGTCCGGAATCGATGGTCCGGCTGAATGCCGCAAGGCCGTCAGCAGCCGATTCGCAATCGATCGACCGCGATGCGGCAAAACGGCGGATTTCCGCGTTTTTTGGTGGCTAGATCACGCGGAATTCGACCGTCGCTCCGTTGGTCGGATCCGTTTTGAAACGTATACTTCACAGCTTGGGAAATGGCGTCTCGTCGCAGGAGTAAACGGTTCGCATGGCCGATCAGGTAGATACGTTCGAGGAAGAGCCCGTACGGGAAATGTACGACCTTGTCCTCGATCTTGACGGATTCGAAGGCCCCATAGATTTGCTGCTGACCCTTGCGCGTCAGCAGAAGGTCGATCTCGCGAAAATGTCGATCCTGAAACTTGCAGAGCAATATCTCGCTTTCATCACCGCTGCAAAACAGCTTCGTCTGGAAGTAGCGGCTGATTACCTCGTGATGGCAGCGTGGCTCGCTTACCTGAAATCCAGACTGCTGCTGCCCGCAACCGAAGAGGATGAAGAGGCGTCTGGTCCTGAACTTGCAGAAGCGTTGACGTTCCAGCTACGGCGGCTCGATTCCATGCGCGAGGCAGGCGAGAAACTGTTGGTGCTGCCACGGCTTGGCCGGGATGTATTTCGGCGTGGCGCGCCGGAGGGAATGGAAGTCGTCCGCACAGCGGTATACGAGGTTTCGCTGTATGATTTGCTGAAGGCATATGGCGATAATCGCCGAAGGGCCACAGGATCTCATCTGACGATCGAGGCATCTCAGCTTTATTCTCTCAGCGATGCGATTGAGCGTTTGCGCGGGGTCATGGGTGAAGTCGGTGACTGGACCTCCCTAAGTGCGTTCCTGCCGGAGGATTTGAGGGACGGGTTGTTTATGCGGTCTGCGGTAGCCTCTACCTTTGCTGCCAGTCTTGAGATGGTAAAAGAGGGCAGGGCAAATATCCGCCAGTCCAGCGCTTTCGGTCCGATATTTATTAAGGGGAAGGAGGCCGCCGCAAATGGTTGAGCTAGCCCAGGAAATTGTTGAAGAACGTGATGATGCCGCCGTTGATGAAGAGATGGCAGGCGAGGCAAACACCGTGAATGAAGCGCCCGTGGAAGACATAGCTGAAGCTGGGGAAGACACGGCTGAAGCTATCGAAGATACCGGTGACGCGGTTGAAGATACTGGTGAAGCTGCCGAAGCCGAAGAAATCGGGGAGCTCGAACCCAGCGATCTGGTCCAGGAAACGCGCATTGTCGAGGCTTTGCTTTTTGCGGCAACCGAACCCGTCAGCACTGATTTTCTGGCCGAGCGGTTGCCTGAAGGCACCGATATCGGCGCCATCCTCGAAGACCTGCAGACGTTGTATGCGAGCCGGGGCGTGAATGTTGCCCGTGTCGCCGGTAAGTGGTCACTGCGCACGGCAGAGGATCTGTCACCGCACCTGCGGATTGAACGTAAAGTAAGCCGGAAGCCGTCACGCGCGGCAGTCGAGTCCCTTGCGATTATTTCCTATCACCAGCCTGTTACGCGCAGTGAGGTCGAGGAAATTCGGGGTGTTTCGGTCAGCAAAGGATCGTTTGATGTGTTGCTGGAAGCCGGCTGGATCAAACCGGTCGGCCGTCGCCGTACCCCTGGAAGACCGACAACATGGGGAACAACGCCGGTTTTCCTTGAGGAATTCGGTCTCGACTCGCTTGCCGATCTGCCGGGTGTTGATGAGTTGAAGGCGTCGGGCCTGCTGGATACGCGACCTGCCGGAACGATCATCGGCGATACCGGCGAAATGTATACCGGCGCTGAAGCAGAAGGCGCGCCCGAGGATGAAGAACCTGAAGCTCTGGCAGATGAAGATGATGGTGTTGATCCGGGCGTAGCTGAAAACGCGGACATCGCCGCTACCGATGAGGCTGCGTTGGAAGCGGTTAGTGAACTCGAGCAGGAAGCCGAGCAAGAGGCTGAATATGCTGACGGGAGCGACGGGGACGCTGAAGCTGAAGAGGGTGGCGAAGAGGGATCTGAATCAGAGCGGAGCTGATCCTGTTTCCGGGTTTCCATGAAAACGGTTTGCTGCCTGCATTCTTCATTTGCTATTGCGATAGGGTCGCAATAGCTTCCGCGGACCATGACCATTCATACTGACGGCGACCAACGCGCTTCAGGTCTGACAGTGAGCGGGCTCAGCCATTCCTTTGGTCCGCAGCAGATCCTGAAAGATATCAGCCTTAATGTGGCTCCGGGAGAAATCCTGTGTCTACTGGGGCCGTCTGGGTGTGGAAAGACAACAACCCTGCGCCTGATCGCGGGCCTGGAAGAGCTCCAGACGGGGCGGATCGCGTGGAACGATCTTGTCCTTGCCGATACGGGGCTTAATGTCCCGCCGGAAAAACGGCAGGTGGGTCTGCTGTTTCAGGATTTCGCGCTTTTCCCGCACCTTACCGTTGCCGAAAACGTGGCATTCGGCCTCAAGGGTTTGTCCGCAGAAGAACGGGACTCCCGCGTGCATGAAGTTCTCGATCAGGTCGGAATGTTGCGGTATGGCACGAAATATCCCCATTTTTTGTCAGGCGGTGAACAGCAACGTGTAGCACTGGCGCGCGCGCGCGCGCCCCGGCCGCGGATATTCCTTCTCGATGAGCCGTTCTCGAACCTGGACACGAGGCTCCGCAATCAGCTTCGTGATCTGTGTCTGCATGTGCTCAAAAAATCGGATTCGTCCTCTGTTATCGTCACCCACGACCCTGAAGAAGCCATGTTCATGGGCGATAAGGTCGCCGTTATGCAGGATGGCGAGATTGTCCAGATAGGTCCGCCGGAAGAGCTTTATTTCAGGCCGCTCAGCGCGTTCGTCGCCGGATTGTTCGGAGAAGTGAACGAAATAACGGGCAGGGTGGTAGATGGCCATGTCGTCACGCCACTGGGCCGCGTTTGTGCGCCGAACCTGAATGACGGCATGGAGGTGGACGTTCTGGTGCGCCCCGAAGCGCTCCATGTTTCGGAAGGTTCTGACCGCGGGGCTGTCGCGAGTGTGATTACATCGCGGTTGCTTGGCGGCTCCAGCCTGTTGCATCTAAGCGTCCCGAACGGTGAAGACGGCGGGCTACATGTGCATTCGCGTGTACCGGGGCGAATGCTGCCACCGGAGGGCTCTTCGGTCAGGCTATCGCTCGATGAGCAGAATGTTTTCGTATTTCCGAGGGAATAGAAAAGTCTGTAGCCCCTTTTTATTGCAGTGCGAGAGGCTTTCTGCGATTATCCCGGCCACATCAACGGATAAAGAACAGGAGCATCTCTCATGGGGAGCTTCAGTATTTGGCACTGGGTCATTGTTTTGGTCGTCGTGCTCGTACTTTTCGGCGGCGGCGGCAAGTTGTCTCGTATTATGGGCGATGCCGCCCGTGGCATTAACGCCTTCAAAAAAGGCCTTAAAGAAGACAAACCGAATGGCGATGCGGCAGCAATGCCCGACAAGTCGCTTAATTCGGAAAGCGGAGACGCCGTTTCAGATGGCGTCAAGAAAGACGAAGCCGCTAAAAGCTAGGGCTTCGTCGCAACAGGTTTTGTGAAGAAGGGCGCGCGCCGCCATGCTGGACATCGGCGGATGGGAATTCCTCCTGATTGCCATTCTAGGGATCATGATTATCGGTCCCAAGGAACTGCCCGGTGCTATCCGGACGGTAAGCATGTTTGTGCGCCGTGCCCGTGAGCTCGCACGTGATTTTCAGTCTGGCATCGAGGAAGTGGCGCGAGAGGCCGAACTCGACAAACTGACAGACGATATCAAGGAAATTGCCGCAGACGGTACCGGAGCCGGGAACCTGCGGGATGAATTGCAGGGGGCTGTGGATCCGGATGGAACTCTGGCGCAGGCAATGGACTATGAAACCGATTGGACTGACGACGATCTGATCGACTACGACGCCCCTGAATTTGCGGACGACAATCGAATATCGCCGCCTGAGCAGCCGAAAAAAGCCGATCCTGCCAAAGCCGACACTGGCGATCAAAACTCTGATGTCGCAGAAGGTGCCGGGGAAGATGTCGATGGTGACTCTGCAGGTGCCGCGGTCACGGAGAATACAGCTGCAGGCGAACCCGACGTCGAAACAACCGAACCCTCACCAGAAGCAGAGTCCGGGAAGAAACCGGATGGGGCGTCATGAGCGAGAAGATAGCTGATGGTCAGGAAGAGCCTGTGCCTGTTGATGACGGTGGCGAGAAGAAAATGCCGCTGCTTGAGCACCTTGTCGAGTTGCGCACCCGCCTGATTTACAGCTTTTTGGCGTTTTTCCTGCTGTTCCTCGCGAGCTTCTATTTCGCGCAGGAAATATATGATTTCTTTGTTCGTCCCTTGGCACGGGCAATGGATGGTCGTGAAGGTGCTCGGATGATCTTTACGGCCCTCTACGAGCCGTTTCTGGCCCAGATCAAGGTCGCCTTTTTTACGGCATTGTTCCTGGCGTTTCCGGTGATTTCGATCCAGCTCTGGATGTTTATTGCGCCCGGGTTATACAAGAACGAAAAGGGTGCATTCCTGCCGTTTCTGGTGGCAACGCCTATCCTGTTTTTCATGGGCGGGGCGCTGGTCTACTACCTGATTATGCCGATGGCATGGGAGTTCTTTCTGAACTTTCAGACCGTCGGCGGCGAAGGGACCCTGGCGATCCAGGTTGAGCCCAAGGTTGACCAGTATCTCTCTCTCGTTCTCCGCCTGATCTTCGCGTTCGGTATCGCCTTTGAGCTACCGGTCTTGCTGATCCTGCTTGCGAAGGCGGGAATTGTAACGTCGGCGGGACTGGCGGCGAAGCGGCGCTATGCAATTGTCGGCGTATTTATCGCCGCGGCGATTCTGACGCCGCCGGACGTGATCAGCCAGATCGGGCTGGCAATCCCGATTATCATCTTGTACGAGATATCTATTATCGGCGCCCGGATAATCGAAAAGAAACGGGCCAAGAATGCGGCGGAAGAAGACCTCGACGACGACCCGGAGGACGATCCCGACGAAGATGGATCTAAGCCTGATCGTGAGTCTGACCGCCGCGACGCCTGAATTTCGGTTTAATAACTAAGAATAGAAGAACATGCACGATATCAGATGGATTCGTGAGAACCCCGATGCCTTCGATAGCGGGCTTGCCCGCCGGGGACTGTCTGCGCTTTCTGCACAGGCGTTGGAGATCGATGCCGAGAACCGCACGATAACAACGGAATTGCAGGACCTGCAGACGCGCCGGAACGATGCGTCGAAGCAGATCGGGGCCCTGAAAGGGAAGGGCGAAGACGCGTCCGAACAGATGGCGGCGGTCGCAGCCATGAAAGACAACATGAACGCCCTCGAAGAGCGCCAGAAAGAAACGGTCTCGGCCTTGCGCGCGCTGCTGGAAAGCGTGCCGAACATTCCGGCCGACGATGTCCCTGACGGCGAGGACGAGGACGACAACGTCGAACTCCGCTGTGTCGGAGACAAGCCGACATTTGATTTCGATGTCCGGGATCATGTTGATATTGGCGAGAGCCTTGGGCTTCTTGACTTTGAGGCGGCCTCCAAGCTTTCGGGTTCACGGTTCGTTGTAACGCGCGGCGCACTTGCCCGCATGGAACGCGCCTTGTCTGCCCTGATGCTGGACCTGCATACCGACGAGTTCGATTACACCGAGGTGAATCCGCCGCTGTTGGTCCGCGACGAGGCTGCTTATGGCACGGGCCAGCTGCCTAAATTTGAAGAAGACCTTTTCAAAACAACGACCGATCACTGGCTTATCCCGACGGCCGAAGTGCCGCTGACCAACCTGGTGGCGGGCGATATTCTTGATGAGGCAAAACTGCCGCTGCGCTTTACCGCCCATACGCCGTGTTTCCGGTCGGAAGCGGGGGCTGCGGGCAAGGATACGCGTGGCATGCTGCGCCAGCACCAGTTCACAAAAGTGGAGATGGTCAGCATCTGTCATCCGGATGCGTCTGCGGATGAGCACGAACGTATGACCGGGTGCGCCGAAGAGGTTCTCAAACGCCTCGGCCTGCATTATCGGGTGGTTGTCCTGTCGACGGGCGATCTCGGGTTTTCAGCGAAGAAAACGTATGACATCGAAGTCTGGCTACCGGGGCAGGATCGCTATCGTGAGATTTCGAGCTGTTCGAATTGCGGCGACTTTCAGGCAAGACGGATGAGTGCCCGTTTCAGGCCCGAAGACCGCAAGGGGACCAATTTTGTGCATACCCTGAACGGTTCCGGGCTGGCGGTTGGCAGGACCTTGATTGCGGTGATCGAAAATTACCAGCAGGCAGACGGGTCGATCCGGGTGCCGGATGCGTTGAAGCCCTATATGGGTGGTATCGAGGTTATAGCCCCGGCGGATGCCGCCTGATGGACCTGCGCCAGGCGCGAATTCTGGTGTCAAATGACGACGGCATCAATGCTCCCGGTATCAAGGTTCTCGAAAAAATTGCAAAGAAGCTGTCCGACGATGTCTGGGTTGTCGCGCCCGAGAGCGAACAAAGTGCGTCCGGTCACTCGCTGACATTGACGCTTCCGCTCAGGGTTCGGCGGATTTCGAAGCGTAAATTTGCCGTAAACGGTACGCCGACTGACAGTGTATTGCTGGCCGTCCAGAACATCATCAAGGGCAAAAAACCCGATCTTGTGCTGTCGGGTGTGAATGCCGGTGGAAACCTTGGCGAGGACGTCACCTATTCGGGTACGGTCGCTGCAGCGATGGAGGGCGCACTTCTGGGTATCCCGTCGATCGCGCTCAGCCAGGTCCGGGTCTATGGCGAAAGTGTGCGTTGGGGAGCGGCCGAGCACCATGCGGAGCACGTAATCCGAAAACTGGTTTCTGAGGAGTGGCCGCGTAACGTGCTGATTAACGTCAATTTCCCTGATTTACCGCCGACGGATGTAGGTGCAACGGAGGTTACCGTTCAGGGCCGCCGCAAAATCGGCGATGCGGTGACGTCGGGCCGTGATCCGCGCGGCTACGATTATGTCTGGATCGGCACGGAGCGGGACGAAGACCCGTCGTTCAAGGGATCCGACCTGAAGGCGGTCAATGAAGGCCGGATCTCCATAACACCGCTCTGTCTCGATCTGACCCACAGGCGCAGCATGGCGCGCTTGCGGAAACTGTTCCCATGACCCTGGAGGCGAACCGGATTCGTCTGATCATGGAGTTGCGGGGAAAGGGCATCACGGATGCAAAGGTTCTCGGTGCGATAGAGCGGGTGCCGAGGGAAGCATTTGTGCCCGATACATTCAAAGATCAGGCTTATGAAAACATGGCGTTGCCGATTGGCAGCGGCCAGACGATCAGCCAGCCCGCCGTCGTGGCCTTCATGACGCAGGAACTCCAAATCGGTGACCGGATGAAGGTGCTCGAGATCGGCACAGGGTCCGGGTATCAGGCGGCTGTCCTCGCAAAACTTTGCCGACGGTTATACTCAATCGAACGTCACAGGGATCTTTTGCTGGACGCGGAACGGAAATTCCGGGAACTGCGGATCAATAACATTACGGCGAAAACCGGCGACGGTACGAAGGGGTGGCCGGAACAGGCACCTTTCGATCGTATTATTGTGACCGCGGCTGCCACGCGGGATATCCCGCATGCATTGCTGGATCAACTGGCGCCGGATGGCCTGATGATCGCTCCAATGGGGGATACGGCGCGGGATCAGCATCTTTACCGGTTCAGTTTCAATGCAGACGGGCAAATTGAGCGGGAAAAGATGTGGCCTGTGCGTTTTGTTCCGCTTATCGGCGACGATGAGGGGAAAGCTTCCAGTTGATGTTGCGGGTGAGCGAACCTAGGTTGACGTTCATGGATCGAAACTCGTTCGCCTTTGGACGGTTCGGCGTTGTCATCGGGCTCCTGCTCGTTCTGGCGGCGTGCGGCCAGCGTATCGGCTCGGCGCCCGTCATAAACGGGGCAACAGGCGAGCGGTTGGGCGATACGTCCGTGCAGGCCGATCTGCCGACGGCTGTGACCGTGCAGCGCGGGGATTCGCTCTATAAAATATCACGCCGGTACAATGTGCGGCTGCGCGCCATAATTGACGCGAATAACCTGAAACCGCCCTATACAATTTTCCCCGGACAAAAGTTGAGAATGCCGGTCACCGGCGTGCATGTCGTGGCGCGCGGAGAGACGGTCTATCAGATTGCACGGCGTTACGGCGCGGAGCCGGGCGCGCTGGTCCGTCTGAACAGGATTGCACCACCATACAGGCTTTATGCAGGTCAACGGCTTGTGCTACCCGGGGCATCTGCCGAGGCGCCCGCCGTCCAAACGACAGCCCAATCCGCTGCCCAACCCGCTGCGAGCCCAATTGATCGGAAGGCTTCGACAACAACCAGAAAATCACCACAGACATCTACCAAGCGTTTAACCCGCTCGAGGCCGACAACATCGCCGGCCCCGCGCAAGGTACTGCCTTCCAAACGGGTCGTGGTGAAGCGTGCACCGTCGATTTCCGCGTCAGTGAAACCACCGCCCAGTCGCGGCGGATTTCTGTGGCCGCTGAACGGGGGACGCGTCTTGTCGCGATTCGGCACGCTGGGCAAAGGCCTTCAGAATGACGGTATAAATATTCTGGCGCCCCGCGGAACACCTATCAGGGCGGTCCAGAACGGCGTGGTGGCCTATTCGGGAAACGAGCTGCGCGGGTTCGGAAACCTTCTTCTGATCAAGCACACCGGGGGCTGGATATCTGCCTACGCGCATAACGATCAACTGTTGGTAAAGACCGGCGATCAGGTGCGGCGGGGGCAGGTGGTATCAAGGGTCGGCAGCACGGGGAGTGTCGACAAGCCACAGCTGCATTTCGAATTACGGCGGAAAAATCGAGCGGTCGACCCCGAACGGTATCTGGGCAGACGAACAGCCAGTCTAAGGCGATAGCTCTGGCCTATCGGAGCAGGCCCTTGTTGGGCCGTGGCCGAGACGGGAAACTTCAGTCGAGTTGTTTTCTTTGACGGCCTGCAAGGTCCTGGATGTATTGCCAGGCGACCCGGCCGGAACGCGCGCCGCGGGTCATTGACCATTCAATTGCTTCAGCCCGCAGCGTCTTCTGGTCGATATCGAGGTCATAACGCGCAACATAGCCGTCGAGCATTTCGAAAAACGCATCCTGATCGCAGTTATGGAAGCCGAGCCAGAGTCCGAACCGGTCGGATAGAGAGACCTTTTCTTCCACCGCTTCTGCCGGGTTTATGCCGGTCGAACTCTCATTCTCGATCATGTCGCGTGGCATCAGGTGACGACGGTTTGATGTGGCATAAAAAATCACGTTCTTCGGGCGGCCTTCTATACCGCCTTCGAGCATGGCTTTGAGCGATTTATAGGTCGTGTCATCGGCGTCAAATGACAGGTCGTCGCAGAACAGGATGAACCGGCGGGGGCTATCGCGGAGCACGGCGAGCAGTTGGGGCAGGGATGACAGGTCTTCCCTGTGAATTTCAACCAGAACCAGCTTACCCTCTGTTTCCGCCGCGATCGTGCCATGGACGGCTTTGACGAGAGAGCTCTTCCCCATTCCGCGCGCGCCCCACAACAGGGCGTTATTGGCCGGATAGCCTTCGGCAAAGCGACGCGTATTCTCGAGAAGGGTGTCCCGTGACCGGTTGATGCCTATCAATTGTTCGATATCGAGCCGGTTGATGTCGGCCACGCGCTCTAGGCGGGACGTTTCAGCCTGCCACGTAAACGCATCGGCATCGGCCGGAATTTCAGTGGTTGCTGCTTTTGGCGCAATCCTGTCCAGCGCATCTGCGATGCGGGTGAGCAATTCGGTTGTATTCGTATCTGTCATATTCATGAGCAATCAGGCCGGAAATCGGCGCCGGACCCTATCACAAAGGCGTATCCGGTCAATTGGCTGCAACTCCTTTCGCGGAATCGGTTGCAAGCTGTTGGTGGACCGTTATATTCCGGCAACTTTCAGTCAATGGGGATTATATGATGTTTATTTCACCGGCCTGGGCGCAGGGCGCTGGCGGGGGTGGTCTTGACGGTCTTGGAGGCCTTCTGCCGCTCGTTCTTATTTTCGTGGTTTTCTACTTTCTTCTTATCCGTCCTCAGCAGAAGAAGGCCAAAGAGCATCGCGAAGTTCTGGCAAATCTGCGTCGTGGCGACCGGATTGTCACCAATGGCGGCCTTCTTGGCACGATCACGCGTGTTCCCAATGACACCGAGTTGATGGTTGAAATCGCCGACGGCGTCAAAGTACGTGTGCTCCGGGGAATGGTGGCGGAAAGCCTCAGCAAATCGGATCCGGCTCCTGCCAAGTCGAAAGACAAGGACAAGGGCAAGGATCAGGATGACGATGATGCAGATTATGACGAAGACGGTCCTGATGAAGATCAGGTGGATCGCGACGCGGAAGCAAATGAAGATTCTGAAAAGAAATCCTGATAGTTTCCAACCTTATCTGACCAACAACCGGTAAAGCATTCTCGCGCATGGTTTATTTCGCCAAGTGGAAGATCGTCCTCGTCGCCATAGTCACGATATTGGGGATCGCATCTGCGTTCCCCAATTTCCTGTCCGAAGAAGACGCTGCAGAACTGCCGGGTTTCCTGCCCAGCAATCAAATCAACCTCGGACTCGATTTGCAGGGTGGCTCGCACCTTCTGCTCGAGGTCGATGTCGCGGCAGTGTTGTCTCAACGGCGGGAAGGTCTTGTGGATGCCATCCGTGACGGCATGCGGCGGGGGACACCCCGCATCGGGTATCGCCGTCTTGGCGTTCGCGGTGAATGTGTCGGTTTCGATTTGCTTCGCGATGATGATTTGTCCCGTGCTCGTCAGATTGTGCGCGACCTTGATACGAACACGTTCGACCCGCAGCTTGAGATCAATGTTGACGGTTTAAGCGTTACTGTCTGCGCTACGGTAACCGGTCAGCGGGAAATTCTGACCTCGGCTGTTCAGCAATCCATCGAAATCGTTCGTCGCCGGATCGACGAACTTGGCACGCGGGAGCCGACCATTCAGCGCCAGGGTTCTGATCGTATTCTCGTTCAGGTACCCGGACTTGATGATCCGGAACGTCTGAAAGAGCTGATCGGTACGACAGCGAAGATGACCTTTCACCTTGTAGATCAGACAAATTCCGCCGCCGCGAGTTGCGGTGCCGGCCGCCGTCGTCCGCCGGGGACACTCTGCCTGCCTTCACAGGACGAAGTGGGTGCCGATAACAGCCCGATCATGTACCTGATTAAACGCCGTATCATGGTTGATGGAGAAAACCTCGTCGATGCGCAGGCCACGTTTCAGGATGGTCAGGCCGTCGTATCCTTCCGCTTTGATTCCGTGGGTGCCCGCCGTTTTGGCAACGTAACCCGCGAGAATGTCGGTCAGCCCTTCGCCATCGTCCTGGACAAGAAGGTCGTCAGTGCGCCGAGGATCAACGAGCCCATTCTAGGGGGCAACGGGGTTATTTCCGGCAGTTTCACCATCAATTCAGCACAGGACCTTGCATTGCTGTTGCGCGCAGGGGCGTTGCCCGCACCATTGACGGTCCTTGAAGAACGCACAGTGGGCGCCGAGCTTGGTGCGGATTCCATCGAGGCCGGTGAATTTGCGAGTGTGCTGGCAATTGTGCTCGTGATTATCTTTATGGCCGCAGCTTATGGCTTATTCGGTTTTATGGCGGATGTGGCACTGGTCCTGAATATCGTGCTGATTGCCGCTGTGCTGTCGATGCTGCAGGCGACACTGACGCTGCCAGGTATTGCGGGGATCGTTCTTACCATCGGTATGGCGGTCGACGCGAATGTGCTCATCTTTGAGCGAATACGAGAAGAAGCGCGGAATGGCCGAACGCCGATATCCGCGGTGGATGCAGGGTATTCCAGGGCGCTGACGACCATTATTGATGCGAATATTACGACCCTTATCGCCGCGATTCTTCTGTTCCAGTTCGGATCGGGCCCGATCAAGGGCTTTGCCGTTACGCTTGCCGTCGGCCTGCTGACGTCGATGTTCACCGCGATCATGGTGACCCGGATGTTGGTCGTCCTCTGGCTGCACCGTCGTCGCCCCAAGAAACTGCCGTTGTAGGGAATATACAGATGCGCCTTATCAGCCTTGTCCCGACCAACACAAAGATCAATTTTCTCCAATTCCGCAAAATTGCGGCCGTCTTTTCGTTGCTGCTTTGCGTCGCCTCGGCGGGCCTGTTTTTCACCAAGGGCCTGAATTTCGGGATCGATTTCCGCGGTGGTATTCTGATTGAAGTCAGAACGGAGGGGCCTGCGGATATCAGCAAGCTCCGGGCCAGCCTCAGCGATCTTGGCCTGGGCGAGGTACAGCTTCAGGAATTCGGCCAGGCATCTGATGTCCTGATCCGCATCGAACGCCAGCCGGGTGGTGAAAAAGCTCAGCTCGTCGCCGTGGAAAAGGCGAAGAAAGCCCTGGGTGACGAGGTCAATTACCGCCGAACGGAGTTCGTTGGACCGAAAGTCGGTGGCGAACTGATAGAAGCGGGGATAACGGCGGTCGTTCTCGCGCTCGGAGCGATGCTTGTATACATCTGGTTCCGGTTCGAATGGCAGTTCGGTGTGGGCGCGGTCGTTGCACTGCTGCACGACGTGTTGCTGACGATTGGTATTTTTGCGCTGCTGGGGCTGGAGTTCAATCTGTCCACTGTGGCTGCGATCCTGACAATTGCGGGGTATTCCATCAACGATACCGTGGTGGTGTATGACCGGGTTCGGGAAAACCTGCGAAAATACAAGCAGATGCCTCTGGCAGAGCTCCTGAACCTGTCGATCAACGGCACACTGTCCCGGACGTTGCTGACCAGTGTGACAACGCTTCTCGCGCTGTCGGCCTTGTATTTCTTCGGTGGAGAAGTGCTCGCAGGGTTCAGTTTCGCCATGATTTGGGGCGTACTTGTCGGCACTTATTCGTCGATCTTTATTGCTGTGCCGCTCCTCGTGTACATGAACCTCCGCCGGACAGGCCTTATCGTCGGCGATACGGATGACGATGATGCCGCCGCCGCGGGGAAATCCACTAGCTGATTAATGGCGGATATAACGCCGCAGGTCCCTCAGGGCCGTCAGTTGATCCAGGGTTATGGCGGCGGCGGATTCCGAATTGCGGGTGAAGCGTATACGTCATCCGTCATTGTGATGCCTGATCAGACGCTGCCGTGGCAGGTGACATCCTTTGACGATATTTCCATCACCGGTCTGGCACCGCTCATGCATGAGAATACCGGCGTGGAAGTCCTCTTGATCGGGTGCGGTGCTCGCATGGGAATGCCAAGGACCGATATCCGTGACGCCCTGAAGGCGTTTTCCATCGTGCCTGAATGGATGGATACCGGCGCTGCTTGCCGGACCTTCAATGTGTTGCTTGCTGAGGACCGTGCTGTTGCTGCCGCGTTGATCGCCGTCGACTGATATTCCGACTGATTGCATGACTGAAGGTAAAAAAGAAGGGGGCCATGAGGCCCCCTTCATCCGTTGTGCGTTTAAGTTCGCTCAGAACAGGTTCTGGGCGGCTACCATCGCATAGAGCATCGGGATCGAAAGCATGGTGTTCGTCCGCGAGAAAAGCATGGCGGTCCGTCCCGCTTTTGCTTTTTCATCGGCTTCGACCTGAACGATGCCAAGTGCCTTCTTCTGGTTCGGCCAGATGATGAACCAGACGTTGAACCACATGATCGTTCCAAGCCACATGCCAATGCCGATTGCGGTGTGCTTCGGCACGCCGTCCGTCAGGCCGATCGCGATTGCATCTGCGATATAGCCATTCAGGTAAGCAAGGATAAGACCGGTGATCAGCGTGGACATTGCGCCCCAGCGGAACCAGAACAATGCCGCCGGTGCAATCACACCGGTAATGGCTGGTTTCTGTTCATCCGGAATTTTGCCCATGTTCGGAATCTGGACAAAGTTGAAGTACCACAGGATACCGATCCACATCACACCGCTGAGCACGTGGAGCCAGCGGAACGCGAAAGCCCACCAGTTTTTGTCCAGCGCAAGACCGGCGTCGTACTTGACCATCATGAAGATGACCAGCAACACCGCGAGAACGATACCGGCGATTATCGTACTCGTAAGGTCAGATAAAATTTTAGCCACTTTAAGAATCCCTCCTAGTTTTCAAGCGATTAGATGCTAACGTTAATGATTCAGCGGTTCAACGCTGCCGCTGTTAATGGGCTGAACGTTGCTAACTGTCGCGTGCTATCAGAAAACGTTCATATTTTCAGTGCGTTAGGGAGAAAAAGGCCGTTGAGTATGGCTGTCGGTAGAGACTTGCGAATCAAGGCGTCCTGACGGTAAACACTATTCCTTGGCGTCTGCCCTCGCATTGCGAATGGATTCGAGCGCTTGGCTGGCCGCTTTGAACCCGGACCGGACGCTCCCCTCGATGGTCGCGGGGAGCCCCGTATCAGTCCAGTCTCCCGCAAGGAACAGGTTCTTGATACTTGTATCGGTCGACGCCCGGCTGTTCACCTGGGCCGGTGTTTGTGCAAACGTCGCGCGCCGTTCCTTGATGACTCGCCATGCAGGCATCCGACCCGCTGAACTGCCGATTACCTGTGCGACTTCCGACCAGAGCAGGTTGGCAATTTCCCAGTTGGGTTTCTCGGCGAGCGCGTCTCCTGCACTGATGGTAAGTGAGACGATATTGTCCCTGGCGAAAATCCAATGCGTTTCGCTGCCAACCAGACCGACAAAGGGCGCGTCCCAGGGCAGGGATACCGGTTTGTCCATCCGGTAATGCGCATTGACGATTGTACGTGAGTCCGTCGGTGCTTTTGCCGCCGGCCAAATATCGTTGCAGATATCGGGCGGTACCGCGAGAATCACAGCATCATCGGGTTCTATTCGGAGCATGCCTTCCGGGAAATACAGCGAGGTGATTTTGTGGTCTGTCCAGCGTAGGCCGCGGAGCCGTGCCTGAAAGCGGACTTCAGCATTGTTTTCTTTCAGGAACCTGATGGCAGGATTTACGAGCGCAGCCGACAGGCCCTTGTGGAAAAACCAGGGTCGGCAGGCTTCTTCACCCTTCATGAAAGTCTCACGCAAAACGATCCACATCAGTTTTGCTGACGCTTCGCTGGCATCCGTGTTCAGGGCAGCCCGACATAGGGGCTGCCACAGCGTTTCATAAAGCACGGAATCATTTCCGACCGCGCCGAGAACGGTATCTGTCTTGCCTGCGCGTTTAAGTCGGTAGGCCTGCCGGAGATACTCGCCGGTTGTGGTACCCGGGATACGTCGATCTTTGGAAAATATCCAGGTCGGCAGCAGGCCCCCGCCGGGGCGAACCCGCCAGCGTTCACCGCTAGACAGATCCATGAAGGGAAATGCAGCGGGGGCTATTTCCCGAATCATTTCGCCGGCGTCGATATCGGCCAGATAAGCCCGGGTCGATTCATTGGCGCCGAGCAGCAGATGGTTCCCGTTATCGATCATGCAGCCGAGGCTCTCGTCATGGAATGAGCGAGCGCGACCGCCTGCCTGACCTGCCGCTTCATACAATGCGACATCGACGCCGGAGATCGCGGCGCGGGTCGCGCAGGCAAGACCGGAAATGCCGGCGCCTATGACGTGAACGGTAGACATCAGGTTTTTTCCATATTGGACGGCGGCGGCGAACTTCTCATGAGGCGCCCCGTAAACGCAAGAAAAGCTTCAGGGAGATCATCGCGCGATCGAAACCCGTCAGGCGCGCGCCGATGGCTTGCGGATCCCGCTTGTCGAGCCGGGCTATCTGGCGGAGGGTTTCCATCCGGTGTCTGGCCAGCAACTTACGTAATGGTGGTGAGGATATCCGGATATCGAGGGCATCAGAGCGATGGATTGCCTCTGATGCGCGGACGAGGAGGTCACGACAAACAGGTTCTATATCTGGCCACGAGGCGTTTTCACGGTCGACGTGATGCTCTTTCAGCAAATTGCCCGGGAGCAGGGCGGGGTACCCGGGGGCGGCAAGGACGACTTCTACGAGAAACCGGGCGACCAACAATGCTTCTGCTACCGGTTCTGCATCGGCGTCGTCACAGACACGGGCGATCACGGCGCCGACAGAAGCAGCGCCAAACTGCGCAAGTGTCATCAGTTCGCTGATCCGCGCGATTTCAGCGCCACTGCCGATTTTTTGACCGGCCTGGTCAATCCGCTCCGCATAGGGCAGCAGGTCGTCTTCGATGGCGGTATAGTCGCCGGCGGGTAACGCTGCCCTGAGCGCAGTTAATCTGGCGTCGGCAGCTTTATCGGATAAGGCACCGGGCGCGGGAATGAGGTCAGATATCTGGATCATCGGGACATAATAGACGTGTGGCTGTACGACTCGAAACGGCGTCCTTAGACTACCGCCAATATGTCGCCAGAAGCTCACCCCCAAAGCAACGCAGATTACTGCGCCGATCAGGTCCGCGCGTATGACTATCACCGCTATTTTGCGGCGACTTTCGCCGCTGGAGACGTACGGCGAGGCCTGATCGCGCTCTATGCCTTCAATCTGGAGATCGCCTCGGTACGCGAAAGGGTGAGCGAAGCTATTCTGGGACAGATGCGTTTGCAGTGGTGGCGCGACACCATCGGCGAAATCTATAACGGCACCGTCCGTAACCATGCCGTTGTTTCAGAGATAGCCTGGACAATCGATGCATTCGATCTGCCTCAGGACGGTTTCGGAAGAATGATAGATGCGCGCCTGTTCGACCTTGAAGACGACCCACCGGAAGATAGCGCAGCATTGATGGGGTATGCGTCCGCGACGTCGGGACAGCTCGCCTCGATGGCCTCGTTGATCTGCGGGGAAACCGGTTTTGCAGCCGATGCGGCGGCGGCGGGTACTTTTTGGGGTGTGACGGGTCTGCTCAGGGCGTTGCCGCATCATGCGGGGCAACGCCGGGTTTATCTGCCACACGACTATCTGCGCGAATATGGTCTGACGGCGGATGATGTTGTTGAAAGACGGAACCCCGCGGCGATGGGCGCCGCAGTGGCGGCGATCGTTGCGTTCATTGGACGGTCGAAAGCCGCCGGCATAAACGTGCCGCGCCCGGCCCGCCCAGCCGTAGCGTATTCACCGGTTGCGACGCTGTATTTAAGAAGTCTCGAGAAGGCGGGGTGGGATGTTTACGCGGAGGGGCTCGAGCCGTCGCGGTTCCGTGGACAGATTAAAATTCTAGGCAGTGCAATGACCGGACGGGTCTGAGCGGATAGGACCCGTTATTCGGCGGCGACGGCGCCGTCCTGCCACGTCTGAAGATCTGCCAGGGCGCGATCTGAATAGGCTTTCTTGCGGTCCCGTCCTTTGACCCTGAATTCAAGCGGAGGGACCAGACCGAAATTGATGTTCATCGGCTGAAAAGTCTCGTCCTCTGCGCCGCCGGTTATGTGATCGATCAGCGCACCAAGTGCGGTCGTCACAGGTGGTGCGGTGAAGCTTGAGCCCTCGTTCTGCGCCGCTGCATAGCGTCCGGCGAGCAGTCCTATTGCGGCACTCTCGACATAGCCCTCGACACCGGTGATCTGGCCGGCAAACCTGATGCGTGGCATTGCTTTCAGGCGCAATTCCCGATCCAGCAGACGCGGCGAATTCAGGAACGTATTGCGGTGAATGCCGCCGAGCCTGGCAAAGGACGCGTTTTCAAGGCCGGGGATCATGCCGAATATCCGCGCCTGTTCGCCGTGTTTCAGCTTTGTCTGGAAACCGACCAGATTATAGAGCGTGCCGAGGCTGTTATCCTGGCGTAGCTGAACGATGGCATAGGCTTTGCCGCCTGTGTGCCGATTGGTCAATCCGATAGGCTTCATCGGCCCGTAGCGCAGCGTATCCTCGCCGCGGGACGCCATGACCTCTATCGGCAGGCAGCCCTCGAAGTAGGGCGTGTTTTCTTCCCATTCCTTGAATTCTGTTTTTTCGGCGGTTTCGAGTGCCGCCAGAAACGCAAGATACTGTTCCTTGTCCATCGGACAGTTGATGTAGTCCTTGCCCGTGCCGCCGGGGCCCGGCTTGTCGTAGCGCGACTGGAACCAGGCGACATCCATGTTGATAGAATCTGTGTAGACGATCGGCGCAATGGCATCAAAGAAGGCGAGGGCGTCTTCATCGGTCAGGCCGCGGATAGCCTCTGCCAGCGGGGCGGAGGTCAGTGGTCCGGTCGCGATGATGACATTTTCCCAGTCTTCGGGCGGCAGGCCGTCTATTTCCCCGCGCTCAACGTCTATCAGAGGCTCATCGGCGAGGGTTTTGGTAACGGCAGCGGCAAATTCATCGCGGTCGACGGCAAGCGCGCCCCCGGCCGGGACCTTGTTGGCGTCGGCCATTGCGAGAATGAGTGACCCGCAGCGGCGCATTTCCTCGTGCAGAAGGCCAACGGCGTTATATTCGGCGTCGTCGGAGCGGAATGAATTTGAGCACACCAGTTCAGCGAGGTTGTCGGTCTGGTGCGCATCTGTTGTCCGGTCGGGGCGCATCTCATAGATGACCGCACGTTGTCCGGATTTCGCAACCTGCCAGGCTGCTTCAGAGCCGGCGAGGCCGCCGCCAATAATGTGAACAGTCTTTTGATCCGGCATCAGGAAAGCTTCTTTTCGACGAGATCGCACAACTTGCGGAGCATGGGGTCGTGGAGACCGAGTTCTTCAAGGTGCTGTGTCGTATTGAACAAATAATCGGTACATGGGCCGAGATGACCGCAGCCCTGGGCGATATGGCGGGCCGTATCTTCCAGGGTCTGCTTGCCCGCGTAGTTTTCCGATCCATGGTTGGCAACGAATGTGATTGCCTTGACCGTTCCTGCGTCCGTGCGAACCGTTCCCCATTTGGCGAAATAGGTTTCACCGGTCATTTCGCGCATGAAGACGCTTGTGAGTTCTTCTACGGCACGTTCGCGTTTCACCCCGAGGACGATGCCATTGCAGGACCCGCCGTTGTCGAGCGCCAGCATCATGCCGGGTGCATCGGGGGATCCGCGGCCGATTGTCGACCAGGAGCAGAACCGCCGGTGATAGCCATAAAGGCGTCCGATACGTTTTTCATCGTAGTCGAAAGCGGGATTCCAGATCAGCGAGCCGTATCCGAATACCCAGATCATATCTCCGGGCGGGGAGGAGGCGATCATTTCATCGCGCTTTCCCAGACGAAATTCCGGCGTATTCCGTTTCATGGCGCCTTCCAGACCGGCCGCGATGATCATTTCATCGTGGCGGCCGTTAAGGAAATCCTCTTTCGAAAGCTGTTGTCCCTGAACGGGAAGGGGTTTCTTCAATTTGTTAACCGGTTCAATAGTTTAGTCGGTAAAAATGCCTTATTGAGGCCGCCGGGTCGAGGGGCGATGCCGTATATTGTCACCCTCATGCGGATTTCCGGGAATTACTGTCCGGCCCGAGACCCAGATAGGGCGCAAGGTATTGTCCGGTAACACTGCGTTCGATCACCGCGACATCCTCCGGTCGGCCCTCGGCAACGATTTCGCCACCGCCGTCGCCGCCTTCGGGGCCGAGGTCAATGACCCAGTCCGCGGTCTTGATGACATCCAGGTTATGTTCGATGACGATGACGGTGTTGCCCTGATCGACAAGTGCCTGGAGGACCTCCAGCAGTTTACGGATATCGTCAAAATGGAGCCCCGTCGTGGGTTCATCCAGGATATAGACGGTCTTGCCGGTAGCTCGTTTGGACAGTTCTTTTGACAGTTTCACCCTTTGGGCTTCACCACCCGACAGCGTATTGGCCTGCTGGCCTATCTTTACATAGCCAAGGCCGACGCGGAGCAGCATCTCCAGCTTGTCGCGGATCGATGGGACAGCCGAAAAGAACTCGACGCCCTCTTCAACAGTCATATCAAGTATGTCAGCTATCGATTTGTTTCTGAACAATACTTCGAGCGTTTCCCGGTTGTATCTCTTGCCCTTGCAGACGTCGCATTGAACATAGACGTCCGCGAGGAAGTGCATTTCAATCTTGATGACCCCGTCGCCCTGACAGGCTTCGCAGCGACCACCCTTAACGTTGAACGAGAAACGTCCGGGCTTGTAGCCCCGCGCCTTGGATTCCGGCAGACCGGCGAACCAGTCGCGGATCGGGGTGAAGGTGCCGGTATAGGTCGCAGGGTTCGACCGCGGTGTCCGGCCAATAGGCGATTGGTCGATATCGACGACCTTGTCGACAAACTCGAGCCCGGTGATGTCCTTGTGTTCTCCGGGGACAACACGGGTATTGTTCAGGCGCCGCGCCATCGCCTTGTAGAGTGTCTCGATGATCAGGCTGGACTTGCCCCCGCCGGATACGCCGCTCACGCAGGTCAGAATGCCAAGCGGGATATCCACCGACACGTTTTTCAGGTTGTTGGCGTTTGCGCCCGTTATCCGCAGGCGCCGTTTCTTGTCGAATTTGCGGCGTTCCGCCGGTATTTCAATCTTCAGATCGCCACGCAGGTATTGGGCGGTCAGACTGCGTTTCGAGCGGAGGACTGCCGCCGGTTTGCCCGATGCAACGACCTCGCCACCATGCACGCCCGCGCCGACCCCCATGTCGATCAGGTAATCCGCAGATCTGATGGCTTCCTCGTCATGTTCGACCACAAGGACGGTGTTGCCGATGTCGCGCAGGTGCCGCAGCGTTTCCAGCAATCGCGCATTGTCCCGCTGATGCAGGCCGATTGACGGTTCATCCAGCACATAGAGGACTCCGGTAAGGCCAGAGCCGATCTGGGAGGCAAGCCGTATGCGCTGGCTTTCGCCACCGGACAGGGTGCCGGACGTCCGTGACAGGGTCAGGTAATCAAGCCCGACATTGTGCAGAAAGCCGAGGCGTTCGTTGATTTCTTTCAGAATGCCGGTCGCAATCTCGTTCTGTTTGTCCGTCAGCCGCTCTGAGACGTTCGCGAACCATTTATACGCGCCGCCGATGGAATATTCCGTGATATCGCTGATATGCTTTTCGTCGATCTTCACCGCGAGCGCTTCCGGTTTGAGGCGCGCGCCGTCGCAGACTTCGCATTGTGAAACGGCCTGATACTTGCCAAGCTCTTCGCGGGTCCAGCTTGAATCCGTCTCGCGGAAACGTCGTTCCATGTTGGGCATGACGCCTTCGAAGGGGCGATCTATCGTGTAGGATCGTTTTTCATCGGCATAGATCATCTTCACGGCCTTGGTACCGGTACCGTGAAGCACCACTTCCTGCGCCTTCTTCGGCAGGTCCCTGAAGGGTGTATTGACGGAGAACTTGAAAGCGCGGGCCAATGAATCAAGCGTCTGATCGTAATAGCTCGACGAAGAACTGGACCACGGAGCGATCGCGCCGTCTTTGAGCGATTTCTCGTTGTCGGGGACGACGAGGTCCGGATCGAAATACATCTTCGTGCCAAGCCCATCGCAGGCCGGGCAGGCGCCGTGGGGGTTATTGAACGAGAACAGGCGCGGTTCGATCTCATCGATCGTGAAGCCGGAGACCGGGCAGGCGAATTTTGCCGAGAACAACGTGCGGTCGTTGGTATCGGCGTTTTCCGCAATCGCGAGGCCTTCTGTCAGGCCAAGGGCTGTTTCCAGCGAATCCGCTACCCTGTTGCCCATGTCTGCGCGGACAACAAGGCGATCCACAACGACCTCGATATCGTGCTTGAAGTTCTTGTCGAGGGTAGGGACATCCTGGATGTCGTACATATCGCCATCGACGCGGACACGGGTGAACCCTTTTTTCTGGAGCTCGGCGAATTCCTTGCGGTATTCGCCCTTTCGCCCGCGGACAATCGGCGCAAGCAGGAATAATCGTGTGCCTTCTTCCATCGCCTCCACGCGGTCGACCATCTGCGAGACGGTCTGGCTTTCAATTGGCAGGCCGGTCGCCGGTGAATAGGGGATACCTACCCGGGCGAATAACAGGCGCATGTAGTCGTATATCTCGGTGACCGTCCCCACGGTGGACCTGGGATTGCGCGATGTTGTCTTCTGTTCGATGGAAATTGCCGGGGATAGTCCCTCGATCGAGTCGACGTCGGGTTTCTCCATCAATTCCAGGAACTGCCGGGCATAGGCCGACAGGCTCTCTACGTAACGGCGCTGTCCCTCGGCATAGATCGTGTCGAAGGCAAGCGTCGATTTGCCGGAACCGGACAGGCCGGTGACAACAACCAGCGAATCCCGGGGGATATCGACGTCGATATTTTTGAGGTTATGTTCACGGGCACCGCGAACGACGATCTTTGATTGCATCGGTGTGGGTTACGGCCAATAAAGCTGTGTGGATTTTGCGGATAATAAGGCGCGCCAGCGGGCAAAGCGACTCGTTAAGGGCCGCGCGGTAAAGGAATTGTGGATCAAATGAAAAAACTCGCCATTCTCGACGATTATCAGGACGTTGCCATGGACATGGCCGATTGGTCGCCCCTCGCAGGTGACGTTGAAATCACTGTTTTTAACGATCATTTATCGGATGAAGATGCCGTGGCAGAGCGCCTGAAGCCTTTTGAGCTCGTCATGATCATGCGCGAGCGGACCCCGTTTCCCCGTTCACTGTTCGAAAAACTGCCGAATCTTGAACATCTTATCAGCAGCGGCATGCGGAACCTGTCCGTGGACGTCGATGCGGCGGGCGATAACGGCGTAATCTGTACCGGAACACCGTCACTCGGGTATCCGACCGCGGAACTGACCTGGGGGCTGATTCATTCGCTCGCACGGCATGTGCCCCTCGAAGATCGAGAGACCCGTGCCGGGGCCTGGCAGAAAACGGTCGGTGTCGGTCTTCGGGACAAGGTCCTGGGCGTCATGGGGCTTGGCCGGATTGGTGTTGACGTGGCGCGGGTCGGGATAGCAACGGGCATGCAGGTCATTGCGTGGTCCGAAAACCTTACACAGGATAAATGCGATGAGGTCGGCGCGCGGCTGGTCACGAAGGAAGAGCTGCTGGAGCAGTCCGATTTTCTGACAATTCATCTTCTGCTGAGCGACCGCACGCGTGGCCTGATCCAGGCGGATGATCTAGCCCGGATGAAACCGTCTGCATTTATCATCAACACATCACGCGGTCCCATCATCGATGAGCCGGCGCTGATCAATGCTCTGCAGAACAGGAAGATCGGCGGGGCGGGGATAGATGTGTTCGAGGTAGAACCGTTGCCGCTTGATCATCCGCTGCGGGATATGCCCAACATGGTGATCATGCCGCATCTCGGTTACGTGACGGTTGAGAATTACCGGAACTGGTACGGCGGCACGGTCGAGAATGTCCGGTCCTGGCTTGACGGGAAGACAATAAACCAGATGTCCGGTCGTAATCCGACGACGCCCGGCTAGGCATCGTTTTCCGAAGAGACCTTACGGCGAATCGCATTGGTCGGCAGGGGCCGGAAACCGGGCTCCGGGGCGGCGTGCCGGGGGCAGTAGGCTATAGCGTCGCGCTGTCAGTTCGCTATTATGAACGCCAATTAAATCAGGTTACGGGAGCAGGGCATGGCCGGCAGCGTCAATAAAGTTATTCTAATCGGCAATCTCGGCCGGGATCCGGAAGTCCGTCACACGAATGACGGTCGTCCGATCGTGAATCTGTCCGTGGCCACGTCTGAGCAATGGCGCGATAAATCCAGCGGAGAGCGCCGGGAAAAGACCGAATGGCACCGGGTTGTGGTCTTCGATGAGAAGATTTGCGAAGTCGCCCAGAAATACCTGAACAAGGGCTCGACCGTTTATCTCGAAGGTGCGCTGCAAACGCGCAAATGGACCGACCAGCAGGGCGTGGAGAAATACTCGACCGAAGTTGTGCTCCAGCGCTTCAGCGGCAAGCTGACGATGCTCGGCTCCCGTGGCAGCGGGGGTGGCGGTGGCGGTGACTATGGCGGCGGCCAGGGTGGCGGCGGCGATTACGGCGGCGGTTCAGGTGGTGGCGATGACTTCGGCGGCGGCCAGGGTGGCGGTGCTCCCTCCGGCGGCGATCTCGACGACGAAATTCCCTTCTAGCACCCGCAGCTTAAATGCCTTTCCTTCGGCGTGCATTGTGGATGGCGGCAAAACGTGCTGCTGCTGATCCGCGCGTGCAGGCGAAGGCGCAGGAGGTTCTTAAGGAACAGGTGGTTCCGCGCGTTCGGACAGCTGTTATCGCAGCCAGGCCGGAAATCCGGCGCGCGAGAGAGAATGTCGAGCGTGCCGGGAGTGATATGAAAAAAGCCGTTACCAAGAGTCCGGCTGCGAAGCGGGCCCGCGATTTTCTGGCCGGAACGAAGCCGCCCTCCGAATAGTTTCCCTGCTTGATTCGGTTAATTATTTTCGATGTGATTTCAACGCTCTAGAAGCGTGTCTTCCGTTTTGCATTTCTTGTCCGAATCGTCCGGAAAGGGTACAATTCCGACGAATATTGCGGCGTTCGTTTCTGCGCCGCAGCCCCCCATCGAAAGGCCAGTTTCTTGGCTGAAACACCGGCAGAACCACCTCCCTTAGACCGCGATATCGAACAGATTTCGGTCGAAGACGAGATGCGCAAATCCTATCTCGATTATGCGATGAGCGTGATCGTGAGCCGGGCGCTGCCGGATGTCCGTGACGGGCTGAAACCCGTTCATCGCCGCATCATGCATGTGATGAACGAGAGCAATTACGATTGGAACCGGCCGTACCGTAAATCCGCCCGTGTCGTCGGTGATGTCATGGGTAAATATCATCCCCATGGCGATCAGGCGATTTACGACGCAATGGTCCGGATGGCGCAGGAATTTTCCATGCGCCTGCCGCTGGTAGATGGTCAGGGCAATTTCGGCTCGATGGACGGCGATCCGCCGGCCGCGATGCGGTATACCGAGGTGAAGCTGCAGCGCGTCGGCCGTGAACTACTCGACGATATCGAGAAAGACACGGTTGATTTCCAGCCGAACTATGACGAAACGACGCGTGAACCAAAGGTTCTGCCTGCTAAGTTCCCGAATATCCTGGTCAACGGTGCGGGCGGTATCGCCGTCGGCATGGCAACCAATATTCCGCCGCACAACCTCGGCGAAGTCATCGATGCGTGTTGCGCGGTGCTCGATAACCCGGATGTGACGATCGACGAACTGATGGAAGTCATCCCCGGGCCCGATTTTCCCACGGGCGGGATTATCATCGGCCGGCAGGGGCTGACATCGGCGTTCCATACGGGCCGGGGCTCCGTGGTCATGCGCGGTCGCGCAAGGGTCGAGGAAATCCGCAAGGATCGTGAAGCAATTATCGTCTCGGAAATTCCCTATCAGGTGAATAAATCCCGGATGATTGAGCGTATTGCCGAGATGGTGCGTGACAAGAAGATCGAAGGTATTTCGGACCTGCGCGATGAATCCGATCGCGACGGTGTTCGGGTTGTCATCGAGATCAAGCGGGATTCTCTGGGTGAGGTCGTGCTCAATCAGCTCTACCGATATTCGCCGCTACAGACGAGTTTCGGCGTAAATACGCTTGCCCTGAACAACGGCAAGCCGGAGCTTCTGAACCTCAAACGCATTCTTGAAGCCTTTATCGATTTCCGCGAAGACGTCATCCGGCGGCGGACCGAGTTCGACCTCAACAAGGCGCGCGACCGCGCGCATGTGTTGGTCGGCCTTGCCATCGCCGTTGCAAACATCGATGAAGTGATTGCGCTTATCCGTGCCGCCAAGGACCCGGTCGAAGCCCGGGAAGGCTTGATGGCGAGGGACTGGGCTGCGACGGAGGTGGAATCGCTGATCGAGCTGATCGACGATCCGAACCATACGGTTGTCGATGGTCGGTATCGGCTGTCAGAGGCACAGGCCCGCGCGATCCTCGAATTGCGCCTGCAGCGCCTGACAGGTCTGGAACAGGCCAAGATCGCCGAAGAACTGAACGGCCTCGCGGTCGAGATCGAGGACTTTCTCGATATCCTGCGGTCGCCCATACGTATCCGTAAGATCACGCGCGATGAAATGCAGGCGGTCAAGGAACAGTTTGCAACACCTCGGCGGACGTCGATCGAGGAGTCCGAGCTCGATACCGATATCGAAGATCTTATCCAGCGCGAAGACATGGTGGTTACCGTCAGTCATGGCGGTTACATCAAGCGCGTGGCGCTTTCGAGCTATCGTGCTCAGCGTCGGGGCGGCAAGGGCCGGGCAGGGATGTCTACCCGTGATGAGGATTTCGTCAGCAAGGTCTTCGTCTGCAACACCCATACGCCGGTTCTGTTCTTCTCGTCCCGCGGCATTGTTTATCGGCTCAAGGTGTACCGACTGCCGGAAGGAAATCCGCAGGCACGTGGCAAGGCGTTGATCAATTTGCTGCCGCTTGAGCCAGACGAGACAATCACCACGATCATGCCGATGCCCGAAGACGAGGAAAGCTGGGGCGATCTGTTTATCATGTTCGCGACGGCGAGCGGCGGCATCCGCCGGAACCGTCTGTCCGATTTCACGAATATCATGGCAAACGGCAAGATTGCCATGAAACTCGATGAAGGCGACGAGCTGATCGGCGTTCAAACGTGTTCGGAGGCGCAGGACATCATGCTGGCGGCCGATAGCGGCAAATGCATCCGGTTCCCTGTTACGGAGGTCCGTATCTTCTCAGGCCGGACATCTACCGGTGTTCGCGGAATCCGGCTTGCCGAGGGCCAGAAGATTGTATCAATGACAATGATCGATCACGTCGAACTCGAAACCGATGTCAGGGATGCGTATCTCCGGATGTCGAAGGCACGCCGTCGCCTGCCGGATGAAGAAGACGATAGCGTCCAGGACGTTGTCGAGACGTCGGATGAGGACACGGGCGCGGAAACCGCCAGTGCCCACATAACGCTTACGGAAGAAGAATATGAAGCGTTATCGGAAAAAGAGCAGTTCATGCTGACTGTGACCGAAAACGGCTATGGCAAGCGGACATCCGCTTTTGAATACCGGACGACCCGCCGCGGCGGACAGGGTGTGGTGAATATCGCGACCGAAGGCCGGAATGGCGCTGTCGCAGCCTCTTTCCCAGTGGAAGACGGTGATCAGATGATGCTGGTGACCGACGGGGGCAAGATTATCCGCAGCCCGGTCGCCGATATCCGTATCGCGGGCCGCTCCACACAGGGTGTGACGCTGTTCGATACGGCCGATGACGAAAAGGTTGTTTCCGTCGCTCATCTGAAAGAAGGCGATGAGCCGGAAGATACAGAAGACAGTGATATTGCTACTGACGGTGAAGAACCAGCCGTAGAGGGGACCGGAAGCGGAGAACCAGCCGCCGTGTCGCCGGAAACCGATGATCCGGCCGCTGATGTGGACGACACGACCGGAGACGCGTAAAAAGCCTCCATTGGCACACAGCGTTACGGACCGGATAAATGACGTCACAGAAAATCGGGATATACCCCGGCACATTCGACCCAATCACGAACGGGCATACCGATATTATCGGCAGGGCCGCGCGTGTTCTGGACAAGCTTGTGGTCGGTGTTGCGATTAATCCCGGAAAAGGGCCGATTTTTACCATAGATGAACGCGTCGAACTGGTGCGGGAAGAAATTGCACATCTCGATAACAGCAATGGCGGCACGATCGAGATCATCCCGTTTCAGAGCCTGCTGATTCACTTCGCCCGCGAAGTCGAGGCAACGGTTATCGTTCGTGGCCTCCGGGCTGTGTCGGATTTCGACTATGAATTCCAGATGGCCAGCATGAATGCCAAAATGGCACCCGATATCGAAACACTGTGCCTGATGGCATCAGATAAATATCATTTCATCGCCTCCAGTCTTGTTAAGGAAATAGCAAAACTTAACGGCGATGTAAGTCAGTTCGTATCCCCGCGGATACAGGAACGGCTCAGTGAACGCCTTGGCGGATAGCGGGGCTGAAAAACCAAGGATTCTGTAAAGGATTCTATTGACCCGGTTGGGGGCGCTTCTTATGTTGCGCCACCGCATTCGTGGTCTTATGCGCCCATAGCTCAGGTGGTAGAGCAACTGACTTTTAATCAGTGGGTCCCAGGTTCAAGTCCTGGTGGGCGCACCATTCTTTTCAAGGGGTTAGCGGTTTTTCGCTAACCCCTTTTTGTTTCTTGGGTTACAAATGGGTTACAAAACACAAGGATAAATGGCCTGAGCGTGGGACTTTGATACATTGAAGCCCATCTCCAATCTGCCATCCATCCAAGAATCACCCAGCTCCAGCCAACTCCCCGAGGCCCACGAGCCGCGGCCCGTGAACCGCGATCTGTGCATATCGTTCCTGGGCTTAGGGACTGGCGAGCTCCGCCCGCGGAACGTGGAACGCGGAAAACGGCCAGGGGCCCGTCCGGCCTCTCGGTAATTGATTAAATCGCAGGCCAGGCGATCGGCCTCTGATCAGGGGGTAAGGTTCAGAGGGGCTGGGGGCTTGGGCCGGGTTTGTGACAAAAAACCACCACGCCAGACCTATGAGATA
>ERZ807291.1710-NODE-1710-length-34878-cov-41.985153_pt1 | contig 34878 bp, 30 predicted proteins | sample MGYA00521257_ERZ807291 | MGnify/ENA primary metagenome ERZ807291 (study PRJEB31413, sample SAMN03169783) | marine metagenome | biome: Marine; feature: Water; material: Subsurface seawater | place: North Sea | collected 2011-04-28 | depth 1 m m ...
ATGGAAAATAGACCGATTCAAGCAATAATTAACCGTGGTGCTATTGATCACAATGTTTCTGTCATTAAAAAGTTGTCGGGTAACGCGAATGTTTTCGGGGTCGTCAAAGCGGATGGATACGGACATGGTTTGCGCCGAATCTATCCCGGACTTTCGGCTTTAGATGGGTTAGCAGTAATCGAAATGGAAGCAGCTTCGTATCTCAGAACGCAAGAACGGACTCGACCAATATTATTACTTGAGGGTGTTTTTAGCCCACAAGAATTGAGTGATGCGATTCAACTTAATCTTGATCTAGTCGTGCATTCTGGTAGACAGATTGAATTGCTCGAGCAATGCCACTCGAGCAATTCAGTTAATATTTTTTTAAAAGTCAATACCGGAATGAACCGGTTGGGTGTTTCGCCCAAACACGTCGTTAAATGCTATCGTGCGCTTCAGAACTGCATTGCTGTAAAAAGTATTACCGTTATGACGCATTATGCGGACGCAGATAATGAGCGCGGCGTTGATTGGCAAGATGCTAAATTGTTACAAGCTCTAGGTTCGATGGATGTGCCTGTATCTAAGAGTAACTCCGCTGCTTTGATTCGCTTTGAGTCTCAAAATGAGGCATGGGTTCGACCGGGCATCATGCTTTATGGTGTTTCGCCGATTGAAAGTATATCTGCGCTTTCGTTGGGTTTAAGGCCCGTAATGACTCTAAAGTCAGAGATTATTGCAACACAAGATCTGAACGCGGGTGACCGGGTGGGTTATGGTGGGACATACACAGCGCAAAGCAATGCAAGGATCGGAATCGTAGCGGGTGGTTATGGTGATGGCTACCCAAGATCGATGAAAAATGGTGCTCCAGTCCTAGTAAATGGTACTCGAGCCCCTATTGTTGGGCGCGTATCGATGGACTCTTTCGCTGTTGATATCACTCATGTTTCCCAGGCCAAGATTAATTCAGATGTTGTGCTTTGGGGTGAGGGTCTACCGGTCGAAGAGGTCGCGCAGCATGCAGGAACGATTGGCTATGAATTGTTGACTCGCGTAACTCAGCGGGTGCCGTTTGTATGTTTCGATTGAATGTGTGAATGCATCGTCGGGCATCGATATAATAAGTCATGAGTAAATCTAAGACGGCGTATATTTGTTCCAGTTGCGGTGGCCAGACACAAAAGTGGGCCGGTCAATGTCCCCATTGTCATGATTGGAATGTTCTTCAAGAGACGATAGTGAACAAGGGCGTGGAACGTTACCAACCACTCAGTAAATCTAGTACGTTAATTCCAATAGGAGCTATAGAAGCAACTGAAGAGGCGCGTTTTTCAACAGGTAGTAATGAGTTGGACCGGGTTCTCGGTGGCGGGCTGGTAACTGGCGGAGTGGTCTTGATTGGTGGCGATCCAGGGATCGGAAAGTCAACTTTGTTGCTCCAGGCAATGAGTGCAATGAGCGAAGACCACAAAGCCATTTATGTGAGTGGCGAGGAATCTGCGCAGCAAATTGGACTCCGAGCGCAACGACTTGACTTGAAGTCAGAGAAGCTATCACTACTTTCTGAAATCCAATTGAATAAGATTTTAGATACTCTTGCACGAGAAAAGCCTGATGTGGCGGTAATCGATTCCATTCAAACTATTTACTCTGAGGATATTCAACCAGCTCCTGGCAGCGTTTCTCAAGTCAGAGAGTGTGCAGCGCAGCTGACGCGCTTTGCCAAAGCAAATGCGACAGCGTTATTGCTCGTTGGGCATGTCACGAAAGAGGGGGCAATCGCCGGTCCTAGAGTTCTGGAGCATATTGTCGATACGGTTCTGTATTTCGAAGGAGATACGCATTCGAGTTTTCGTTTGATTCGTTCCATTAAAAATCGTTTTGGAGCGGCTAACGAGCTGGGTGTATTTGCAATGACAGATCGAGGTCTTAGAGGCGTTGCTAATCCGTCGGCGTTATTCCTGTCGCAACAAGAAAAGCAAGTTGCTGGTTGCTGTGTCATGGTAACTCAGGAGGGCAGTCGGCCCCTGTTGGTTGAGCTTCAAGCGCTTGTCGATACCTCACATTCGGCGAATTCACGTCGTCTGACCGTCGGGTTAGAACAAAACCGATTGGCGATGTTGCTCGCTGTGTTGCATCGACACGCCGGTGTTGCTGCATTCGATCAAGATGTTTTTGTCAATGCGGTGGGCGGAGTTAGGATTAATGAGCCAGCGTCTGATTTGCCTGTGCTGTTAGCAATAGTATCCTCACTAAGAGGGAATGTAGTTGGTGGTAAGACGGTAGCATTTGGTGAAATTGGGTTGTCAGGAGAGGTGCGTGCCGTTCAACGAGGTCAGGATCGATTAAAGGAGGCGGCAAAGTTAGGTTTTAATCGTGCGATCATTCCAACTGCTAACGCACCTAAAACAAGCCCAAAAAATATGGAGCTGATTAAAGTAGACCATATCAGTCAGGCGATAGATGCGGTGTTTCGCTAAATAAATAAAGACAGTTATTGCAAAAGGGTTTTACGTAAAATGCATGAGCCATTTAATCTCGAGTTAGAAAAGAACCAAGGAAACTATTCGCCGCTGTCACCGACGTCTTTGATTGCGTGGGCTTCAGATGTTTATCCAGATCGAGTAGCTGTCGTTTATGGTGAGCGTAAACTGACATGGCGGGAGACTTATAGTCGTTGTCGACAATTTGCTTCCGCCTTGAAGCAGCTTGGTGTGGGTTATGGCGACACGGTAGCGATTATGGCCCCTAACATCCCCGCGATGTTTGAAGCGCATTACGGAATACCCATGTTGGGTGCGGTCATTAACGCGCTAAATACGCGTTTAGATGCTACGACGATCGCATTTATGCTGGAGCATGGCGGCGCAAAAGTTCTATTGGTCGACAGGGAATATCGAGCGGTGATTAATGAGGCGTTAGCAAAACTAGAAAAAAAACCTTATTTGATTGATATTATGGATCCAAATATTCCTGGTGCGGAGCCCATCGCAGAGATTGAATACGAGACTTTTCTTGAGACAGGAGACCGGGCTTTTGATGCAAGTTTGCCACATGATGAGTGGGATGCCATTGCTTTGTCATATACCTCTGGAACCACGGGCGACCCAAAAGGTGTTGTAACGCATCATCGAGGCGCTTATCTGAATGCTGTTGGTAATGTTGTGACTTGGACGATGCCGTATTTTTCCACTTACTTGTGGACACTTCCGATGTTTCATTGCAACGGTTGGTGTTTTCCTTGGACGTTAGCCGCGGTTGCTGGAACCAGTATTTGCCTGCGTCGAGTGGAGGCTGATGCTATTTTTGGTTTGATCCAGGCGCATGGGGTAACTCACATGTGCGGGGCTCCGGTCGTTTACAACACGTTGATTAATGCGCCTAAAACCGAAGCTCAGCTATTCTCCTCGCGGGTTAAAGGCATGATTGCAGGCGCAGCTCCCCCGAGGTCCGTTATTGAAGGCGCTGAGGTATTGGGTATTGATCTTACCCATGTGTATGGTTTAACTGAAGTGTACGGTCCCGCAGCTGTTTGTGCACAACATCCTGAATGGGAACAATTATCTCTAGAGCAACGCGCGGAAAAAAATGGGCGACAAGGGGTACGTTACGTTGTCCAAGAAGGGATGGAGGTGTTGGATTCTCAGACAATGCTGCCAGTTCCAAGGGATGGAAAAACGATGGGCGAGATTTGTTTCCGGGGAAATATAACGATGAAAGGGTACCTAAAGAACCCGAGCGCGACTAATGCGGCTTTTGAAGGTGGTTGGTTTCGGACGGGGGATCTCGCCATAATTGATGAATTTGGCTATGTGACAATTAGAGATCGATCGAAAGATATAATCATATCCGGAGGTGAAAATATATCCACGATTGAAATAGAGGATGCATTATATGAGGATCATCGCATACTCGAAGTGGCAGTCGTAGCGCAAAGAGATGAGAAATGGGGTGAGGTACCTTGTGCATTTGTAACTCTTAAGTCGAACGATATGGTTATGACTGAGTCTGAGGTAATTGAATTTTGCAAGGATCGTCTGGCGCGTTACAAGTGCCCAAAGCGAGTAATCTTTGGAGCTTTACCTAAAACTTCAACGGGTAAAATACAAAAAGCACAATTAAGAGAGCTTCTCGCGGATAGTAAGTGAACTGGCTTGGAGCCATTATATTCTGGGCATAAGCCGTGACCTTAGTGGTACGGTAAAATGCGTTTTTAATTATATTTCAGATAAGGTGATCATTGAATGAAGGTCATAGTTCCAGTAAAGAGAGTTGTTGATTACAACGTAAAAATTCGAGTCAAGGCAGATCAAAGCGGTGTTGAGACGGCTAATGTCAAAATGTCAATGAATCCATTTGACGAGATTGCAGTTGAAGAGGCTGTTCGCTTGAAAGAGTCAGGCGTGGTTAGCGAGATCGTAGCTGTTTCAGTGGGGGGCGCGCCTTGTCAAGAAACGCTTCGAACGGCACTTGCGCTGGGTGCAGATCGAGCAATCCATGTGGAAACTGACCAGGAAACGCAACCCTTAGGTGTTGCTAAAGTCCTTGAGAAAATTGTCTCGACCGAGGAGCCTCAGGCGGTCATTATGGGAAAGCAAGCGATTGACGATGATTTTAACCAGACTGGTCAAATGCTTGCAGCAAAACTTGGATGGTCGCAGGCAACCTTCGCATCTAAAGTTGAGGTTGATGGCAGTGCGGCATTAGTGACTAGAGAAATTGATGGTGGGCTGGAAACACTCAAGGTAACGCTCCCAACTGTGATTACAACGGACCTCCGGCTTAACGAGCCGCGATATGTGACCCTACCAAATATCATGAAAGCGAAGAAAAAAGTGATCGATAAGGTAACGCCTGAAAGCTTAGGTGTTGATGTGTCGCCACGATTGAAAACGATTAAAGTTACTGAACCGCCAGAGAGGAGTGCGGGTCAGAAGGTTGACTCTATAGCGGGTCTAGTTGATAAATTGAAGAATGAAGCAAAGGTAATTTGATGGCTATCTTAATTATTTCGGAACACGATAATGCCGTAATTAAATCCGCGGTGCTCAATACGGTCGCTGCCGGACGAAAGTTAGGTGAAGATGTTCACGTATTAGTTGCTGGTTTTGAATGTAATACAGCTGCTGAGGCGGCAGCAAACATTGAGGGTGTCACGAAAGTGCTGGTGGCTGATGCTGAATGTTATCAGTATGGTTTGGCTGAAGAAGTAGCAAATATTGTGACTTCTATAGCCGGGAGCTATTCACATATTTTAGCTCCGGCAACTAGCTTCGGAAAGAATATCATGCCACGTGTCGCAGCGTATCTTGATGTGGCGCAAATTTCAGATATTGTCGAGGTTACCAGTGAAGATACCTTCGTTCGGCCGATATATGCTGGAAACGCACTGGCAACCGTAGTGTCGAGTGACGAAATCAAAGTAATAACCGTAAGAGCGACGGGTTTTGATGGTTGCGCAGAACGCGGAGGTAGTGGTGTTGTGGAATCAATTGACGCGCAGCCAGCTAAGCAATTGTCATCGCTTGTCAGTCAGGAATTGACGCAATCCGCCAGACCTGAACTGACTGCCGCTAAAGTAATTGTCTCTGGTGGTCGAGGAATGGGCAGTGCAGAGAATTTTGTGATGCTCGAAGCGTTAGCCGATAAGCTTGGAGCTGCGGTTGGTGCCTCCAGGGCTGCCGTTGATTCGGGTTTCGTGCCCAATGACTATCAAGTCGGGCAAACTGGAAAAATTGTTGCTCCAGAACTTTATATTGCAGTAGGAATATCTGGGGCTATTCAGCATTTGGCAGGTATGAAGGATAGCAAAGTTATCGTTGCGATCAACAAAGATGAAGAAGCTCCGATCTTCCAAGTTGCTGATTATGGTTTTGTAGGAGATCTTTTCGAGGCCATACCAGAACTGACCAATCTAATATAGTTAGCCTTATAAATTCAGTAGAGGAATCGTAATGTCTGTTTACCAAGCGCCTGCAGCGGATATGGAATTTGTAATCAATGAGGTGGTGGGATTAGAGTCGACCCAGGCTCTTCCGGGGCACGAAGATGTTAATGCAGAGTTGGTTAGCTCCATAATAGAAGAAGCTGGGAAGTTCGCCACTGGAATTTTGGATCCATTAAATTGGCCAGGGGACCGAGAGGGAGCAAAGCTTGAAAATCACGTTGTTACCCCGGCGACAGGATTTACTGGCGCATATAAAGAGTTTTCTGAAGGTGGTTGGGGAGGACTTTCCAACGATCCTGATTGGGGTGGTCAAGGTTTGCCGCATATAATTTCAGCGCTTACTAGCGAGATGTGGCATGCCGCATGCACGTCTTTTGCGCTATGTCCGATGTTAACAGCGGGTGCTGTTCAGGCAGTCAAGCGGCATGGGTCTGATGAGCTAAAAGAGATTTTCCTGAGTAAATTGATCAGCGGTGAGTGGTCAGGAACGATGAATCTGACAGAGCCGCAAGCTGGATCAGATCTCTCAGCCGTTCGGGCAAAGGCAATCCCTGAGGGTGATCATTACCGAATTTATGGAACCAAGATTTATATTACGTGGGGTGAGCATACGATGGCGGATAACATCATCCATCTTGTTCTAGCGCGTACGCCTGACGCCCCGGAAGGCGTTAAAGGCATCTCTTTATTTGTAGTGCCTAAGTATTTAGTAAATAGTGATGGTTCAATAGGCGAGAGAAACGATGTCAAATGTGTATCAATTGAAGAGAAACTTGGTATCCATGCCAGTCCTACGTGTGTTATGGCTTTTGGCGATGGAGAGGGAGCAACGGGCTATTTGGTAGGTGCAGAAAATCGTGGACTTCAGTACATGTTTACGATGATGAATTTTGCGCGCTTGGAGGTGGGTATTGAGGGATTGGCGCTCGCCGAACGTTCTTATCAACGCGCAGCTGAATTCGCGAAAGGTCGTATACAAGGACGCAGCCTCGGACAAGGTTCGGGAGAGCGTGTATCGATTATCCACCACCCTGACGTTCGGCGCATGCTCTTAACTATGAAATCTCAAGTTGAAGCAATGCGTTCAATTGTGCTTCAAACGTGTTCCTATCTCGATCAAGCGTTAACCCATGAGAGTGAGGAGGAGCGAGCAAGATACCAAAGAATGTTTGACCTGCTTACGCCCGTAGTTAAAGGTTGGTGTACGGAGCAGTCAATCGAGATAACTTCCCTAGGCGTCCAAGTCCATGGAGGCATGGGTTTCGTCGAAGAGACGGGTGCCGCACAGTATCTTCGTGATGCTCGGATTACTCCAATCTACGAAGGAACAACGGGTATACAAGCGAATGATTTGATCGGTCGGAAAGTTGCCACGGAGCGTGGCTTGACTGCACTAGAGTTGATCAGCATGATGCGTGAGACGATAAAAGATCTTGGTGAATACGAAGGCCATTCTGGTCTCACAAAAATTAAAGAAAAACTCAACGAAGCGGTCGCGTCTCTGGAGGATTCGGTTAAATGGGTAGTCGATACGTATATGGACGATCCTGAAACTGCCTCTGCTGGGTCGGTACCCCTTCTTAAACTTTTTGGAACAGTTGCCGGTGGATGGATGCTCGCACGGTCTGCAATCATCGCGAAGAAAAGACTAGACGAGGGCGGTGATAATGCTAAATTTTATCGAGGAAAACTTGCGACGTGCCGTTTCTACGCCGAGAACATTCTGCCGCTAGCTACTGTTCTAAATGGCCAGGTTGTTGGTGGTCATAAGACAATTGTCGCGCTCGATGAGTCGTATTTTTAATGGATATCGATTCCGATAAGGGTCTTCCAAAGGGACGTGCGCCGACACTGCGAGTTGTGCCTATGCCCTCTGACGCAAATTACAGTGGCGATATATTTGGGGGATGGATCATGTCGCAAGTGGATATCGCGGGAAGTATTCCCGCAGCCTTGCTCGCAAAAGGAAGGATCGTGACGATTGCGGTGAATTCATTTTTGTTTAAGCAACCTGTTCATATTGGAGATCTTGTTAGCTTTTATGCATCAGTGTCCAAGGTTGGTAAGACATCCATCACGGTGGATGTCGAGGTCTATGCTCAAAGACGCTCCCTGGAGGAGACTGTTAAAGTTACTGACGCGACGCTTACTTATGTGGCCGTGGATGGAGACCGAAAACCACGGTCAATTACAAAAAATTGAGCGTTTCAAATTTTCTTAAACGCTGTCAAAACTTGATCGATTAGTTGTGATTACATATTAGGGTAGTTTGGTCCTCCACCACCCTGGGGTGGAACCCAATTAATGTTTTGAGTTGGATCTTTGATGTCGCAAGTTTTACAGTGAACGCAGTTCTGTGCGTTGATTTGTAGTTTAGGAATGCTCTCTTCTGTAATTATCTCGTAAACCCCAGCGGGGCAGTAACGTTGCTCTGGTGCGTCGTATTCGCTGAGGTTGATTCGAATCGGTGTCGTGTCATTTTTTAGTTGTAGGTGACACGTTTGATTTTCCTCATGATTAGTATTTGAAATAAAAACTGAAGTTAATCGATCAAAAGTAAGGACATTATCTGGTTTTGGATAGTCAATTTTTTTAGCTTGGCGAGCCGGAATGAGTTGTTTGTGATCTTCGTGGTGCTTCAGTGTCCAAGGTGCTTTCCCGCGAAGGATATATGTGTCGATTGCTGAGTAGATCATGCCGGCCCAAAATCCCCACCTAAAAGAAGGCCTAATATTCCTGACTTGTTTTAGTTCTGTCCAAAGCCATGAGTTTGATAACCGATGACTGTAATCTAGCGTCCATTTTGGTTCTGTTTCATTGATCGCTTCGTAGATTGACTCCGCAGCCACCATGCCAGACTTCATTGCCGTATGAGAACCTTTGATTTTGGGTACGTTTAAGAATCCTGCTGAGTCCCCGACTAGTAGCCCGCCAGGAAATGATAGTCTAGGGATTGATTGGTAACCGCCTTCTGAGATTGCTCTTGCGCCATATGAGATTCGGCGACCTCCTTCAAAGGTTTTACAGATATCTGGGTGAGTTTTGAATCTTTGGAATTCTTCAAAGGGAGATAGGTATGGGTTCTTATAATCTAGTCCAACTACAAATCCTACTGCAACTTGGTTGTTTTCGAGATGGTATAAAAATGAACCACCATAGGTCTGGGGGTCAAGCGGCCAACCAGTTGAGTGAACAACCAGCCCTTCTTTATGTTGCTCAGGCGCGACTTCCCAAAGTTCTTTAATACCAATTCCGTACGTTTGTGGCTCAACTCCTTTTCTGAGGTTAAAGCGGTCGATTGCCATCTTAGTTAAAGATCCACGACATCCTTCAGCAAACACAGTTTGTTTAGCATGTAGCTCTATACCCTGCTGATAGCTATCGGTATGCTCGCCATTTTTTCCAACCCCCATATCTCCGGTCGCTATGCCTTTCACAGATCCGTTATCGTTAAACAGGATTTCAGTCGCTGCAAAGCCGGGGTAAATCTCAACACCCAATGATTCCGCTTGTTCCCCAAGCCAACGAACGACATTACCCAAGCTAACTATGTAGTTTCCATGATTATTCATGTAGGACGGAGTTGGTAAGGAATACGATTTTGTTTTGGTTAGAAAGACGAGGCGGTCCTCAGTGACCGGAGTATGTAATGGGGCTCCCATGTCCTTCCAGTTCGGTAATAGCTCATTTAACGCTCGTGTTTCAATGACCGCGCCGGATAAAGTGTGGGCTCCAACCTCTGAGCCTTTTTCTACGACGCATACATTTAATTCTTTTTCGGACTCATTCGCTAATTGTTTCAGTCTGATCGCACATGCTAAGCCTGAAGGTCCAGCGCCAATAATTACGACGTCGTACTCCATTGATTCTCTATCCGTCAATACTTACTCCTATTTTTTCGAGGGATTTCCTGTGTTAAGTCTGATATATTCCTTGCACTAAATGTTAATTCATTCTGACTATAATTTCAGCCAATTACGGATATAAAGATGGACCTTAGTTTAAAAGAGTCAATGCGATTAGTTCGGAATGACCGGATGACTATGAGGTGGGGCGAGATGGATAGTCTTGCGCACATGAATAATGTTGCTTATCTGCGTTATTTCGAGGAGTCTCGTGTGGCATGGTTCAACGAGTTAGAGATTGACTACGAATCCACATCTGAAGGACCTATTCTGGGAACAATCTCGTGTCGTTACTTAAAGTCTGCAGTATATCCAGCAACCTTTATTGTAACGAGTTACGTGGGCAAATTGGGTAAGAGTAGTTTTGGTATGTACCATGAAATGGTCAATGCAAATAATAAATCAGAGATATATGCAGAAGCTGAGGCGGTTTTAGTGTGGGCCGATATTTCGGCTGCAAAGTCTCGGCCTGTACCAGATTGGTTTCGTCAGATCATTCAGGGCGATTGACTAAAATTCTCACCATTTATGTGATGACTTGAGTCGCTCAATAAATAGAGATAAGTTGGCAGTATAGAGTCTATTGATGGTAATTTGTCGCGCTCCTCTCCCGGGTGGGTTCTTGAGCGTAACGGTGAATTTATTGGGCCCGGAGTGATTAGGTTTATACGATATGGTTTTTCACCATGCCACTCTTGTGATTGCAATTTGGCATATGCGTTGAGGGCTGATTTAGAAATCGCATAACCGCCCCAGTATGGATCTAGCGTTAACGCGTGGTTATCCGAGGTTAGGACCACCGAACCGCAGTCCGCTTCTGAAAAAAGTGATTCACAGTTCTTTATCATGAGCGCGGGGGCGATCACATTAACTCGAAATAGTTGTTCCCAGGAATCCAGTCCCAATCTATGGGTAGGGCCCAGTTCGGTTATGTGTGTCGCGCAATGCACGATTCCGTGAAGGCTGCCGATGGTTGATTTGACAACACCGCAAAGATTTTTAAACTCTACTTCACTTGCCTTAGCTAAATCCAACTCTACGATCGCTGGCTCAGGATTCCCCTTGGAGAGGATAAGATCATATATCTCATTGAGTGCACTTAAATTTCTACCGCTCAAGATGACCGTCGCGCCGGCATCGGCGCAGGCGAGGGTAACAGCACGCCCGATTCCTCCAGAAGAACCAGTCACTAATATCGTTTTTCCATCTAAATTAACTTCAGGGTTTAGCGTTTCAATTAATTTTTGCATAATCATTTAAGAATAATTTTGGAGGCCTTAATGCCGCTTCGAACAGCCGCCTCGAGCACAGCTGGATAACGTTCATACGTATAGTCCCCCGCAAGAATAATCCCGTCTACCTCTGTAATTTGTTTAGGCCGCTCTAATTGCGGGGAACACGTGAAAGTAGCACGTTTTTCAGCGAGGACTTTACTCCACAATGGATGCCCAAATCCATATTTTTCATCAAGAACCCTCGCAGATCGTTTGGATAACTCTTCATGCGTTAAGCTTTGATGCTGTCCTGATCCACTAACCACAACTCCGATCAGGCCTGGCTCATCGTGCGTTATTCCCCGATCAAAAACCCAGTGTGCGTAAGGTGAATTTAATCCAATCATCCGATGATCAGTCGAAACTTTTTTTGAGTACTGGTGATAGATCGTGTAAATCGGTTCATATGTGAATTGATCGATTATAGAGAGTGTATTTTTAATGATCGAAGGATCTTCAAATGTGTTTTTTACGTTATGGGGAGCGGTTGCGACAATTATGTGGGTGAATTCATCGTCGGAGTTATTTAATTTGAATTGCTTGTTTGGCGTTTTAGTAATTAGAGCTCGCTCCCCAAGGTTAACCGTTCCCTTATGTGTGAGAATATATCGCTCGGCGAGCGATGGAAATAAAGACGTTAAATCCGTTGTGGGGAAGATAAGGTCGCTGCTTTTCCTTGATCCGAGAAGTGCGTCGGAAATAACGTTCAGGAACACTAAGGCGCAACCCCGAGTGCAATCAGTGTTAAGCGCGGATAGGCAAATTGGATTCCACAACAGTTCAATTAATGTTTTTGATTGTCGGAAGCGTGAGAGTAAGTAATGAACGGTTTCTGACGGTTCCGTAATCACTTTGCCTTTTTGAATATCACGCAAAAACTTAATCGCTATGAGTTTTTCGCTCACGGTAATACCCCTAGCAAATAAAAAGCTAAAAATTTTGTTTGCTGGTAGTGGAATGCTAGGTTTACTTATATTGAGGGAGCCATAGTTGAAGGTAAAAGGCTGTCGATCAAAGTTTGTACGGTCGGCCGAGGTTCTTATCTGATTAAGGATCGACAACGTTGCCGAATAGGCACCAGATAAAAGGTGTATCCCGTTATCCATTGTTAAGTCATTAAATGTTATTTTTCGTGCCCGCCCTCCCAGAGTGTGGGAGGCCTCGAATATCGAAGTGCGCACTCCCGATTCTGCTAGCTTGATGCCGGCTGTGAGTCCAGCCCAACCAGCGCCTACGATGGCAACATTTGTTGATCGCATCGGTTATGGTTTTGACCAGATTCTCCACGCAATCCAAAGTTTGTGGATTGGGGTCAATGTTTGTCTTTTTGTAAAAGAACCGGCGGGTTTTGATGCGATCCTGTTGAGCAATTTACGGTATATGGCACCCATAATTAAGCCAGCCTTTTGTGATTGTCGATCGTCAATATGCAAATTACGTTCAGCGGAATCAAAAAGTTTTTGAGCGATGGCGACTTGATTGTCAATCAAAGTATCGAACGACTTTTCGCCAACAGAGTGACTTAGATTTGCTCTTTTAATGTTCACTTTATCCAACTCTTCGAGCGGAATATAGATTCTACCGCGTGCGAGATCCTCTTTTATATCACGCAAAATATTCGTTAACTGAAGTGCCAGCCCTAGTTGCTCAGCATAGATTAACGTGGTCGGATGCGTATAGCCGAAAATGCTTGCGGATAGTATGCCGACTGCGCTGGCAGATCGATAGCAGTACTCCTTTAATTGATCCATTGTCTCGTAATTTTGCTGCTCAAGATCCATCATCATGCCATCGATGATGAGTTTGAAATATTTCTGTTCAAGTTTGTATGGCTCTATAAATTGCTGAATGGCTATTGTTACGGGATGCTGAGGAGTTCCTAACCACATTTTTTCAATCTCTTGGCCCCACCAATTTAACTTTGATCGAGCAACATGCTCATCTGAAGCGTCGTCTACAATGTCATCAACTTCTCGACAAAATGCGTACAGTGCCGTGATAGCCTCGCGTTTCTTTTTCTCAAGAAATAAAAAGCTGTAGTAGAAACTTGATCCACTTTGTGCGGTTTTTTTTGAGCAGTACTCTTGCGGCGTCATTAGGGGCGGAAAGTCGTCTGATATAAGATTTTTATTAAATCTAGCGGATTGATCTGATGATTCGTAACGAAGACATTTCCTCTAGAGGCGTCTAGCTTAGTTAGGACCTGTAATCCTGATTTCACAATCGTTTTAATTTCGATGCCCATTCTGCCTGGAAGTTTTCTGTATAGCTCTGTGCCGTCATGCAGATATTGTCGCGCTCGCTCTAGCTGGAAAGACATAAAGTTTAGCCAATTAACATCAAAGGTTCTGTGTTTTATATGGTTTTCGGTTACACCAAATGAGTCCATTTCATCCTTGGGGAGATAGATCCTACCAAGATCATAGTCATCCTTAATATCTTGGAGAAAATTGATGATCTGAAGGCTAGTACAAATAGAGTCGGACCATTTGAAATACTCTTCGTTTGTGTGTCCAAATAAATGCAGCAAGAGCCGTCCAATCGGATTCGCTGAGTGAGCGCAGTAGTCTTGAAGTTGATTGAAATTTTCGTATCTATGGACGGTCAAGTCCCGCTCGAACGCATCGAGCAACTGGAAGAACAGACTGATCGGAAGCTCATGTCTTACGATTAATCCACCAAGTTCTGAAAACAACGGGGTGAGTGTTGGCTCATCACATTCGATTTTTTTCAGTTCTGATCGAAAAAATGTTAATCGATCTCGCTTGAATTCGGATGGTAGGTCTTCAGAGTCAGCAATGTCATCCGCGGATCGGGCGAAGCGATATATCGTCTCGATGGGCCCTCTCAAATGCGCGGGCAGGATAATAGAGGCGACGGGAAAGTTTTCGTAATGATCAACGGGCAAAACAATATGTCCATAAAATAAAGCGGTGGATGGTTGTTACGCGAACTGGAAAGTATAAAGGTTAGTTCTAAACAACCGCATTATTAGGATTATAGTAGAATGCGAGTTATGCGAATGTGGCGGAATTGGTAGACGCACCAGATTTAGGTTCTGGCGCCGAGAGGCGTGAGAGTTCGAGTCTCTCCTTTCGCACCAAATTTATGTAACAGCTCGAGGCGCTAGATGCGTCGTTTTAAAGCAATCGGTTTTTACTCGAGACCGGTTGCATGCACATCTTTTTTGGGAACAGTATGGACGCAACATTAGAGACGGTCAGTAATTTAGAAAGAAAAATGTCGATTTCAGTACCGATGTCAGAAATCAATTCAGAGGTGGTCTCTCGGCTTGGTAAGTTGTCCAAGACTGTTAAAGTGGCTGGATTTAGACCAGGTAAGGTGCCAGTCAAGATTGTTGAGCAGCAACACGGTGGTCAAGTTCGCAGTGAGGTTATGAGCGACGCAATTGGTAAAAACCTCGGGGAGGCCCTAGAGCAAAAAGAGTTGAGAATAGCTGGTCTCCCGAAAATCGACGTTCAGGCGAAGGAGCAAAGCGACGATCATTTCGTTTTCGTGGCGTCTTTCGAGGTGTATCCGTCTATTGAAGTCAAGGATGTTGCAGGGTGTTCAATCGATAAACCTACGGTGAAGGTGGGAGAATCAGAGGTTGATTCAACCCTCGCGATCATGCAAAAACAAAGAGCGACCTTTGAGGTTAATGAGAAGAGCGCAGAATCCGGAGATCAAGTCAAAATTGACTTTAAGGGTTCCGTTGATGGAGAGTTTTTCGAGGGAGGCTCTGGGGACGGAGTTGTTATGTCGCTTGGCGAGGGCAGATTAGTACCAGACTTCGAAAATGCACTGACAGGCATGAAAGCATCAGATGAGAAGACCTTTGATGTTCAGTTTCCAGAGGATTACCCAAGTAAGGATTTGGCCGGTAAAAAGGCTCAGTTTGAGGTCAAAGTGCACGAAGTCTTAGCGGCTGTATTGCCCGAGATTGATTCGGAGTTTGCAAAGCAGCTAGGGTTCGAAGATGGTGATGTGGAACGGCTTCGTGTGGATGTTAAGAAAAACGTGGATACAGAAGTGGCGAAGCGTTTGGAATCTCGACAAAAAGATCTAGTCATGAAAGCTTTGCTGGAGCAGGCGGAGTTTGATGTTCCTCAAGCCCTAGTGGAGGAAGAGAGTGACCGACTCGCGGAACAAATGAAAGAGAATATGAAGTCGCGCGGGATGAAGGTAGATGATGCGCCGCTTCCAAAAGAGGTTTTTGCGGAGGAGGCTACTCGCCGCGTTAAACTTGGATTGATTATCGCCCATATTGCGGAAAAAAATGAATTGCAGCCCAAACCGGATCAATTAAAAGAAGTGGTGGAAGAAATGGCCGCGGGCTATGAAAAACCCCAAGAAGTCCGAGATTGGTATTATAAAAATCCACAGAGATTGAGAGAAATAGAATCCTATGTCGTCGAAAAAAACGTAGTAACTTGGGCATTGGAAACTGCCAAAACCAATGACGTGGAAATGGCTTTCGATGAATTGATGGGGTTGGAGAAATGATCGTGAATAATGGATTATCTCAAGAGCCTTCAGCTCTGGGCATGGTACCAATGGTGATTGAGCAGAGTGGTCGGGGCGAGCGGGCTTACGATATCTACTCTCGCTTATTGAAAGAGCGCGTTATTTTTCTAGTTGGGCCGGTTAATGAGTTAACTGCTAATCTTGTGGTTGCGCAGCTTCTTTTTTTAGAATCTGAAAACCCAGACAAGGATATATCCTTGTATATAAATTCTCCAGGCGGAGTTGTTTCGGCAGGTATGGCTATTTATGACACCATGCAATTCATAAAACCTGATGTAAGTACTTTATGCATAGGCCAGGCAGCAAGCATGGGTGCGTTTCTATTAGCGGCAGGCCAAAAGGGTAAACGGTTTGTTTTGCCAAATTCAAGAGTAATGATTCATCAGCCGCTTGGCGGTTTTCAAGGTCAGGCTTCTGATATTGAGATTCATGCCAAAGAAATTTTATATTTAAAAGAGCGTTTGAACGGTTTATTAGCTGAGCATACTGGGCAACCTATTGAGACACTGCAAAAAGATACTGATCGTGATAATTTCCTAGGAGCCGAAGAAGCGGTAGCATACGGTTTAGTGGATGAGGTACTTTCTAAGAGACCATAGAACTTGGTGGACCTATACTTGTCGTAAGCTGAGTGATTGGAAAACATAACTTAAAAGACGAATAGTGCTTCATGACTGATAAAGACGAAAGTAATCCAGAAAAGCTTCTCTACTGTTCTTTTTGTGGCAAGAGTCAACAAGAAGTTAAGAAATTAATTGCTGGTCCGTCGGTGTTTATTTGCGACGAGTGTATCGAGCTGTGTAACGACATCATTCTTGAAGAGGCTTTAGCGGATACAGATGGTTCCGAGAAAACGTCTTCGCTGCCGGTACCACAAGGGATTAGGGAAGCACTAGATGAATATGTAATTGGTCAGGAATTAGCTAAACGCACACTGTCAGTTGCGGTGTATAGCCACTACAGACGGCTGCATGAGTCTAGCGATGATGGCGTCGAGTTGTCGAAATCGAACATATTGTTAGTAGGGCCTACGGGATCGGGAAAAACCTTGCTTGCCCAAACGCTTGCGCGTTTGCTGAATGTGCCTTTTGTCATGGCGGATGCGACCACCTTAACTGAGGCGGGTTATGTGGGTGAAGACGTTGAGAATATCATTCAGAAATTACTTCAAAAATGTGATTATGATGTGGACCGTGCTCAAAGGGGTATCGTTTACATCGATGAGATCGATAAGGTCTCTAGAAAAACTGACAATCCTTCGATTACCCGAGACGTTTCCGGTGAGGGGGTTCAACAAGCATTGCTAAAGCTCATTGAAGGAACAATCGCGTCAGTACCACCGCAAGGTGGGCGTAAACATCCAAATCAAGAATTTGTTCAGGTAGATACCAGCAACATATTGTTTATTTGTGGTGGTGCATTCGATGGGTTGGAAAAAATCATTCGTGATAGATCGGACAAAAGCGGTATTGGGTTTGGTGCTGAAGTCAATCCTAAAAGTGCGGCGAATGATTCGAGCCGCATATTAAAGAGTGTCGAACCTGAAGATCTTATAAAGTTTGGTTTGATTCCAGAATTTGTAGGACGACTGCCGGTATTAGCTACTCTCGAGGAGCTGGATGAGAGCGCGCTAATTCAAATTTTGACAGAACCAAAAAACTCTTTGTTAAAGCAATATAAAAAAATGTTTGCGATGGAAGGGGCTGACTTGGATATCCGATCAGATGCATTATCAGCAATCGCAAGAAAGTCTTTGGCACGTAAAACGGGTGCGAGAGGATTGAGGTCGATTATTGAGAGTGTCCTTTTGGATGTAATGTATGAGCTTCCTTCTTTGAAGAATGTTGAAAAAGTCGTTGTTGATGGAGCATCAGTTTCAGAGGGAACTAAGCCGCTGCTAATTTATTCAAAGCAAGACGGGGTGGCTGACCAAACAATGGCATCTAGCGCTTAGATCAATTTTGGTCTTGAAATTTTTTATTTAGCCTCAATGTAATCGTAATACCTCACAACGCTAAAGGTCCGAAGATGAGCGATAAGCACGAAGAGAACGAGCCAAACAGTACCTTTCCTTTAATACCTCTAAGAGATGTCGTAGTGTTTCCGCACATGGTTATCCCCTTGTTTGTTGGTCGCGCGAAATCTAATAAAGCTCTTGAAGTCGCCATGGAGGCAGGCAAGCATGTGATGCTTGTCGCGCAAAAGACAGCTGCTAAGGATGATCCGGAGGAGTCAGATCTCTACAAAGTGGGAAGCGTCGCGAATATTCTCCAAATGCTGAAGCTTCCAGATGGAACAGTTAAAGTGCTGGTGGAGGGCGTTAATCGCGCTCGCTTAGACAGCGTTCTGAACGAGGAAACTCACCTGAGTTGTGAGACCTCGGAGATTTCATCAGAGGCTACTGATCCAGCGAAGCTCGAAGGTATGAGGCGTGCCTTGGTGACCCAGTTCGAGCAATATGTCAAAGTCAACAAAAAAATCCCACCAGAGGTTTTATCATCTCTAGCTGGGATTGATGAGGCTGGAAGACTGGCGGATACCGTTGCGGCCCATCTACCGCTAAAGATTGACCAGAAACAAGAGATTCTTGAGCTAGCTGACGTCAAGGAGCGCTTGGAGCATTTGTTAGGTTTGTTGGAGTCCGAGCTGGATATTATGCAAGTCGAGCGACGTATCCGAGGTCGGGTTAAGCGACAGATGGAAAAAAGTCAAAGGGAGTATTACCTTAACGAGCAAGTTAAGGCGATTCAAAAGGAACTTGGGGATTCAGAGGATGGTGCCGATTTAGAGGAGCTTGAGAAAAAAATTAAATCAGCCCGGATGCCCAAGGATGCTAAAACTAAGGCAAATTCAGAGTTTAAAAAACTAAAACTAATGTCTCCTATGTCAGCTGAAGCGTCGGTTGTAAGGAATTACATTGAGACTTTAGTTGGACTGCCTTGGAAGAAGAAAAGTAAAGTTTCTGCCGACCTTAAAGCAGCCGAAAAAATCCTAAATGAGGATCATTATGGGCTTGATAAAGTTAAAGAACGAATCATTGAGTACCTCGCTGTCCAACAGCGGGTAGATAAATTAAAGGCTCCGATATTGTGTTTGGTTGGTCCACCAGGAGTTGGAAAAACATCTTTGGGTCAGTCGATCGCAAAGGCAACGAACAGAAACTTTACGCGGATGTCATTAGGTGGCGTGCGGGATGAGTCTGAGATTCGTGGTCACAGAAGAACTTACATAGGGTCGATGCCCGGTAAAATTTTGCAAAATATGAGTAAGGTTGGTGTTAGAAATCCATTATTTCTCCTGGATGAAGTTGACAAGATGGGCATGGATTTTCGTGGAGACCCGTCTTCTGCGTTGCTTGAGGTTCTGGATCCAGAGCAAAATGATAAGTTCGCGGATCACTATGTAGAAGTTGATTACGATTTATCTGATGTTATGTTCGTTGCAACGGCAAATTCGATGAATATTCCAGGTCCGTTACTGGATAGAATGGAAATAATTCGGTTGGCTGGTTACACCGAAGACGAGAAGATAAACATTGCGTTGCGTTATCTACTTCCGAAGCAGATGGAAAATAATGGTATTGATGCTCAGGAAATTTCTGTGTCTGACGGCGCTATAAGAGATATCGTTAGGTACTATACGCGTGAGGCGGGTGTTCGCTCTTTAGAAAGAGAAATTTCCAAAATATGTCGTAAAGTCGTCACTGCAATTTCAGTAAACAAACTGAACAAGAAAGTTAGCGTTACAGCTAAGAACTTGAGTGACTATCTTGGGGTGCGTAAATTCAGCTTTGGTCTCGCTGAGAAGAACAACCAAGTTGGTCAGGTTACTGGGCTTGCATGGACAGAGGTTGGGGGTGAGCTATTGACCATTGAGTCAGTCATTTTGCCAGGTAAAGGAAACATACAGCGAACCGGTTCTCTTGGCGATGTAATGAAGGAATCTGTTGAGGCCGCTCGCTCCGTCGTTCGGTCTAGGGCTCATGTGCTAGGGATCGAGGACGACGCGTTTGAGAAGCATGACATTCACGTGCATGTTCCAGAGGGGGCAACGCCAAAGGATGGGCCATCAGCAGGCATAGCAATGACGACAGCTTTGGTGTCTTCGATTACTAAGATTCCTGTTAGATGTGACGTTGCCATGACCGGTGAGATTACGCTAAGAGGAGAGGTGTTACCTATTGGCGGGCTCAAAGAAAAACTATTGGCCGCTCACAGAGGGGGTATTAAGACCGTATTAATTCCCCATGAGAACGTTAAAGATCTTGCTGACATTCCGGATAACATTAAAGGGAAACTTGAGATATGTCCTGTTAAATGGATTGACGAAGTCTTTGATCTGGCTCTCGAGCACCCTCCAGTCGCTCTTCCAAACGATCCTGCTAATGAGGTCACCATTCCTAACGTAAAAAATAATGATGGAAAATCCTCGCGAGTCAAGCATTAACAAAATTTATTTATTTTTTAGTCTGTTTGCTTGACACGTGCTTTTTACAGTTGCTACTCTTTCGGGGCTAGAGGGCATAAAAAATTTGTTGTACCGATGGTTAGAATCACCAAACAACGGGTCATGGACAAACCTGTTTTAAAAAATCAATATCACAATTATTAAAACGAAAGGATTCGATGTGAATAAATCAGAATTAGTTGAAGCAATGGCCGCTGCTGCGGATATATCAAAGGCTGCGGCAGAGCGTGCTTTAGACGGGGCGACTGCTGCCATTACAGGTGCGCTCAAGGGTGGTGATCAAGTGACTATTGTTGGTTTTGGTAGCTTCTTGGTTGGTGAAAGAGGGGCTCGTATGGGACGTAATCCACGTACCGGTGAAAGTATTCAAATTAAGGCTTCAAAATCTCCTAAGTTTCGGGCTGGTAAAGCGCTCAAGGATGCAGTAAACTAGCGCGCTTTCTAAGATAGTTAGCACGGATATCTACTCAGAACCTCGAGTTTAACCTCGAGATTCTTGGGTGCTTAGCTCAGCTGGTAGAGCGTCGCCCTTACAAGGCGAATGTCGGGAGTTCGAACCTCTCAGCACCCACCAGACCGATGTTAAGGAGTGGTAGTTCAGTTGGTTAGAATACCGGCCTGTCACGCCGGGGGTCGCGGGTTCGAGTCCCGTCCACTCCGCCAATAGAAAAAGGCGAACGCAAGTTCGCCTTTTTTGTTAATCTATGCGATCGATAATTACGGTAAGTAAACTAGGTTGACTTCATGTTTGATTTCATAAGTAAATACAAAATATTTTCGCAGGCAATTTTAGTCCTAATTGTCCTAACGTTTGCCCTTTTCGGCGTTGATTCATACTTCCGCGGTCAAGACTCGGCGCAAGTCGTTGCTGAAGTCGGCAATAGCGCCATTTCTCAGCAAGAGCTGAGTATGATGGTCCGTCAAGAGCAGGACAGGCTTCGACCTCAAACACAAGCAAATCCGCAAGCCGCTGAATATCTTCAAACTCCAGAATTTAAAAACTCTGTACTGAACAATATAATTCAAAGAAGGTTGTTGCTTAACCAAGCTAAAAGTATGGGGATGATGGTCTCTCCAGAGGAGCTAAGAGAAGTCATTTCAGGTGTTCCCGCATTTTTTGATGACTCCGGTGAGTTCTCAGTGGAGAAGTATGAGCGCCTTTTGAAGGCCCAGAACCTTAGTCCTGCTGAATTTGAAATTCAAATTACACAAGATTTGTTGGTTGGACGGTTACAAAATGTCGTAACACAAACTGCAATTGTGTCAGATTCAGTGGTAAGTCGGCTTGTAAAGCAACGTGGTCAACAACGAGAGGTCAGCCAATTGATTTTCTCGCCAGCAAAGTACCGTGAAGCAATTACGGTGACAGATGAAGAGGTGAGAGCTTACTTTGATGATAACCGTAGTCTTTTTGTGTTGCCTGAGCGAGCTAAAGTCGAGTACCTAGTGCTCAATGAAGAATCTGCAGCGGCCTCGGTATCAGTTTCAGAGGAAGAGTTAGAACAGACTTATCAAGATCGACTTTCCGAATTTCAGACTGTTGAGGAGCGAAAAGCTAGCCATATTTTAATTTCAGTCATTGAGGATGCGCCCGATTCTGAGAAAGCTGCGGCAAAAGCGCAAGCCGAAGAATTATTGGCAGTCATTAAAGATGATCCTAGCCAATTCGGACCCTTGGCTTTAGAGTTCTCGAATGATCCTGGCTCTGCAGAGAATGATGGAGATCTAGGATTTCTGTCGCGAGGTCTTATGGTAGAGCCTTTTGATAAGGCGCTGTTTGAATCGGATAAAGGAGCGATAGTTGGTCCAATCCAGACTCAGTATGGATTTCATATCATACGAGTCGATGATGTTAAGAACGTGGAAACGACGCCATTTTCTGAGGTTAAAGCCGATATAGAAAAAGACATTCGTAAATCAAAGGTGGAGGAAACGTACCTAAGCGCGTCTCAATTGTTTAGTGACCGTGTTTATACAGACTATGACAGTCTATTACCTGTTGCTGAGGAACTAGGATTGACGGTACAAACGAGTGATTGGGTTACGAGAGAGAGTGCGGGGTACAACACATTACTCGACAAACCAGAATTGCTGCAGGCTATTTTTTCTGCGGAATCATTGGATGAAAAGCGGAATACTGAGGCGTTTGAAGTTCAACCAAAAACGCTTGTAGCTGCGAGAGTGATTGAATACGCCTTAGAGGAGGACATGGCATTTGATGATGTCGCTGGCGAAGTTAAAGATTTTTTAAAGTCGCAAGGAGCATTAGACAAGGCTGTCGCAGAGGGTGAGTCTGCATTAGCTGCGCTTGAGGCAGGACAAGAGGTCGAGGGTGCTGAGTGGTCCAATCCTGGAATGGTGACTTTAGTTAAACGCCAGGGTCTTCACCCAGAGGGGTTAAGAGCGGTTTTCGGCGTATCCAAAGATACATTACCTGCGCATGTTGGAATGCCTATAGATGATGGTCGCTACGTCGTATTTCGAGTTTCTAAGATTGTCGATCTGGAAGAGGTTACGGAGGATGATCTAAATACGGCGAAAAATCAGCTGGAGCAGATGATGCAGCAGCAGCAAATGTCTGCTTATATTGCGAGTCTGCGTGAGAAGGCTAACGTTCGTATTAATAGTGACGCGATTGGATTAGACGGGTTAAGTAATTAGTCGACTGGAGCTTTATTCTATAGGAGCGATTCCTGAGGTGTTGAATCCCGCATCAACGTAAGTTATTTCTCCAGTGATACCGCTGGCCAAATCGCTTAGTAAGAATGCTGCCGCATTACCTACTTCCTCAATGGTTACATTCCTTCCTAAGGGTGCAGTTTTTTCCGCAAATGAAAGTAGCTTAGAGAAGCTACCAATCCCCGCGGCTGCCAGTGTTTTTATTGGGCCCGCCGATATTGCATTGACGCGAATGTTGTCTGTCCCGAGGCTAGCTGCCATATACCTAACATTAGCCTCCAAACTTGCCTTAGCTAAACCCATAACGTTATAGCTTGGAAACGCTCGTTGTGAGCCCAGATAAGTCAAAGCTAAGAGAGATGCATTGTTCCCTGACATTAACAACGGGCGCGCAGCTTGAGCGAGCGCAGAGAAGCTGTAGGAGCTTATATCGTGAGCAATTTGAAATGATTCACGAGTCACAGAGTCGAGATAACTGCCGCTTAGAGCCTCTCTTGGCGCGAAAGCGATCGAGTGGACAAGTCCGTCCAGTTGTCCCCATTCGGCCTTCAGAGATGTGCACAAAGCCTTAATTTCTTTATCTTCGCCGACATCACAAGGAAAAACCAGATCTGTATCGAAATCTCGCGCAAGATTTTTCACTCGTTTCTCAATTTTTTCACCGCCAGCGTAACTGAATGCTAGGGTAGCACCTTCGCGCATAGCGGCTTGAGCAATACCGTACGCAATTGATCGGTTACTTAGCAATCCGGTAATGAGTAATTTTTTATTCGTTAAGAATCCCATGGCTATACCGTTTTTTTTTCTTGGACGTTATTTTAACTCTCTAGCATTTTTGAAACACGAGGAACTGCGAGGTCTTTGTAAATGATTAGTTTTTTTCCAACTCGTATTGTTGAGGTTTTTAAACCATTCCAGTTTTTTAGTGCTTTTACAGATACACCGTATCTTTTGGCAATACCTGACAAGGTATCTCCGCGTTTTATTCGATATACAAATTCTTTTCCGTAGAGAGAACTAGCATGCGAAAATTCTGGCCGTGTCCACGTCTGGTTAAGGTTTGAAGCCTCTTCTTTACTAGTCCAGGGTACCAGTATGGCTTGTCCAACTTGAATTGGGAAGTAGGGTTTTAAGCCATTGATTGCTCTTAGTTTATCGAGCTTGAGTCCAAATTGTTCTGCTGTTTGGGAGAGTGTGTCCCCCTTTTTAAATTCATAGGTGCCCCATGTGGTTAACGGGCCGGAATAATTGTTTAGGTTTTCATTAAATGTATCCACACGATTACTTGGTATAAGCATGGGTGTTTTTCCATCTGTGGTGAAGACGGGCCGATTATGTGATGGATTAAGCATCTCAAATTCTTCCAAATCAATCTCGGCAAAATTAGCAGCTAGTTTTATATCAATTAAATTGGGTACTATGACCGGAGTGAAGTAAGCGTAGTCGGCCACATGTGGCAGCGTCAGTGTGCCTAAATGAGCTTCAATTACTATATTTTTCATAGCTTGTAATTTAGGAACATAGTTTCTGGTCTCCCGCGGCATCTTCAAGTCAGCGTAACGTGTTCCTTTCCCACGCTTTTTGTTCCGTTTGATAGAGCGTCTTAGACCGTTTTCTCCCCAGTTGTATGCGGCTAAAACCAGTTGCCAGTCATTAAATTCTGCGTGCAATACCTGAAGGTAATCTAGCGCTGCTTTAGTGGATGCAATGACATCTCGACGCTCGTCTCGCCACCAGTTCTGTTCAAGTCCGTAGTTCTTTCCAGTTGATGGGATAAATTGCCATAAACCCGCTGCATGTGCCCTAGAATATGCCACGGGGTAGTAGGCACTCTCAATCATTGGTAGCAAGGCTAACTCTGTTGGCATCTGTCTTTTTTCTAACTCCCCTAAGACGAAATGGATGTATTTTTGACTTCGATTAAATATGCGTGACAAGTAGGGTAGGTTAGCTTTGAAGCGTTTCTCATAATTTCTGACGCGCTTGCCTTGACCGTCTTTGTGTAGGACTAATTTTTGTCCTACTGTTATTAATGAGCCCCTTAAGTTGTTCCAAGTTTTAATTGCTCGTATCGAGACACCATATCGAATGGAAATTGCGGACAGCGTATCCCCTCGTTTAACAATATGAATCAACTCACTATCGTGGAAGATGTCAGGCATTCCGAAGCCAGCAATGAGACGAGGCCAAATACTGGGTATTGAATCGAGAGCTCTGGGCTTCAGTTCCCTATGTGAGCCTAAATCAATATAGTTAAAAGACCAAAAACTTACGGTCTTAATATCATGTTCATTGAGCGATTCTTCAATGATTTTTTCGTCGCTTTGGTTCGGTGTTTGTGCGCCAACGTTGCCAGTCATTAGGCCGAAAGAGAGCACAACTGCGAAAGCGGAAATATATGTTAGGAAATGCATGACGTGGTGCGGCAAAAGAACCAAGATTAACTTTAAAAATTATCTTTCCAAGCCCGTATCGTAGCAAACACCTCTATATCATTGGAAACCGGAGTTTTAGATCGAGTTCGGGCAGCCTCTATTACGGAGGGTTCGTTGTATCTTAGAAAGGGGTTGATGGATTTCTCTAAACCAATAGAGGTGGGCAGTGACGCCTGTTCCTTGGCCAGTTTGGTTTTTACGATTTTTTCGTAATCTACGAGATTTTTGTTCTCAGGCTCGACTGTTAGCGCGAATCTTATATTGGATAGTGTGTATTCGTGAGTACAGTAAACCTCCGTTGAATCTGCCAGGTTTGTCAGCTTTTCAATTGAGTGGAGCATTTGTGAGGGAGAGCCCTCAAATATTCTTCCGCATCCGCATGAAAATAGTGTATCTCCGCAAAATAGTCGTTGATTATTAAAATATGCGATGTGTCCGGCTGTATGTCCAGGTATGTCAAGGACTTTAAAGGTAAGATCTAGGCTATCTATTTGGACTGAGTCTCCCTCGCCAAGCTTCTGTGTCACCGGTGGAATGGTTTCCGTTTTTGGTCCGTAAACTGGAACGTCATAATGACGCACAATATTTTTTATACCACCAACATGGTCAGCGTGGTGATGGGTGACGAGAATGGCAGCCAGTGTCAGTTTGTTGGACGTTAAAAAGTCGATAACGGGTTCTGAGTCGCCAGGATCAACAACTACCGCATGGGTTTTATTGTGTATTGTCCAAATGTAATTGTCTTGAAATGCTTTAACCGGATAAACTTGCGTATTATTCATAGACCTATCTTTGATGCCTTAGCGTCAAATGTCAATATATATGGACGGAGTTAAATTGCCCAATTGCTTTGATGGATCGCTTGGGAGAGATTTGCTTGAAATAGAGCGGTCAATTATCGACAGCATGGTTTCAGATATTTTTGGATTTAATGCCATCCAAATTGGAGGACATGGGCATGATTTCCTATCGAATAGCCGTATTCCGAACAAATTTATTTTTTCTGAATGCGAGTTAAGCGAGATAAGAGGCCGATCTCACCAAAGTCCTATCAAATCCTCCTCAATTGATCTTGTCTTACTGCCCCATGGTCTGGAGTTTAGTGCGCATCCGCATAGTGTTATTCGGGAGGTTGAGCGTATCTTGGTCCCTGGTGGGTGCTTTGTTGTTTCAGCGTTTAATCCAGCCAGTCTATGGGGTGTTCGACACACTTTATTAAAATATCTTTCAAAGAAAAATGTTAATTCACCAGAATTATTAAGTCTCTGGCGGGTGAAGGATTGGTTAAAGTTATTGAGTATCGAGATTGAGGCTGGACGATGGGGTTATTATTCTTTACCTGTTCATAGTGAGAAGTGGCGTGAGCGATTTTCCTTTTTGGAATCTGCGGGTGATCGTTGGTGGCCCATTTTTGGTGGAATTTATGTGCTAAAAGGCATTAAAAGAGTGCGGGGTATGCGTCTGACTATTGATCGCTGGCCATCCTATGGTTCAGTTCGATCTGCAATCAGACCAACCCGGAAAGAGGTCGTAAACACATTACAGTACGATGAGGAAAACAATTGAAAATTGAGAATACCGTTGACATATACACGGATGGTGCCTGTAAAGGAAACCCTGGGCCAGGCGGTTGGGGTGCATACCTTAGTTATGGCCAGCATGAGAGAGAAATATACGGTGGTGAAATGCAGACTACTAATAATCGTATGGAGCTTCAGGCGGTCATCGAAGCTTTGCGCGTTCTAAAAAATCCATCTAAGGTCTGTATATATATTGATAGCCAATACGTTAAAAACGGTATTAATCTTTGGATTTCAAATTGGAAAAAAACAGGTTGGATAACAAGTAGCAAAAAGCCTGTAAAAAATATGGATTTATGGAAGCCTCTCGATGAACTCGTGGCGAATCATGAGATCACATGGGTATGGGTTAAGGGTCATGCAGGTAACGCTGGTAACGAGCGTGCAGATGCATTGGCTAACAAGGGTGTTCCACTGAAATGATAGAAGTTCTGTCACGGCTCTAGGAGAACGGTTTGCGCCATGTAATGTTAGATACAGAAACAACTGGGCTTAGCGCGGCAGCGGGTCACAGGATCATTGAGATAGCAGCTATTGAAGTCGATAATCGAACCGTAACGACTAACGTTTTCCAAGTTTATGTGAACCCGCAGCGTGCCGTTGATCAAGGAGCATTTGAGGTTCATGGTTTGAGTGATGAGTTTCTAGAAGATAAACCAACCTTTGATCTTGTAGTTGAGGATTTGCTCGCGTTTGTAAAGGGCAGTAATGTCGTTATGCACAATGCTTCGTTTGATATTGGATTCCTAAATATGGAGTTAGATAAATTGGGAATGGGCGTATTTGGGGATTACTGCGAGGAGGTTATCGACTCATTAACAATGGCGCGGCGGTTACATCCGGGTAGGAGAAATTCACTTGATGCGTTATGTGAACGTTATGCCATTGATCGATCGTCCCGTACACTTCACGGAGCGTTAATTGATACGCAACTTCTCGCCGAAGTCTATCTGGCGATGACGCGGGGCCAAGATAGTTTATTACGCGAAGACGCCGACCAGAAGAAAACCTCGTTGGAGAATGGTTTAAGCGTTCCTCAAAGTAATATTCTTGTTCTTCAAGCGTCTCAGGAGGAATTGGAGAGACATGCCAAGTATCTCGAAGCCTTAGAGAAAAAAGAAAACGTTAAACCGGCTTGGCTAAACCGCTCAGATTAAATGGGGCGTTCTGGTAAGGGGCAGCCGTCAGGTTCTGTCAAGGCAAACTTACCCGTCAAGGTATGCGTGTCATGCGGTCGCCCATTTTCTTGGCGAAAAAAGTGGGAGAAAGATTGGAGTCAAGTTAAATTTTGTTCTGTTCGATGTCGTCGTTCTAAAGGATCTGATTAAGAGATGAAAGAGTTGCGTTTAATTTTGGGTGACCAGCTAAATATCAATCATTCTTGGTATCAGAAGGTTGATCCTGATGTGGCATACCTAATGATGGAAGTTAAGTCTGAAACTCAGCGTTCGCCTCAGCATGCTCAGAAAGTACTGGGTACGTTCGCGGCGATGCGTGCGTTTTCTGCATCGCTAAGTTCGCTTGGGCATCATGTTCATTACCTTAGCATTGGTGCGCCTGATAATCAGCAAAGTTTCTCCGGTAACGCTTCTTATTTTTGCGAAAAGTTTGCTGTGTCCTCATTTTCATGGCAACAGCCAGATTCTTGGTATGTTGATGAAGAGCTTAAAGAATTTTTCAATGCATCTTCGCTAGAAGGCGGGGAAGTTTCCACAGAGCATTTTTTCGAACCACGCGATGGCCTGGCTTCGTTTATGCAGAATCGTTCAACTTGGAAGATGGAAAATTGGTACCGACATTTACGGGTTAAGCATGATGTGTTGATAGAGGACGGTAAGCCTACGGGTGGTAACTGGAACTTCGATAAAGAAAATCGAAAGGCGTGGCGTGGTGAGCCCAGCCCTGACTCAGCATCCGGCCCCACTTATGATCATTCAGCGCTTTGGGATGAGATTACTCAGGCTAAAGTCACAACGTTTGGAAACCCTAGTGCTGCTGCATTTCAATGGCCATCAAATCGGGAAGAGTCTCTTGAAATGCTGAAGCGGTTTTGCGATGGAAATTTGAAATTTTTCGGTGATTATCAGGATGCAATGTCGGAAAAAAGTCAGACGCTTTTCCACTCACTGCTCTCCTTTTCATTGAATCTAAAAATGATTTCTCCAAAAGAGGTGCTGAATGCTGTCGTTGAAGCTTTGGATGGGGACCAAAAGAATATTGCCAGTATTGAAGGGTTTGTGCGGCAAGTACTTGGTTGGAGAGAGTATGTGCGAGGTATTTACTGGGCTAAGATGCCTGATTATCTTTTAAGTAATACGTTTGCTTTTTCTAAGAAATTGCCCGCTTGGTTTTGGAGCGGTAAGGTTGATATGAAGTGTATGAGCGTTACTATTAATCAGTCATTAGATACTGCGTACGCACATCACATACAGCGCCTCATGATTGTAGGTAATTTTTCATTGTTAGCAGGGATAAATCCGCGTGATGTTCATTTGTGGTATCTAGGCGTTTATATAGATGCTCTGGAGTGGGTTGAAGTACCCAATACCATTGGTATGAGCCAATATGCCGATGGTGGTGTGCTCGCAACAAAACCTTATGTGTCCAGCAGCGCCTACATCAACCGGATGAGTGATTATTGCAAAAGTTGTAAATACCAACGTAAGGAAAAACATGGCGCACAATCGTGTCCTTTCGATACGCTTTACTGGGACTTTTTGATTACGCATCGAAAAGCCTTTAAGAATAATCCAAGAATGGCTATGATGTTGAAGAATATTGATCGCAAAACTGAGAGCGAGATTACCCAGATATCTGTTCGGGCTCAGCTTCTACGTGATGGTATTGAGGATTTGTAGTTCAGCATTCATTTGTGGGTATTGTTTTGGGAGCTTTAGGTGTATATACAGTGGTGAAATATAGTTTTTTATTGTTTATATTGGGTTTGATGCCATGGCAATATGCTGGGGCTTGGAGTAGCGACGTTCAAGCCTCTGGTGTGTTTACTGCAACGGTGGCGTACGAGCATCAAAACACTTATCAGGTCCACATGTCACCGGTATCTAACTTACGATGGATTACCACGGAGGCGTGCGAGTTAGAGCTTTTATTTGATGATGTGATTGTGGAGATTTATGAAAAAAATGGACAGCGGTTTGGCGCTGTATTCAAGCTTGCGCAAAAGGATAGTGCTCAAGATGAATCTTCGGAGTGCGTTGTGACCGGGTTGTTTAGCGAGGAACCCAAATAAGTCGTCCTACCTTGGATCTGGTTGTTCTGTTATTTTTTTTGTTAGATCAACGCTGATGCTGTGTTTGAGCAAAATGCTCAGTGTCGGATTTCGTGAAAGTAGCTTATTCAAAGCCGGCCTGTCCCAAACCACCAGTTTTGTGGGAGTTAGGGTGGTTGTCGTTGCAGAAGCGTAACTATTGTTGATAAAAGACATTTCACCGATAAAGGTACCATCTGAGGTTCGAGCGATTTCTTTGTTATCTCGGGTAACCAAGATCGAGCCATTTTGTACAAAGTATAGTTTTTGAGGTATTTCCTTTTCCGTAGTTAAAGTCGTGTTGATGCCGACGTTTTCCCAATGGCTGGCACGCATCAGTTTAGCAAATTCGACCGGGTTGAAATTAGAGAAACTCGTATCTAACATCTCTAGTTCAATATCACTCAAAGAAACTTTATATTTTTCGGTATAAAACTGACAGACACGCCAGATGTTTATTAACGCGAAAACGAAACACCACGATAACGGTAGCCAATCTGGTGATCCCATTGGGTGGAAGTAATTGTACAAAATCGCGGCGAATGAACTAAATATCGCAAGTATTCTGAGCGCTACAATATCTTTAACTACGAAAGAAATAGCGGTCAGAAAAAAAGCGAGGTGACCCACAAAAGAGACGAGATGTATGGACATTGAGTGTTTACCGGTATCTTGGTTAGCGAAATATAATACTCCTGTTGTTAGTATCGAACTAAAGACGTCTGTTCTTTTGAATCTGTTGTTTGCATACATTTGATAGAATCCCACAAACTGTAAACTTTTAATTCTTAATTCTCGTGAGGTGCGTCCATGCATAGCAAGACAGATTTTTATATTGATGGTGGTTGGGTAAAGGCGCATTCTAATCAGACATTGCCTGTTATCAATCCAACAACGGAGGAGGCAATCGAGACAATCTCTCTCGGAGATGAGGTAGATCTTAATCTTGCAGTTGCCGCTGCGAAGAAGGCGCAAACGGCCTGGGCTGAGACACCAGTCGCAGAGCGAAAAGCTTCGCTTGAGCGTCTTTTGGAGATTTATAAATCTAAAATGAATGACATGGCGGAGGCAATCTCATCGGAGATGGGGGCGCCGATCTCACTTGCGCAAACGGCACAAGCCGGTGCAGGTTATGGGCATTTACGACAAACTATCAAAACATTGGAGACATTTGATTTTGTTAGCCAAGTGACGAAGAAAGACGGTGTTGATAATGTGTTTCATGAGGCCGTTGGAGTGGTCGGTTTAATTACCCCTTGGAATTGGCCGATGAATCAAGTGATGTTGAAGGTTGCTCCAGCACTCGCGGCGGGGTGCTCGGTTGTATTAAAGCCGTCAGAAATAGCACCTTTGTCCTCAATGTTGCTTGCAGAAATGATTGATGAAGCTGGTTTCCCAAATGGTGTGTTTAATCTCGTAAATGGTGATGGTGCAGGTGTAGGAACTTGGCTAACAAAACATCCAGATGTAGCAGCAATATCGTTTACAGGATCAACGAGAGCCGGCAGATTAATCATGCAATCAGCGAGCGAACACGTTAAGCCTATTTGTCTCGAATTAGGAGGGAAAGGAGCAAATATTATTTTTGCGGATGCAGACGAAAAAGCGGTTGGTCGTGGTGTCCGTCAGTGTTTCTTGAATAGTGGTCAGTCTTGTAATGCGCCAACGAGAATGCTGGTTGAAGAGTCAATGTACGAAACAGCAGTTGAGCAGGCTCAAGAGATGGCTAAAAAAACAATGGTTGGTTTGGCTCAGGAGGAGGGTCGGCATATTGGGCCAGTGGCTTCGGCGGTTCAGTATGAGAAAATTCAGGAGCTTATCAAGCTTGGTGTAGCACAAGGCGCTAAGCTGGTTTGTGGCGGTGAAGGGCGTCCTGATGGTTTTGATAAGGGTTATTTTGTTAAACCTACAGTGTTCGCAGACGTAACACCTGAGATGGAAATCTTTAAAGAGGAAATATTTGGACCAGTACTCTCCATTATCCCATTCAAAGACCAAGACCACGCCATAGAGCTCGCTAATGACACGCCTTATGGACTAACGAATTACGTGCAAACCAGCGATATTGATCGAGCACGTCTTTTAGCTCGAAAACTGAAATCTGGCATGGTGGAGGTCAATGGGCAGATGTTGAGCCCAGCCAGTCCGTTTGGTGGAGTTGGCTTATCTGGGATTGGACGTGAGGGTGGTGTATGGGGTTTAGAAGAGTTCTTATATGCGAAGGCAGTTAGTGGTATTTAAGGTGTTGACTTAATAGCAGAGGTGATTTTTTTATCCGAATTTCTAACAATCTGTGTCTGACGTACATTCACATGCAAGGTTGATTCAGGGCTTAGGGTATGGCGGGCTAATTCCATTTTTCGGTTGTGCGTTCCTCGTTTATTGGTTTGATCAGTCAGAATTGTGGGTATTTGCGATTCACAGCTATGCGTCATTGATTATTTCGTTTCTTGGGGCGATCTCATGGGGTTTCGCGCTATCTGTTAACGATATGTCGAGAGCGAGAAGAAATATATTATTTTATTGGGGTGTCTTACCTGCAGTCTTAGCATGGGTATGTCTACTGTTGCCTCAGGCGGTTAGAGTGGGCCCACTGGCAGCATTATTTCTACTGACCCTAGGGGTCGATAGTTACTTCAGCAAACAATTATCTTTGCCTAAATTCTGGCTGCAAATGAGAGTTAAGTTAACGCTGGGCGCACTTGCCGCACTAACAAGCGTTGAATTCATATAATGAATTCCAGTGCGGATTTTTTGATCTGCGGTGGCTGACTTTGACGTTGATAATTTGAGTTAGAGATGGGAATATATTTGCGAAACGATAGTTCTACCTTCAGTCGTTTCCCTCAAAAGCAGTATTTCTTCTCCGACATCCGGATACAGTCGTTCCCAAAAATATTGGATCCATTTTTGTCGGAAATCGGAGAGATCTTTAAATATCGTTTTGTCTACTAAGTTAGCCTCGTTCGCTGACAAATAAAACTCAACCAACTTTCTTTGATAGTTCTGGTCTGACATGAGCGTTATAACTTGAATGGCTCGTACATATTTCGCCATCTCCCCAACATCTGATGATCTTTCTGAATCAGTTCCAAAAAAATCGGAGTATTCGATTGCTCGACTTACTATCTCGTAGTTGATATTTGAATTTAAAAATGATGTGCTTTGAATGAATCGAGTGCTCCGAAAAGATTTATATGGCCATAGCGATGAGTCAGTAAAGCTATGGTCTACGAAGCGCGGTTTTTCATCATCAATTTTCTGATGATTGCCATTATCCTCCTGCAAAACGTCCCTAATCACTCCTATGTTGCAAAAGAGGACAGAGGCCATCAGGTTAATAATTTGAGCGGGCCTGATTGAGCCATCTCGGCATCGCATTGCGTTAAGAATATGTAACCCGACAATTGATGTGGAAAGTGCATGACTGAGCGAAAAGTAAAGGCTATTGGACCTTGCAAATCGCGTAAACGAAATTAATGCCATGTTCTTGATAATGTCTGACGCCAATAATACATCTGAGTTTTGGTGCTCAATGGACTCGGCTAGGACTTTCTCAAATTCCGTTTTTGCGATGCGTGTGAAATTAATCATGAGTTAAAGTCCTCGCTTATGTAGGTACTTACGTGTTTCATCAGCTCCAATACGGAAGGATTGAGTATTTCCGGGTCGGGGCTAAAAAACTCTAGAACCCATCGAACACCTAGGCCATCGCTTAATGGGAACGCAAACGCGCCACGTACTCCAATATCATTTGCTAGTTTGGCGCGGGGGAAATTTGGATCTGCAGTAACATCAAAAATTGTTTGTGGCGCTCCTGTCTCACAGACCCTGCCAGGCAGGCCTTCACCTGATTTGAACACGTATCCTTCACTAATTACCTTAAATTCTTCCGTTTTTTTATCAGTTTTTTTCGAATACCAAATTTTCATTGACCGCAGTAGCGCATCATCATTATTACGTTGGACGCTATAGGCGTGACCTAACGGCCAAGCTTTATATTTGCAAATTTTTTCTAGAATAAGGACGATCAATTCTTCGGTTCTATATTTCCTGGCTTTTATTTTTGTGATCTCACTCAAAAGTTCGATCCCACTTTTCTCGAGTTCGGCTTTATGACTTTGTGAGAACACATGGTAATTTAAGCTGGAAATCCAATTCTTACCCTCATCGCTGACATGCAAATACTTAAGGGCATCACCGATATGCGGTTTAACGAAGTTAAGAAAAAAGGCTGGGTAGCCAGCGCGAAGGTCATCAGGGGTTTGGTACCCCATTTTATTTGCCGATCCAGTTTCGCTAAATTCGTAAAATAATCTAGGTATTTTGACGTCATACATCGGATCAGCAAGCTGTCCTATTAAATCCGCTGATCCAACTAATCCAGCAAGGGCTCGGAATTTCTCTTCCTCTATATTGCTGGCCACACCACGGTCTGGTATTGGAAATTGCGTATAGCTGATTAAATTTTCCAGTAAGACTTTATCTATATCGCGATGCCAATTTCTCTGGCGAATGAATAGTTTTCCTCGTTCAACGTGGTAGGGAGTCAGGGCAGCATCAGTGTCTCCACCCTCTAAAGAGTGTGTATCTCCAGCTGAGTTGGTCACTTGAACCGCGCCGCTGTCATCAGTCAAAATGTTTTTTACATACCCGATGTCGTGAAAAAGCAGTGCCAGCGTGAAGTGTAGCCAGTCAGATGAGTTGAGCTCACCTTCAAGCGTTTTTTTACCAGCAAATATTTCCTGACCGCATAAGGTGACCATGCACGTATGCTCGACATCGTGGTAAAGCGCGTCAGAACTGCTAAT
>ERZ807291.1711-NODE-1711-length-34872-cov-6.881207_pt1 | contig 34872 bp, 36 predicted proteins | sample MGYA00521257_ERZ807291 | MGnify/ENA primary metagenome ERZ807291 (study PRJEB31413, sample SAMN03169783) | marine metagenome | biome: Marine; feature: Water; material: Subsurface seawater | place: North Sea | collected 2011-04-28 | depth 1 m m ...
TGCGGGTTACAAAAGTTTCACCACGCAATGGCGATTCATGGTTAAACAAAATGCCATTACAAGCGTAAATACCATAAGCTTCACGGTAGTTTACCGTAATCCAATAGGCAAACATTTTTGCCACTGCATAAGGGCTACGCGGGTAAAACGGTGTTTTTTCAGTTTGTGGCACTTCCTGAACCTTGCCAAATAGTTCAGACGTAGAGGCTTGATAAAAACGGGTTTTCTTTTCTAACCCCAAACTTCGAATTGCCTCCAGTATGCGCAACACACCCGTACCATCGGCATTGGCCGTATATTCAGGCTCCTCAAAAGAAACCGCCACGTGAGACTGGGCCGCTAAATTATAAATTTCATCGGGTTGGGTTTTTTGCACAATGTGGAAAAGGCTCGAAGAATCTGTCATGTCACCATGATGAAAGTGAAACTCACATTCACCACAAGAAGAGGCTTCGATCAGGCGATCGATACGAGCTGTATTAAAAAGAGAGGAACGGCGTTTAACGCCGTGAACAATGTAGCCCTTTTGCAAAAGAAATTCTGCAAGGTAGGCACCATCTTGACCAGTGACACCAGTGATAAGAGCAACTTTCTTCATCTAATTTAGCACTATCCTTTTAAAAGCTGCATGATATCAAATTAAGCGATAGACTTCATAGAAGAATTCAGTATTAATATTTGATAAGTGCATTTATCGCAGGCTAGAAAAAACCCTATTCTAAACCGACTTCGTTTTGTGCTTTTTATGCGGCCGGCTCGTCACCTCACATATGGCTTCAGCATCAACCACATCATTCTTATTGCTCTTAACATAGGGTTTGACAAACTGAGCAGCTACGAGCTTTACCTTATAACCCATTTTTTGTAATTCACGCCCCCATTTGCTATACCAACACCAACTCGTATAGTTTTCATTTGGACTTCTCCTTAGCTGCTGAATGGTTGTTTTACATTATCCACTCTGACGCATAGGCACCGATTTGTCAGGTAAGGAGGAGTCCATCCCATTGCTTACAGTTGGATACCCCTCAATGACCAAAGGCCATTGTACGCTATCCAGTTCGGGGGCAAGCCCCTGAGATTTACGCTACGCAGCTAAATTAGTATTGCTAGATCTTTTAAAAATAAGTCCCAAGAACTATCTTATTAATTTTAAATAACTTTGTATGCGATTGGACTAAGTAGCCTACAACATTAGAAAGCTTATATGCAGGGTATTATTACCAACTTATGAAAGATCGGCACTTCCCACCTATTCGTTTTATGTTTTTCATGAAAAATGAACTAAATGAATGCCTAAGGGCAGAACTACTGTTGTCGTATTGTCCAGTCAACATTCCCCAAAGTAGAAAAAAGTCGGTTATCTCTGCATTTATGAATGCTTTTGGTTTATAGATTAGCGGATTAGCAGCTAGGCCTTTTGGCCAAGAGTATTCATAACTCTCTGCAAGATTTTTCAGTTCGTCATCTTCAATTAATTGTTTCACGTATGCATGCTTTCCCCACTTATTAATTGAACCTGAGTGAATTTTAATTTTTTTAGGAAAAACAACTCCAGTGAGCTTTTCTTGAGCATCAATGAACTGATCATAGTCATTTATAATGTCCTCTACCTTTACAATAATAATTCGACCTACTGGAAAACGATTTTTTAGCAACTTTATAAAATTCAAATAACTTTTTATACGATTAATAGTTACATCAAGGGGGATATCTTCCTGAAAGCGATCATGATATGAGCTAATCTGGTCAAGCGGATGCCTAATGTTTAATATTATCGAAAATTCAAAAATATCATTATGTTTATCAAAAAAATCTTTAATAAAATCAATTGCTATATCGTCAACATAGCCTGTGTCGTTTTTAAAAATAGTTCTATCTACATTATAAATCAGGTCTTCTGTTTTTGACGATAGCTCTTGCATCAGTCTATCGTTATTATGATATTCACTATTAGACCAAGTACCATCTAAAATTACCCTTGCAGTACCATTTAATGAGTTAAACTTCAGGTGTTCTTGGCTGAGATGAGATCCACTCCCTGGATTGTCAATAATAACCATAATGTGTTTTTTCAAAATACTTTTCCTAAAAATTCTGCCTTTGCCATTCTGATACCTTCAGTGGCTAAAGTAGCAGTATCCATTGTCGAGTAACAATTGTTAGTCAAAACGCCGTACTCCCCCACACTAAAAATACTATAAACTACTTGGCCGCAAGCGGAGTCTTGCAAGTAACGCTGCCTCACAGTTGTGCCAATATCGCACCAACAAGAGAAGTATTTGCACCATGAACACCAACAATGGCCCAGCCATTGGAGAGCGTAAACCTAAGTCCTTCACCTACCAACGCTGAATGAGTGATCACCACGCTAGCGAACCTTGCTGGACGCTTTTTATCGACTGCTATGTTTCTAGTGTCGCTTAAAAGCTTGCTTTTCTAATAGTAAAACTTAACCAAGTCCAGCTCAGCTTGTTTAAAAAAACTGGCGCCACTTAAGCCTGATTCTTGCTATTGGTTAATATGGTTATGCTATTGGTTAATGTGGTTATGCCATTGATTAACACATTCTCTGTTGCTCATAAAATACCCCTGCAGTTTAAAGTCGATTCCAGTGGTATGGTGTCTAGAGTTGTTGAGCTATTTCATAGACGCGGACTCAAGGGCGTACCTAAAATAAAATATGTGATTCATGTTACCTCATCTCATATCTAATGTTTAGATGAGCCTAGCCCTTATCCAACATAGTTTTTAATTCATCAATACTATGAAGAAAAATTGACTCCATATATGTATAACTGGACCCTCCCAAGTGAGGGGTTATAAGGACGTTACTTCGGCCTACTGAAAATTTTACCAGCGGGTGATCGGCAACCCCAAACGGACTTTCTCCATTTAATACATCAAGCGCTACGCCAGCAATTCTATCATTTTCGAGCGCATTCAGAAGCGTTTTCTCACATACTATGCCACCGCGCGCAACATTTAAGAAATAGGCGTCTTTTTTCATATTGAATATTTCTTTTGAAGCTATCATATTGCGTGTTTCTGAATTCGATGGAACATGGATAGTAATGACATCAGATTGCGCCATTAAGGTAGCTAACGACACTTTAGTTACATAATCTGGGAAATCAGTCTCCTCTAAATAGGGATCATGAGCCAATATTTTAGCACCAAATGCATTGCATAAATGAGCAACCTTAGAGCCAATATTCCCTAAACCAATTATCCCTACATCCAACCCTCTTAAATCACGGATAAAATACTTTCGGTTATCCCACGCTCCCGTTGACTTCACATCTTCCATCGAACGAATACTGGACTTCAGAAGCGCCAAAATCATGCTCAAGGTATGTTCAGCGGTTGACCAAAGCGTACTCTTAAACTTAAGATCCAGACCTAGCCCATTGAAGATGATCGATTTGGACTCAGCAATCTCTAAATTAATATGCTCATATCCAATAGACGGCTGATAAATAGCCCTCAAAAGTTTTGCATTATTAAGGACCTTGGAGTCAACTGCTATCCTAGCATTAGGAATCAGGCCTTCAAACTTAGCAATATTGCGGATCATTTGATCATGAGCCATATATTCTACGACCTCTCCGTCAAAGAGTTCTTGAAAGTGCGCCATCACCCTAGGAAATCTCATAAATGGTGCTGTACACAATACTTTATGCTTCATAACTCTTCTCTCAAAATATCAAGTGCTTTAAATGCAACATCGGCAAGGGCATCATCAGAGTAGCCGCCAATATGTGCTGTAGAAAACACATTTGGCTTTCTGATAAGTTTTAAATCTTCATTTCCTGGGGGCTCGGTGCACAATACATCTGTAAAGTAAGTAAATGAATCCAACTCTTCGATCATTCTGCGCAGTCCAATCTGGTCTACCACTTTTGCCCTAGATGTATTTATTAGAAGCTTGTTCGAAAACAGGCTCAAAATTTCAGTACTGATGATACTTTCCGTTTTATTGGTCAAGGGAATATGAAGCGAAACCACATCACTATTTTGCACCAGGTCCTGCAAATTTGAATAGTATACTGCACCTAAATCGTCAATAACCTTTTTTTTATTTCTAGAATAATAACCAAAGTTAAACCCAAGATTAAGACCTAACTTTAAAAAGCCTTTGGCTATATCACCCGCACCCACTAAACCAACCCGAATAGTAGCAGGACTAGAGTTCATATACCTAACCCAACTGCCGCCGCTAGCATCTCTAGTATGCTTCTGAATATTAAATATATAATTGAGTAAAAACATTAGGCACAGACGACTGACCCCATCCACTGTGTGCTTTGACTTAATGCTAAATACCTTTATGCCCACCTTCTCTGCGTAGTCAACGTCAATATTTTCAATAGTAGTGCCGAATCTAACTATTACCTTTAAGTTTTTTGCTGAATCAATGGAAGTTTTATCTATATTTTCACTACCAATCACAACTGCATCTACATCAGATAGTAGCTCACATAGCTTACTGCCATCGGCAATCAAACCATTGGTAAAGATATATTCGTTTTGAGGTACCAAGTACTTCTCAACTTGAGGCCTAATGAAATTAAACCCTTGAGGTGTGATAAGAATTTTACTCACAATGTTCTACCACCATCCACATAGACTGTCTGACCACATACTGAAATTGGACTTAAAAGCGTGAAATATCTGACTACCTCAGCAATTTCATCAACATTAGCTAGTCTCCCCAAAGGCGTCAACTCTATTATACTTTGAGCTGTTGACTCAAACCGAGCCTCTGTTAATTTTGATTTCATTAGTCCCGGGGCCACACAATTAATCGCCATAAATTGACTGTACTGCTTAGCATAAATTCTGGTGAGACTCTCCACTGCTGACTTTGACGCTATGTAATGACTATTTGAAGCATTTAGTGTTTTGATTGAATTAGATAATATATTCACAACTCTCAGTCCACTAACTTCATGTTTCAATGCCCACGAGGCTGTAAGCTCAAGAATCTTTGCCAAACCAAAATAATTAATTTCAAACACTTTTTTAACGTCAGCACTATGGGAACTAAAATTTTTATTCCCATTATCACTAAAAGTAAAAGCAAAATTATTAACAATACTGGAGATTATTATGTTGTTTTTCTCGATATAATCAAAAATGTTTACAATGTCACTTGGTTGAGAAACGTCACACTTTTTGATGATTGCTTTTCCAGGATATATCTCCTCATATTGCTGAATGTCCTTTAGGCTACTATTGGCTGTCATAAGAACAACATCTTGATAATCTCTGAGCACCAACTCAGAAATAGCCAACCCTAGATTTCCTGAGCTTCCAAATATAATAACCATTTAAAGAAACTTTTTAATCAAAGCGTTTACTTCAACTTCAGTTTTTTTAATTTCATTTGCTAAATCACTATTTACAAATTCATCTAAAGTTTTTTGTGCCTCTGGAAAATCAGATAACTCTTCACTAAACCTGCCTGATGTTATTCGATCGAGCTGCATTTCTGCCTTTTCTTTCATATCTACACCCCAAAGTAATTTTCTACTTGAAGCGACACCATACTGACATGTCGGGGAAGCATTGTTCTGAAACCCATTGTAAAGGCCATCCTGGCCCATCATTGTTCTAACAGCCCCCAACTCGCCACTAAAATATAATTCGAGACAAACAGCTTCTTTTGGATAACCTTTGCCTACCAGAACCTCATATGCTGCCTCTGCTGATGCAAAAAAAGTGGGTGCCATAAACTGCTCTATGAATAGGTCAATTTCTGTTTCCTGTTTATAGGAAAGATGTATAACGCCACCCACCGAATAACCTAGACCAGTACATAGTAAATCAAGGACTTTATTGGATTTTCCTGAGTAATCTTGGACAATATCAACATATGCTGGAACACCACCGCCATCTATGTAGGTTTTACGAACTTGCTCCCCCGGAAACCTAGGGGCAATCATTAAAATATTAATTTTTTGAGGCAGCTCTTCAGCCTCATAAGTCAGCCAATAGCCGTGCGCGAAAACCAATGTAGTATGTTCATTCAAGTGTGGAAATATCTGTTTAACCAAAATTTCATCTTGAACAGCATCAGGGATTAATAAAAAAACAACCTCAGCTCTCGTTAGGGACTCAACTAAAGGTAGAACTTCAAACCCATCACCAATCGCTGTTTCTAAATACGCATCCTCTCGGTTAGCTATTACTATGTCGTGGCCAGAATCTCTCAAATTTAGAGCCTGCGCTCTTCCCTGAATACCATAACCAATAATTGTTATTTTCATTCAAAACTCCCTAATTTAAACTTTCGTTACATACGAGCGTGGGTTTTTGGCCATAAGAACTCTGGCAATCTCCAAATCCATAGGCTCATCAATATTGACAGTGCGCTCTCGAGGCATAATATAAGCTACAGAATTATTGGTGCCATATCTGATTTTTTTTTCTAACATATCTCTTCTCATAGAATAAATTGAACCATTTCGAATATAAGCGTCAGGTTTCAGATCTTGCCGTGTACTTTCAGGAATCTCTGGAAGACAAAACTCTCGAATAAAACCATCCTCTAATTTCTTTATCCTAATAGGATGGTGATCATCCAACCGCACAACGCCTATAACTGAATCCGCATTAGTCTCAAACTGAAGCTCCAAGGCAGAATCTATATCGAACGCCGTTTTAAAGGGATTAGTGCACAACAACTCAACCACATAATCATACTTGCAGCCCAACTTTTCTTCCATAATTCGAGTAGCATGCAGATTGCACTCTACCGGTTTTGCCTTATCTCCAGATAATTCCAGTGGACGTTTGAAAGGAGCCTTCGCACCATATTCGATCGCAGTTGCCATAATATCCTCGTCGTCAGAGGAAACGACAACATCACTCAAATATTTAGATCGCAGCGCTTCACAAATAGTATAAGCAATTAACGGATGACCATTAACATCAGCTAGATTTTTCTTTTTTATCGCTATGGATCCACCACGGGCTAGTATTACAGCTAGTACTTTAGGCATCACTTTTCTCCATGTATTGCTCAAACAAATCGATGCTTTTATTGTAAGCTAGAAAGCGGGCTCCTTCAGACATTCCACCCATATGTGGTGTCACAGTAACATTCCCGCTCGGAAACGAGCGATTCAAATATGAGATAATCGGGCTGCTAAGCCTCCCAACTACCTCATCGCTCACAACATCAGTAGCATAATGCGCCAGAGGATTTTTAATCAAAAATTCGACCATCGCATCCTCATCAACAACTTCACCCCTAGCTGTATTGATGATCACCAAATTCTCACAACACATATCTAGAAATTCGTTTGATACAAAATGGTTATTTTCTTTAGTGGCATGTATATGAATAGAAAGAACATCCAAATCAGACAAAAAGTCACCTAAGTCCTCAATTTTTTTTGCCTGTCCGCCTTGGACATCTTTATGAACGTATGGATCATAAAATTTTACTTCTGCTCCAAAACTAATGGCGTAATGCGAAAATAATTTGCCAAGCCTCCCCAATCCTAAAACACCTATCTTTAAATCTCCCACTTGCCGGCCAATAAACTTATCACAGTCCCAACCACCATTTATTACATCATTGGTGGCAGGAATGATTTTTCTAATAACTGTAAGCATAAACGTAAAAGCAAGCTCAGCTGTCGACGTTACTTTCGACAAAAATTCTGTTTCATTTTTAAGCGAAATAATATCAATACCTCTACTCTCTGCAAGAGCGCAATCTATATGAACTGTTCCTGTGGATGCGGTACATATAACCTGCAGATTTGGCATTGAATTTAAAATTTCATGCCCTAAATATATCTTGGCTCGATTAGGATTTGTAAAAACAGCCCAAACATTTTTATAATCATTTTCCTGAAAATCGAAATCACTGGCATCAGGCAGATGCACCACTTCAAACATCGCCTCCAACCTAGGTAACACATCTTTAATGCCTGCAACAGGAGTGCACAACAGCAAAACTTTTTTTTGAAGCATATCTAGCCAACTCCCTTCCATGTATTGCCATCAGATGTATAGAAATGATTACAAGAAAAACTTGGATCATACAGAATAGAACGTTTGTCTTTTTCAATAACATCAGTGGCCCAATATCTGTCCTCTTTGCCCCATAATTCCTCGTCGAAAGGTCGATTTAAAAGCGTTTCCCTCTTCATAGTAGATAATGCATTATGAAAAAAGTAGCGATCCTCAAGATCAGAATATAGATTCACTTTTTCTTCTGAACCAAAATGACTCCAAAGATACCGTTTTGTAATTCTTTGTCCTCGATATATCGGATCTTGATTACCAAAAATCCCAACATGTTTTTCTAAGTCTTTGAACATCTTGCTTGCACAAAAAGACTTTATTTCGCAGTGACTCGATAAGAACATTACATACTCCCCACTTGCATGCTGAACACCCAAATTCAAAGCTGCTCCAGGAGAATATTTATCTATATTCACTATCGTCACATTTGTATATTTATTTCGATTTTCCTTTAATGACGGGTTATGTTGAAATTGCTGAACAATCTCTAGTGATCGATCTGTAGAGTTATTGTCAATCAAAATAACTTCATTATTGGGAATATGATCAATTATAGACTGCAGTGCATGGCCTATCCAACGAGATTCGTTTTTACACCTAAGTACAACACTAATTTTTTTCTCAGACATAATCTCTCTCTAAAAAAAATTATTCCACAAAAATGGAAAATTAAAAAATTTTGCAATGAGTTAATCAAAGGTTACCTTTACACTAATTTAAGTAATCATGAGGCTCCCACCTGCCTCGATAATTTTCCACTGTATCTTTTTCAATTGCCTGATAATCGAGTCCTTTATCAAACATCGCAGATTCAACATCTCTAATATTTAATGCCATCTGTTTGAACTCAGCCGCATTCAGTGCAAATTTATTGTCACGCCCCGGAAGATCCTTATTAGTAGTGAAGTGCTTCTCTATTACAGTACAACCTAATGCAACAGCTGCCGCAGGTACTACAGTACTAGCAGTATGATCACTATATCCCACATTTGAACTTAGGCTCTTGAGCCAATTAATACGAGATAAATTAGCGGCCCCTGAATCACATGGATAAGAGGAAACGCAATGCATAAGGTTGTATGATGCAGTTCCCGATTGTAGTATTTTGTGGGCACTGACCACCTCTTTAGCCGTTGAGGCACCAGCAGAAAAATAAATAAAGTCAAAATACTCTGAACAATACTCTATTAGTGCGATATTAGTAGTTTCGTGAGATGGGATTTTGATATTTTTCACCCCGAGCTCATGGATAAATTTGGCTCCATATGTGCCAAAAACACTAATCAAGAATTCACAACCATTTGATTCAGAGGCACTAATGAGTTGCTGAATCTTTCCCTCTGTTAACGCTGCATTGTTATAAATTTCTCTCCTACCATCGGAGTCCCAGGCCCCAGCCTTTAGGTACTTTGGATCCCAATATTGAAATTTTACTATGTCGGCACCAGAAGACTTTGCAGCCAATATCATCTCGTTGGCTAACTCAATATCGCCCATATGATTCCAGCCAATTTCGGCAACTATTTTCACTTCTTCCATCTCTTTTTTCCTTTACACTTACATTAAAATAACAAATTAACTTTGATAAACATTTAAACCTTTATTAATAAAAAGCTGGCTACATCGAGGGTCGAACATGTGTATGTCATCCTTACATGTAATAATGCTGAAATACTAAATAGTTAGTTAATGGTTTTGTATTACCTTCATAAGAAAATTGCCCTGCAATCAAAACCATGGTCACTGTGAATAGTACTTCAGCATTGTTAAAACCCAGACTACCTAAAAAAGTCAATAACCGTAAAACCTGCCACTAACACAGTTCCGCAGGGGCTAGAACTTTTTTTCAACATATATTGACGGCAGTGCATAATAAACGAAACATACATAGAAGACACCATGAAGTGCCAAATATATCAAACCCATGCAAAGTATCAAAAAAATATTATCAGGAAAATCTAATTTGCAAAAGTAGCTGGTTAGCAATCCTTCTTCAGTATAAGACAGGTAAGCAGCATCAAAATTACCTCGGCCATCCCCACAAAACGGATTATCAGTAAACACCAAGGTTGCAGCATGCCATAACGCTAAACGAATACTGGCTGGTCGTCGCCAACTCAGCCAGTTTCAGAATCTATTACAATTGCAGGAGGGTTATTGCCCACCCGTTGTAGTATACGAGGTGAGAAAAACACGATAACACCGCCATACCTGAGACCAAAACGGCCAACACCATAAAGCCTTTAATATAGCCGGATTGAGGGTCAAACTTAGCATTATCCAGCCCATAATGGGCACAAAAATCCATCCTCTTTTAACTCCGAATGATAAGGAAGAGCAAACACCTAATGCAAGTGATAGTAGCACTATAAGACCCCATTGATACTGCTTACCCGACTTGAGTTGAAATCAAGTAACAGACATAAACGCCATGGATGAGTATGTTTTGTCTTAGATTATCACTGAAGTTTAGATTATTTCTGAGCCAAACTAAAGGTTCTTGAGCTGTTCTTTATAAACCCAATCTACAATGTCGTTTTCAGGTCTATATTCAGGCACTACGTTTTTAAAAAGAGTACGTATCATCAAAACATCAGTATTTTCAGACGCAACCTTTAACGTGCTTAGCCAAGGATTTAATTCATCCCAGGGCAGATATTTTTCACTTGCTTTCATAATGCGTGGATGACGAGTTTTTTGTGGATTATTGCCTATTAGTAGTTCTTCATAAAGTTTTTCACCAGGTCGCAATCCAACTACTTCAATGGCAATGTCCCCTGATGGGAAATCATCGTCTTTAACACGGAAACCAGACAGCTCGATCATCCGGCGCGCCAAGTCATATATTTTAACTGGCTCACCCATGTCTAGCACATATACTTCTGCACCTTTTGTATTGAAAGAATCATTCATAGCCGAACCTGCCATCGCTCCAGTTTGCATCACCAACTGTGCAGCCTCTGGAATGGTCATAAAGTAGCGTATAATGTTTTTATGGGTCAAGGTGATAGGGCCACCTTTCTCAATTTGGCTACGAAAATATGGCACTACGGAGCCCGAGGAACCCAGCACATTACCAAACCGAACCATCGCCAATTGTGTTTTCTGCTTCACCTGAGTACTTGATACTCCCTCCAATATAGTCTCAAAACAAGGGTTAGTCTCTGCCGCTAGAGCCTGCAGAATAAGCTCACAGCAGCGTTTACTGGCCCCCATTGCATTTGTGGGGTTTACTGCTTTATCCGTACTCACCAGAATGAAGCGATCAACCTGACTTTCTATAGCCACTTTAGCCATAATTAATGTACCAAAAATATTAGTTTTCACACATTCTGCAATATTTTGTTCCACGATAGGCACATGCTTAACAGCTGCTGCATGGTAGATAATACTGGGCTGCCAAGTCCCTATAATATCACTCACTCGATTTTCATCTGTGACTGAGCCAAGCAACGGTATTATAGTTGGCAACAATTCCAATGTACTAACCTTTTTATGCTCAACAGATAGGAGACTCAGAATATTTTGTAATTCGTTGTTAAGCGTATAAAGAGAAAACTCACTTGAATCAAACAGTAACAATACCTTGGGTTTACGCTGTAATACTTGTCGGCAAAGTTCGCTCCCAATGCTACCCCCAGCACCAGTCACCATAACCACCTGATTTTGTACTTGAGATTGGAGTAGGGCTTCTTCTGCCGTTGCGGGTTCTCGCGCCAATAAATCGTTAATGTCTAATTCATTAAGATGGCTATTCTTTGCCTGGCCACGAGCCAAGTCTGCTAGGCCAGGAATGGTACGGATATGTTTATTAAGTGGCCTTAAGACTTCAATAATAATATTGCGGTGCTTACGGGAAATAGATGGAATTGCAAGCAGTATGTCATCAACTTGATGCTGTTCCACAAACCCGTTCAATTGCTGTCGAGATAAAATAGGCACTCCCATTAAGTCTCGCCCTTGAATTTGATCATTATCATCAATAAATGCAAGCAAAATACATTCACGACTTTGACCTAACCCAACAGCCAACTGGCGACCAGCTTCCCCGGCACCAAAAATGACTACCCGTGTCTGCCTAGTTAGTAAATTACCAATTTTCATTCTTTCACTAGAAGTCTGACTTGAGTGATGAGTCATGTCATCTATTTTACGCAACAACCAACGCGCTAACATACGTGAGCCACCCACCGCTAACAGGGCCACCATGCTATTTATAGGCACTACTGAACGAGGGACCCCCTGTACACCACTCAAAAAGACCACCAAACTCCAAACGGCGGCATAAAGCATCACCGCTTTAAAGACAGACCAAAAGGCCCTCATGCCTAAATAACGGACAATAGCTCGATAAAGTCCAAATTGAGTAAAAATTGGTACCGCTACAACTGGCGCAAAAAGCACCAAAATTACAATCGGATTATTGACGCCACCCTGTGGCCAGTAAAAATTGTCCAAGCGAAGAGAGAATGACAACCAAAGGGCCACAACCAACACAACTGAGTCAGTCAATATAAGAACCGCCCGTTTAGCAGAGCGAGGCATCGCGAGGATATACTTAAAAAGAAAAATCATATAATTATTTTATATTCCAATTAACATGGCTAGCAGCGAATTTAAATACATCTAAAAACCATATTTTTATGCCTAAGTACATTCATTATAGACCTGCTAGTGAGAAACATCGCTTGACCTGACAACCCTAATTACTGTCATCCATAAAATTTTAATGTCAGTTATCGGACTTCTTAATTCCAGGTATTTTGCGTCAAAAGCAACTTTTTCAGCAATTGAAATTTGATCTCTGCCATTAATTTGCGCCAAACCCGTAAGGCCTGGAGTAAGTTGATGCACTCCCTTCAAATTGCGTAATTTAATAAGATCAGTTTGATTGAAGAGCGCAGGCCTAGGGCCAACAAAGCTCATTTCGCCTCTAAGTATATGCAAAAGCTGCGGCAGTTCGTCTAAACTTGTTTTCCGCAAAAAAGCTCCTACTGAAGTCAAGTGTGACTCAGGATTAAGCAATTCATTAGTCGCGACATTAGGAGTGCCAAATCGCATCGTCCTGAACTTTGCCATTGAAAAAATATTATTATTGCGACCAACACGATCAGACCAAAAAATTATTGGGCCATTAGAAGACACACGGACAAGAAGAGAAATAATAATAGCCGGGCCTATGAATAAAAAACAGGCTAATACAGCTAATGAAATATCAAATATTCGCTTGTTATAGTTCATTAATTAAGTGACGCTCTCAATCTTTAAGTCTGCTAATATCTAGGGTTTCTTGAAAAAAAACCTCCAACCTATCCATTGCTAATGCTCTTGAAAATTCTTGCTTAGCATACGCTCTGCCATTTAAACCAAACTGTTGTCTATCTTTGGTGGAAAGTTTTGTCATCATCAGTACAGATTCCACTAAACCATTTGAGTCTCCAGCTGGCTGCACATAACCAGCGTTTGCTTCCCTAATTACCCTCGCACCCTCTCCATCTAGAAGCCCTAATATAGGGCAGCCCGCCATGAGATACGATTGGACTTTACCTGGTATGGTCAGGCTAAATATTGGATCTTTTTTCAAACAGACTAATAGGGCGCCAGCATGTGCATAAAAAGAGGGCATCTGTTCCAGAGGAAAACGACCCAGTATTAAAAAATTATTCCCTAATCCTGCTTTGGATACCTCATTACGAAGCCAATTTATTCTGCTGCCATCACCAATGATTACCCAACGGATAAGGTCATGATCCTTTAATAGTTTTGCGGCCCGGACAATTGCAGGAAAGTCCTGAGCTTCACCCACATTTCCTGCGAATACGATATTAAAAACCCCATCAGATAAAGGTATCTCTGGCGCCAGTTGTGGGGCTCTATCAGTAAAATTATCCTCAGACCAACTTGGGAAGTAACGCAGTTTTTCAACGTTGCTGGTATGGTTAGACATACTCTTTATAAACCCTTGTGACTGACCAAGAACTAAGGTACACCGCTGATAGATAAATCTAACTAACTGTCCCACCCAATTGAGCACCCACTCTTTTTTGACAACACCCACCGCCGATAAAGTTTCAGGCCAAAGATCTAGCACCCACAAAATAACTGGAGCTCGTTTAATGTTGCCTAACAGAATAGCGGTTAACCCTATAGTTACTGGAGACAGTTGGTAGGTAAAAACTACATCTATTCTTTTATTACGCAACAGCCATGGACCAAAAACGCACGAAAAGAAAGCAAAACTAAAGTAATTTAACATTAACTTCCAGTTACCTTTTCCTCTTGGTAATAACGGTACACGAATAATATCTGCACCTTGGTAGTTCTGGAAATCCTTTGGATCATCACTAAAATCTTTATAGATCTTTCCTTGTGGGTAATTAGGCCATCCCGTTAGCACAGTCACGTTATGCCCACGCCTTACTAGTTCTTTGGCAGCGTCATTAATGAGAAAGTTTTCGGGCCAGAAGTATTGGCTTACTATTAATATATTCACAATATCGCCAAATTAATATTTTCGCCAAACCACACGATTCACATAGTCCGTGTAGCTGTGAATAATTCTAACTACTTTAGCAGCTACATTGGGCACCCAATAATCTGCAACTGGCCTCATAGTTTCACCGCCTACCAAAACAACAAGTCCTTGCAAAACAGTTTTAGGTTCTAGTCCAACCATCATGACAACAGCCTCTTCCATGCCTTCGGGTCGCTCATGAGCCTCTCGCAAATTCAATGCAGGAAAACCGAGAATAGAAGCCTCTTCGCTGATAGTGCCGCTGTCCGACAAAACTGCTCGGGCAGAGATTTGTAATTGATTGTAATCAAAGAAACCCAATGGTTTAAGCAAGGTTACAAGTGGGTGAAATGATGAACCCATGGAGTCAATCTTGTGTTGTGTTCGCGGGTGGGTGGAAACGATAATGGGAATACCATATTCTGTCGCTACCAAATTTAGCGTTTTCACGAGGTTTTCAAAAGAGCGAGGCGCTTCAATATTTTCTTCCCTGTGTGAACTTACCAAGAAATATTGATTTTTTTTCAAGTTTAGCTGTTGTAATATAAGAGATTGATCAATGCTCGATCGGTAGTGATTGAGCACTTCAAACATTGGACTTCCTATTTTAATAACAAGGTCCGCCGGCAGCCCTTCCCGCAATAAGTATTCTCGGGCAATCGTGCTATAGGTTAAATTCACGTCCGCCGTATGATCAATAATCCTTCGGTTAGTCTCTTCAGGAACTCTCTGGTCAAAGCAGCGGTTTCCAGCCTCCATATGAAAAATAGGTATTTTTCTGCGCTTAGCAGGGATAACTGATAGACAACTGTTGGTATCACCTAACACTAGCATAGCGTCTGGTTTTTCTTTTGCTAGTACACCATCTATCTCCGTGATGATGTTACCGATAGTATGGGCCACACTCGATGAATTATCAGCCGAGTTGAGGAAATAATTAGGCTTTCTGATGCCAAGGTCTTCAAAGAATATTTGATTAAGCTCATAATCATAATTTTGCCCAGTGTGGACCAAGACGTGATCACAGTATTTATCCAACTGCGCTAGCACCCGCGATAATCTTATGATTTCAGGACGAGTACCCACAACTGTCAGAACTTTTAAAGCTTTCATTTAAACCTCACAAGGTATGCAGTCAGGGTTTTCACGGTCAAATTTTTCGTTAGCCCACAACATAACTATAGCCTCATCATTTCCTTTATTTGTAATGTCGTGCACCCATCCTGGGATTGAGTCGACAACCTGTGGCGTCTCACTATTAACAACTAATTCAAAGTCATCACCATCAAAAAGACTTCTAAATCGAATACGAACAGTCCCTTTAACCACTAAAAACTTTTCTGTTTTAGTGTGGTGATAGTGAGCGCCTCTAGTCACACCTGGAGTTATTGTAAAGTAGGAGAATTGACCACTGTCGTGGGTTTTCAACATCTCCACAAATACTCCTCTTTCGTCACTATATTTAGGAAGATTATAAACAAAGTCCTGTTTTGGCAAGTAGCTTATGTAGGTCGAATATAGCGCCCTCACCATTCCACTACCCACGCGCTCTGATATCAAACTGGTGCGGCACTCATCAAAGCAACGAATCTGCTCCACTAACTCCCCTAAGGTTAATTTATAAATGGGACTTACTTGCCCCCAATCCAAACCTTGCTTCATGTTAAATAACTTGTCTATAAAAACGTTAACAACATCATCAATATATACCAAGTCCACAGTAGATTCTGAGTCTGATAATTGAACCGGAATATTCCGAGCAACATTATGGCAAAAAGTTGCGACGACAGAATTATAATTGGGCTTGCACCATTTTCCAAATACCCCTGGCAACCTAAATATAGACGCTGAGTTGTTCGTCTCCTCTGCCAACAATTGCACCGTTTGTTCAGCCAGTTTTTTACTTTGGCCATATGATGTGGGCTGGTTGGCCTGGGTTGAGGAGGCGAAGATAATAGGTATATTCCGCCCTGAACTGCGAATAGCATCACAAACTGCTGTCGTTAGATCTATATTATCGTAAGTAAAGTCAGTCTCACTATCAGGCCTATTGACCCCAGCTAAATGGACAACCATATCGGAAGTTACCACCAACTCAAAAAGTTTTTTCTTATTTTCTTGACGAGTAAACAAAATAACTTGAGTATTGGGCAACTCTTGCAACCGACAAGCTAAGTTTTTCCCTATGAAGCCAGATGCGCCTGTCACTAGTACTTTAACGTCTAACAGGTTATTCAAGGTGCCTACTCCTTTTAGTGGTTCGCTTAAAGACAAACTTAGTTATATAAAAAAAGATCGAGCGCACTTGCCTTAACTTAGAGCATAATTTAATAATTATTAACGCTAATACCAAAGCTGTATTGGTCAATATGAAGGCATTAGTCTCTCCTCTGTAAAGATGCCAAACTAAGCCGTGAAATAACATTAGATAGAGCACAAATCCAATAAAATCGCCCGAAAAAGCATAGTTTGTTAACCATTTCAAGCTCATACCATATGCAATTGAAAATAATAAAAAAAACCATCCAAAATTCCAAAAAAGCTCGCCAGCTAAGCCAAGGTACAAGCCTGCACTAACGTTATCCCCAGACAATAATATTGGGTATTGGTTGTATGATGAAAGCTCCCAACCACTCAACAAATGTTTGAACGGATATAAAAAAAACCTAAAGTAATCAAATCCATACCTAAAGTCTACGACACCATTTTCAATCAAGTGCATGATGTCAGCCGTGTATCGGATATGACTAGATTCTGGCGATTGAATAATAAAGTAATGCCACCGGTCAGCAAGCACGTCAAAGTTGCTGAGGGTGGTGATTAAACTTTGAATAGATAGGTCACCTCGAAAGGCTGTAGAACCTATTAAAAAAAAACCAAATCCACCAGCAAGAATTCCAAACACTAAAAATCCTTTAAAAGAAATTCGATAAAGATATACCTGCATGACAACAAACAAACTCAGCAAAGAGGATACCATGGGGCCCTTAACACCTGACACTGGATAGCCTATTAGGTTACCCAAGAATGAAAACGTTGCTGTGATTATTGGATGAGATGTCAACAAGATCAGGAATTTCACTATATAGGCATAAATGATACTTATATAGATCTTGTAGATAGGCAATGCTTGAGATTCTTCATACGTTAACCATTGGCGACCGTAACCACCTGAACTACTATAATAAAATAGCATATACAGTCCAATAAAAAAACTAAACAAAATATAACCCAACGACAGCATACTTTGATTAGGGGCCGCTGGCCTCAGTACCTTTTTAGCAGCTATCAAATGATATCCAACGACAAAGAAAAGAGCATGCAGAACACTCACAAAATACGCAATATCATAAAACTCTGCACTTTTATCATTGAACGAATGGAACACAACCAATGAGAAATAGAAATAAACTAAAATAACCTGATACAAATGCATTAATATTTTAATGCGTAACATATCAATGATAAGCAGCCAGATAATAATTTCACCAATAAAAAAGACTGAGACAGGGCTAGTCCCATGCCAAGCTACAAACGAAGTAATGATACTAGCCAATGTAAAAAAAATAATTACGTATGGTAGGTCTTTTTTATGAGTCAAACCAATTAATGCAGTTCTGTGTGTGTTGTTTTCCAGGGGCTTAATCACTCAATTGCAATCTCTTTTTGTCTTACAGAATCAACACAAACATCTCGGAACTCGTCCAACTGTCCCAGTAGAATTTTCATTTCAGCCACTCCCAACTGTTCACTATTGTGAGAATTATAATCTCCAGAAGACGAAATCTTTGTTTCCCCCTGCTCTATATAGCGGTCATAGTTCAGTCCTCTATTGTCGGAAGAAACTCGATAATAATCACCCAGATCTTTAGAAGCTGCCAGTTCTTCCCGACTCAGAAGCGCTTCATATAACTTTTCTCCATGACGAGTTCCAATTACATTGACTGGATGATCTGGGACACCCATCAGACTTTTAAGGGCCTTAACTAGAATTTCTATAGTTACAGAGGGTGATTTTTGCACAAACACATCTCCACTCTCTCCATTTTGAAAAGCGTACAGTACTAGATCCACTGCATTATCCAAAGTCATCATGAATCGAGTCATATAAGGATCAGTCACAGTTAATGACACTCCTCTCTTAATTTGATTGAGAAATAAAGGAATCACAGAACCACGGGATGCCATAACATTACCGTAGCGAGTCACACAAATAGATGTTTTACCACTCTCCCTCGACTTGGCCACCGCGATTTTTTCCATCATGGCTTTGCTTATGCCCATCGCGTTAATTGGATACACTGCCTTATCAGTGCTTAGGCAAATGACCCGGTCCACACCATACTCGATAGCAGCCTCTAAAACATTTTCTGTTCCAATCACGTTGGTCTTAACAGCTTGCATCGGATAAAACTCACAGGAAGGGACCTGCTTTAGGGCTGCAGCATGAAAAACATAATCAACACCACGCATTGCAGACCGGAGGCTTTCAACGTCTCTAACATCACCCAAAAAAAACTTAACTTTGTCATCAGCAAACTTTTTGCGCATATCGTCCTGTTTTTTTTCATCACGGCTAAATATACGAACTTCTGCAATTGATGAATCTAGAAAGCGTTTTAAAACAGCATTACCAAAAGAACCAGTGCCTCCAGTAATTAGAAGAACTTTGTTATCAAACATTATTATCTTTACCTTTGTATTTTTCTTTAGCTAAACTTGTGTTTACCTTTGTCATCATTTGCTCCACAACTTGTACCCATTTTAACAAATTATCACCATTAACTTCACCCCTCCTAACTTTAATTAATGAGGGGTATACGTTTGGCATTGACACTATGCTGTGTGGCATTTTTTCTAGAAGTTCTTGATGTGGTCCAATGTTAGAAATATATGATTCACTGGCAAAAAAGATACCTTCTGATGCAGCGTTATAAGAATTTTCAATTTGCGTAGTTGATATATAAAATCTAGCAGCTTGCAAACATTCAATCACTTTTTCTCTACTCAATATACCTTTTATAATAACATTCTCATCGCCAGTTAACTTCACTGAAATATCTTTTTTTGGACCAATTACCACTAATTTTAAGTTGCTATTCGTTATTTTCCGAAGCTCCTTAAAAACTTGATACGAATCTGCCAAAGCCTTGTATTTATAAGTTCCAACAACAACAGCTATATTTGATTTTTCAAACACTTTTTTCTGAGCTAAAACCTTAAGCTCATCGTCCGCCCCGTTGACAGACAAGAAGTGCCGCTGCATATGTTTGGTACCTAAAGCCTCGAGGGAAAATTGTGATTCCGCAGAAATGACTGATGCATTAGCTAGGTTCTTTCGAATACGTCTACCAAGCTCCATAACTTTCAGGTGGCTAAGTAACCCAGATGAAATACCTTTGGATGCTAGGGGCAATACGTTACTCAAATGAAACCAATTAACCAAACCCACTTTAAAGTAAATTGGAATACCATAAGCGTAGTAAAAATCAGGCACACCTATATTTTTAATTATTGACTTAAGGTATTTACAGTCCTCAAAAATACGTTCCAAAAATGATTGTTTAACGACATGGTAATGATTATTGGGAAAGGTTTTAATTAAAGACTGACAATTAGGGTGAATAATAAAATGAGCTCCACCTTGGCTGTTAATCACTTTTGAATATTCATATAGACGTTTATAACCCCCCCCAGAATATGACACAGAAAAGTTAAATAATAGGTGATTTGCCATACTCTTTATTTGATCCTTAAACTTTTAATTTAGAATTTTTGATACTAATACCAAAACTTGTAACAGCTTTACCAACAGAACTCGTAGTTTGAAAGCCAGTATTTTTAAGCTTATCTGTCCGGTAGTGCCGTGACAGGCCAAAGTCTGTCCGCCCCAATAGCCTCAACAATAACCTCAAAAAAAATTGAGGAATAGGAAGAAGAGGAATCTTCCTTTGTTTAAGACCTAACGCCTTACGTAATAATTCCTCAACCTTTTTAAAGTTATTATCAACGTCTGAGTCAGCCGCAACAATATACACTTGCTTTGACAGTGAATTAGGTGAAAAAATCAGATGTATCAATGCTTCAGAAACCATTTGCACCGAAACCAAGTGCATTGGTCTGATACCAAATAAAGATGACCTAAGGTAATTTGTAATTCTCGAAGAGTTAACCAATTGGCGACTCAACTTAACAAGGTTTTCACTACCGACTCCAACAACGGCAGTAGGCCTCAAAACTGCTACATCCAAGCCAATATGTGAGTCACTCAGAATAAACTGTTCAAGTTCGTATTTGGTGACTTCATAGTCGGTTGAAGGTAGGCATGGGGTTGCTTCACTAATGTCAAATATGGTCGTGGACCCAACCACTAAAGCTGTCGAACAATGAACTAGCTTTGCTACTTTTGCCTTCAGACAAGCATGAATTATATTATTCACCACTTGGTGATTTTGATCACTTGCAGAAGCTCGCATGTATACAAGGTTAATAACTAGATCCCCTTCTGCAAAAACTTCGTCTAGTGAATTAAGATTTAATAAATCAGCTTGGAGCCACTCAACCTTATAATGATACTCCTGATCTAACGGAATTGTCCTAGCCACCGCCTTTATTGGCAGTTGATAGGGCCCTCTATTAATTAGTTCTGTAGCGATGAAAGATGTCGCCCCAAGAATCACTATTGACGCCATTTTAGTAAATTTCCATTCAATGTAACCTAATTAGTCCAAAATCAATCAGTCTGTGCACACCCCGGTAAGCGATCACTATCAAATTCCATAATCCACGCCTCATAGCTGCCTCTTTGGTTAAATGGATTTCTTGTCGCCAAATGTCCCATACCAGGGCCAGCAACCACAGCGCCATAACAACCAGACAAATCACGGTCATAGTTAATTGAACCTAAAACCAAAATATGACTTACATGACTAGCTTTCATGATGTCTAGATAATATTCTACTTCAGGTGCTTTCATATCAACGAACTTCATCCATTCCACGCTAAGTGCTTTGCGCGGGACCAGCGCTATTGATCGATGTTCGCTGAGTAATACTGCATTTTCAGGTAACACCTTATCTACCCACTGCATAATCTCATAACCATTTGCTGACCTATCCATAATGGAAGAACGCCAGGACGGCGATAAAGCACCTGGAAATAGGGTAATAGCACCAAACCAACAAGCTAACAATGCAAGTCCACTTTGGCCCAGCACTGGCCATTTGAATAATTCATACAATTCATTCGATAGCTGTTTTTCTTGCATTGCTAATACAAGCAACAGCCAAAAATAAGGTTCCATGTACATCCTAGCAGCCGGTGGCGCCAAAAATACATTAGCTATAATAATAAGAGTGGCGGCAGCCATACCTAACCACAAACCATAATGGTGTCCAGGCCTGATAGCCAAAAATAGTAACCAACCCATACCAAGAACTACTCCATACCCTCCGATGTGGCTAGGAATCAAAATAGACATTGGGAAGTCCCACAAACTTGCTGTATCTCCATTAAACTGGGAGAAATTCACCATCTCCTTCGTACCAGGTAAGTCGCCAGGGAGTGGTGAAATAAAGGCATCGATTAAGCTAGTATCAAAAGCAATCGATTTTAAAGCTACTGGAGGAAGAAGAATTGTGGCTCCGATCAAAAAACCGAGGCATAGGGCAGGCCTAAAATACCCCTGCCTAGTCATTACCACAAACGCCATTATACCAACAAGACCTCCACCCAAAATGTAATTAAATTTAGCCTGGGTCGCAACCATCACCAGCACACATACCAGTGAATACTCTAACATTACCCTGGCGCGAGTCACATTTTGAAGAGAGAGCTGGGCAGTGAGCGCAAAGGCCAGAACAGTCATTGAAATAGGCCACATTTGAGGTTTTGGAGCACTTATCAAAAAAAGTACAACTGGCGCAGAAACTCCCGCTAGAGCTATTAAATAGCGTGACTCAAAAGGTCCTTGGATCACCTTTGACATAGGCTGGACTAAGAGCAGCGCTCCCACAATTGCAAGTAAACTGGTGAACTGCAGTAATGATCCAAATTGCTCTGCGCCAATAGAAAGTGCCATGGCATTAAGCACTTCGCCATTTCCAGCCAATCGATGATGGAACCATTCATGATGACCGAATAATCCACCATCATTTAATATCGCGATAGCTGAGCCTATGTGATTATCCAAAGCATCAGCGCTAGTAACGGGTCCCAAAGAAGTGAGGCCCATTCCTATTAATATCAACGCTAATGTTGTTTTAACAATAAATTGATTTCGTAGCGCAGACCATATCGTCCTCCAATTACGTAACATTATTTGCCATTTATACAAGCTATTGAAGAGATGAATGCATCCCATTAACGAAAGCGCCATTGCCAGACCTTTCATAAGAAAAAAGGGAGTCAGTGCCAACAGAGCAAATGGGTACAAAACCACCACCACAATCACCGATCCAACTACTGAAGATTGCCACCTCAGCCAATTTTTACTGTTTAAGTGATCATCGCCTATAAAACCGAACAATTTAAGGAACTGAAGGCCAATATAATCAAGACCAATTACCAAAAACACCGATGCCAATACTGAGAAAGGTGGTGCAGCAGCAAACTGATCTAAACTAAACATATGAAAAGCCTAAAGTTAAAATAGAGATAAAACACGTAATATTATTACACTGTCATTTTGGTTAGTAATATTGAATAATCTTACTATGGGTAAACCACATTCTTCGCCAAAACGTAGTTAAAGCACATTGCTACTAAAGATCCAACCGCTAAAGCAAAAAGTGGCTCAGCGCTAGTTATAGGAAACCAATATATAACCAGAAAAAAAGAGCCTATGTTTATAGCTGCACCGATAGCTTGCGCTATTAGGTAATAACCATACTGTTGGACTACTTTTGGTTTATCTACTCTAGATTTTTTAAAGGTCCACACCCGATTCAAATACCAAGTAGCGCTCACCGCACAGGCAAAAGAAGCCATCCGCGCTGGAAAAAGAGCCCAATTTATTTCTAATAGCCACAGAAGGGTGAGGGCATCTAAAAAGAAACCAACAGCGCCTACCATAGCAAATTTGGTGAACTGCCAGTGCATAATAATATTAAACATTAATCAAAGTCTTGTTGCCGATTGGAAGATTTGGTTTGGCTGAGCAAATGGCGTTCAAAACTGCGACGACCTTGGAAAGCTATGGAATCTAATATCAAACCAATGGCCCCACAGACCATAGAGGCAATAGCCAAACCTGTAGCAAGAATCGCTAAGGGAACATGAGAAACATAGTGCACCTTCACCCATTCATCTATTACAGGGTAACCGGCTAATAAGGAAAGAAAACCAAAAACTAAAGCAGCAGCACCGAAAAAAACCATGGGGCGATAATGACGCAATACGTTAATTATAGTAATGAGAACTCGCATTCCATCTGTTAAGGTATTTAACTTCGATACGCTGCCTTCCGGCCTGTCTTTATAATTGATCGGTAGTTCTAAAATGCGGAATTTTTTATCTAAGGCATGTAGAGTCATATCAGTTTCAATCTCAAATCCAGCCACTAGTATTGGATAGTTTTTTACAAAACGTTGGTTAAAAACCCGATATCCACTCATTATATCTCGGAGATTTGCTTTAAATAGCTGATTAACTAATGCACCTACGAGACGATTGCCAAAACCGTGCAGCGGTCTCTTATTTTCTGCCGCATAGTGCCCTGCGCTGTGCCGATCCCCAACCACCATGTCTGCTCTATCAGCAACGATGGGGCCAATTAATTCGTGAACCTGTTCAGCGGGGTAAGTCATGTCAGCATCGGCTAACACATAGATGTCAGCATCAATTGCACTAAAGCCCCGGCGAACTGCATTTCCTTTACCTGGGCGATCTTCAGTCAGAACTCCACCCTTGCACCCAACAGTTCTAAATACATCTTTCGCTACTTGTTCAGTTTTATCCGAAGATGCGTTATTAATAACCCATATTTCTGCTTCAGGCAGAGCTTTATAAAAATCCAATATCGTATCAGAAATTGTTAATTCTTCATTATATGCTGGTAAGATAATTGCAATGTTAGTCATTTCTTTTCGTCCCACTCAAAAACATTAACTTAAAAATTTTTGCTACTCAAAATTTACCTAAATAATCTTACTTTGGATGGTCTTTAAGCTAGAATCTGTCGCAGCCCTTCAAAAACCTAAAGGTCTTTTTTTATCTATTCCATTGATACCAACTACCAGTAAATTAATTCAAAAAAATAACGTCATAAAGAAAACAATCTGTTAGCAGCATCTTACCCAATTTATTATTTACTAAAATATTTCAGCATATTTTTTTCTGAAACAGAGAGCTTTTTTTCAAGGGAGACCAACGATCGACCTCTATTCATAAAACATCAAAATAATTTGCTGCTTTTATTTCCAAAATACTTGAGGAATCTTCTAGAAACTGAATTTAATATCAAACTTGCCCATCTATAATTTTAAGCAGATCCATTACCATCTTTATTTTCGAGATTTCCAAGGCCATATGACTTTATAAAACTCACCCACTAGTCTATAAGGCACCGCCTTTAAACCCTTCTTGAAAGAAGCAATTCCTCGCGGTGTAGAATTATTTAACCCACCTATATCAAACCATTTGCACCCCGATATTTTAGCATAGAGTATCGCCTCCCAAAGCAATACGGCGTTTGCTTGCTTCGTTCGACCAATGTTGTCACTAATCCCAATTAAATAAGTAGATGTATCTCCAGAGCCAACAGAAACCAACACACCAATTGGTTCAGCAAGTGGTTGATCCTCCAAATATGCAAAAAATAAATTAAACTCCCAAGACTGTCCTTCTTGAGTCGCACATGCTTTTAGGAGTTTATTCGTTATACCAGAAAACCCCTTAACATTTTGAAGTTCTGTATAACGACTTATTAAAATATCAAGTGAACCCTGAGTAATCTCTTCTTTATTTACTCTTACTCCTAACTTGATACCTTTTCGCATCTGGTTTCGCCATTTGCCATCAAAAGACTTTAAAAGAGCATCATCACTGACTAAAAGCGAAATAAGACCTGAAGCAAAGGGTTCAGTCGTTGCTTTTTTTAATCCTAAGCCTTTTAAACCATAGTGACAATCAACAGTATCTAGCATTTCTGGCGCTATTTTGATCAACCACCACCTTTGGCGGCGGGCCTCAGAAAGCAAAAGTCTAAGGACTTCGATTTCCCGCTGATCGATATCATCAAAATCAGTAGTAAGGAGCATAGGACCACGATTAATCCGAGCTAAACCGCCCAATATGGGTAAACATCTCGTAAGCACCTGAACTAAAGCAATGGGTTGATTATCCTCATTAAATATCGCAAAACGATGAGGGATCCAGTCGCTAGAGCGCTCCTTTGCCTCCCCATATCCCCAAGATTGCAAAAGACTATGACCTGAACACTTCAACCAATAACTATGCCATTCACTTTGGCTAACCTGCCTTATATTCCAATTATGAAGAACTGGATCACTTAAATGTCTAGCCCTGCTAAGCAAGTTCATCGTCTTTTAAGCGCTAAAAGGGAAAAATATAGCCGACCCAAAAGAGAAATAGGACTTCGAACTATTCCACAAGAAACTTCATTCGTAGAAATAGTCCTATGATATGTCGTAGCGGAAACCATATTGCCATTTGTATATCCATGTCCCGTCATAAAATATTTCGCTCCAGCCTCCTTACAGGCCTCCATCGCCAAATAAGTGAGTCCCTTATTTACAAAATTTTTCCGTTCGACATTTGAACCTGCTAAATAAATTTGGTCACCCACATTACCCACCAGTGAGTATACAAATCCTCCAATTGGTTTTAGAGTCTTTTTATCTAAACAAATTAAAACTTTGTGAAATTCAGACTTTAAAAGCTCCTCAAAGTAATCTTTAGTTACTGGTTTAATCCCTAATCTAGTTGATTTTATTTTATCTAAGTAAAGAAAATGATTTAAAACATCTTCACCTTTGGTATTCAGCAAAATATTTTGATCAATAAACTTAATGCCCTTTCTAATTTCATATCTTGGCATTTTTTTTAATTTATCAATGAAATCATCATCCAACTTCATATAAAGCATACTATTATTATCTGTAATGCAATGACGAATTGGGTTATTGATGAAAATCAATTCTGAATTCTCAATTGCTTTTTGCGCTGGAGGGTAAAAATTAATAATGTCAAACCCCATTTTCTTTGCAAAGTAATTTAAAACAATAGAATTATAAAAAAAATTTTTAATTGATGATGACTCTTGTATAAAATCTTTCCTAATAAAAAATCCTCCATTATAAGCATTTAATATCTTTAAAGCGCCTTTAAACGTAAAATTAAAATTATGACTAACGAATATTGCAATTGGAATTCTATTTTTTTCTTTATTTTCTAAAATCTTATACACTATTATATTTATATCACTATTACGTTCTAAAACTGTTTCATCAAGAGCATTTATACATGAATTGACTTCATGGTTCGCAATAGAAAACCAATCGTTTTTGAGATTTTGAGAATACTTTTCAAAGGAATACATCAATCTGACCTCTGTAGTTCTTTAATTTTATATATTGAATTTGACTGGTTGTCTCTATAACTCACCACAAAGCCATTATCAATCAAGACGTTTCTAAACAGATCGTTTGCATAACAAAAGACTGATCCTTTATTTTTAAAATTGTCGATATTATTTTTTATAAATTCATTTAAAATAACTTCATTGAAGGGGTTATAAATAAAGATAAAACAATATTCATTTGGTAATTTCCAAGTCAATGCATCAGCAACTAGAAAATTAATAGTGTTATAATTCAATTTTGATAAGTTTTTGTTAGCTATATCGATCAGATCCTTTGAGAAATCTATTCCAATTATTGATTCAAATTTAAAATATTTATGTGCGTAAATACATTGCTTTCCTTTACCACACCCAACATCAATGAAATATTTGGGTTTTTTTTCTAATGATATTGCATTATTTAACAATAATTTAAAATAATAACTACCATACGCTTGGTAAGCACTGGCATTTTTTTTTGAGTATTCTGATTCAACAAAAAGTTCAGAGCAAGGAATAATGCCATCAAATTCGAGTTTATACTTCCTCGTAAACAAGAAGTTCCCAACTTCATAGTATCTTCGTAAAAGGGAGTGTATCTGCTGTTGTGTAGGTTTTTCCAACCATTGTGTTACCTTCCAAAGAAACAATTTAATCTTTGTTATCTTAATCACTTTGCCTCACCCATGACTCAAAATCCTCTAAACTAGTTTTGTATAACCTATCCACCCCACCTTCTAAAAATGTACCCAAGACAAAAGGGTGGTCAGTGGGAGAACATGAGTCCCGCCTGATGACATAAGGACTATTTGTTCCCAAATTATTGCCTCTCAGACCCGTGTATATATATTTAAACCGGCTTCGCGCTAGTTTTAGAGACGATAGGGAGAAGCTCGACAGATCGCCGAATGTATAAGCAAAATGTTCAATTTTGATACCTAAACTTTGTTCTAAATCATCTGCACTTTTAATTATTTCATAGTCAAGATTTTCGATCAAAGTAGTGGATAAACGTTTATGGTTAGCCGTATGTGCACCAATAGTATGACCAGTTTCTTTGAGGAATTTTAGATCACCAACTGACATATTGCGTTTATGATTAGGAATATCTTCAGGCCGCAGTCCAGGATCAATTTTTTCTGCTACGAATCTGCGCCAATCACCATGTCGAGAAAGATTAGCAAAATTCGAAACTATAAAAAATAAAGCACTAATACCCAACGGATTAAGAACTCGTTCTGTTACGACACGATTTGACATAAATCCATCATCAAAAGTCAGTAATAAACTATCTCGCTCTAGTGGTTTCGTTCCATCAACCATCTCAGAGAAATGCTCCGGTGTCACAAACTGCCACGATTTTGACAACCATCTCAATTGACATTCAAAGTTAGCTTCATCAGTAGGAGATATATTGTGGTAAAGCAGAACCCTGAGTCTACTAGTTCGTCGTCTACCTATTTTATTAAAGGCTCTAAGGGGGTAATATGCAGCTATCAAAAGATAATGTTTAAAAGACATTTTTCCAGCCAACTAATACTTTATCAAAAACTTGCTTCATGACATCAACTAATCTCTCTATATTAATAAAATTAAAATGTATTTTCGACTAAAGCTGCCTCACCTAAAAGCTAAGCGTGGTCTAAAACTAATTGTACCATTTTATTAACTTGAAACTTACTTACATCCTGATGTATTGGAAGGCAAATACCGTCTCTATACATGGTGTTTTCAGTTGGCCAATCTGGATTATTAAAAATATCTTTGGGTAGTGTTGGCCAATACGACGCTGAAACACCGTTATCTATCAACAAGTTTATAAGCCTTTCAGATTCTTTGTGATAAAAGAAAAATGTCCAAGGCACAGCTTCAGTATTTTCAAGCGTTAAAGATAAAAATATAGGTATTCTTATCGACTTATTACGTGATAACTTAGTGTGTAACAGCTTAAAATTTTCTCGACGCCGGATAAAAACTTTATCGGCATCTGTTACACTCATTATCTTTTGTGACCAATGTAAAAAGGTTTTTTTTTGATCTAAACGGCAATATTTATCTGACGTTACTGGGTAATTACCCTTTTTGATATGTTTAACACTAATATTCCATGACAGACCGACCTTTAAGAATAACCATTGAACAATCATTTTCATAACTCCCCTATATTCAGAAGAATTTGAACTTATTTTTGTTGGAGAAATAAAATCTCCATGCTTTAAAAATAATGCACCACCATTAGGAACTGGAAAAGTCTTACGCAGTCCGAAAACGATTGCATCTGCCCCTGTGCCGACTTCGTTTTCACCTATTTTTCTAACCACGCTATGGGCACTATCTTCAATTAAGAATATTTTTTTATTTTTGCAGAAATCTAAGGCTTTTTTCTGACAGATAGAAAAACCGAAGTAATTAACTAGTAAAAAAATATCGTTTGAAACAATTTTTTCTGTTTCTAACCTCTTAAAGTCAGGAACGAGATCTTTAGTGACTTTATAATATTTAAAATTGACTGAATGTTCTTTTAAAATATTAATTACTGTATCGCAAATAAATGCAGGCACCCAGATAGTTGAGGCTTCTGTGGTGTGATTATTGTATTTAATAGACTCAATAGCTGTTATTAATGCTTCTCTTGCAAGGCTAAAGTACCTCAGGCGATCGTGTGTGATCAATTTATTTGGAAAAAATGCTTTTATAGCAGTTAATGGATTTAAAGTTGGTGAATTTGTGATAAACATACTACATTTTCCTAATAGATTTTAATAAGAAAATATAAATTAATTTGAGAGAAACCTTCGCTGAACTTCTAAAAGCTGAGACTAGGTATAAAAAAGAATTAAAATAATCCCTTTCAATTAGTTTTTCTTTAAAAATAGAAATTGATAAGCTAGAATTTACCTCACTCCATAGTTTTTCTTTATTTGGTTGAAAATTTTGTAAAATGAAAACATGATCCTTCAGCACATTGATTAAATTATCTTTATGCCTAATGAGTTGCCCTGACTGATTTTTAGGATGAATTGTATATTCTCCCTGAACAGATCCTATAAAATTAAATTTCGCTCCAGCTCTCGCTAGAAGCATCCAAAAATCATAGTCTTCTACCGTCACAAAGTTAACAGCTTCTCTAAATAAGATTCTATTGTCGATAAGAAATTTATGACTAACTAGCGTAGCTGATGGAGAGGCTCTATTCCCTTCTGTTAATAGCGTTTTATAAAAACTTGAAGTGTAAGGACCATGCCTAAGAATTTTTTTCAAACCTGTTGTTATATTCACTTGCATTTCATCCGTACTGAAAACGTCACTATCATCATCTTGCAAAATATTTTGTACTACGACCTCTAACTTGCGGGGATACCACAAATCATCTGAGTCTAAAAATGCAATCCATTCACCTTTAGCTTCTTTTATCCCTACATTTCTGGATACAGCTATCACTCCTTTATTATGTGTTTTTAATAACTTTATTTTGGGGTTATTGAAGTTTAGTACAATACTTTCTGTATTATCAGAAGAGTGGTTATCGATGACAATTGCTTCCCAATTTGTATAGGTCTGGTCAATTACTGACTTAAGAGCGCTACAAAGGAAATCAGCGTGGTTATAAGTCGGTATTACAATTGTTATCAAAGGTGTATAGGTCATTTAAAATTACTACTCTGGAAGGCGAGAGCACATGCGTAAAATGCCATCAATTTCATCGTTTGGATTCCCATTTAGAGTGAATCCAGTCTGTAATAGCTTATCTATGCAATAAAGTAGCTGTTTACCTTCCTCATTTCCAGTGGGCTTTGGCCTTGTGATTTTAGGTGTAAAACTTAGCATCTCAGCACATCTCATTTGTATAAGTCGAGCCATATCAATTACACGCATTGATTGCCCTTTACCAACGTTGAATATGCCATCACCTAAATCAATCTTAGGTAATCCCAGCATATGCTCGATCGCACGAGCGACATCATGCAATGTTATAAAATCTCGCTGTTGCAACCCAGATGATCTTAAAGTCATCGATTTTGAAACAATCGCCTGTCGGCAAAGATCGTTCGTCAACAACATCCAAGCATTCACACCCATATGCGCTGGAACACCAAAGCCATTAGATAATCGTATTACAATACTATCCATATATGAATTACTGGCCCCTAACACAATATCCTCAGCAGCTCGGTGGCTCGTAGCATATGGATGCAGACCTCTAGTTAAAGTAGATTCATCAATTTTTCCAACCAAACTCGAACTGTACACGTGCGCAGTTGAAAGGTAGATGACTCGCCTCACACCTGTAGTTTTTGCTGCTTGCATTAAGCGTGCGGTGTTAACTGCATTAATCTCCAGTGCTGCCATCGGATCAAGCAAACAATCCGCATCATTCATCCCTGCTAAGTGAACAAGTGTGTCTATCCCGTCACACGCCAAGGTTAAACTTTTTTGGGAGCTCCAATCCATCGCTATAATTGGGGTATCAGGCAACCAGCTTAAGTTATTTTTTTCTTTCCTACTGCCTAATATCACTTTAATATTAGCGCTCTTTGCTAATGCCTGTCCAACGCGCCCACCAATAAAGCCCATAGCACCTGTAACCAAAACTCTATTGTTCATACATTCTGTGCCTGCCAGTTATATGGGATACTTTGGTCAAAGGCAGGTTTACGTTCACTTTCATTGGGGTTGTGAGGTAGGTCCGCACAGTTGGCCAGCAAAGCTGGTGCGCTGCCAACACATGCGAACCCATACCAAAGTTTTGGAGGAATCTTCACTCGGAGATAGGAATCTGGACGGCCTAATTCTAGCAACTGTAAACTTCCATTAGTGGATGATTCTGCTCGGTCGTCATAAATTACTAACCGAACACGTCCTACTGGAACCGCTATATTTTGCGTTTGTTCATGATGTAGTTTCCAAGCTTTTATGGATCCAGGCAAGATTTCAGAAAAATAACATTCACCAAAATTTATGAAATCTGGATCATCTGCACGAATCATGTGCAGCACAGACCCAAGTTCGTCAGCAAATTGACACAACTCAAGGATGGTTACCCCTTCTATAATAGCTAGATTACTTATCACAATGCCACACTGCTTCTCTAGCTTTTGCCAGCAGACAATACTGTTCAATCTGGTCAACCGTAAAACTACACATATCTTGGTTACGCTCGTTCCAGTCACGATACCAATCAACAGTATAAGCTACCGTCTCTTGAAACTGCATTACCGCTTGCCAACTTAAGTGAAAAAGTGCTTTATCACAGGAAAGCTTAAGTAGTTGTGCTTCATGGCCACTATCCTCAAATCCCTGTGGAATTTGCCACTTAGCACCAGGCCACCTACTAGCCATAGCATTTAACAATTCAGCGACGGTCTGATTAACATTGGCGTCGGGTCCAAAATTAAAGGATTCACCATTAAGACCATCATCCTGTTTAAATAGTTTCGCTCCCAACCATAGGTAACCACTTAAGGGCTCTAATACATGTTGCCATGGGCGCGTAGCTTCAGGACTGCGCACATCAACCGACTCACCAAGCGACCAAGCCCGAAAGCAATCTGGTACAATGCGATCATCCGCCCAGTCACCCCCACCAATTACGTTACCTGCACGAGTAATCGCAATACGCGTAGGGGTATTGGACAAAAAGCTGTGAAAATAAGACTGCGCCACAAGATCAGCACAACTTTTTGAACTACTATAAGGGTCATTGCCACCTAACGCATCAGTTTCACGATAGCCCCAGCACCATTCAACGTTGCGGTAAGCTTTGTCACTAGTGATCAGCACCACCGTGCTAATCCAAGGTCTGGTCCGTATACAGTCGAGCAGGTTGACCATACCCATAAAGTTTGTTTCAAAGGTAGTAACTGGGTCTGCATAAGAGTGCCTGACAAGGGCTTGTGCAGCTAAATGAAACACTATTTCTGGCTTAAAATCATCAATCACTTCCGTTAGACGAGACCTATCTCGAATATCACCCACATAATGATGCATCTGCTGCTCAAGGCCTAATGACTCAAAATTAGATCGTGGGGTCGGTATGTCAACAGAAAACCCCGCAACTTCTGCTCCTAACTGGTTAAGCCACAATGACAACCAAGACCCTTTGAAACCAGTGTGACCAGTTACCAAAACCCGACGGCCACGGTAAACATCTTTAAATAAAATCATGAATTCGACTCTGTCCATGGCGCGTTGCCGGTTGCCCATAAATCTTCTAGCGCTTGCTTATCTCGTATGGTGTCCATGCATTGCCAGTATCCAGGATGGTTAAAGGCCATCAACTGATTGGCTTGTGCAATTTTTTCCAATGGTTCTCTCTCCAGTAAAGTGGCATCCCCTTCAATAAAATCAAAAACCTCTGGCTCAAACACAAAAAAACCTCCATTAATCCAACCCTCTGCAGCTTGTGGCTTTTCGTGAAAATTAGTCACCTGGCTATCTTTAACTGTTAACTCACCAAAGCGTACTGCAGGCCGAACTGAGGTCACCGTTGCTAGGCGACCGTGGCTGCGGTGAAACTTAAGCAATGCGCTAATATCTACGTTAGCAACGCCATCGCCATAGGTCAGCATAAATGTGCCGCCAGACTCTAATTGTGATTTCAAGCGCAATAAACGCCCACCCGTCATGGTCGCAGCCCCAGTGTCAATCAATGACACCCGCCAATCCTCAGCAGTAGGATTGTTATAATCTACTTGGCCACTCTTTAAATGTACTGTTAAATCGCTCATGTGTGGATGATAGTTTAGGAAGTAATCTTTAATAAAATCACCCTTGTAACCCAGCGCCAGCACGAAGTCATTCATACCAAAGCGTTCATATATTTTCATAATGTGCCAAAGTATAGGCCGCCCACCGACTTCCACCATAGGTTTAGGACGCAGGTGTGTTTCTTCGGCAAGCCGGGTACCAAGGCCACCACAGAGAATAACTGTTTTCATAATAATTCCACTAAGTTTGAATTCAAAAAGATAGATGGTGGTTAGTTTATTAGTTCGTCGTATTGAGCTGCCATTTTTTCTGAAGTGAACAATTCATTAAATCTCTTATAACCAGCCTCCCCCATCTGAAGACTTAGCTCGGTGTTGAATAATAGCCTCGTCATCGCACTTGCTAAAGCCAAAGCGTCATTGGCAGGCACTACTAACCCGGTGATACCATCCTCTACAACCTCTTTCATACCGCCAAAGTCTGAACAAATTACAGGTATCTTACACCTCATCGCCTCAAGAATAACTATACCAAAACTCTCAAAGGCAATAGATGGTACAACAAGAAAGTCTAATTTATCCATAAAAGCATCAACATCTGACTGAAAGCCAAGAAAAGATACTTTGTTTGGGCACTGTTCGGCCTTCTGTTGTAATGTCTTTAGATAAACAGGGTCAGCAGGACCTAACAATGCAAGCTCGCAACGTATATCAATTAACTTAAATGCGTCTAACAACACATGAGGTCCTTTCATAGGATATAACGCACCCACAAACCCAATAGTAGCATTGTGAGGAACCCTGCCAGTCGGCTGTTCACTGACTTGATCTATAGGAGTTTGCCCAAATTTAGGTATTCCATTATGAATACGCTTTACTGAACGTTCAAAAACATTTTGAACGAGGGAAGCTTTAACACTATCCGATACTGTCACAATGGTCGTCGCACAATAATCCATCACCCTAGCTTGTAACCAACGAATGGGGCGAAATAATATGTAAAATACTATATTTTCATTAATGTGTGG
>ERZ807291.1712-NODE-1712-length-34835-cov-9.068344_pt1 | contig 34835 bp, 35 predicted proteins | sample MGYA00521257_ERZ807291 | MGnify/ENA primary metagenome ERZ807291 (study PRJEB31413, sample SAMN03169783) | marine metagenome | biome: Marine; feature: Water; material: Subsurface seawater | place: North Sea | collected 2011-04-28 | depth 1 m m ...
TACATTGTGGATTTGGACACTTCATATTTGTCAATCTTGGTAAAGTAGGGTCAAGTTTTGTGTAACTGTTAATAATATTTTTATAACTTTGGGTTGTTTTTTTTATATGTGTTTTTGATACACAGAGTTCATTTGATTCACCGTCTACTTTATCATTACTTTTATTTCCACACTTTCTACAATAATAAAGTAATTGACTATCGACTTCTTCACTTATTTTAAGATAAAACATATTACCACATTTATCACAAAAATGCATATTATAATTAATATATATTATATTATATTTATTATTTTTCAATTTAAAAATATTATTGCATATTAAATTCCAAAAACTTATTATATAGTTTATTATAATTAACATTACATGTCATTTTTGAATATATACCAACTGCTATAATCTCATTTTTTTCACTATCTTTTAATTTTTTCAAATGTTCTAAAATTTTATCTTTATTTTTAAGATAATTTTCTTTAATAATATCTTTAAATTTGTCACTAACGCTTTTATAAATTTTATCTTTAAGGACTGAAAGTACAGCAGTATTATAGTTTGAATACTTGATAATTCTATTGTAATCTTTAAAATATCTATAATCTTCTTTAATACCGGGTTCATTTAAAAGGGGTTTATTATGGAATAATGTTACTAAATTTAATAAAATTGTTCGAATTGTTTGACAAGATGTCCATTGTTCTCCACGCCATGTATTTAATAAAGATAAACAAACTTTACCATTTCTATACAAATTTGGATGGAATCTTATATCGTGTTCATTTGTAAGATAAACTACTTTTGGCGGTTTAAATGGATATTCTTTTGAAAAGGTAAATTCAAATAAATAGTAACCGTAGTTATATAATGTATCTTCTGGACCAACTATAAGAGCATATCCCTTTAACATATTTTCTTGATTATGTTGGTAATATATCCCATTATCTTGTAAAGGATTTTTCATAATATCTATTACATCCTTTAATAGTCTTTTTTGATTTGTTTTATTCATTTACATGTAATATGTAATTTTTGTTTTAAATTATTTTAATAAAATGTTACCCAAAAAAAAATTGAGTTTAATATTTATTAAAAATAAATTTAAAATTATAATATTTATGAACGATATATGTCATGCTCAAATATTCAAGAGTTTTTGATAAATGCTGTATCAAAAAATGGGAATAAACCTACGCATGCACGCATTGGTAATCAAGTACTAAACATACGAGGTGGTTCATATTATATTGATTATTTAACCGATAAAAATTTTAAAGAATTTAAAAGATTATATTGTAAATATGTTTTTGATAAAAAGGGTGGTCAATATTTAACAGAATTACAAGACAGAGAAAATGGCGGACCTATTTTGATTGATTTGGATTTTAAGTTTGAAAAAAGCCAAACAGAGAGAATTATAGACGATACAATAATAAATGATATAGTAGATATGTACAGTGAACAGATAACAAATATATTTAGTATGGAAAATATACAAACATTTGAAGTATATGTTTTGAGTAAAGATGACATTTCGATAACGCAAAACTTTAGTAAAGATGGTTTACATATACAAATAAATTTGATTTGTAAGCATGATATGCAGTTATTTCTAAGAGAAAAAATTAAAGATAAAATTTATAATGAAATTTTTGTTGAAAGTGGTATAGAATTTAAAAACAGCGTGGACGATATATTTGATAAAAGCATTTCAAGTGGTCAGACGGGTTGGTTAATGTTGGGGAGTAAGAAACCAGGTGGAGAACCATACAAAGTGATTTCTAAGTATATTGTTACAGTTGGAGATGATGATTATGAACTTGAAGAAGTTGGTATTTCTGATGAAAGTATTAAAAAAACATTTGAAAAGCTTTTAATTAGAGGTCAAAACTATGGAAAGATGGAAATTTCAGAAAAATTTAAAGATGAATTTGAGAATTATTCAAAAAGAAATAAAAGAGTTGTAAAAACAAATAATTCTATTATATTAAGTTCATCTCCTAATAAATTGTTAGGACAAAGCTTGTTGTATGATAATTTTAAAAAAATTACTACCGAGGAAGCTTGTGATAATATGATAATGCTTGTATTAGAAAATAATAATTCTAATAAGACAGAAAAGATAAAAGAAATTAATGAATATATTATGAAATGTTTGGACGAAAAATATTATGACCCTTTTGCTGAGTGGGTAAGAGTTTTATGGGCCTGTAAAAATACAAGTGATATGTTGTATCCGTCATTTTTAAAGTGGTCGGCACAGGCTGATGAATTTTCGTGGAATGATACACTAAATATTGAAAAAATTTATAAAATGTGGGAAGATGGAAAAAATAAAGGTTTGACGGAGGGTTCTATACGTCATTGGGCTAGAACAAATCACCCTGAAAATTATCAAATTATTCGTAACAATAGTACAAACCATTATATTGAAAATACATTAACTTGTTCTGGTTCAGACCACGATATAGCAAAGTTGATAAAACATTTATATTTCGATAGATATCGCTGCGTCGGTATTAAAGGAAACCTGTGGTATGGTTTCACTAACCATAGATGGATGGAATCAGAATGTGGTACAGGATTAAGAGAAAAATATTCGAGCGTTGTGTCGCAGATGTTTATAACAAAACAAAATGAAATTATTGCCAATATCCGTTCTGATGATAACATGTCGGCGGAATTACAAGACACGCTTACATCACAGGCAGCAATATATAATAAAATTTCGATGCGTTTAAGAGATGCTCCGAAGAAAAATCAAATTTTGACAGAATCTAAAGAATTACATTATGATAAAAATTTAATAATGAAATTGGATGAAAATCCACATGTAATGTGTTTTACAAATGGAGTATATGATTTCGAGCAACAATTATTTAGAGACGGAATACCCGAAGATTATGTTTCAAAATGTACTGGAGTTGAATACGTTGATATTAAAAAAGAAGAAAATAAAAAAATAGTATTATTAATTAATGATTTTATGGCGAAGTTGTTTCCAAATGAAAATCTAAGAAAATACATGTGGGAATATTTGGGTTCTCTGATGCTGGGAACAAATCAAAATCAAACGTTTAATTTATTTACGGGCGTAGGTAGCAATGGTAAATCTATTTTGGTTAAATTTCTTTCCCTAGCATTAGGTGATTACAAAGGTACTGTTCCAATTAGTTTAGTTACGCAGAAAAGATTGGGACTAGGTGGAACTTCATCGGAAGTTGCGCAACTTAAAGGTATTCGTTTTGCGGTAATGAACGAACCTTCAAAGGGTGATAAAATTAATGAAGGTATCATGAAAGAACTAACCGGTGGTGATCCTATTCAAGCGAGAGAACTATATAAATCAAGTATAACATTTGTACCTATGTTTAAAATGGCATGCTGTACAAATACGCTGTTTGATATAGAAAGTAATGATGAAGGAACTTGGAGAAGAATTCGTGTAGTTGAATTTGAATCGAAATTTGTAGACAACCCTAGTACAGACCCGGCTGACAAAGAATTCGCGAAAGATAAAGATTTGGACGGTAAGCTACCATCTTGGGCCCCTGTTTTCGCGGCTATGCTTATTGATGTCGTAATTAAAACAAAAGGAATCGTAAATGATTGTGAAGAAGTTTTGGCACCCAGTAAGAAATACAGAGAAAGTCAAGATTATTTGGCTAAATTTGTATCAGATAAAATTAAGGTATCATCTGATTCAAAAAAGAAAATATCAAAAACAAATATCGTCAATGAATTTAAAGAATGGTGGAAACGCGAATATAGTAGAAAACCACCAAAAGCTCAAGAATTGGTGGACTATTTAAATATTAAATTGGGACCTTATAAAGATAGAGGATGGCGTGGATATGAAATCGTTTACGAAGATTATGATACGGATGATGATTAAAAATTATGTATTTAATATATTATCAATAACGGCTTCACTAGATTGTTTGAGAGTCATTTCTCCGATTTTGTAGAGTCCAAAAATAACAGCAAGTATTATAACCAATAATGATATATATAAAACATCTAGTTTAAAATGTCCAATATTTTCAAGTATAAATATATATATTTTATGGATTCCATAAAAGGGCAATAAAAATAATAAAGCAATAAATCCCCACAATTTTTTATTTTTGTGCTCCCTTCTGTAAATAATTATAGCTACAAAACCGAATACTAAAAAAACGTATAACATTTTTAAATAGTAAATTATGTCTTTTTTTAATTCAGAATCTTTATTATAAAAATTCACCATTCTTTTATTCACTTTTTCTTCAGCTATTATTTTATGGTTCATTTTATCATCTAATTCTTGTGTTTTATTTTCATAAAATGGCGAAGCTTTATCTAAATGTTCATTTGAAATTAAATTAGAAAATATATCTTTTTTTGTGCTTTCCAAATGCGAAACTACATCAATTAAATGCATTTCAGCGTCATCAAAAGCCTTTTGAACTGTTTGGTCTAGATCGGGGATATAATTTTCCGCCACACTCGGGATTTTTTTATTCATAATAAGTCGCACATCTTTTCTTACTTGTTCGGTATTTGATAAATAATCTGTATAAGACATGTTAGCTATAGCATTTCTTCTATCTGATTCTGCTTGAGATTCTACAGGCATAATAATATATATATAAAAACATATATTATTATATTGATGAATAATTCAATGTTCCACTTAATTGTGAAGGAAATACTGTATTATAATTAGTAAACGCTTCATTATTTTCGGCACTACCTTCAGCTTGAGAACTAGCTTTTTTTAAAGCTTCTTGTTTTGCTATAGCATTTAAATCAGCATCACATTTTAATCCAAGTAATTCTGATAATTTAAATTCAGCAGCCTTTCTTTTTTTCCCGACAGGTAGTGCTAAGTTTGGCTGGGAAAATTTACTATAGTCTATATTGTTTCGTCTAAAATTCCAGTATAATCTTTGTACTATCAATAAGATTATCACCGATGTTGTGGTAATTACTAAAATTTGTGTTATCATTTCAGGTAATATTTTTTTTTTGCTCAAGAAAAACAATAATAGTATTATAAGCGAACCATAAACAATCGTTTTTAAAATGCCTTTGTGTTCAACATTTTTGGCGAACTCATATTCACCTATTTGTGCCAATCTGGTTTTATTATTTTTTTCCGCTTTTAATTGCTTTAATGTATCTTCCGCTTTTTTTAATTCTTCTTTTAATTGGTTCGACATTGTGGTTTGATTTTGCAAATGACCCATATTTAAATTTAAATCGCTTCTAGCGTTGGTGTAAACACCTTTAAGATCTTCCAATAATCTAGTTCTAACGTTGGTTATACTATTAATATTTTGTTTAATTCTATTTTCAGTTGATGTTGCGCTAGCTGATGATTTATCCACAGAGTCTAATTGGTTAAAAAGATGTGTTTCAATAACCATCAATTCCGCTAAGTCAGTTTTAATTCTTTCGTGCTTTTCTCTTAATTTATTAGCATAGTTATTATCTTGCGTTCCCGACATTATATAATATATATTTACATTATATAATATTTTATCTATTTCTTATTTGATTTAAGGCTGCCGTCCCAAAAGCAATTGCTAAAATTAACCATACGTAATTTCTCATTTCATATGCTTTTGATTTAAGTCTCCCATCCGAAACCATCATATTTAATGTATTGGTTTTTAAGTTGGTATATTTTTTAATTTCATCTTTAATATATTGTAATTTTGTGTTATTTTCACTAAAATTACTTATGATGTCGCCTCTAGAACTTACAATATCAATATTATATTGTTTTAATCTATTTGTGTATTCTAAAAGTTCATCAGCTATCTTAAGCATCTCTTCATTTATATTAACAATTTCGGTGTATCTTTCTACAATCGTTTTTGATGAAGTAACCATTTCGGGATTTTTGAACGCTGTGAAACTGGTTGTACAAGTGCTAGCGAGAGCATCATCGTCGTATTGGTCACAATTCCTGTATGAAATACCACCCATTGTTATTTTTGGTTTACCGAAATTTCCACCACCGCAATCGCAGCAACCATCCAAGAGTGAAACTTGATTTTTATCAACGTGTATATTTAAATTGTGTGTCTGACTTTTTGGGGCATTATTTTGACATTGTTGTTTCGCTGTTGTTTCACAACTTTTTGTATCCGTAGCAACAAAAGTATTGGTACATTCTTTTATATATGGACCAGCTAAATGACAACCTACCTGACATGCGTTTATTTTTTGAGCATTTTGGTGAGCTGTTTCACATTTTGTTTTACAAGAAAAAACAGCTTCTTTTAATATATTAAAATCACTAACAAATGTTGAATATTTATTTTTATAACTTGTCATTAATTCATTATATTTCATCTTTTTCTGTGTAAAATTCGTAGCAATATTTTTAATATTTGTTTTTTGTTCTGCCGTAAATTTTGACAAATCTATATCTTTTTGATTAATTGTTACTATATTCGTATTTGTTTCGGCGCCCTCAATTACTTTATTCGTAGAAGCATAATTAGATAAATTAAATTCCAAACGGTCGAAAAAGTTTTTTCTGGTGTTTAATAGATTAATACCCTGCATGGAACTTCTCTTACTGCTTTTATGTTTTTTATTATTTTTATTTTCTTTATTTCCGCTTTCAAACAAGTGTTTGAATATTTTATTCATATATAAATATATTTTATATTATATTTTTATAATACAAAATTATTTTTTAAGAAATACCATAATTCCCATTAAAGTAGCTAAACTAATACCCCATGTCACATATTTAAGGTGTTCGGATTTAACTAAATATCGGCTGTCTCTTATATTACCGTCTAAAGACACTATTTCTTTCTTTAGTTCTTTTATAATTTGTTTTTGAGAATTTAATTTCGCTATATCTTCATCTATTTTTGTGGAATTTTGTCCTATTTTATTATCACTTTCACTTGATTCTGTTTCCACTGTACCCATTGTATCGCGCATCTCAATAGCAATATCCATTAATTTTTCATTTAATTTCTCAACTTCTATATTTGTTGGTAATGTATGTAAAGAACATTCATCATCTGGTCCTAAATCAGACTCAGCGTTAGATTTCAACAAAAGATACGCCTTATCTGATATTTCTCTTATAGGTGCCGAAGAACAACCTTTTGGTAGTTTCGTGGGGTCTTTAAATTGAAAAAATTTACCCTTGTCATCAACCCATCCCATATTTTTAGTCAACAAGTTTTTTACTTTAATACCACCCTCTTTTACAAAAACATCTGTACATTTTTGATATATTTTTGTACCATCTGAAAATTCCTTCATTCGTAGAGGTTCCCCGTCGTCGATTAATTTTCTTTTTTGTGCTTCTGTTATTTCTCTTTCAGGTGGATTACACTCAAATTTTACCAAATCATTGGGATTAAGTGCCATTATTTTTCTCATAACACCTCTATTTGTCACAAAATAACTTTGACCACCATATCTCGCAGTTTTTCCTTTTAAACTATTAATATCTATATCTTCCACCATTCTGGTTTTAATAAGCTTTTCATATGATGTGGTATATTTCTGTAAAACTTTGTTATACTCGAGTTCTAATTCGTGTAATTTATCATTTACATTTACACTTCCTACAGCTCCTTCTATTGTAGAAAACCCCTCTGGCATATTATTTTTAACGTATTTATTGAATTTTCTTTTATTTCTAATGTAATTCATTCCTTGACTTGAAGACATCTTATTTACATTAAATAAAGAAAAGTTATTTATATAATAATTTAAAAATAAACATACCAATCACGCCATAAGAAAGTAAATAGTAGATTATATATATATTATCTTCAATGTTTCTATCGTAAATATCCAATTTTAAAATGTGCGAAGCACTGCTTTTATTTATTGCATTTAAATATTTTTTATACTTTTCTTTATATTTGTTGTTTTTTTTAGAAAAAATTTCATTTTTATGAAGATTTAAATCTTTAAATTCACCCTTAATTGCTTCTAAGTTTCTATAATTATTGAGTGATGGTTGGATAATTTCGTCCTGTAAAAAATCTGCTAAATCACTATTAGCGCTAATATTTTCTTTTTTTTTTTCTTCAGATATTGTAGATTTTTTGCTTTTAATTTTTCCAATTAATTCATATGTATCATTCATTATTCTATCCATGTCTGAAGCATCTTCACTCCCTACTGTATATTTGACAGTCCCTGAAACGGGTTCTGCTATATCTTCATTGCTAAATAGTTTAATATTTTTATCAATATTGTCTTTCAAAAAAGAAAATTTATTTGGCATAATATATATTATTGTAATATTTTAATGACATAATCTGTAGTACTTTGCTTTAATTGAGTTTGATGTTGGTCTGGTTATTTCACAAAGTTCGCCAGGTTTTAAACCGATTGCCTTTGCTACTGGGTCGAATCTGGATATTTCAGGTAATTCGCTATTTTTCGTAATTTTAAATTTTTCGTAAATTTGTTTTTTCTCATCCGTGTTTAATTTTTTATGAGGCGGTACAATGTCGTGATTTAATATATTAAATAAATAATGTTTCATACAGGAAACATTGACAAATATTTTATCTTTTTTAAATATAAACTCCATTAATTCTTCTAAAGTTTTATTAATATTTTGGTCTTTTATAATTATTAACAGTTCGTCATTGGGTCCTAATATTTCTTCTAAAGTGAATAAGTCATCAATATAATCGTACACATGTGATTCTCTTAATTTATTTGAAATATGATATTTTACATAAATTTTTTCTCCACTACTTTTTTCCAATAACATATCTAATTGCTTATTATTGAACATTAATTGAATGGCGTTGATACCAAAACCACGATAATCATTTGTTTCAAACCCCCTTTCATCTAAAATATCGAGTAAAATATTACGTGATTTATATATTTTTGAGATTGTTCTACTATTTTGTTTTTGACTCATTTTATATATTTAATTTAATTTTTTATTTTTATATATTTTAATGAATATATAAAATCAATTTATAGTTGTTTTTTTAATATCACTTTTATCCGATTCCGTGTCTCCATCATCTTTTTCTTCTTCTTTATATGCTAATAACCTAAGGGATTTATTAGTATCGTCTGTTGATATTTTTTCAACAGTTCGTACTTCTTTTTCTTCGTCATCATCGTCTTCCTGTAATTCTTCTTCGGTTAATTGTTTTGGATACCATTGGTCGTCAGCAAATACTTCATCATCATCTACATTATTGTCCTCATCATTATAACTATTACTTTCATCTAATGTAAATGTTTCACTCATAGCCGGTAACTCATCCACATCTAAATTAATATCTTCACTAATTTTCAATTTGTTTGGATCTTCTAAAGATGAAAATTTAGTTATTATATTTTTTTTATCAACCACCGTTAATTCACCGCTTTCCAAACTTTGTAAGGTATATTCATTACTTCTTAAAGAATATCCCAATACAGTAAAATTACCCTTTGATATACCCCTACCCGTTCTGATTTTTACCTTACCACCGATTTGTAAATTTTCTGATAAACCTTCTAATTCTGGCGCTATATCCACATTGTTGTTGTATACTTCAAAATCACCATATTCATCATCTTCATTCTTACTTGATTCTTCAGTATTTTTATCTAAGTTTGAAAATTCATCTTCCGTTGAATCAGCCATATCTGGGTTGTATGCGTCAAATTCTGGAGTGTATGCGTCATAATCTGGTGAATTTGAACCCGCTGGGACTTCATCATTGGTTTTACTCATAGCATCTTCTTTACTATCCACTGATTCAACTTTTTTGTTTTTTTTTAAATCTTTCATTTTAAATATATTGATTTTTTCGCCTTCCACCAATGTGGTTAATTTATCTATGTTATTTTCCGTAATTATTCTCATCTGTATATTCATTGTTTTTAATTCCTGCATTAAAAGTTTAAAAGCATATGGTACTTTTATTATACTAAAATCTCTCCCGAAATAACTTTTTTTAATAATATTCATTTCATTTTCTATATTACCTACAAATTTTAAGGGTCCGTCGGCCATTGGACTTAAAAAAAGGTTCCTTGTTTCATTATACGCTGCTATTGTACCGGTTTGATTACATATAGCCATATAATATTGGTCACCTCTCACCATCATAGATTCTTTTACAAATCCACTCATACCATGGGCTATTAAACAATCCCTGTCCATTTCACCAATTCTTAAACCACCGTCATTTGCTCTACCACCCACAGTTTGTCTGGTGAGAACTGTTCTGGGACCTCTGGCCCGATAGTTTATTTTATCTTTTGGCATATGTTTTAATCTCAAATAATAAGTAGGACCTATATATATTTCTGTTTCCAATTGTTCACCAGTCATACCATTATATAGTATTTCATTTCCACTGCTATGAAAACCATTTTGTGATAATACTTTTCCAAAAATTTTATCTTTTGGACCTTTATTAATAAAAGCGGTACAATCACCAGAACTTCCAATTATACTTGCTGTTTTACTTAATAAGGCTTCAACTAAATGTCCAATTGTCATTCTAGATGGCATAGCATGTGGGTTGACTATAATATCGGGTTTTAATCCATCTTCTGTAAAAGGCATTTCACTTTCAGGCAACACAATACCGATGGTTCCTTTTTGACCTGCTCTTGAACAAAATTTATCACCTATTTGCGGAATCCTTAAAGACCGAACTCTTACTTTGGCTATCCGCTGACCTTCTTCGCCCTCCGTAATAAATGATTTATCTACCAACCCTGTTTGACCTTTCTTACATTTTACTGAAGAATCCACGAACATATCTGGTTCGAGTAAGCTGTTTGTAGCTTTTCCGATTACAATAGTTTTTTCATTTAACATTTGGTCCTCTTTTATTAAACCTGTTGTTTTATCTAATTTACTATAATCATAACCTTCTCTAATATTCAAAACGTTGTTATCTTCAATATTCATAAAAGTCGAATTTACTTTTTGACTTGAAATATTACTCGATTCTTCTCTATCTTCATATGCGTTGTAATATGTTGTTGAAAACAATCCTCTTTTTAAAGAACCTTCGTTAATAATAACAGCATCTTCAACGTTATATCCGCTATAACACATAATAGCCACTATTGCGTTTTCACCATAGGGGTGTTCTTCGTTTGTAAAATGTTTTAAATAACGACTTTTTGTTAAAGGTGTTTGTCCATAATTTAAAATTAAACTTGATTTATCTATCCTATTCTGAAAATTTGTACTGTATAAAGAAACCCCCTGTTTTGCTTGCCCACATGAGAAAGCATTTCTAGGATAAGGATTATTTTCGGGGAAAATAATTTGATTTGCCATAAAACCAAGAGTAAGAGAGGGGTGTATTTCAATATGTGTTTCGTTTGTTAAATCTTCTAGGGATGTTGTTGATTTCATTAGTTTCATTCCTTCTCCTTCAAAAGCATCAACATAGTCTATTATCCCCCTATTTTCAATAAGAACTTTATCAGATATCTTTTCTTCGTATATGCTATATTTATCAAGTTGATTTAACTTTTTATTAAAACCACATGTCATATCATTCCAAGTAATATCATCTTTATTAAATTTGTCAATAAATGATTTATTTTTAAAACTAGGTCCTTCTGCGTCAATATAAAATAATGGTCTACATAATCTTCCAGCATCTAACCATATTTGTATTTCATTTCGTTTAATATCAAACAAAATACTTGAATATAAATAAATTAAATTATTTCGTCTATGTATTTTCATAGTATTCACAATCATAGTGGGTTCTTTCGTACAACCTACCCAAGCACCATTAATGAAAATTTTTGTTAATTTTGCCAGCATAATTTTTGAACACTCTTCGATTAAAATCATGTTTATTTTTTTCAAGTAGTTAATATATGGTTTTACTTTTACACCATTTGTAATGTGAACAGATGTCGCTAAGTGCTTATGTAACCCCACGTTTCCACCATCGGGCGAATGTAATGGACACAGTAAACCGTATTGCGTGGCGTTTATTAATCTAGGCTCTATACTTTTACTAGAATCTCCTATGTGTAAATTTGTTTTTCTTAGTTGACACATAAAAGAAAAGAATGAAAGTCTATTTAAACTTTGAACAACGCCAACGCGTTTTGTATGTACCTCTGCCCCCCAATTACCCTTAAAAGCTTTATTAAATCCTTCTTGGACTAATTTTTCTGAAAAAAATAAATCTTTATTCTTGGTAAATAAAGATGGAAAATTCTCATTTTGATAGGATAATGCTGAACCCCTTTTAAAAAAATATTCTTTATCTATTTTCAAATGAATACTATCCAGTTCTTTTTTATAATATTCTCTAAATAATTCTGCTAGTAAAATCCCGGTGTGTTCGATTCTTTTCGCAGTATATTTATCTCTATTTGTAGGCAATTCAGCTTTTATAAATACAAGGAGTAATCTTTTTACAATATATCCAAGATACAATGCTTTGTGCTTAAAATTAAGCTCCCCTATATGCGGTAAAAAATAGTCCATAAGGATACCCATTACATGTTTTATAGTTTTTCCTTTTGTTAATGTTGCGATGTACTTTAATGCTGCCTGTTGTGTAAATATATTACCAGCGTCATATACAGAAGGTATAAATAAATCAATAATATCATTGTGTTTTTTCATATCCAATAAACATGTTTCAATAATTTCTTTATCGGAAATTATACCCAAAGCTCTCATTAAAATAAATAATGGAACTGGTTTTCTAACATTTGGAACATTTACAACGATGTTTTTATTATTAGTGGTGGTTTGGTCGGCTACAATTCTTACAGATAAAGTTCTTATTGGTTTGGAAGCATCTTCTGAAACGGAACGAATTTCTGCGGAATGACTGTATAAATCATTTACTTTATCTTTTATGTACAGTATATTATTAGCCCTACCTTCCTGTGAAACAATGGCTTTTTCTTTCCCGTTAATTATAAAATAACCACCTTTATCATTGCGACATTCACCTAAATTATAACAAGCAGATTTTGGTAAATTATTTAATAAACATAAATAAGATTTTACCATTAACGGAAATTTTCCAAGTAAAACTTTCTCAATGGTCATTGTATCAGTGATTGTTTGAAACTTAGCTTCTTTTGCTTCACCATCTTCTTTATCAACTAATATAGTAAACTCAATGTCTATATCATAATGAATCGTAAAATAATATGTCATATTTCTTAAACGTGCTTCATTTGGAAACATATAGTGTGTGCGTTCATCCAAATCTTTTTTATCATAAATTATAGGTTTGCCATAATATATTTTTTCACCATTTTTTCCTCCAAAATACATCTTGGATGTGTATCTATATTGATTCGTTTCTTTGTCTAACTCTGCTACAAATTTTTTGGGATTATTATCAATCATAATATTTTTTAAATCTTGTCGAAAAAATTTGTTATAGGAGTCTAAATGATGTTTTACAATTAATGATGGATTATCTCTAAAAAATATGTCTATACATTTAAAAGAATTTTCAATATTCATTATATATAATCTCATGTATTTTTTTTTAAAATAAAATTTATTAATATGATTTTATTTTAAAGTAAATATGATTTTTTAAAATTAAATATGATTTTTTAAAATTAAATATGATTTTTTAAAATTAAATATGATTTACATGAACAATTTTTGTTTCAACCACTTTTGTTTCAACAACTTTTGTATTTTTTAATAAAAATAACATTAGTAATCCAGTTAAGATAAACATTCCTAATATTGGTAATAAAACGATAATCCATGATATGGTGGAATATCCCTTTGAACACAATTTCTGTAAAATAAATACCCAGATTGCGATATAAATTAACTTAAACATAAAGAAAACTTTATTGTTACAATTTGAGTGTGCTTTAAACAAACCTATACAATATTCATATGGTTTTGCCATATTTTGATAAAATAATAAGAATAGACTAAATAAAGAAATAACTAAATAAACTTGTGCAGGTAAACATAATTTATTAAATAAATGCCATATGTCCATATATATATATTTATACGAAAAAATTACATTCGTTTACTTTCAACAGTTACATCGGATGACTGAACATTATGGTCGCCATTCCAAGTTCTACCTAAATTTGCCATTGTATTTTGAGCCGATCTAAACAAAGAAACGCCATGTCCTAAACCAAAGTTAATAGCTGATTGTGATAATCCACCACCTCTTTGGGCATTGCCACCTCCAATACCGGGTATGTATGATTGTGTTGATTTAGCGTTTAAATCAAAATCGTATTTGTTTTGTGCTTTCCCGGTAATAATTTTACCCATATTTATAGCATTATTACAACTAAAATTGTTATTTAAAGCGCCACCTCTTTGTTTGGCACATCCTTTCTGCTTGTATTTTTTCATTTTTTTCATTTTTTTTCGTGATTTAGATTTCTTTAAAGAACGTCTGTATCTTTTATTATTTAAACACTTACATTTCTTTTTAATACATTCTTTACACCTTTTAAGCTTTTTCCCACCACGTTTTACACCGCAATATTTGTTGCTACATTTACAACTATGTTTATTTTTTTTTGTTTTTCTTCGATTTTTTCTCCTTGGTTTTCTACGCGTTGGCATTTGTATATATATTTAAAATATTAAATTTAAATTCACTAAATTTCTTAATATATCTCTTCATTATGCTTTAATTTTATCCAAATAATAACCTATACCGTAATTGTCATTTTTAAAAATATAACCACTCTTAGCCCCAATAAATGTTTTACTGGGTATAAATGGTTCTAAATTATTCTTCATTGTTTCTTTTGTTTTATATTTTTGTGTATAAAAATATATACCTATAGCTAAAGCAATACCAATCAAAATAACTATCATAGATAGAAATATATTATATTAAAATTATATTTCTAACTTTTAATATCTCTTTTTGTTTTTCTTTTTACGACGCGATTTTCTTTTGAGTTTTGCGTTTTTTACTGCTTTCGATGATGCCATAATATATATTTAAAATAAAAAATGTATCTTAAATAAAAAATGTATCTTAAATAAAAAATGTATCTTAAATAAAAAATGTATCTTAAATAAATAATTATAATAAACGCGATAATTTAAACAATATCTACATGTGTCAGGAAATGTCGTCTACAGCAAATTTTAGTTAAACCTAATTCATCCATCGTTTTTCCTTCTGGGGTTTTTTCGGTCGTTTTTTCTGTTAAATATATAACTCTATTCTCATTTAAACTATCATCGGCTTTCATTTTTTTAACCGTTTTAATATAGTAATTGTATTTATCGGCTAATACTTTACCACATGTAAAACATTTAATTGGGATAATCATTTTATATATATATTTTAAAAATATATTTATAAATCAATTTATTTTTATACTTTAAATTTTTTATTTTTGTAATAATATTCATCATATCCTAAATTTGCGTGTGATATAGATGGACCAGCCTTATCTCCCGGGATACAAGATGCCTTATTTGTTTTATCCTTATACTCGGGCCAAATACAACAATCATAATCCATACATCTTTTTTTTCCTAGTTCGCCTGACCCTTTTCTCTTACATAATTTTTGAACTTTATTTAAATCCTCGCTACAATGTTTTTTTCTTTGTTCTTTCAACATCTTATCGGTATTTGTATATCCTTCTAAAACATATACATCGCTGGTAATTGTATCGTCCTCTTTAAATGAAACATCGGCAATGGTTAATAATATAACAACGACCATTAAAAACAAACTCATTGTGAAAATAATAACAACATTTTCAAAAATAAAATTTTTTGTTTTGATTACTGATTTTGTGGCACCGTCTAAAACCATTTCAGTGCTTGGTATATTGGGTATTTGTGTTTCCATAATATTATATATTGAGATATTATGTTTCTATTAATTGATAACCATTTGATGTTTTTACTTTTTTATGTATGATATTATTTTTTGTAACTGTTTTATGACATGCTTTACAAATATTTATTAAATTTGCTGTATGATTTTTATTAAAATGTCTTATATTTCCTAAATTGTCAGCATGTTCTTGTGGGATTAAATGATGTATCTCTTCCCCTTTATTACCACATAACTCGCATATATTTTTAATTTTTTTAAAATTGTATCTAGAGTTACTATTTTCCAATAAAGGTGTATCTTCGGGATAAACTTCATTGCGTATTATATTTAATATGTCCATGAAATCGTTAGATAATCCCATACTTTTACAAACCTCCAGCCCATACATATTTCTCCCAGTACCATTCTTCAAATGTCTATCATATATAAGTCTACCGTTTTTGTCGTCATAAATAACAGATAGATGTTTCATTTTTAATGTTGATATTTTTTTCACTCTAGGTACAGTCGCTAATTTGTGAAAATGTGTAGCAAAAATATAACTGGATTGTCTTTTTGAAAGCATATCCAAACTCCCTGTAAAAATAATAATAGCACTTTTATTTTCTGTACCAGAACATAATTCATCGCCTAAAATCAATGAATTTTTATCAGCTAATTCGTGTATAGTTTTGAGTTCGCTAATTTCAACACCAAATGAACTCAACCCCTTAAAAATATTATCATTGCCTAAAATTCTCGTAGATAATACTTTATACGGATTATAAATAAATTCACTACATGGTACAAATAACCCGGCCTGTGCCATAATAACAGTCATCCCAATAGATTTTATTAAACTTGATTTACCCACCGCGTTTGTTCCATATAATAGTATACCATCTGTATTATCTATACCCAATGAAACATTATTTGGAACATATAATTCATTTTGGTTGATGTGTTCTATTAAAGGATGTCTTATTTCTCTAGCATTTAAATACGACTTTTCGGCTTTTTTTATGACAGGTTTGCAATATCTAAATTTTCTAGCAATAAAAGCCTTTGTAATAATTAAATCTATAATACCGGTAAACTTAATAATAATATTAATTTCTTTAATATATTCCTTTAATTTTGATAAAAAATCATTATAACACTGTTCAATTAATTCTGAAAGAATATTCGAAGATTGTAGATGAGTATCATAAATTTTATTTAACGTAATACTACTTAATTTACAATAATTTTGTGTAGTTTTTATTGATTTAAAATTGTTAAATGAAACATTGAATTTCTTATTTGTGTTATCATATTTAGATTTGTAATCTAAAGAAACGTCAATATTGTCTAAATTTTTAGATTGCTCTTTTAATGTTAATTTAATAATTTCAGATCTTTTTGAAGTGGCTTCCATCCATAAACCACTCTTTTGGGTATCTTTTAAGCGGACAAATGATTTTATTTTTACCTTTTTTTTTTCTTTTCTTTCAACTAAAGATGATAAATACTTTTGAATGGCAATGATTTTTTGCATATTTTCCACATATTCCATATCCATTGAATCTAAATGAGGGAAAACTTTTTTATTGAAAAAGTTAACATCATATGTTTTATTTGTTATTTCAATGGCTTTTTTAAAATTAATGTATTTATTTAAAAATTTCTTTAAATTTTTACACTTTTTAATTATATCTATATCAATATTTTTATTAATATAATCATCAATTACTTTATGATTTTTAATTGAATTCTTTGCTTCTAACAAAACAGATATGTTGGAATATAACTCTGTTATTTCATTTGGTGTAATCTTATTTAATATAATTTTTCTTTCATATTTTTCAATATCTTTTATTGATTTTAATTTTTTTCTTATTTCTTCAAAATCATTATAATTTTCTAAAATATATGATGTAATTTCATATTCTTTTTTAAGAAAAGGTATGTCTGTTTTTGGATGGAGAAGATTATATGAAAATAATCTTTCACCAATGGGTGTAACACATCTATTTAAAAATTTTTCCAAATTTGATAATTTAGAATTGGTATGATTTTGCCCACTATTAATAATATTCAATTGTTTTAAAGAATGTGTTGCCAATAACAAATTGTTTCCCGTATTATCATATTTTGGTTCATTTAAATTTAAAACTAAACTGGGATTATGTTTTTCTATGTAATAAATTAAATAAACCAAGCTTTGTGTCGCCCATGGGTATTCTTTTAATCTATTACTTTCGTAAAATACGGCAAAATCATTGATATTGTAGTATTTATTAAGTAACTCTTCTTGCCATAACTGTTTTTCACACTTTAATGCTGGTGCGGTATTAATATTATCTTTATCATTTATATTAATTTTTTTCACCTGAATATCACCGATGCCAGTAAAATTAATAATATCTTCGATTTTTCTATTGTTTTCATAATTATGTATAATTATAATTTCTTTTGGTTTATAGATAGATATGAACCTTTCAAAATCATCAAAAATACATGGTTCGTGAATATTGTTTGATTGTTTGGTGTATTGGAATAAATTTACATTTCCCGTGAAAATATCGATACACGCAAATCCCAAACAAATTTTAGGTTTTTTTGATATTTTACTTATTTGAAATGATTCAACCCATATACACATAATACAATTAGTCAGTTCCCTTGTTTGTATATCAAAGTTTGTACCTATTGAAAAAATACCCATCTCTTGTCGCAATTTCCCCTTATTAATAACATCGTCCCCTACCTCTTCCCATACAATCACTGTAAATCCTTCTTTATTAAGCTTCGGGACATATTTTTCCAATGGCACGCAAATATTATATCCCGACATTTTTAATTCTTTATTTTTATGTTTGCCTTTCATTTTAACTTTTTTTGATGCGATGGCCATATCCAAAATGGACGCATATGATTTAATATGACTATCTGATAGTTCGCCGGTTTTGTTATTTTTCAAACCATATATTTCAAAAAAAGATCCACATTGCCATAACAACATTATATTGTCACCATATATTCTAGTGTAATGTTCCAATTTATTAAAATATTCTTCAATCATGGAAGGCATCCTTATAAATATATTATGAAAATCTTTAATACTATTGTCATAATATTCTAATTGTTATTGCTCCAGTTATGCATTAAAATATCTTCTGCGTTTTCACCACCGCTATTTGTAATATTACCCGAACTATAACAATTAACATACATATCCCTTAAAATTTTATTCGGTGCGGAAGAACCTACTTTAATTAAAGAATGTTCCACTAAGTATCTTTTGATATCTCTCATTTTTTTCTTATTTAAATGTCGAATATCGTTATCAACTAATCTTCTTGTTCTCTTATTCTTAATTAAAATACCAACCTTAGATGTTTTTTTGTTTTTACCCAACTCAAATATTTTTTTTGTTTTTTTACTTTTAATCTTAAATTTTTCTTTTTTATTGTGTTTTAAAATATTATTTTTAAGAAATTTACTTTTTAAATTTTCTAGTTTTTCTTGACGACTTGGTATATTTTTTTGAAAATTATTAACGGTATTTGTGATATTCTGCTCTGTTCCAAACGTAGAATCATCTTTGAATGCCAGAACGGGAGATTCTTTAGTTTGTTTATATTTTGAATATAACATTTTTTTACCATTTTTTAATATACCATATGGAGGGTCAGGAGAAATAGAATTTGATAATAAATTATTTCCATGTTTAGATGTATTTACATCTACTGGAATAATGTGTGCTACCAATTGTTCTTTATTTTCTTCGTGTCTTTTATGTTTTTTATGTTTTCTTGTTTTTTTTTTCTTAATAATTTCTTCCATAAAATCAACAGCATTGTTGTAATCGGTTTTAAATGAACTATCTATGCCTTTGGTGTCTGTATCTAATTCTTTTTTTGCCCTTTTCTTTTTCCTATAATCTTTAATTTTGTTTATCATTTTTTGTTTTAATACATTTTTTTGTAGCATATTGATATTTTTTTTAATATTATTTTTTTGTGTCTTCTTTTTTGATTTTTTTGATTTTTTTGACATACTAAAGAAATCTGGATTTACGGAAATAGTTTTTGTTGCCATGATATTAAATAAAAAGAAAATGAAAATGAAAATTAAATTTAAATTGATATTAAATAAATATTAAATAAATATTAAATTAAATTAATTATTAAAATTATGGACTCCAAAAATACTTTAAATGATTTAAGTTGGAAAATAATAGAATCGTATTTTAAAGAAAAGTATCTAACTAGGTTGGTAAGACATCAAATAGAGTCATATAATTATTTCATAGAAAATCAAATTGAAGAAACTATTAATATGTTTAATCCTGTGAGGATTGTATCAAATAAAGATGTAAATGAAAAGGGTATATACAGTTTGGAAATACTAATTAACTTTAAAAATTTTCAGATTTTTAGACCACAAATTCATGAAAATAATGGCGCTACTAAAATCATGTTCCCCCATGAAGCCAGATTGAGAAATTTCACATATTCTGCGCCTATGAAAATAGATTTGAATATCGAAATCATTAAAAGAACAGGTGAAGATTTAAGTCATCAAGAAAAGATATACAAAAATCTAAAGGCGATTCATATTGGTAAAATTCCAATTATGCTAAAATCAAATATCTGTGTATTGAAACTATTTTCACACTTGAATGTTGATATTACTAAAGAATGTAAATATGATCCCGGTGGTTACTTTATTATTAGTGGTTCTGAAAAAACAATTTTAGCACAAGAAAGAGCTGCCGCAAATAATGTTATGTGCTTTAATATTAAAAAGAATAATAACAAATGGTCTTGGTTGGCGGAAATTAAATCCATCCCCCTCGATAAATGTATTTCACCAAAACAAATAAATATTACAATTTCCACCAGAAATTCTGGTTATGGTCACAATATTGATATTAATATACCAAGAATTAAACAACCCATTCCTATAATTGTACTTTTCAGAGCCCTCGGTGTTATTTCAGACCGAGAAATCGCTGAATTTGTATTATTAAACATAGACGATGATAGTAAAAAACAAATGTTATATGGACTTAAATCATCTATGGTTGTTGCCAATAAATATTTGACTCAAGAAGAAGCACTTGAATATATTGTTAATTATTCAATGTACACGCCTATTAAAATGACAAAAGAAGAAGGACATAGAAAGAAGACAGAGTTTACTAAAAATGTTCTTAAAAATGATTTATTTCCTCATTGTAAAACAAAGATACAAAAAATATACTTTCTGGGTTATATGGTAAATAAGTTATTACAAACTAGCTTTGGTTGGAGGAAACCAGATGATAGAGATTCATATAATAATAAACGTATTGATTTGGCTGGTAGTTTAATCAATAATTTGTTTAGAAATTATTTTAACAAATTGGTAAAAGATATGCAGAAACAAATTATCCGTGAAATAAATAATGGTTCGTGGAAATCTACAGATAATATTAAAAATATTATCAATCAAACAAATATATATAAAATAGTAAAATCAACAACGATTGAAAATGGAATTAAAAGAGCATTGGCTACTGGAGATTTTGGTATAAAAAGTCATAATTCGAGTAAAGTTGGCGTGGCTCAAGTTTTAAATAGATTAACTTATATATCAACGTTGAGTCATCTTCGCAGAATTAACACACCAATAGATAAAAGTGGTAAACTTATCCCACCGAGAAAATTACATAACACACAATGGGGATATATATGTCCAGCTGAAACACCGGAGGGACAATCCGTTGGCGTTGTTAAAAATATTAGTCAATTGGCCCATATTACTATACCAAGTACTGTAAAAACTATTTTCAATATACTGGATGGTCAGATTGTGGAAATAAATGAAGATACCCCTATAAACGCCTATTGGAATAAAGTTAAGGTTTTTGTAAACGGTTGTTGGATCGGTATTACAAACGAACCGATTGAACTATACAAAAAATTAAAAACATACAAATATAAAGGAATTATAGATATTTTTACAAGCGTTGTTTTTGATATAAAATCGTTAGAAATATTTATTTGTAATGATGCTGGTAGATTGACTCGTCCGTTAATTAAAGTTAGGGATAATAAATTAATTTTAAATACAACAAATAAAAATTATATCAATAGTGTAAATTGTAATTGGGACGAGTTATTTGTAAACCATGAATTGGATGAATCTCTGTTAGAATATGTTGATTCAAAAGAACAAAGTCATTCACTTATTGCGACAAAAGAAAGAGAATTGTACAACCAATCAGATATTGTATATAATTATACTCATTGTGAAATACACCCAAGTACCATTTTTGGTATTCTGGCTAGTTGCATTCCTTTCCCAGAACATAATCAATCTCCAAGAAATACATACCAATGTGCCATGGGAAAACAAGCAATGGGAACATATACCACGAATTTTAATAGTAGGATGGATAAAACAGCATATGTACAGAGTTACACAATGAGACCGTTGGTTGATACAAGGCTTATGAATATTATAAAACTAAATGAAATTCCAAGCGGCTGTATGGTTGTTGTAGCTATTATGACATATTCTGGGTATAATCAGGAAGATTCTATTATATTTAACGAAGGTTCATTGAAAAGGGGTTTATTTTCAGCTACCATTTATCATACCGAAAAGGATGAAGATAAAAATATTCATGGTGATCAGGAAATCAGGTGTAAAGCGGATAAAACAAAAACAAAGGGAATCAAATTTGGGAATTACGAAAAATTAAATGAAAATGGAATTATACCAGAAAATACAAAACTGGAAAACAGAGATATTATCATAGGTAAGGTTATCCCTATTAAAGAAAATAGGAATGACCCTACGAAAGTTATTAAATATAAAGATTTTAGTAAAATTTTTAGAACAAATGAAGAGTGTTTTGTGGATAAAAATTATATCAATAGAAACGGCGATGGTTATACGTTTGCTAAAATTAAAACAAGAACATATCGTATTCCAGAAATTGGAGATAAATTTAGTTCAAGGCATGGACAAAAGGGTACGATTGGATTAATTTTACCGGAATCTGACATACCATTTACAGCTGAAGGTTTAAAACCTGATATAATTATTAATCCGCATTGTATTCCTAGTAGAATGACTATGGCGCAACTTAAAGAAACCTTACTGGGTAAAGTTCTTTTAGAATTGGGTTTATTTGGTGATGGAACAAGTTTTGGAGAATTTCCTATTAAAGATATTTGTGAAAATTTGAAAAATTTAAATTATGAAAAACATGGTAATGAAGTATTATACAATGGAATGACTGGTGAGCAATTGGAAACAGACGTTTTCATTGGTCCAGTCTTTTACCAGAGACTGAAACATATGGTTGCTGATAAAGCACACTGTAGAAATATTGGGCCAATGGTTGTATTGACAAGACAACCCGCTGAAGGTAGAAGTCGCGACGGTGGCCTTCGTTTCGGGGAGATGGAGCGTGACTGTTGTGTTTCACATGGCGCGGCTAACTTTATTAGAGATAGAACATACCACTGTAGTGACAAGTATGAAGTACATATATGTAATTGTTGTGGTATGATTGCCATATTCAATGCTGATAAAAATATTTACACCTGTAGACAATGTAATAATTATACAGATTTCAGTCGTGTTAAAATTCCATATGCGTTCAAGTTATTAATGCAAGAATTGATTACCATGAATATTGCCCCTAGAATTATTACAGAGGCTAATTAACAATATGTATTTAATATTTATCATATATATATATTATGGTATTGGATAATTATTTAACAAAAATATCAGACAATTTTGTTGTCATTTTTGTTTTTATCTTAATTGTATCTGGTAATTATATTGGCGAATTATTACCATGTAGGGTACAATTTATGTTACGACATAATATATTATATAAACACTTTTTTGGAATTTTAACTATGTTTTTCTTTGTCCTTTTAGCATTACCCGAATATAAAAGTAAAGGTATTCTTGAAAATAGTGTTATTGTTGTATTTTTTTATTCTTTCTTTTTACTTTTAGCAAAAACACACTATAAATTTTGGATGGGTATTATGTTTTCACTGGCACTTTTATATATATTTTCGATTTATAGAAAGGGTTTGGATGCTGGGGAATCTAAAAATAAAATAATATTACTTGAAAAGATAATGAGTATAGGTATTTTAACAGCTTCTTTTATTGGTGTTATTGTTTATTATCTTGAAAAAAAAATGGAATACAAAAAGAATTTTTCAATATATAAGTTTGTTATTGGTACGGTTACATGTAAACATAATAAGGCTAAACGTCTAATTTAATTAACTTTATTTATCCAATTTGAACGCATAAATCGTTTGTGTTTTGGCGTTGTCCAAGATATTGGTGTTTTCACTTTCATTGGTGTTTTCACTTTCATTGGTGTTTTCACTTTCATTGGTGTTGGGTTATATCGTATATATTGAATAGTATTATTAGTATTGTTCATTTTATACGTATTAGGCTTTGTCATATTTTTAATTATTTCTTTAAAAATACGTTTTAACATAATTTTTTTAAATTGTAAATATTTGTTAAATATATTTTCAATTTAAATAAATAAATTTATAATACTTTCATGAGTTTGGTGAAATTCTTCTTTTAATTCGGATGGTATCTCATTAAAATCTATAATTTTTTTGTTACGTTTATAAATTTTCATACAATCTTCTTTTAAGAAGCGTTTCTGGAGAGATTTCTTATCATTCCACAATTGTAAGGCTGTTTTCTTACCGCATCTTTTAAATACTCGAGGGATATTATCACTTTTATCCCCAAGTATAATCTTACAAAATAAGTCACATTTAGCATTACCAGACGAATTTTTTTCAGAGCGTAACGGTTTGTGTTTTAGTGTATATATCTTTAAATTTTCATCCAATAGCTGCATGTAATCATGATCTGCTGTAATAATAATAATATTCACATTATTATTTTTTTCCAGAAGTTTTCTTGAAAATAAAGCAATACCATCGTCTGCTTCTAGTTTAGGATGATATAGAATATGTTCCACACCAGCTGCTTTAAATAGCTCGTCGTATGCCATTTCGAAGAAAGGTTTACCATAAAAATTACTGTAATCACGTGTTGCTTTATATTCGTCAATAAAATCATTTCGCCAAATATCTCGCCGAGGACAATCTTTACCTACAATATATGTAGGATTTTTCATTTTATGTTTTTTAGCAATTTCTTGTATTTTTTTAATAAATGTTCTCTTGAAACAGTCTATAAAATCAGGAGATTCATATGGATTTTCAGGTAAAGGAGGTTCTTTTTTGGCAATTTTCCACCAAGCAATTATAGCATAATATCTGAAAAACACAAAGTAACTACCATCAATGATAATTAAATTTTTTTCAGTGATAGAAGACATATTATAATGAACATATATAAATATTTGTTTATATCAATTTATATAATGGGACATGGTTGTCAATATAAGAAATCAACATCAAAGATGAGATGGAAATGGAGAAAAAAAAGAGTAAGACGTTTGCAACGAAGAAGGCGTAAACTTCGTTCAAGAGCCAAATAATGTGTTTATTTTATATATATATGGAGGTTGTTATCAGCAATATGAAAAAAGTACAAAGAAAAATAAATTATAAATTAAAAAAAATAAGTGAAAACAAAAAACAACAAAAAGATTTTTGTGATTACAAGACTAAATATACTTTAGAAGAAAGAAAAAATCAAGCAAAATTAATTATGGAAAAATATCCCGAAAGATTTCCAATTATATGTGAAGTTTCACAACAATTACCAAGTTTAGATAAACATAAATATTTAATTCCGGGTGATTTAAAAAGTGAAACATTTATATTTATTATTAGAAAAAGAATTAACTTACCACCTGAACAAGCCATGTATTTTTTCATAAATAATAAGGTGATGGTATGTAGTTCGACAATGGCACAGCTATATGAAAGACATAAAGATGATGATGGGTTTTTATATATTTATGCTTGTGCGGAAAGTACTTTTGGATAAAAAAAATATTTTTATATATTATAAAATGTCAACACCGCTTATAGACCCTATTAGAAGTAGTTATTCAGTTCCGGGACCCACCGCTGATAACTCAAGTAGAATTGCGCTAATGAAAAAAGTTCAAGTGAGAACTGCTTTCGGCGATAAGAAAAGAAGTCAACTTTGGGGATTAAATGATGGAAAAAATAAATCAGGATCCAGTGGAGACTCTGGTACAAGAACATATTTTGCTGCTGTTTTCCCAAGATTTTCTTTTTAGATTATATAATTTTTATTCTAATTAAATTATATAATGTTTCAAAAACTAGTTGTAGAATTTTTAGGAACCGTATTTTTCTTATATGTTATATTGGCAGTAGGTCATCCTTTAGCAATCGGTCTTGCTTTAGCTGTGGCGATTATGGTTGGTGGTAAAATTTCGGGCGGACATTTTAACCCAGCAGTTAGTCTTATGATGGTTGGTGCCAATAAACTTAAAATGAACGAAGCGGCGCCGTATATTTTAGCACAAGTTGCGGGTGGCTTCGTTGCTTTAGAATTACATAAAAACTTTTTGTAAATTTATTATTAAATTATGTATAATTTTATATATATAATTTATATATGCCTTTAAAAAAAAATAATAAAAAGAAACGTAGAAAACAAAAAATAACAAAAAGAAAACGGCGAAAAAGTAAAGGAAATAAAAAAAAGAAGAGAAAGAACACACGCAAATTAAAATTAAAATTAAAAGGTGGTGGCTTATTCGATGACCTAAAAGATTTTGTTGGTATTAAAAAAGAAGCTGTAGCCAATAACACAGAAAAGGGAAATTGCCCCACAACAGGTGATAAAATTAATAACTTATTTGGGCGATTTAGAAAAGGTGCCAACGATGTTGCTGGTGCCGCAAAGAAAGCGGGCGACCAAGCAATCGGTGAAGTCAAGGGAATCGCAAAAGATGCGAAAGATAAAGCGACAGCTGTAGCAGGAAACGCTACAACAGCTGTGGTTGGTGATAAAAATGAAAAGCCAAAGGTTGATGAAAAATGTAAATGCTGTGGAAAGGTGTGGACTAAAGAAGATGACAAATTAGCTAAGGAGAAGGAAAAGCAAGAACAAGAGAAAAAATTAAAGGAAGAAAAGGAAAAGGAAGATGAAAAAGATCCTAAGATGCAAGAAGTAGAAATCAACGCTGATGATAAGGCTGATGATAAGGCTGATGATAAGGATAAGGTTGGTGATAAGGATAAGTCCGATGATAAGGATAAGGTTGGTGATAATGATGAAGACACAATGGAATTAAATATGGGTACATTAGAATTAGATTCTTTGGATAATGATACCATGGAATTAAATACAATAGATGATGCTGATTTGGGTATTTAATATGTTTAATTTATAAAATAATCATATTAACTTATATTAACATATATTAATGCTTAAATTATTTATTATAGCAATTTTAATAATTAATTCAATATTTTGGGGATTTTACCCAATTAGTAAGATTTCTGTACATCAGCGATTATTAAGTAAAATAGGAATTGAATATAATATTGGTATAGGGTTTCATTTCCTAAGTGGACTATTCTTTTATTTAATAGCTTTTTTAGTTTCTCATAATTTTATTTCTTAATTTTATAATTTTATTTTATAATTTTATAATTTTATTTTATAATTTTATAATTTTATTTCTTTATTTAATATCTTATACAATAAATACGCCAGTAAAACACCAAATCCAGTATTAAAAATTTTAGCGATAGGTTTATTTTTAAAATTAATCATGGGTAATTTTATTTTATCCAAACGCGATTCTTTAAATAAATTTTCAAATCCTTCTGAACCACAAGAAGAAGGTGGAAAATATGGTCTAAAGGGGTTGGTACCAGCTCTAATGCCTTCGCCATTAATGGTAGCTGATTTTAAGGAACATGGGTTCACCGTTGCGAGGTCTGATACCGCAACCCATCTTTTCTCTTTGGTAATTTTGTGTTTTGATGAGCCACCACTGTTCCAATATGTAGAATCATCAGAGTTTTTTTTGAAAGTTATGGTTTGTGTATTGAGATGAACGCATGGTGGATTAGCTGGTTGTGAAAAAGCACCAATCATCTTTGCTGGATTTAATTGTAATATATTTCCGATAACACCCGGTACTAAACCTCTCAATTCAGACAAATTACCCACTCCGGGTATTTCTCCAGTAGGAATATGGTCTATGAATACATGTCTGGGAACTGTTATTGATTCTGAATCTTTTGCCATAAGTTTATAATTTGATGGGTTAACTGGTTTATATTCAGCTGCTTCTTTTACTTCACCTTTTTCAAACTTAACTGGTGTACATTTCCCGGGAGCCATAATAAATATTCTGTCACCCAGCGGACGTCGTTTCCCTTCACCAAATTTTGAATTCTCAGCTTTATTTGCTTTCCCAACACCTGTTACCAAAATACGCCCATAATCAACCAAACCTCTTGCATTTTTACCTAAATGGCTCATTGTTCCTATTGGTGCCATATCCAATTTTTCTGGAGTTACAATACCAGAATGATATGGGTAATTTGGAGCTAAATATTTATCAAATGTACTTTTTTCGTCATCCCCCATTATATATATTATTATTAAATATAATAAAAAAATTTTTATAATATATTTATGATTAATACAATTCAAATAAATAATTTTATGGAAACTCGTAGAAGGAGTATAAGGAGAAATGAAGTAATGGATGTTAATCAAATAATATCAGAAATGGATGAAAATAATCATTCGATTAGTAGAAAATCTCCAGAACCACACGATGATATCAATTATAATTTATTATATAATGAAAATAATAAAGACAATGTTGATATTGAAGAAGGCAAAGTTTTTGAGCTATCTTCTTTTCTAAATGACGAAAAAATATGTCGGATATGTTATGAAGGGGGAAAACAAAATAACGAATTAATCCACCCATGTTTATGCAAAGGGACACAAAAATATATACATAGGAACTGTCTTAAAGAGTGGAGACATGTTAACATAAACAATCCCGAAAAAAGAGATTTTTGTGAAATTTGTAAATATCACTATGCTATAAAAGAAAAAAAAGACTATTTAAAGTTTATAATACCAAATGATGTTGTTATAAATAGTTTATACTTTATATTTTTTATTCTTATTTCATCATTTGTATGGTTGTTCGATTATTATCTAGATTTCATTTTCCTGAAAATAATGACATTTTTTACACATGAAAAATCAATATTATATATAAAATTTAAAAAAACACAAGACATTAGAAATACCGTATATGACTCATCTATTGATATATATATTTATTCATGCTATATTGCGGATATTACATTGTTTTTCATGTTATTTATCCATCAATACTATTATAGAAGACGTTTTAGTTATATAAAAAAAGAAAAATATTATAAAGAGAGAATAAGACGATATAAATTTTTTTTATACATAATACGTTTTTCTATATTTTATGTCACGTATTTATCAATATTTGAGAACGATTATGGTTTGTTTGCTAATTTGGTACCAATCATATTTATTTTAAATGTATTTATTTACATATTATATATTGCGAAACATAATAGAATACTACGGGATATTAATAATAACATGATACGAGACGAACACATTTATTCATTTGAAGAAAACCCATTGATACTACATTTAGGAGAGCTTTAATGCTGTAATAATTTTTTTTGTAAAATATATTATGTTTTGTATAATATATTATGACATGTTTTTGGGATGGAATAATGAAATCCTTAACCCAAAGTGACTTTAACTTTATTAAAGAAAAGAAAACAAACAATGTCGCCTTTATTAAAATGCTTAAAAAAAGGCGCCAATTAACAACGAATGTTTTATGGCAGGGTAACCCATTGCGAGAGCAAGAAATAACAGAGCATATTAAGGCTATAACTGAATATGATATTAATGAAATATCCAATGGACATTTAACATCTGTTTGTGATTCATTTTTATTGTTAATTTGCGAACTTTTTAAAGTAAATATCATACATAGGTATATGAATATTGAAATAAAATATACAAATAAAGAGCAATCGCGAAAGACAATACATTATTCGTCAAATAACGGGCATTTTGTTTGTTCAAGATAGTCTTTTAATTAACCACGTTTATAATTTAAATTCTCTCCATATTATAATGAAAACGAAAAGAACAAATAAGAAATGTAAAAATAAAACGATGAAAAATAAAACGATGAATTATATATTTGGATACGGCAGCTTAATTTCTAGCGAATCTCGTAGGTATACAGGTAAAGGGTACATTGGCAATGCCATCCCAGTTATTTTGACAAAAAAAGCAGGATTTGTTAGGAAATGGGTATGTAAAAAAAGTAAACATGGAAAAAGAGCTTTTTTGGGGTTAGAAAAATCAAATAACCCGACCAACATACACGGTGTATTATGTCCTATATTCAAATGTATTAAAAATTTTGATAAACGCGAAAAGGGGTATAAAAGAGTGAAATTTAGAATAAATTCCAAAGAAAGTAGAAAATTAATTAAACCATTTCTCAAAAATAAGTTACCAAAAAATTCGTTTAATATTTATATCTATACTGTGAAAAATTCAAAACCACCTAATATAAAATGCCCGATAGCACAGCAATACTTAGATGTGGTATTAAGTGGGTGTTTAGAGTATAGTAAAAAATTTGCGAAACATTTTTTAAAAAATACGAAAAATTGGCGAGATTCGAATGGTGATGTACATTGGATAAATAACAGAAATAAAGAGCATCGAGAAAAATATAATATAAAAAAAATAAATAATAAAAATATTGATAAAATATTGATAGAAACAATTCCACAATATTATAAAAAGATCATAAATTAGTATCCACTATAATTATTATTGTTTGTCGTTGGAGTAGTGCTTGCGGTATTATAATTTATAGCGAAATTATATGTATATGTGGGATTTTGACTTCCAACTTTTGCGAAATCAAATTCTTTTTTTTTATCACCATTTGTTTTATGTCTAACGTTGCTATTACATCTTATTCTTGAAATTCCTAATATACCATGTCTTTTACATGGTCTTATTGATTTTTTACCGTTATTATCATAATATTTATTATTTCTGTATGGTGGTCTAATATGATGAGAAGCACCCTGTCTAGATATTAATGAGTAATTTTCAGCATTACCGGCTGATGCTTGTAGTACTGTATTATACTTAAGTCTTGCTATTCTATTTCTACCCGATACAGCCGCATTCGTATTAAAATATCTATTTCTAAATTTTACAACATTTTTATTACAGGGAACTTTTAATATATTTTGTGTTTGATTTGTTTGTGATGGTGTGGTTACATAAACATTTGATATATCGGTTTTTGTTCTAATAGCGCTTCTTGTATTTTGTTCAAACGTAATACCGTTTTTATAATTTAAACTTGATTTTGAAAAAGCAAAAGAATTGCTATATAACCCATCTTTATTTAAAATGTTACGTATATAAGGGTTATAACATGTTGATTTATTAAAATTAATAGAAGTATTATCCTTTATAACTTTTTCGTTTGTTATACAATCATTCCCACATGTCGTCGTTTTTCTCCAATGATTATAAGGATTTCTAAAAGGTTTCTGACAGTCATTTGTCCTACCAATATTATTGTTTTGTAATTGGCGTGATTTTATTTTAACATGTTCTTTCTTATTTTCAAAATTATTATTAAATAAATTTAACGTAAATGTCGTCATAAATTTATTATATTATATATATATTTTTAATTTAACAATTATTATTATTTTGTCCACGCGATCTACCCAAAGCATTGTTCTGAGGACAATTTACTTCTTTATGTCCAGAATTAAAGATAAAGCCTGTATTTCTTTGCTTATTACCTACATAAACGCCGTTACATTGACTTCTAGCATTAACGGGTCCAGTTTTTTTCCCGGGAGCACACCTTGAACTACCTCTAATTGTGTCCAATTTAAGCCTATCTAACCTAGAACTACTAGAAACTGCTGATTGAGCATAAAATTTAGCATTTCTAGGTTTCCATATAACTTTAGATACTTTCATATCACATGTTCCATCAACCTGTTTACAACTACCTCTAAATCCTACAGTTTGAGAAGAATTCGCGGGGGGTTTTTTCGAGGGCAAATTGTGGCTATATCTTTTATTTCTTAAGAAATCATTATAAGAATAACTATAATTTTTTTCATTTTTATTTGGTTGGGAATTTGACCTATATAAATGCTTTAAACTTCTATTGCTTAAACAAGATTTGCCTGTACAATTCTTACTGTCGTCAACATTAATTAATTTATTAGCCAATACTTCATCTTTATCATTTAACACTCTACTAGGTCTGACTGTTCCATCGGAACAAACATATTTTTCAGCATGTCTTTTATCGTTTCTACGTATGCCAATATAATCACATTGTTTACAATCGGATAATTTAAATTTACGTGCCCAAAACATATATTATATAAAAAGAAAAAATAACTACATAATATATCAATGGAGGAAATTATATATTTGATTTTAATATCATTTTTTAGCATAATTATTTATAATAATTTTAAATCATATTTTGGGATCGAGGGAATGACATTAACCGAAAGCAAAAAAAGAGAATTTGAAAATTCTAAAGTAAAAAACGCAAAGGAGTTCCATTACAGTGCTAAAGTTAATATCCCTAAAACAGAAACTAAATTAAACAACATACAAAAAATTTATAATTCTTTAAAAAAAAAATATGATGAATTTACAGAACTTAAAAAAACCAGGGAAAAATTGTATAAAAAAATACATAAAATGGCTTATCCAGATGATGCTGATGGTGAAGAAAAGGATGAAAAAGAAGAGTCATTGTGTGAAAAAAATCCTAATCAACCGGGGTGTAGTAAGCTTGAAGCACCGGGTGATTATAAAAAGGTGCAGGGAGAAATAGCAAAAGACGATGCCGACCCAGAAAAGGGCGAAATACCAAATAGTATAAACAGTTGGTCAGGTGGATAATAAAAATATTTATATAATTTATATGAAAATTAATAGTGTCATTATCACATCTTTAATTGTATTATTTGTTTATTTGTTAGTTTTAAATTTAATAAGATATAATACAATTATAGAAGGTAACACAGTTACTTTAGACTCTTCTGATATAGAACATATATATACCAATAAACAAAAATTACAAAACATGGCCACGGCACAATCAAATATAGAAGCCGAAATAGCAAAAATTGACAAGGAAATTAATCCCATTAAAAAAAGTTATAAAAAGAAAAATAAAGAAATGACAGCCGTTACGGAAAAAGCTGGAAAAGAAATGGAAAAACAATCTAATGCTGAAAACGCATAATTTATTAAATATAATTATTATTATGATTATATTTGATATCATTTAAAAACCAGCCAGTTTCATACCCAAATCAGTTAAAGTTGGCTTTTCAATTTCAGTTAGTTCTGGAAGAGGACCGCCATATGTTCTTGGTTTTTTGGGAAACAATTTAACTTTACATGGCCAGTGACTTGTAGAGCGCAACTCATCAAATGCTTTACGTTTCTTTCTTAGGCGAGCTTCGGTTGCGAAACTGCGAGGTTTATAACAAAGATAAATAACCGAACGCATTTTGGGATTTTCTCTGAGTTTATTAGATTCTACACCACAGTGAATCGTTCTGCTATCCCAAAAGACAAGGCTACCCTTAGGACATTTAATATATTTCCTGGTACATCCCTTTTCTTTATAAAATTCTTCTTCAATCCTTGAAAGTTTATACCAATCATTGCTAACTTGCGAGTCGGGGAAAGTTTCACCAAATTCTTTATGGAACTTATGACTACCTTCGTAAACTGTAAGGGTCGCATCATTATCTTCAACATCAAGACCGGTTACCCAACTTTGAACACATTCTAGATCGTTTCTTTTAAAACTTTGATCAGAATGATACCATGTATTTCCTCTATACATACCACGCTTTGTTTTTTCAGGGGGGAAATGGAAACTCATCGCATCAAAGGATACCAAAAGTTCTTCAATAGTACAACCCCAAAAGTTCGCAAATATTTCCACAATCTTTGGTTTTTGTCTAATATCCCATACAACTTGAGATTGTCCCACACCCCAATGTTGTACTAGCATTGAATGCGTTGGGTAAAGTTTATAAAACCCACGCCAACTTGCTTCATTATTTCTATCAATGGGAATAGCCCAATCCTTTGTAATATGTTCAAAGAAATCCCATTGCCCACTCACCATCTTATCACATTCATCCTCATTTAAAACACTTGGGATAATCGCAACACCATATTCAGCGAGAGTTTCCTTGAGATTTTCTTTTGTAGTAACATACTTTTCAAATACATATTCCATTTTGTAAAGCTTTTATAGTTATATCCGTAACCATAAAAAAATAAATCAATTTATTTAGGCTTGAATTTTAAATAATTATCTTCATTATTTGTTGATTGAATAATAGCTTCAAGTTCCGCAATACGAGCATCTTGTTTTTTTAATATTTCCAGAATAATTTGAAATCGAGGATTAGTCATCAGATTTGTTTGTTGTAATTCAAATTTCCCTCTATACTTTGAATCCTTACTTCTATATTTTTTAATAGATTCTGATTGATTATAATTTAATTGTTCTAAACGTTCAATGGTATAACTTTCTTTAATTTTTTGTTCCTCTTCTTCTTTTATTTTTTCAGCCAAAGCATCTTGCTGCTTTTTAAGCTGTTCCATTTGTTCTGTAAGTGACGCCATAATTATTTTATTACTTCTATAAATAGTAGACTTTTGTATTCAATTTATTTTTAAACATATCATTTTTAAAAATAAATTGAGTTAAATACTTTTTAAATAATTCTCTCCATATCACAAAATGAAAACAATAAGAGAATCAATAAAATCGAAAAAGAAAAGAAGCATGGAGAAAGTTTCCGCACAAGCTAATAAGATTAAATTAAACCGGTGTGCGACAGATACAGATATTCATTGGTCTATGACAAACATAATAAAAATATTTAATAACAAAAATATGAGCTATT
>ERZ807291.1714-NODE-1714-length-34816-cov-166.744743_pt1 | contig 34816 bp, 30 predicted proteins | sample MGYA00521257_ERZ807291 | MGnify/ENA primary metagenome ERZ807291 (study PRJEB31413, sample SAMN03169783) | marine metagenome | biome: Marine; feature: Water; material: Subsurface seawater | place: North Sea | collected 2011-04-28 | depth 1 m m ...
CTAGCGACCAGCCCGTTGGTGATGTCCATCGCGGTTAAGCGCTTGCTCACAGCCAACGCAGATGCGCGGTCGCGGTAGGGGCCTGAGCGCACGCGGTAATAGGTGATGCCGTCTTTCTCGGTGCCTGTGACGCGGACGTCAACGCCCATGATCGCCAATTTGGCGCGCTGCGACTCGGCCTCGTTCATATCTGTAAACGCCCCGGCTTGCACAAAAAAGACGGGCGGGCCCGTGGGTTTATCGCGGGCCGGTTGCGCGGGTGGCACCTGAAGCGCCGCGACCGCAGACACGTCTGAGCGCGCACCCTCCCCCTCGGCACCGTCCTCCGCCAACTTGGCACGTGCCAAGTTGCCCAGTGGATCCGCAATGACCGCTGGCGCGGGGATGTCGGTCCCAGAGGCGCCGCCCGTATTGGCTACGGGCGCGAAAGGCATTGCGTCCAGGCCTTCGGGCAGCTTCACCAGGTCCAACGCCTTAGGTGCCTCGACTTTACCCAAACTGGCATTTGGATCCCAGTCTTTGTTACGGCTTTTTTCCGCCTCTTCTGTCGCTGGATCGCCCGCAATCCCGCGATCGACAAAGGGTATCGGCACCTTGGTTACATAGACAGCTACCGCGAGTGCGCCAGCCAACCCAAGCAAGACGCCCAACACCAATCCGAAAAAAGTGCCGCCAAATTGTTTGTGCATGCCGTGTGCTTTCAAAAGGATCTAACCATTTAAGGGTTGAGCTTACATGCGTTCTGGCGCATCAACACCCAAAATTGATAAGCCGTTGCGCAGGACCTGCGCGCTCGCGGCCACCAAAGCCAAGCGAGCGGTCTTCACCCGTTCGTCCTCAACCAAAATACGCTCGGCGTCGTAGTAGCTATGGTAGCTTGCTGCGAGATCGCGTAGATAAAACGCTACATCGTGCGGCGCCATGCCTGTCGCCGCGTCGCGCAACATGTCGGGATACTTGGCCAACTGCATCAGCAACGCTTGCGCCTGTACACCGTCTAAAACAGACAAGTCGGCAGCGGCCAAAACCGAGCGATCACCGCCCCAGGCAGCGAGTACAGAACAAATACGCGCATGGGCATACTGCACGTAATACACGGGGTTGTCGTTGTTTTTGGCAATCGCCAAATCAACGTCAAATACATATTCCGTATCGGGCTTGCGACTCAACAAGAAGAAACGCACCGCGTCTTTACTGGTCCATGCAATTAAGTCGCGCAACGTCACGTAGCTACCGGCCCGCTTAGAAATTTTGACCTCTTCTCCCCCGCGCATCACACGCACCATGGTGTGCAGCACATAGTCCGGATAGCCCACAGGAATGCCCACATTGGCGGCCTGCAAACCCGCACGCACGCGGGCGATGGTGCCATGGTGGTCCATGCCCTGAATGTTGATGACCTTCTGGTAACCCCGCTCCCACTTCGCGATGTGATAGGCCACATCGGGTACGAAATAGGTGTAGGCCCCATCGGTTTTGCGCATCACCCGGTCTTTGTCATCCCCGTAGTCGGTGCTACGCAACCACAAGGCACCATCTGCTTCAAACGTCTTGCCCGCTTCTTCCAGCTTCGCCACCGCCGCATCCACACGGCCGTCGGTGTACAAACTTGACTCAAGATAATAGTGATCGAACGAGACGTGGAAGGCCTGGAGGTCGAGGTCTTGTTCGTGGCGCAGATAGGCCACTGCAAATTGGCGAATGCTGTCGATGTCTTCGACATCACCACTCGCGGTATACGAGCGGTCATCGGCTGTCACGGTTTTTTTCGCCAAAAAATCCGCGGCGATATCGGCAATGTAATCGCCGTTGTAGGCGGTCTCTGGCCAACCCGCGTCGCCAGGTTGAATGCCGCGTGCGCGCGCCTGAGTCGAGTTGGCGAGGGTCTGTATTTGCACCCCCGCATCGTTGTAGTAAAACTCGCGCCAAACCTGCCAGCCCTGCGAGGCAAACAAATTGCAGATCGCGTCTCCCAAGGCTGCTTGGCGCCCGTGCCCCACATGTAAGGGTCCCGTTGGGTTGGCGGACACGAACTCAACCAGCAGTTTTTTGTTCGCGGCTGTGTCGCCCGATGCAGCATGACCAAACTGCGCCCCGCCAGCCAACACCTCGCGCACCACCTGCTGTTTGGCCGATGGCTTGAGGCGAATATTAATGAAGCCCGGCCCCGCCAACGCCGTGCTGTCGACCCACTCAGCGAACGCAGGCTGCGCCAATAAGGCGGTCTCTATCGCCGTCGCCACGTCGCGCGGATTTTTCTTGAGCGGCTTCGCCAGTTGCATGGCTGCGGTCAACGCGAAGTCGCCGTGGGACGCGACTTTAGGAACCTCCAGTACGGGCACCAGCGTGGACTCAGGTGCCACCACCGACAGCGCCTGTTGAACGGCTGCTAACAATTGTTCTTTGATTGCGATCATGGGCTAATTTTAGGGGCGGCGCGGCACGTCATTTAAGAAAACGTCTCGCAAGGTGCAAAAAGTTCGCCATTTAGGTCTCACCGCCAATCAGGACGGGGGCGATAGCGGCTGCAACTGCGCTTGGGCTTCACGTTGTATCGCCTTGGTTAGCCAGACGGTGGAGGTCGACGCACGTTGCCAGTGGTGCCATACCAAGGGCACGTCCACCACACAATCAGGAAAGACTTCGGCCACCCCCAGCGTATCGCCTCGCGTCTGAAGGCTGAGTTCCGGCACCATACCCCAACCCAAGCCCGCCTCAATGGCCCGCTCAAACCCGTCAACGGCAGGAATAAAGTGGCGAGGATACGCGGCATGCGTCAGGCCAAAGTGGGTGTTTAAAAACAGGTCTTGCAAGCCATCCTTGCGGTTAAAAACCACCGCCGGACTCGCCAACATGCGGTGCACCGACACCCGGCCCGAGGGTAATCGCCATCGATCAATCACCGCGGGGCTAGCGACACAGCGGTAGCGCATCACGCCCAAAGGCACGGTCACACAACCGGCTAGTGGGGTACGCGCAGACGTTACGCATCCTACGACCTCGCCCTGCTTCAGCGCCTCTAAGGTGTAGTCTTGGTCGTCAATCAGCACGTCTAACAACAAGCGATGCCGCTTTAAGGTGTCACGCACGCCGGTTAAAAACCAGGTGGCAAGTGAGTCGGCGTTCACCGCAACGCTCAGCGTCTGCATGGGTCGGCGCTGGCCCTGAACCGACTGCCCATGAAAGCCCGCCAAGAAATCCGCTTCTAGCGTACGCACGTTGCGAACGTGCGCCAACAACTGGTGGCCCCCCGGCGTAATGGCAATGCGCTTGCCACGCACCAATAAGCGCTGACCCAACGCTGACTCGAGTGCCGCGACGCGCAAAGAGACTGCCGACAAGGTCAGGCGCAGCGCAACAGCGGCTTTAGAGAAGCTACCGTATTCGGCAACCGCCAACAAGGCGTCCAGCTGCTTGGGGTCGAGGTGGGGACTCATGATTGAGTTATTTTAAAACGACTTTAGTTAATTTAAATTTGTTTTAACTTTTAACCAATTAGACGCATCATGGCGCCTACACGCAGACCTTGCGCCACTCCATACCGCCCGATCATGACCAACTTAGCCCACCTGTTTAGCCCCGAGCTACTCACCACCTTGCTGGCAGGCTTCACGCTGAGTCTGGCCACCATCATGGCCTTGGGGCCGCAAAACGTACATGTCATTCGCATGGGTTTATTACGCCAGCAGGTGCTTACGACGGTGCTGACCTGCACCTTCGCCGATATCGTGTTGGTGGCATTCGGGGTTTGGGGCCTGTCGCATATCGGCGGCCTAAACAACAAACTAGAGGGCGCCATGATCGGAGCAGGCGCTCTTTTTCTAACGGTCTACGGCTGGCAAGCAGCGCGACGGTTTGTGACGCCCCTGCTCGCACATGCGCAGCAAGCCGCGTTGGGAGAGGGTGCCTTGTTTGCGGCGGGAGCAGCCGCAACGGCGTTTACCAAACAGCGCGCGGTCATGACGGCACTGGGCTTCTCACTGCTCAACCCACACGCCTGGATCGACACGACCGTGGTGATTGGCACCGCCTCCCTCGCCTACGGTGCAGAGGGTGCGATCGTGTTTGGGGTAGGGGCCATCGTTGGTTCCGCCTTCTGGTTTAGCGCCCTTGGCATCGCCGTCTCATTGCTAGGTCGCCGCATGCAGTCAGCCCGCCTATGGCACTGGTTGGATGGCGCGGTCGCCCTCATGATGTGGGGCACGGCCGCTGTGCTGCTATCGGGCTTGGCGTAAGCCCCTAAACGAGCGTCGCCGCTAAAGGCTAAGGCGCTTGCCAGAACTCCGGTTGCGCGTAGTGGTGTTTTAAGAAGTCTATCCACAGCCGCACACGCAAGGCCAGGTGCTTGCGTTGGGGGAAAACCGCGTAAATGCCATTGGGTGGGGCCGCGTAGTCTGCCAAGAGCACGACCAAGCGGCCCGCCGCCACATCCGATTCGACCTCCCACGTACTGCGCCAGGCAACCCCCACGCCTGCCAAGCACCAGTCGTGCAAGACCTGTCCATCCGAGCAGTCTAAGGGACCGCCTGGCTTCAAGTGGATCAGCTCACCCGCTTGTTTGCTCGCCGATGCGGGCATCTGAAACGCCCAACCCCGGCTTTGCGAGGCGTCGGAGGACAAGGTCAGGCAGTCAAAGCGGGACAGGTCTTGCGGGGTAACGGGCTCGCCGTGACGCGCTAAATAGTCCGGCGTTGCCACACACAGACGTCGGTTGTCAGCCAAGCGCACACTGACCAAAGACGAGTCCGGCATATCCCCGACCCGCACGGCGCAGTCAAAGCCCTCACCCGCAATGTCCACCACGCGGTCACTGAGGCTCAAAGAAATACTCACGTCGGCGTGCTGCGTCCGGAACTTCGGGACCAAGGGCGCTACGTACACACGCCCAAAGCCCGCCGGCGCGGTAATACGCAAATGCCCACTGGCCTTCACCCCGCCCGCACTCACACTGGCTTCGGCATTGGCGAGGTCACTGAGCAAGCGCTGGCAATCCTCCAAGAACGCACTGCCCTCATGGGTGAGCGTGATGCGCCGCGTCGTGCGTGTCATGAGCTTGACGCCCAAGCGTGCTTCTAGCGCATCCAGTCGCCGGCCAATAACCGCCGGTGCAACCCCCTCGCTGAGCGCTGCAGCCGTCAGACTACCTCGGTGCGTGACGGACACAAATGTCTCGAGTTGTTTCAACTTATCCATGACGGCATTATGTACAAATAGGTCACTAATTATTCACAATTTTAGAGATTAATGCTTTTGGCGGTTTGTAATAGAGTAGGGCATGACTTTCGAAAATACCACCCCCAATCAGGCTGTGCCTAAAGCCGTACTCTTTGACGCCTACGGCACCTTGTTCGATGTATACAGTGTGTCGATGCTTGCGGAGCAACTGTTCCCCAGTCAGGGGCAAAACATCAGCGTGATTTGGCGGGACAAGCAGATTGAGTACACGCGCTTGATCAACACCTCAACCACGGCAGGCGGCGCGACCGACGCACCTTTTTACAAGCCCTTCTGGGACGTGACGCGCGACGCGTTGCGCTACGCCTGTGCAAAAGTAAAGGTGGCTTTGGATGCAGAGAAAGAAGAGCGTTTGATGAACCAATACCGCGCCTTGTCTGCTTTCCCCGAAAACAAGGCGGTTCTACAATCCCTGAAGGCGCACGGCGTACCCACCGGTATTTTGAGTAACGGCGACATGGGCATGCTCGGTGTAGCCATTCGCAGTGCAGGCCTGGACGAGTTACTCGACCATGTTTTAAGTGCAGACAGCGTGGGTTGTTATAAAACGCACCCGGCGGTCTATGCCTTGGGCCCAAAGGCCTTGAACCTACCAGTCAGTGACATTTTGTTTGTAAGTAGCAATGGTTGGGACGCGCTGGCCGCGACGTGGTACGGCTTCCAAACCCTGTGGCTCAACCGCCAAGGCCTGCCATTTGAGACCCTGGGCGCGCAACCCCACCACATTGCTAACAACTTAAACGACGTCAAGACCTTGTTTTCCGCGCCCTAGCCCGTGCGCACCTCGCAGCACATCCGATTTTGACCATTGACTGAAAAGAGAGACCCCACATGACAACCACACGCATCAACAAAGATGGCCTGCAAGTTGCAAGCGAGCTACAGGCATTTATCGACAACGAATTGATTCCAGCCATTGGCGTCAACGCCGACACATTTTGGTCTGGCTTTTCAAAGCTGGTCAACGACCTCGCACCTAAAAATGCGGCCTTGCTCGCCAAGCGCGATGCCATTCAGGTCACGCTAGACCAATGGCACAGCGCACACCCTGGTCCCATCGCAGACATGCCCGCCTACCAAGCGTTCTTGGAAAGTATTGGTTACTTGGTAGCCGACGGTGGCAAGGTACAGGCCACCACACGCAACGTCGATGAGGAACTCGCCATCCAAGCGGGTCCACAGTTGGTCGTCCCTATTTTGAACGCCCGCTACGCGCTCAACGCGGCAAACGCGCGCTGGGGATCTTTGTACGATGCACTGTACGGCACAGACGCCATCTCTGAAGACGATGGCGCCGCTAAAGGCCCCGGCTACAACGCCGTGCGTGGCGCCAAAGTAATTGCCTTTGCGCGCCAGGTGCTCGATGGCTCCGCGCCCTTGGCGAGCGGCTCACACGTCGACAGCACCGGCTATGCCGTGGCAAACGGCGCACTGGTGGTCACGCTGCAAGGTGGCGCAACGACGGGCTTGGCACAGCCTGAGAAGTTCGTCGGCTACCAAGGTGACGCCAGCGCGCCCAGCAGCATCTTGCTCAAGAACAATGGCAACCATTTGGATATTCGTATTGACCGTGGCACGGACATTGGCCAATCAGATGCCGCAGGGGTCGCTGACTTGGTGTTGGAGTCTGCGCTTTCAACCATTCTTGATTTAGAAGACTCGATCGCGGCCGTTGACGCGGAGGACAAGGTATTGGCCTACCGTAACTGGTTGGGCATCCTACGTGGCAGCCTCACAGAGTCCGTCACCAAAGGCGGTAAGACATTCACCCGCGGCTTAAACCCCGACCGCCGCTACACGGCAGCAGACGGATCTGCGCTGACCTTACACGGTCGCTCGCTGCTGTTCGTTCGCAATGTGGGGCACTTAATGACCAACCCTGCCATTCTTTGGGGTACCGAAAACGCGGAAATTCCAGAAGGTATTTTGGATGCCATGATCACGGTGGCCGCAGCCCTCGTCGATATCAACGGCAAGGGTCAGGACGGTATCCGCAACTCACGCAAAGGATCTGTGTACATCGTGAAGCCGAAGATGCACGGCCCCGAGGAAGTGGCGTTCGCCTGCGAGCTGTTCGCACGCGTTGAGCAGGTTTTGGGCTTGCCAGAAGCCACCGTGAAGCTGGGCATCATGGATGAGGAGCGCCGCACCAGCGTCAACCTCAAGGCCTGTATTGCCGCCGCCTCAGATCGCGTGGCCTTCATCAACACGGGCTTCTTGGACCGTACTGGCGATGAAATGCACACCGCCATGCAAGCGGGCGCCATGATGCGCAAGGGTGATATGAAGGGCAGCGCATGGATTGCCGCCTACGAGCGTAACAACGTGTTGGTCGGCTTGAACTGTGGCTTGCGCGGTCGTGCCCAAATTGGCAAAGGCATGTGGGCCATGCCCGACTTGATGGCGGACATGCTGGTTCAAAAGGTCGGTCACCCCAAAGCGGGCGCCAACACCGCCTGGGTTCCCAGCCCAACCGCTGCGACCTTACACGCGTTGCACTATCAACAGATCAACGTCTCAGATGTGCAAAAAGAGATGGAGCGCACCGATGCGGACGCCGAGCGCGCCACGCTGTTGAATGGGTTGCTGCAAGTGCCTGTCGTTGCAAAACCAGACTGGTCAGATGCTGACAAGCAGCAAGAACTAGACAACAACGCGCAGGGCATTCTCGGCTACGTCGTGCGCTGGGTAGACCAAGGCGTGGGTTGCTCCAAGGTGCCAGATATTCACAACGTCGGCCTGATGGAAGACCGCGCAACCTTGCGTATTTCAAGTCAGCACATTGCGAACTGGTTGCACCACGGCGTCGTGAGCGAGGGCCAGGTGCGTGAAACCATGGAGCGCATGGCGGGTGTCGTCGATCAGCAAAACGCGGGCGACGCGTTGTACAAGCCCATGGCGGGACACTTCGACACCAGCGCAGCTTATCAAGCTGCCTGTGACTTGGTATTTAAAGGCTTGGCCCAGCCCAGCGGCTACACCGAGCCGCTATTGCATGCCTCACGCCTGAAAGTAAAAGCTGCGGCTTAACCCAACGGCGCTCTGACCGAAAACGGCACCTGACTTGCGCAGGGGCCGTTTTTTTTGGTCTACTGTGAACATGCACACCATAGACCCCTGCCAATGTCCGCTGTGTGGACAAGCCAACCAATGCCAAATGGCCGCCCAAAAAGCCGACTCGCCAAGCCCGGTGTCAGCTTGTTGGTGCGTACAAGCCGTTTTCCCGCCAACGCTGCTGGCTCAGGTACCGCCCGCATATGCAAACAAGGCCTGTATCTGCCAAGCTTGCTTGCATAAGCATGAGGCCAGCGCGGATATTGCCTAAGCATTGTTCGCTAACGGCTGCACCTGGTGCCAGAATAGGGGCTGTTACGCCAACCTCTGACCCCCTGCCACATGTGCCAACTGCTTGCCTTGAATTGCAAAACGCCGACCGATGCCACCTTCAGCTTCACGGGCTTTTGCCAGCGGGGCGGCCTCACGGACGAGCACGCTGACGGTTGGGGCATTGCCTTCTTTGAAGGCAATGGCTTACGGCACTTCGTCGACCATCAAAGCGCCGCACACTCCCCCGTCGCGGAGCTGATTCGCAACTACCCGATCAAAAGCAAAAACATCATCGCGCACGTGCGCAAGGCGACGCAGGGGGGTGTGATGTTAGAGAACGCACACCCCTTCGTACGTGAACTCTGGGGCCGCAATTGGGTGTTCGCGCATAACGGTGATTTAAAAGACTTTGTACCCGCGCTACACGGCCAATTCCGCCCGATTGGCAGCACCGACAGTGAACACGCGTTTTGCTGGTTGTTACAAGAAATTGCTAAGTCACACGCGGGCGTGCCATCGGTAGAAGAGTTGACGCTGACCTTGGCAGAGTTGGTACCGCAAATTAGCCACAAAGGCACCTTCAACTTTGTCTTAAGCAACGGCGACGCCATGTGGGCGCATTGCTCTACACACCTGCACTACTTGGTGCGGGCATACCCCTTTAACCGCGCAAGCCTGATGGATCAGGACGTCTCGGTGAACTTTGCAGAATTGAACAATGCAGAAGACCGCGCCGCCGTCATCGTCACGTTGCCGCTGACGGCAGACGAAACATGGGCCACATTCCAACCCAATGAACTCATTACGTTTGTCGATGGCGCCCCAAAGATCCACGTCGACTTAGATGCCGCACACGCCCAACTTAGCGCAGACCTCAGCGTAGACATGAGGCAAGCAATCGCTGAGGCGCAGGCTGACGCCGATGCCGCCATGCAGCGCTATCGGCAAAACCTGGGTTTGCAAGCCAGCTAGCGCATCAAAACATGTGCAGGTGCCTAGCGGGCAACGGTTTAGGCTTTACGCTTTACGCAACGCATCGCCCAGTGCATCGGTAAACCGCTGCGCGACGTCAAAACCCATTTGGTCCGTGATCTCTTGAAAACAAGTCGGGCTGGTCACATTCACCTCAGTCACCTTGTCGCCAATAACGTCCAGACCGACCAGCAGCAAACCGCGCGCCGCTAAGACAGGCGCAAAGTCGCGGGCAATCGCCCAGTCAGAATCGCTCAACGGACGCGCCTCGCCCTTCCCACCCGCCGCCAAGTTACCGCGAATCTCGCTGCCTTGCGGGATACGGGCCAAGCAATACGGCACGGGCTCACCCCCGATCAGCAATATCCGCTTATCGCCGTCTTTAATTGCCGGCTGATAGACCTGAACCATCACCGTCTGCGCGCCGCCTTGATTCAAGGTCTCAATGATGCTGCCTAAGTTCATCCCATCTGCACCCACTCTAAAAATACCCATGCCGCCCATGCCATCCAGCGGTTTCAAGATGATGTCTTTGTACTTGGCGTGAAACGCCTTGATGGCCTCGGCTTGTCGCGTAACCAAGGTCGGGGGGGCATAGCGGGAGAACGCCATGAGCGCCAATTTCTCAGGGTGATCACGCAAGGCGCTGGGGCGGTTAAACACGCGCGCACCTTCGCGCTCGGCCTGCTCTAACAAATGCGTGCTGTAGATGTATTCCGCATCAAAGGGTGGGTCCTTGCGCATCAAGACAGCGGTGAAGTCTTTGAGCGGAAGCGTCGCGACATCGGCGGCATCAAACCAAGTCCGACCCGCCATTGCCTCGTCAGCCGTCACGTTGTTGAGCGTAATGGGCGTGACCCGCGCGCGAACGGCTTGACCACTCTCCCACTCGATATCGCTGGGGTGGCAGTGGTGAATGCGTGCGCCACGACCTTGCATGGCACGCATCATGACGTAGGTGCTGTCCTTACGAATATTGAACGTCGACAGGGGATCTGCGACGAATAAAAAATCACCCGTCAGTTTGGCGTTGGCAGTCATGGCAGCAGAGCTCAATCAATAAGACAGCCCCTATTGTCGCCAATTTTCGATGCAGTGGGTCTTGGGGCTAGAGCACGATTTTGCTGCCCAATTCCACCACGGCATTGTTTGGCAAATTTAAGAAGTCTGCCGCACCGCTCGCGTTACGGTGCAGTTGCGCAAACAGCTTCTCGCGCCAATAAGCCATGCCGCCATCCATCGACGGTATGACCGTGTCTCGCGACAAGAAATACGACGTTCGCATAGGATCCAATTGGCAGCCGTGTCCGTTGAGAACGCTCAAGGCCTTGGGTACATCTGGTTCATTCTTAAACCCAAAGCTCAGTTCCACTTGCCAACAATCATGGCCTAAAGCTTGCACCCGCACACGCTCTGCCAAGCCCACCCACGGTCGCTCACGGTGGTGAACGGACACGAACAGGTTTTGCGCATGCAAGACCTTGTTGTGCTTCAGATTGTGTAGCAGCGCAGTTGGAACCGTACCAACCTGAGGCGTCAGGAACACGGCGGTGCCCTCTACCCGCACCGGCGGGTTGATGAGCACCGCGTCCAAGAAGGCAGGGAGCGCCACCCCTTCTTCGATTTGCTTCGCCATCAACAAGTCACGGCCGCGCGCCCACGTCATCATGAGCACAAATACACTGCCGCCAATCGCCAACGGAAACCAACCACCCTCGAAAAATTTAAAGGCATTGGACAGGAAAAATAAAATATCAATAGCGAAAAAGCCTGCGGTGGCGGCCACGCACAGCCACAATGGGTAGCCCCAGCCAAAACGAATCACAAAGAACGTCAATATGGTGGTGATCAGCATGTCCAATGTCACCGCTATGCCATAGGCTGACGCAAGGTTGGCAGACGACTTAAACATCACCACCGCCATCACAATGGCCACAAACAAACCCCAGTTAACGATCGGGATGTAAATTTGACCGAGGTCTTTCGTGCTGGTGTGCAGCATGCGTAAACGTGGCAAATAACCCAGTTGAACCACTTGTTTAGTCACACTGAAGGCGCCAGAAATAAGGGCCTGTGACGCAATAACCGTCGCCAATGTGGCCAAGCCGATGAGCGGCAGCAGGGCCCAGCCAGGCGCCATGAGGAAGAAGGGGTTTTCTAAGGCCTCTGGTGCGCCCAACAACAAGGCACCTTGACCGAGGTAGTTTAGAACCAACGCAGGCATGACCATGGAGAACCATGCCAACCGAATAGGTGTTTTGCCGAAGTGGCCCAGGTCGGCATACAAGGCCTCTGCCCCAGTCACACACAAAACCAAAGCACCCAGAATAAGAAAGCTCACCAACGGGTTTTCGCTGACGAAGCGCCACGCATGCTGTGGTGAAAGGGCCCATAAAACGGCGGGATTCGTGGCGATCTGCGCAATGCCCAATGACGCAATGGTCACGAACCACACCAAAGTCAATGGGCCAAAAAATCGACCAATCCCACCAGTTCCTCTTTTTTGTAGCGAGAACAAACAAAACAAAATGACCAGGGTGAGTGGGATCACCCAATGCGCCATTGCTGGCGAAAACACCTGCAAGCCCTCTACCGCAGACAAGACAGAGATTGCGGGGGTGATCACGCCATCGCCGTAAAACAATGCGGTGCCAAATATGCCGACCCCAAGCAAAACGCGGCGCAGGGCGGGCTTGTCTTTAACGGCCTGCGAAGCCAAGGCAAGCATCGCCACCAAACCGCCCTCGCCGTGATTGTCTGCACGCAAAACCAAGGTCACATACTTGAACGAGACGATGACCGTCAGCGTCCAAACAAACAACGACAAAATACCCAGAATGTTTTGTGGCGTGAATGCAATCAAGCCAGTAGCAAACACTTCCTTCAGCGCGTACAACACGCTGGTACCGATATCGCCATAGACGATGCCAAGCGCACCAATAGTCAGGGCCGTTAAGGACGACTTATTAGACGGCTTTGCAACAGGGGCGGCGTGGGACAACATGCGGGTGCGAGTAGGCTCAGTGGACTCGCATTTTGCGCCCGTGTCGGGGCAATGCCTAGTGGGCCAACCACCCAGCCGGCAAATTGTTGCGCCGCAACAACTTGCCGCCGAATACCGAGATCCTACTCGTAGTGTTCCGCGTTCGGGTCGGTGGCCTCCAGCTCATAACTGGCTGCCAGCATCGCTAGGCGGGCGATCACCCCGTACATATAGAAGCGATTGGGTGGACTAGCGCCGGGCTTAGCCCCTGGTTGCGGCAACTGTGCGCCTTGCTCGAACGCCAAGGGGACAAAACTCGCTCCGGGGGCGTTCAAGTTTTCATCCACCCCTCTGTCGGCATGTACCCGATAAAAGCCACCGACAACATAACGGTCCAGCATGTACACCACCGGCTCTGCGACCGTCGCGTTGATGTGCTCGTGGGTTAAGACACCCTCTTGAATAATGACATCGTTCACGGTTTGGCCGTCCTTGATGACGTTCATTTTGTTACGGGCCTTGCGGTTGAGCGCATCCAAATCAGCGACATCGCGCACGGTCATGATGCCCATGCCGTAGGTGCCGTTATCGGCCTTGACCACCACAAAGGGCTTCTCGTTAATGCCGTAATCCTTGTACTTACGCTTGATGCGGTTGAGCAAAGACTCGGTGTGCGTGCGCAAGCAGTCCATGCCCGTACCGTCTGCAAAGTTCACGTCTCCACAGCGCTCAAACAGGGGGTTAATAAGCCACGGATCCATCCCCAACATTTTCGCGAAGCGCTTCGCAACCTCCTCGTAGGCTTCGAAGTGTGTCGATTTGCGACGGATAGACCAGCCGGCATGCAAGGGTGGCAGTAAAAACTGTTCGTTCAAATGCTTCAGCACCTCCGGTGTCCCGGCGCTCAAGTCGTTGTTGACCAAGATCGTGCAAGGGTCGAAATTTTTCAAACCCAGGCGATTTTTGGTGCGCACCAAAGGCTCGAGTAACACCGACTCGCCATCAGGCAACGCGACCTCGGTTGGCTCGGTAATCTCCGGATTCAGGGTGCCCAGGCGTACGTTAAGACCGGCTTGCGTAAAGATGCGCTGCAACTGCACCACATTGCTCAAATAAAACGTGTTGCGGGTGTGGTTCTCGGGAATAAGCAGCAGGTTTTTAGCCTCTGGGCAAATCTTTTCAATTGCCGCCATCGCCGCTTGCACCGCCAAGGGCAACATCTCGGTGGTCAAGTTGTTCCAGCCACCCGGGTAGAGGTTGGTATCAACGGGCGCCAGTTTGAAGCCTGCGTTACGCAAGTCCACAGAGGTGTAGATTGGCGGTGTGTGCTCCATCCACTCCAAACGAAACCAGCGTTCAATCGCAGGCATGGACTCAAGGATTCGCTGTTCCAGCTCGTTAATAGGGCCCGTCAGGGCGGTGACTAGATGCGGGACCATAGGTCTCCTTTAGATCGGAAGGATATCGGCGCTTTCACGCGCCACGTTAAGGTTCAGTTGGGGGCAGAACGCCTGTTTACAAGTTGGGCAGCAGGCATCACGCACGAATTTCGCCTTGCCCAAGCACCACGTACTTGAGCGATGTGAGGCCCAGCACGCCCACGGGGCCCCGCGCGTGGAATTTGTCAGTAGAAATACCAATTTCAGCGCCCAACCCATACTCAAAGCCATCTGCAAACCGGGTGCTGGTGTTGACCATCACGCTGGCCGAGTCCACCTCGCGTAAAAACCGCTGTGCGTGCACGTGGTTGCTGGTGACGATGGCATCGGTATGGTGGCTGGAGTAGGTGTTGATATGTGCAATCGCAGCGTCCACGTCAGAAACTACTTTAATGCTGATAATGGGCGCCAAGTATTCGGCGTACCAGTCTTCGTCAACCGCCGCTGTCACCACCGCACCGGCCGCGCCAGATACCCATTTGAGCGCCTGCGGGCAGCAGCGCATTTCCACTCCTTTTTCAGCATAGATCGCAGCAATCGCTGGCAAGAAGTCAGGCGCCGCAGCGACCGTGACCAACAGGCTTTCCGTCGCGTTACAGGGACTGTACTTTTGCGTCTTCGCGTTATCAGCCAAGCGAACAGCCATCGCCATATCGGCACTGTCATCCACAAAGGTGTGGCAGTTGCCGTCAAGGTGCTTGATGACGGGCACCTTGGCCTCGCTACTGATACGTTCAATCAACCCCTTGCCACCCCGCGGAATGACCACGTCGACGAACGCAGGCATCGTGATCAACGCGCCCACGGCGGCACGGTCGGTGGTTGCCACCAATTGCACCGCCTCGGGAGGGAGATCCGCAGCCGTCAAGGCCTGCTGGACCAGCGCGGCAAGTGCACGGTTGCTTTCGATGGCTTCTGAGCCCCCTCGTAAGATGCACGCATTACCACTTTTAATCGCAAGAGACGCCGCCTCAATGGTGACGTTCGGTCGACTTTCAAAGACCATGCCAAAGACGCCAATGGGCACCCGCATTTGTCCCACACGGATGCCACTGGGTTGCTGGATCATGCCGGATATCTCACCGATGACATCGCCCATGGCGGCAAGCTGCTCGCAGCCTTGCGCACACGTCTCCAAGGTTTTTTGATCCAGACGCAGACGGTCAACCAAGGGCGCGGCCATACCGGCATGGCGTGCACGCGCCAAGTCCAATTCGTTGGCCGGCTTGAGCGCATCCACGTGGCTACGCAACAGTGCCGCCAACACCTTGAGCGCCTTGTTTTTCTTCGCGGCGCTTGCCTTAGCCATGTGGGCGCTCGCGATGCGGGCAGCGCGCCCCATCTCGGTCATTAGCGCGGCTACGTCAGATGCGGGAGTCGTCGAGTTCATGACAATATTGTCGCATTAGCCACCTTGTTTTCGAAAGAATAGGGGGGGCTATTTACGTCCCCCGCATACAGGCCCGACAGACGGTGGTTGCGAGGGATTGAAGGGCTCCCCAAGGATTTTGTGGCAAATCCGGGGATCGCAGGCCCTTGACCACGCCATCCACTGCATGCGCCAACTGCAACCATTGGGCCAGTTGTTTGATTGCTAAATTGGGTAAAACGCGCTCCGCCAGTCGCTCGCGTGGGCCCCAAATGCGGTTTTCGCGCAACGCCATTGGCAGGGGCTTACCCGCATCGGTACTCTGCTTGACTTTAAACAAACCCCGTACCTCCTCGCTCAACGCCCAATGCACGACAACAGGCGACACCCCTTCGGCTTTTAAGCCGTCGAGCATGCGCTGCACGCGCTGCAACTTGCCACTCAGCACCGCCTCTGTCAATTTAAACGGGTCATAGCGGGCAACGTTCATCACCGCCGACTCGATTTGCTCCCAACTCAACTCACCTGCCGGATACAGCAGCCCGAGCTTTTGCACCTCTTGGTGCGCGGCTAACAGGTTCCCCTCAACCCGGTCGGCAAAAAACGCGAGGCTGCGTTGACCCGCATCGCCCCCCTGAACGCGCTGGTCTTGAGCGGCTAGGCGTTGGGCGATCCACGCCGGCAGTGCGGCGCGCTCAACGGTATCCACTTTTATCATCACGCCACATTGATCCAAAGCGCCCACCCAGGCGCTCTTCATGGTGGCCGCATCTAGGCGCGGCAGCGTCAGCATGGTCAGGGTCTCGTCGCTGTTTTGCGCCATCTCGGCCAGGGCCTGCAACGCCGTCGAACCCTCTTTACCGGGCTTACCGGTTGGTAAGCGAATATCAATCAGCTGCTTGTCTGCAAACAAGCTCATCTCGGCGCCACTCGCCAGCACGCCACTCCAGTCAAAATGGGCCCCCGTCACGGTATGCACCACCCGCTCGGTAAAACCGTGGTGGCGCGCCGCACGCCGGATAGCATCACCCGCCTCTTGCACCAACAAGGGTTCATCCCCCATGACGGCGTAGAGCCCGCGCAAACCCTTGCTTAAGTGGGCCTCTAAAGATGGCGGGCTGATATACATACGGGCTGAGACCCCTATCAGCGGGGCGGTGACTCGCTGGTAGCCCCTGCAGGGCGCGTGGGCAGCACCGCCAGCCGACGCATGATTTGGCCAACCATGCGCGCCTGCAAGCTGCGGTATATCGATTCCTGCTCGAATTCTTTTGTGAGCACAGCCGACTCTTGATAACTCATCTCTTGCGACAAGACCATATCAATGGGCGGTGTGAGTGGTTGCCCCTTGCCATCAAAGGCCTGCCATGCATAGCGCACGCGCAGGTCCAGCTCTCGTACTTGACCCGCAATCGTAGAGGCCACCACTTGTCGCTCACGCTGATCGACGCTCACCGCAATACGCAAGTCTGTCTCTGCAGGTGCATCCCCCTCCGCATTGGTGCCGGTGCTGTTGATTGGCGTTTCTACCGGCGCGCGCCTCACACCTTGCGCCTCAATCGCCTCCATCACAGCCGTGGTCACCGCGCCGCGTGGACCACTAAAAGCCACCTCTTTAAAAGGCAGTTTAGGCACCTCGCCTCGCAGGTGAAACCCACATCCCGTCAACCAGACGGTCGACCCAGCAACGACCAACAGCAGCGTACGTTGCAACCACCTCGGCAGGGCGCCCAAGCGGCTTGTCACGTCAGCCGCACAAAAGGAAAGAACGGTAGGGTAGGTTTTCATAACGTTAAATCACAATATTGACCAGTCGGCCAGGAACCACAATCACTTTTTTTGGCGTCGCGCCATTAGCTTGACGAACAAAGGCGTCGCAGGCCAAGGCCGCCGCCTCAATCGCCGCCTTGCTCGCCTCCGCAGGCACCCGCACCGCGCCGCGTAATTTGCCATTCACTTGCAACACCAACTCGATTTCATCTTGCACCAAAGCGGCCTCGTCCACCTCCGGCCAAGGGGCGTCCAACAACGCGGTAACGGCACCATCGGCGCTGTAGCCCAACTCATCCCACAACGCACAGCTGATGTGGGGGCAGGCTGGATACAACACGCGCAACATGATGGAGAAGCACTCCGCCAAGGCATGCTGGTCCGCCGGTGTCTCGTCCACCGGCGCTGCCTCTAGGGTGTTGAGCATCTTCATCACAGCTGACACGACGGTGTTGTACTGCATGCGCTCGTAGTCGAAATTCGCTTGGCGCAGTACCGTGTGTATGTCCAAGCGCAAGGCCTTGGCTGCATCGCTATAGGGTCCAACCGGCGCACCTGCTAGGCCCGCGATACCCGCACGAAGGCGCGACTCGTTCTTAATTGCGAAATTCCAAACGCGGCGCAGGAAGCGGAAGCTGCCCTCTACCGCCGAGTCATTCCACTCCAACGTGGCCTCAGGGGGCGCCGTAAACATGGTGTACAAACGGGCGGTATCGGCACCGAAGGTATCAATGAGTGATTGCGGGTCGACGCCATTGTTCTTGGATTTGGACATGGTGCCCACACCCTCGTAATCAATCGGCGTGCCGACTGGCAACTCGCCCACCGCGTTCTTGAGTTTGGCGCCCACCACCTTGCCGGTGTCGTCGGTCACGTGCTCTACATCTTGTGGCCAGAAGTACTCTTTGCCCCCTTGCGCTGAGCGGCGCGAGTAAATGTGGTTGAGCACCATGCCTTGGGTCAGGAGTTTGGCAAACGGCTCATCTACTGCCACCAGCCCCAAGTCGCGCATTACCTTGGTCCAAAAGCGTGCATACAGCAAATGCAAAATAGCATGCTCGATGCCACCGATGTATTGGTCCATACCGGGGCTGTTGGGTTTGCCAGCCACGTTGGTCGCGCTCATCCAGTAGGCTGCGCCCCCGCCCACCATGCCATCCGATTTGGTCGGGTCGCAATAGCGCATGAAATACCAAGACGAGTCCACGAAGGTGTCCATGGTATCGGTCTCGCGCTTGCCTGGCTTGCCACACGCTGGACAAGCAACATGCAAGAAGGCCGCCGATTTGTTCAAGGGATTTCCGCTCCCGTCTGGCACCAAGTCTTGCGGCAAGACCACAGGCAGGTCCGCTTCTGGCACCGGCACCGCGCCACAGTCATCGCAGTGGATGATCGGGATGGGCGTACCCCAATAGCGCTGGCGGCTAATGCCCCAGTCGCGCAGGCGCCAAGTGGTCTTCTTCTCCCCCAGCTGCTTGGCTGACAGGTCTTTTGCCACGGCATCAACGCACGCTTTGAAGTCAAAACCGTCGTAGATACCGGAGTGAACCGCGATACCCGTGCCCTTTTCCGCATAGTCGTCCCGCCACACGGTCGGGTCATACGCGGCGGCACCGGGTACCTCAACGACTTGCTTGATGGCAAGGTCGTACTTCAGGGCAAATGCGAAGTCACGTTCATCATGCGCAGGGACGCCCATCACCGCACCGTCGCCGTAGCTCATCAGTACATAGTTGCCGACCCACACCGCAATCGACTCGCCCGTGATGGGGTGCGTGACAGACAGTCCTGTCGCCATACCCACTTTTTCTCTCAACGCCAGCTCAGCCTCTGTGGTGCCACCCTGCTGGCAGTCAACAATGAAGTCTCGCAATGCAACATTACTCAGCGCCGCATGCGTGGCCAGCGGGTGCTCTGGCGCAACGGCGCAGAATGTCACACCCATGATGGTGTCTGGGCGTGTCGTGAACACATACATCTTGCCGTCGTCGATCAAGCGACCACTGCCATCGGCGATGGTGTGGGTGAAGGCAAAACGAACGCCTTCGCTCTTACCGATCCAATTTTCTTGCATCAAGCGCACGCGCTCTGGCCAGCCCGGCAAGCCGCCCTGCACGTGCGATAGCAACTCCGGCGCATACTCGGTAATGGCCAAGTAGTAGCCTGGAATTTCACGTTTTTCTACGGTCGCACCGGTACGCCAACCCTTGCCATCAATGACCTGCTCATTCGCCAACACCGTTTGGTCCACCGGGTCCCAGTTAACCACCTGGGTCTTGCGATAGGCAATGCCCTTTTCCAGCATCTTCAAGAACAGCCACTGGTTCCATTTGTAATAGCTCGGATCACACGTGGCCACCTCGCGTGACCAGTCAATGGCTAAGCCCATCGCCTGCATCTGCCGCTTCATGTAGGCGATGTTGTCGTGCGTCCATTGCGCAGGTGGCACACGGTTTTTGAGCGCGGCATTCTCAGCCGGCAAACCGAAGGCGTCCCATCCCATAGGCATCAGCACGTTGTAGCCCTTCATACGCAGATGGCGGGCCAACATGTCATTGATGGTGTAGTTGCGTACGTGCCCCATATGCAGCTTGCCACTCGGGTAAGGCAGCATGGAGCAGGCATAAAACTTGGGTTTGTTTTGATCCTCGGTGACGCGGTAAACATCCGCGTCCGCCCACTTGGCTCGAATCGCTTGTTCGATAACTTGGGGCTCAAACTTCTCTTGCATGGTGTGTAGTCGTTGGTCGTTGCCGCCACATGGCGGCCAAACAAATCAGGCCTGGTTTAGATTCAGCACATCGAACATGTCGAATAAACCGTTGTCCTTGCCTGACAGAAAATGGGCGGCGCGCAAACTGCCCTGCGCGTATGTCGCACGGCTCGAAGACTTGTGCGTGATCTCAATGCGTTCGCCAGTACCGGCGAATAAAACAGTGTGATCACCCACAATATCGCCGCCGCGGATGGTGGCAAAACCGATGCTAGATGGGTCACGCTCGCCGGTCACGCCCTCCCGAGCGTAGACGGCACAGTCTTTCAGGTTGCGGCCCGTGGCTTGCGCAATCACCTCACCCATTTTTAGGGCGGTACCAGAGGGTGCGTCCACTTTGTGCCGGTGGTGGGCTTCGATCACCTCGATGTCGTACCCCGTCGGCATGGCTTTCGCCGCCATCTCTAGCAACTTAAGCGTCACGTTGACCCCGACACTCATATTGGGTGCCATGACCATGGGAATGGTTTGACTCGCCACTTGCAACACCGCCTTTTGTTCGTCGGTAAAGCCTGTCGTCCCAATCACCACAGCGACACCCAAAGCGCGGGCTGCCGCCACATGCGCCATCGTGCCCTCGGGACGTGTGAAATCAATGAGTACCTCTGCCCCGCCCAACGCCTCATCAACGCTGGCCGTAATCACCACCCCGCTGTCGTGACCTGCGAAGGCAGCGGCATCCTGCCCAACCGACGGACTAGACGCAATGTCTAAGGCGCCGGCCAGATGCATACCCGGATCAGCCATCACCGCCTCGATCAACATGCGTCCCATGCGCCCGCTGGCGCCCGCAATTACGACGCCAATTGTTTTTTGATCACTCATTACTGACCTTCTGGATTTAACGGGGGATATGTTTTGCCCACCGGCGCTGCGGGCGCAACCGCCTCAGCGGCGCTGGGTTGTTCGGCTTTGAAGGCGGCCAACTCCTCAGGCGTTGCCGTGAGCTTGGGGGGCTCGGTGTCTTCCAGCGGTTTGACCAGTGAGTCGACGAACTTACGCTCAGTCGGCATGTCGTCACCCTCGAAACGTGTCAGCAAGTCACCGTCAAACCACAGCACCAAGCCACGTTGCTGTGACGGCGCATCCGTGCTGGTGCGGGTAAACACATAATCCCACCGGTTATCGCGAAAGGCGCTCTTTAACAGCGGCGTACCCAAGATCCTGGTGACCTGCGAGCGGGTTAGACCCGGCTTGAGCACGGCCACTTGTTCAGCGGTCACCACATTGCCTTGCAAAACATCTGGGCGGTAAATGCCCAACGATGCGCTGTAATCCGTCGAGGTCAGGCCGGCGCAGCCGCTTAGCAACGCGGCGATCGCGACACACGTCAAGCGATGGGTGAACAATTGAATTTTTGGCATCTGAATATCGAAACGTGAAAATCGGCACGACCCGTCTGGAATCGCCTTTTGAAACCCCGGTCCTTCCCAGTTAAAAACAGGGCGACTATGATGGAATGATTGTAGTTCAGGGGGATACGCTCGCGCGAGACAGCCCCTTTCTTCCCCAAAATCGGCATTTTTGTTGGCACGACCCATGAACACCCTAGACGAGCTCAAAAACACAGGCTTAAAAGCCACTGGACCACGCCTGAAGATTCTGGAGGTCTTCCAAAACGCGAACCAACGGCACCTAAGTGCCGAGGATATCTATCGGCTTTTGCTGGACGAGAATTCAGACATTGGCTTGGCGACGGTTTATCGGGTTTTATTACAGTTCGAACAGGCGGGCTTGCTGCTGCGCAGCAATTTTGAATCGGGCAAGGCGGTCTACGAGCTAGACCAAGGTCAGCACCACGACCATTTGGTTTGCTTGGATTGTGGACGCGTCGAGGAATTTGTAGACAGCGAGATCGAACGGCGCCAAAAGGATATTGCGCACGCACGCGGCTTTGTTTTAGAGGAGCACGCTTTATCTCTCTATGCGCACTGCACCCGGCCTAACTGCGCCCATCGCGCCGCAAGCAACGGCGCGCGTGGCGCCGCAGACACCCCCAACTAGTCCCCGCCGCGCTCCATGGCGACGCGTTGCCGCACGAGAAAATCAGCGTAGGTGTCTATCCCGCGCAGCTGAAGAATGGTGTTGCGCACCGCAGCTTCCACCAGCACGGCGATGTTGCGCCCCGCTACCACCTGTATCACGGCCTTGCGGATCGGGACGCCTAAGACATCCTGCGTCAACGTCTGGTGCGGCATACGCTCGTATTTGCGCTCCATGGTCTCTTGACGCACCAAATGCACAATCAGCTTTAGGCGCAGATGCCGGCGGACCGCTGTCTCGCCAAAAATAGCCTTGATGTCCAGCAAACCAATGCCTCTGACCTCCAGCAGGTTGCGCAGCAGCTCAGGACACCGCCCTTCGATCGTCGCTTGGTTAATGCGAAACAAGTCAACCGCGTCGTCTGCGACCAAGCCGTGCCCCCGGGAGATCAGCTCCAAGCCCAACTCGCTCTTTCCCAGCCCCGATTCACCTGTGATCATCACGCCCATACCCAAAATATCCATGAACACGCCGTGCATGGTCGAACGTTCAGCGAAGTGCTTGGACAAATAAGCGCGCAAGACATCCACAACAAAGGCGGATGACTCGGTAGTGGTGAAGAGCGGGATATGCGCCCGCTCACACATAGAGGTGAGCTCGGGTGGTGCGACCTGACCGTCAGCTAAAAACAGCGCGGGGGGTTCTAAAGTCACAATGCGCGCAATGCGCCGCGCACAATCAACCGCTTCGCCGCGCAAGAGATACTGGATTTCTCGGTCGCCCAAGATCTGCACACGGTAGGGGTGGATGTAGTTGAGGTAACCAACGAGGTCCGCACCGGACCGGGCTGCGCGAACCGCTACCTCGTCGAAACGCCGCTCTGCCGCTTCACGACCGGCCAGCCACTGGAGTTTGAGCCGCCCTCTATGGTCTTCAAACAACACATCTGCGCTGATAACAATAGGGCGCATCGGTTGATCGGTAAGGCGCTACGCGGCGACGTGGGCTGACTGCCAGGTGGCAACCAATTGATGCAAGGCCTCGGCGGATGTCGCACGCTTCATGCGCTCCCGCAGATCAGCGTCGCTTAATATCTCAGCGATTTCGCTCAGGATTTCTAAGTGCTTTTGAGTCGCCGCTTCTGGCACCAACAAACAAATAAGCAGGGTCACCGCTTGCTCATCGGGTGCGTCAAAGGCAATGGGGGCCGCCAACTGGAACACCGCTGCCATGGGCTGTTTCAGCCCTTTGATGCGACCGTGGGGAATCGCTACCCCGTGCCCCAAGCCCGTTGAGCCCAAGCGCTCACGCGCAAAGAGGCTGTCGGTGACCAGCGACCGATTTAAATCATGATGGGTCTCAAACAGAAGACCCACTTCTTCAAACGCGCGCTTCTTACTGGTGGCATCTAAACCAACCGTAACTTGTTCTAGCGGCAATATGGCGGACAAACGATTCATGAAATTCCTCTGATGCAGCGCGTCGGATTGCCAGTGTGCACCATCGACGCTACGCCATCAAGAAAAAGCCACCTAAACTTAGGTGGCTTGTTACAGAGCGCCATTTTTACCACTTTTTTGGACCAATACCCAAAAAAGTGGTGAACAGACTACATCAATCGTTTCGCAGCTTGATGATGGTGGTCTTGGGTTTTGTCTTTATGGCGCAAGACTTGTCTGTCCATTTTGTCCGCCAGGTCGTCGAGTGCGGCATACAGGTCAGCATGGGCACTTTCGCCAAATAGATCCTTACCCTTTACATGGATATTGCACTCAGCTCGTTGACGTAAATCTTTTTCTTTCATTTTGTCCACCGTCAACAAAACCTTCACATCGACCACTTGGTCAAAGTGACGGGTAATACGGTCTAGTTTGCTGGTGACATAGGCCCGCAGGGCAGGGGTTACGTCGAGATGATGTCCGCTGATTGTCAAATTCATGATGAAGCCTCCACAGCTCAATGTGAGAAGTCAGAGGGCGGGATGAGCGGTCCCGCCCAAAGCGAGTTCGACCAACTCAACCCCACTATGCACCTCGGTCAGAAACTTTGCAATCTTGCAGTGCAACATGCGCGCAGCGCGCTTAAAAGCGGGGCTGTTCGCCCTTAGTCGGCCGCGGGTTTTACGGGTTGGGGCGCGCTGCTTTCAGGCAACTTAATCTGTCTCGCAAGCCACACAGACGCGAAACTGGCAAGGGTGCCGAACAAGGCCGTCAGCCAGTAGCCGGTGACCATGCCATCCGGCGATCGACCGATCAGCAACCCACCCACCAAAGCGGCTAGACCCATCGCAAAAGACTGAACAGCGCCAGATATTGCCATGAAGGTGCCTCTGCGCTTGGGGTTTGCCGCCGACGTGACCATGGCCATACTCGGAATCATGCGGCCGCTCACAATGACAAAGAACACCACGTACACGATGGTGAGCACCCACAGAGGGGACGGCGGCATGAGCGTGAGCACAAACAACGGAATCCCCACCAACATCGCAAGGCGCTCATAGACCAAGCGCTTACCTAGGCGGTCTGTGAGCACTCCTATCCAGCGTGCGCTAATGAGGGTTGCAGCGCCACCGGCGAGATACAACAGCGGTATGTCGGTATTGGGAACGCGCAAATTCGCTTCCAAATAAATAGTGATGTAGGGGATGATCATGAAGCCAGTCACGATACTGGCCGTGGTAAAGGCAAACGACCACTGGTGATTCCGCTCTTGAACCGTCGCGACGATCTCGCCCCAGACGGAACGTTGATCGGGTTGATTCAAATGGGCCCGCAAGGGCGGTATCGCCCAATAGGCCATGGCCCCAAAGACCGCGCACATACCCACGACCAGCCAAAACGGCGCATGCCAAGAGAATGCCGCCGCCAAGTACAACCCCAACGGTACGCCCGCCACCGTCGAGACTGAAAACGCCGACATGACCACGCCCATGGCACGTCCACGGCGCTCAAACGGGATCACATCCGCCAGTATGGTTTGAATGAGCGCCGACAGCACGCCGCCGAAAAGCCCAGCGAATACCCGTGCGACAAAAAACTGCCCATAAGACTGGGCTAACGCACACCCCATAGTGGATAAGGCGAACAAGACATACAGCACCAGTATTAAGCGCTTGCGGTCAAATCGGTCTAAGTACGCGGATGCTGCCAACCCCGAGGCGCCGGCAGAAAACGTGTAGGCCGAGACCAGCGCGCCGAACTGGGCGTCAGAAATCTGAAAAATAGTCGTGAACTGCGGCCCCAAAGGCATCATCACCATGAAATCAAGGATGTACGTGAACTGAATGCCCGCCAAAGTCACCAGCAGCATGCGCTCACGAGTCGGCGTTAAAGAGGTATGGGACATAGACGCCTGCGCAGGGGCACTTTAAAAAGGAGGAAAACGGAATCAAGGAATGGGTGGGCAGCGCTGAATGTAACGCAATGCGGATAGCGATGTTCTGGCAAGGCGACACATTTGTCGATACGCCAATTGAATCCGTCGCCGGTGAATGCAATAATAGACGCTTGATAAATAACGGAGATTCTCCATGGAAGCCAGTCCTAGTTGCTTGCTTTCAGTTCAAATTCGCTCAGTTAGCATATAGCGCCACGCGCTAGGCACACCGGGCACGTTCGGGCTGAAAGCGCACACACCCTTCAGCCCGCCTGACGCGCACCGTCAGCGGCCACCCGAGACCTTAGAGGGAGCACCCCATGCTCAATGTGTTTACCTTGGCCAATGGCCGCCTGTTTCAAGAAGAAATCGAGTCGCTCGAGGACTTAAAACGGTTCAAACCTATCTGGGTTGACCTCGACGAGCCCACCGCAGAAGAAAAGCAGTGGGTGAAGCAGATGTACCAGCTGAGTATTCCTGATGACGCGATGGACGATGACATTGAGGAGTCTGCCAGGTTTTACGAGGAAGACAACGGCGAAATGCACATTCGCAGTGACTTCTTGATTTATGACGACGAACACCCCCGTTCGGTTCGCGTCGCGTTTATCTTGAACCAACGCACGGAGCACGCCAGCGGCGGTATTCTTTTCTCAATACACGACGAAGACGTGCCGGTGTTCCGTTTATTACGCATGCGCGCACGCCGACTACCCGGCTTAATTGCAGACCCCAAAGATGTATTGCTCGCGCTATTCGACGCCGATGCAGAGTACTCGGCCGACACCCTTGAGGAAATCTACGACAAGTTGGACACGGTCAGCCGCAGCGTGTTGTCTGGCGACGTGACCGACGAAACAGCGGGTAAAGTGCTGTCTGCCATTGCACGAGATGAGGATATGTCCGGGCGCATTCGCCGCAACGTGATGGATACTCGCCGCGCCGTGAGTTTCATGATGCGTGCACGCATGCTCAATGCCGAGCAATTCGAGGAAGCGCGCCAAATCTTGCGCGACCTAGACTCACTCGATTCGCATACCGCTTTCTTGTTCGACAAGATCAACTTCTTGATGGATGCGACGGTCGGCTTCATCAACATCAACCAGAACAAGATCATCAAGATCTTCTCTGTCGCCAGTGTCGCCCTCTTGCCGCCCACATTGATCGCCAGCTTGTACGGCATGAACTTTCGCTTCATGCCCGAAACCCAATGGACTTACGGCTACCCCATGGCTCTCGTCATGATGGCAGCGTCCGCCCTCGGGCCCATGCTGTACTTCCGCAAGCGCGGCTGGTTGGGTTGACGCGCTAGCCGCGCAACTCGCGGCGCAAGACCTTACCAACAGGTGTCTTGGGCAGGTCAAGTCGGAACTCGATGGTCTTGGGTTGCTTGTAAGCGGTGAGGTTGGCCCGGCAATGCGTGCGCACGCTCTCCTCGGTCAACGTCTCATCCTTCTTCACCACAACCAGCTTCACGGCCTCGCCCGTCTTGTCGTCAGGCTCACCCACGCACGCGCACTCCAACACGCCATCCAGTTGTGACACCACGTCTTCAATTTCGTTGGGATACACATTGAAGCCTGACACCAAAATCATGTCTTTCTTGCGGTCGACGATCTTGAAGGAGCCGTCCTCGCTTTGCACACCGATGTCACCCGACTTGAAGTAGCCGTCCGCCGTCATCACCTTGGCCGTCTCATCGGGGCGCTGCCAGTAACCCGCCATCACCTGCGGGCCCTTAATGGCAATTTCACCCGGCTGACCCAGGGGTACCTCATTGCCGTCGTCGTCTAAGCACTTCATGTAGGTGCCCGGAATCGGCACGCCGATGTGCCCAGAAAACACCTTGTTGGTCGTTGGGTTACAGCACGCAGACGGCGAAGTCTCTGACAAACCGTAGCCTTCGCAGATGGGACAGCCCGTCTTCTCTAACCACAATTTGGCAACGCCGCTTTGCACCGCAGTACCACCACCCAAGGAGACCCGCAAGTGGCTCCAATCGACGGTATTGAAATCGGGGTGATTAGCCAATCCGTTAAACAACGTGCTGACCGCTGGGAACAGGTGGAAACGGTGATTTTTCAATTCCTTGAGCACAGCAGGTAGGTCGCGTGGGTTGGGAATCAACACCGTCTTACCTCCCATGTGCATGGTCAACATCATGTTCACCGTAAATGCGAAGATGTGATACAGCGGCAATGCGCAAATAGCACACAGTTGCTCGTTAGCGGGCATGCCCTTCATCGCAGGCGCATTCCAAATATCTGACTGCAACACGTTGGCCACTAAGTTGCGGTGCAACAAGACCGCCCCCTTGGATACGCCCGTGGTTCCGCCGGTGTACTGCAGCACCGCGACATCATCAGCAGAGATGCTCTCAGCGCGCACGCTTAAGCTTGCGCCGCGCGCACGCGCGTCGTTGAAGCGCACCGCATGGGGCAAGTCAAACTCTGGCACCATTTTCTTGACGTTACGCACCACGTAGTTGACCAAGCCGCCTTTGAGCATGCCCAGCATGTCACCCATAGCGGCCAACACCACGTGCTTTACACCGGTATCCGCAATACACGCTTCCAGCGTTGCTGCAAAATTCTCGACGATCACGATGGCCTTGGCACCGGAGTCTTTTAGCTGGAACGACAGCTCCCGCGCTGTGTACAAGGGGTTCACGTTAACCACTACCAAGCCGGTACGCATTAAGGCAGCCACCACCACGGGGTACTGCGGCACGTTGGGCATCATCACGGCGACGCGGTCGCCCTTTACCAAGCCCAGACTCTGAAAGTAAGCGGCCATTGCCAGGGAGGCCTTATTAATCTCCCCATAGGTGAGCTCTTTACCCATAAAGCTAACGCACGCACGGTCGCTATACCTAGCAAAATTGTTCTCTAGCAAGTCCACAAGTGACCCGTAAGCGCTGACATCAACGTCAGCAGGCACGCCCTCCGGGTAAGCGCCTAGCCATCGGCGCTCGGTGTTGTCTTGCGTCATGTGAATCTCCTCTTTTGTTTTGTTCTTTATCGCGTTACGGTCGACGCAGTCATGCCCCCACGGCAAAAGCTGACGTCAAGCTGACGCCACTTTACCAAAGGTAAGTAGGCCTTGCACATCGCGGGAAACCCTTGGTCCAGAGGACAACAAGGGGCACCCAAGGCGCGGCTTAATCGAGCGCCTTGGTCATGTCCTCGATGACCTTTTTGGCGTCACCGAACACCATCATCGTTTTGTCCATGTAGAACAATTCGTTGTCCAAGCCGGCGTAACCCGCGCCCATAGAGCGCTTGTTGACAATCACGGTTTTAGCCTTGTAGGCCTCCAAAATCGGCATGCCATAAATGGGGCTGCCTTTGGTGTGCGCCGCAGGGTTCACCACATCGTTGGCGCCCAAAATAATGGCCACGTCGACCTGACCAAACTCGCTGTTGATGTCCTCCATCTCAAACACCTGGTCGTAGGGCACTTCTGCCTCTGCGAGCAACACGTTCATGTGGCCAGGCATACGCCCAGCAACGGGGTGAATCGCGTACTTCACCGTGACGCCCATCTCGCTGAGCTTATGAGCGAATTCCTTCACCGCATGCTGTGCGCGGGCCACCGCCAAGCCATAACCCGGCACAATCACCACCGTCTCGGCATTGCCCAAAATGAACGCCGCATCGTCTGCGCTACCGCTCTTCACGTTGCGTTGCACAGCACTGCCTGCAGCGGCATCACCCGCTTCGCCGCCGAAGCCACCCAAAATAACGCTGAAGAACGAGCGGTTCATCGCCTTGCACATGATGTAGCTCAAGATCGCACCTGAGCTACCCACCAAGCTACCCGCAATGATCAACATGCTGTTGTTCAAGGAGAAGCCAATCCCCGCCGCAGCCCAACCCGAGTAGCTGTTGAGCATGGAGACCACTACCGGCATATCAGCGCCGCCAATCGGAATGATGAGCATCACACCCAAGACAAAGCCCAACAAAGTAACCAAGGCGAAGTCGCTCGCGGTCTGCGAATGCCAGAAGCCAAAACAGAAGAACAGCGCCAAGACTCCCAAGGCCAAGTTCAACTGGTGCTGGCCCTTAAAGACCACCGGTGCGCCTTGAAACAAGCGGAATTTATATTTGCCAGATAGCTTGCCAAACGCGATCACTGATCCAGAGAACGTCACCGCGCCGATGAAGGCCCCAAGCGCCAACTCGATGCGGTTGCCGCCGGGAATCGGCTGTGAGGCGTCAGACACAATACCAAACGCCGCGGGCTCTAGCGCCGCGGCAGCGGCAATACACACCGCAGCCAAGCCGATCATGCTGTGCATGAACGCAACCAGCTCAGGCATCTTGGTCATCTCAACGCGTTGCGCCATGATCGCGCCCGCAGCGCCACCAATCACCAAGCCCAACAAGACGTAGGCCAAGCCAGCAGCAGATGCATTAGACAGCTCGTAGATCAACGCACCCGTCGTAAAAATAGCAATGGCCATGCCGACCATGCCAAACAAGTTGCCACGAATAGATGTCGTGGGATGCGACAAGCCCTTGAGCGCCTGAATAAAACAAACGCTGGCAACCAAATAAAGGAGTGTGACCAGATTCATGCTCATGCTTTTTCTCCCGACTTGGCGGCTGGGCGCTCTTTCTTCTTGAACATTTCCAGCATGCGGCGCGTGACTAAAAAGCCACCAAACACGTTCACCGCGGCCAAGGCCACCGCGACCACGCCCAGCGTGCGGCCCAAGGTCGTTTCAGTCAGAGCGGCCGCCAGCATGGCGCCGACAATAACAATGGCAGAAATCGCATTCGTCACCGCCATCAAAGGCGTGTGCAACGCGGGCGTGACGGTCCAAACCACGTGGTAACCAACGTAAATAGCCAGTACAAAAATAATTAGGTTGGTGATGGTGGGGTCAATGAGTGCCATAAGGTTCCTACTGATCTCTCAAAATTAAAGGGCGGTAAACGGGGCGTGGTCTGTAGCGCTTCGCCCACTTAGGCGCGCAGCACCTGACCATCGCGGGTCATCAAGCAAGCCGCGACGATGTCGTCTTCCATATCAATATGGAAGCCCTTTTCTTTGTCGATGACCAGCTTTAAAAAGTCCAAAACGTTGCGCGCGTAAAGCGCCGAGGCATCCGCGCCGACCATGGCGGCCAAATTGGTGTACCCGACAATGCGCACGCCGTTATCTGTCGTAATCACTTGGTCTGTCTGTGTGAGTGGGCAATTGCCACCGACAGCACCGCGACCAGCTGCGATATCAACAATCACCGCGCCGGGCTTCATCGCCGCGACCATGTCGGCCGAGATCAGCTCAGGCGCAGGGCGCCCGGGGATCAAAGCCGTACTAATCACCACATCAGCCAGGGCAATGCGCTTGGCCACTTCGGCGCGTTGTCTCGCCAACCAGCTAGGGGGCATGGGCTTGGCATAACCGCCAACGCCTTCCGCTGCCTCACGCTCTTCATCCGTCTCTAGAGGCACATCAATGAACTTGCCTCCCAAAGACTCAATTTGCTCTTTCACGCTTGGCCGCACATCACTGGCTTCAATGACTGCGCCCAAGCGCTTGGCCGTCGCGATGGCCTGCAAGCCGGCAACCCCAACGCCCAAAATCACGACGCGCGCCGCTTTCACGGTGCCGGCTGCAGTCATCAGCATGGGGAAAAACCGCTGGTACTCGTTGGCAGCCATCAGCACGGCCTTGTAGCCCGCAATGTTTGCTTGAGACGACAACACGTCCATGCTCTGGGCACGGGTCGTGCGCGGCGCCGCCTCCAAGGCAAAGCCTGTTAGGCCGGCGGCGGCTATGCGTGCAAGGCCCTCGGCATCAAACGGGTTCAGCATGCCGAGCACGGCCGCGCCAGAGCGCATCAGGCTGACCTGTTGCGCATCCGGCGCCCGAACCACCAACACCATGTCACAGGCCAAGGCAGCGGCGGCATCGCCAATGTGAGCGCCCACGGCTTCGTAGGCGGCGTCAGGCACGCTCGCCGAGATACCCGCACCGGTTTGCACCAAGACTTCATGCCCTTGCGCGATCAATTTCTTGACCGTCTCGGGCGTTGCCGCAACCCGGGTTTCACCGCGTTGGGTTTCGGCAGCGACGCCAATCTTCATGTTGATTTCTCCAAAAAAGCCCCATCACGGCGGCATCAAGCAGGCCCCAAAGGCAGGCTCAAGACATTATCACCGCCTAATTTACCAGATCATCGCGCATCTCAGGCGCATCGATTGCAGCAATCGCCGCGAACCGGCCATGAATCGCGTGATAATTCTCCTATGTCACGACAACGCTGGAAACCGAGCGCTACCGTCGCCGCCATCATGGCCGGCGATGATGGCCGCTACCTGCTGGTAGAAGAACACACCCCCGAGGGTGTCCGTCTAAACAACCCAGCCGGGCATTTAGATCCGGGCGAGAGTCCGGAGCAAGGCTGCGCGCGCGAGGCGCTGGAGGAAACGGCCTATCCCTTCACGCCGACCCACTTGGTCGGCATTTACTTGGCACGTTTCCAACGCGCGCGCGTCGATGCGCGTCCAGAAGATGTCACCTACCTGCGATTTGCCTACTGCGGCACGGTCGGCGCACTGGACCCCACGCGGAAACTCGACAAGGGCATCATTCGGGCCGTGTGGATGACACCCGACGAGATTCGCAACACACAGCCATTGCACCGCAGCCCGCTGGTTTGGCAAAGCGTCCAAGACCACATCGACGGCAGGCGGTTTGACATGTCCTTGGTCAACACACACCCCTCGGTATGGAGCTTGCAGTCCACATGACGCTCGAAACCATCGCCATTTTGGCCACGGCCGCTTTTAGCGCCGGGGTACTCAACGCGATTGCCGGCGGGGGTAGTTTTCTCACCTTTCCCGCGCTGGTCTTCGTTGGTATCCCCCCTATTTCGGCTAACGCTACCAGCGCCTTATCGGTGAGCCCAGGCTACTTGGGTAGCATTTTTGGCTTCAAACAAGAGCTGCAAGCCTTGCCCAGACGGCTCTTGCTTCAAGAGTTCGCGGTTGCCTCGGGTGGCGGGCTGATTGGCGCGTTGCTGCTGCTCGTGACCCCGGCCCAGGTATTTGCCGGGCTGGTTCCTTGGTTGCTACTTTTCGCCACCATCCTATTTGCGCTAGGGCCGTGGTTGGCCGCAAGGCAACGCGCTAACGGGCGCGTTATGGCCGAAGCCACGCATTTGCACGGCGCGCGCTTGTTTGGTTTATTCGCCGTTTGTATCTACGGCGGCTACTTCAACGGCGGCTTGGGAATCTTAATGATGGCGTTGTACGGCTTGGTTGGCGAGACCCGTTTGCACACCGTCAACGCCTTAAAAAATGTGAACTCATTCGTCCTGTCTTTTCTATCCGTCGCCGCTTTTGTCTGGGCCGATGTCATTGCATGGAACGAGGGGCTGCTCATGATGGCCTGCGCGACCGTTGGTGGGTTTAGCGGCGCCAAGCTAGCCAAGCGCCTGCCGCTCAAGTGGGTGCGCGCCATCGTCATCGCCACCGGTACCGTGATGACGGTTGTGTTTTTTGTCCGGCAAAGCGCCTGAGGTTGTATGGCTTTATCTCGTGTCGTCGTTGGTCTGTCTGGTGGTGTCGATTCTGCCGTGACGGCGCACTTACTGAAGCAGCAAGGGCATGAAGTGGTCGGCATCTTCATGAAGAATTGGGAAGACGACGATGACTCCGACTACTGCTCCAGCAACGTTGACTTTGTCGATGCGGCCGCTGTGGCAGACGTGATCGGCATTGAGATTGAACACGTTAACTTTGCGGCCGAGTACAAAGACCGAGTCTTCGCTGAATTTGTCGCAGAGTACCAAGCGGGGCGAACACCCAACCCCGATATTTTGTGTAACGCAGAGATTAAATTCAAAGCCTTTCTGGATCACGCCATCCGCTTGGGAGCCGAGCACATCGCCACCGGTCATTACGCCCGTGTCCGCGAACGCAACGCCCAATTTGAATTATTAAAAGGGTTGGACAACAGCAAAGATCAGAGCTATTTCTTGCACCGTCTTAACCAAGCGCAGCTCAGCAAAACATGGTTTCCAGTCGGCGAGCTACACAAAACGCAGGTGAGGCAAATTGCCCAAGACATCGCCTTGCCGAATGCCAAGAAAAAAGACTCGACGGGTATTTGCTTCATCGGTGAGCGTCCCTTTAGAGAGTTTCTCAACCGCTACATCTCGCAAACACCGGGTCCTATCAAAGATGACAGCGGGCGAACCATTGGCGAACACGTCGGGCTGAGCTTTTACACCTTGGGTCAGCGTCAAGGCCTGGGTATTGGCGGCCTAAAAACCAACGGCCACGCCCGCGGGACCAGTCTGCACGCGCCTTGGTTTGTCGCGCGTAAAGACATGGCCGCCAACACGCTGTGGGCGGTACAAGGGCATGACCACCCGTGGCTCTTGAGTCAGCAACTGCAGGCCCAAAACGCTAGCTGGGTTGCTGGCCATGCGCCATCAGCGGGTGCGGGTGCGGGTGCTGCCTCAGCCTACGCGGCCAAGGCGCGCTATCGGCAAGCCGATGCGTTGTGCCGCATCCAAACCGAGAGCGATACCGTCTTTACATTGGACTTCCCAGCCCCTCAGTGGGCTGTGACCCCAGGTCAAAGCGCCGTCCTGTACGACGGCGACATCTGTCTTGGCGGCGGCGTCATCGCTTAGCGCACAACACTAAAATTCCACTCAACCACTTTTTATAGGCATCTCGGCAATGTCACTATCTAATCGCGTCGTCTTGTTGGACGGGGGCATGGGCCAAGAGTTACTCAAGCGCTCGCAACACGCCCCCACCCCGTTATGGTCAGCCAGTGTCATGCTTGACGAAGCAAACTTGGTGAGAGAGGTCCATAGCGACTACATACGAAGTGGCGCACGCGTCATTACGCTCAATAACTACACCGCCACGCCAACGCGGCTTGCCGACCAAGGCATAGGCGATGCGTTCGAGTCGTTACACCAAGCCGCGATTGCCGCTGCCACAGCCAGTCGAAGCGCGCATGTTGCGCAGAACGCTCCAGGCCATTCGGTGCGTATTGCCGGTTGCTTGCCGCCGCTGGTAAGCAGCTACCACGCAGAGGACGTCCCCAACGAAGCCACATGCGCCCGTGATTACACCCGATTGGTCCAGGCACAAGAAGCAGGCGTTGACTTGTTTTTATGCGAGACCTTAACCACCGCTCTGGAGGTGCAAACAGCCACTGCGGCGGGCGTTGCAAGCGGCAAGCCCGTCTGGACGTCCATGACCGTCTCCGACACCGACGGCACCTTGCTACGCTCCGGAGAGCCATTAGAAATCGCCGTTCAGACCGCTGTCGCCGCCGGTGCGACTGCCGTTTTAATCAACTGCTCTTGGCCGGAGGCGATCACACAAGGCCTACCCATTTTGGCGGCGTGCGGCCTGCCGTTTGGCGCCTACGCCAACGGCTTTACCGACGCCGCAGCCCTTGAAGCCGGTGGCACGGTGGAGGGATTGCGTGTGCGCACAGACCTTGGTCCAGACGCTTACGCTGTGCACGCCATGCGATGGATCGCTATGGGCGCTCGCCTCGTCGGTGGTTGTTGTGAGGTCGGCCCCGCGCACATTCAGCGCCTC
>ERZ807291.1715-NODE-1715-length-34798-cov-8.597099_pt1 | contig 34798 bp, 33 predicted proteins | sample MGYA00521257_ERZ807291 | MGnify/ENA primary metagenome ERZ807291 (study PRJEB31413, sample SAMN03169783) | marine metagenome | biome: Marine; feature: Water; material: Subsurface seawater | place: North Sea | collected 2011-04-28 | depth 1 m m ...
CCCTGAGATTCGGCCTTGGCCCTTGACTTAGAACCTTCTAGAAGGCCTACGACGACGTCAACGCCGGATTCCTTCAGGTTCAGTGCGTGAGCGTGGCCCTGTGAGCCAAATCCCAAAACGGCAACCTTGCGGCCCTGAATGATGCTGATGTCTGCATCTTTGTCGTAAAAAATCTCTGCCACTTGATTGCTCTCCTTGTTTGTTATTGAATAAACCTTAGCGAAGGACTTTTTCGCTCATTGACTTCGATCCGCGTGAAATAGCAATTGCACCCGACTGAACCAATTCTTTTATGCCAAAAGGCTCAAGCACCTTTATAAACGCCTGGCACTTGGCCGAGTCACCGGTGACTTCAATTACTACAGCGTCACTCACAACATCGATAACTCGCGCTCTAAACAGCGTGACTGCTTCAAGGACCTGAGACCGCGTAGAAGAATCCGTGCGCACCTTGACCAGCATGTGATCCCTCGCGACCGATGACTGGTCTTCAAGTTCCACTATTTTCAGGACGTTCACAAGCTTGTTGAGTTGCTTGGTTACCTGTTCGAGAGGCTGACCGTCCAAACTCACAACCACCGTCATTCTAGAAACACCCTCTACCTCGGTAGTTCCAACGGCCAGTGATTCGATGTTGAAGCCCCTTCTTGCAAACAGCGCTGCAACGCGCGTCAAAATTCCAGGCTTGTTCTCCACAAGCAGTGACAATACGTGCTGAGTCATCTCTACTCCTCACCGTCCCAAATCGGGGCTGCATCTCTAGCGTATTGGACAGCGTCGTTTGAGACACCTGCCGGAACCATTGGCCACACCATGGCATCCCTGCCAACGATAAAGTCAATCACAACAGGTCTGTCGTTGGTCTCCATGGCTAGTTTGATGGCAGCGTCAACCTCTTCAATTTTCTCCACGCGAATTGCAAGGCAGCCGTAGCTCTCGGAAAGTTTCACGAAGTCAGGGACCATGATGGTGTCGGTTCCGGTGTTCAAATCAGTGTTTGAATAACGTGAGTTATAAAACAAGGTCTGCCACTGCCTAACCATTCCAAGCGAAGAGTTATTAATAATTGCGACCTTGATTGGGATGTTATTGATGGTGCAGGTGGCCAGCTCCTGGTTGGTCATCTGGAAGCAACCATCACCATCAATAGCCCACACCAAGCGCTCTGGCTGTGCAACCTTGGCGCCCATAGCCGCAGGAACTGCGTACCCCATGGTTCCGGCGCCTCCGGAGTTGAGCCAGGAGTTTGGGCGCTCGTACTTAATGAATTGTGCGGACCACATCTGGTGCTGTCCCACGCCGGCAGCAAAAATTGCCTCCGGCCCGGATAGCTCTCCGATTCTCTCGATCACATACTGGGGAGAAAGTTTGCCGTCATCGGCATCGTTGTATCCAAGTGGGTAGCGCTCCTTCAGCCCGTTTAGGAAAACCCACCAGTCTTCGAAGTCTGGCTTGGTGGTCTTCATCTGCGATTCAAGTTCAGCAATCAACATAGAGATTACGACTTTGGCATCCCCCACAATCGGAACGTCAGCGTGACGAATCTTGCCGATTTCCGCCGGGTCAACATCAACGTGGATGACCTTTGCACCTTTAGCAAAGCTCTTCACATCTCCGGTTACACGATCATCAAACCTGGCCCCGAGGGTTATCAAAAGATCCGATTTCTGCAGTGCAGTAACGGCTGGAACTGTTCCGTGCATTCCTGGCATGCCAAGGTGCTGCGGGTGCGAATCAGGGAAAGCACCTCTGGCCATCAAGGTTGTGGTGACAGGCGCATGCAAGAGCTCTGCAAGTTTCAACAACTCTTTGCTGGCCTCAGCTCTGATTACTCCCCCACCGACATAAAGAATTGGCTTGTGAGACTTCAAAATCATCTCGGCTGCAGCTTGAACCTGTTTGCCGTGAGGGTCAGTAACCGGCTTATAACCTGGCAAGTCGATCTTTGGGGGCCAAGAGAATTCAAATTTCGCATTCTGGGCGTCTTTGGCAACATCCACCAAAACCGGGCCCGGTCTGCCGGTGGTTGCAATTTCATAGGCGGCAGCAATCACGCCTGGAATGTCGGCAGCATTGGTAACCAAGAAGCTGTGCTTGGTGATCGGCATCGTGATGCCGACAATGTCAGCTTCCTGAAATGCGTCAGTACCAATTGCAAACGAGTTGACCTGGCCGGTTATGGCAAGCATCGGAACTGAGTCCATGTGGGCATCGGCGATTGCAGTCACCAGGTTTGTTGCACCTGGGCCACTGGTAGCGATGCAAACGCCGAGTTTTCCACTGGCAGCGGCATAGCCTTCTGCTGCGTGGCCAGCACCCTGTTCGTGGCGAACCAGTATGTGGCGCAACTTAGTTGAATCCATGAGTGGGTCATAAGTCGGCAGAATTGCTCCACCGGGCAGTCCAAACACTGTGTCAACCCCGAGCAACTCGAGCGAACGGATTAGTGCTTGTGCCCCACTTAGGGTCTCAGTAGCCATGGTTTCCTTTACAAATCAACATTTAACCGCAGTACGCGCCCTCGGAAGCAGAATGAACCAACTTTGAGAATTTAGCTAGCACTCCGCGGGTGTATCTCGGAGGCAATGGCTGCCAGTCTTTACGACGCTCAGCCAGCTCTTCTTCGCTGACCAGTAAGTCGAGCGAACGAGCAGCAATGTCGACTCGAATCAAGTCTCCATCACGAACCAGAGAAATCGGACCACCTTCGGTCGCCTCTGGCGCAATGTGGCCGATACACAGTCCGGTTGTGCCGCCTGAGAATCTGCCGTCGGTCAATAGTAGAACATCTTTTCCTAATCCCGCACCCTTGATAGCACCGGTGATCGCCAACATCTCCCTCATACCCGGGCCGCCCTTGGGGCCTTCGTAGCGAATAACGACGACATCGCCGGCAGAAATCTTGCCCTCTGACAGTGCGTCCATTGCCGCAGCCTCGCGCTCAAACACCCTTGCTGGACCTTCGAAACTTGCAAGATCAAAGCCTGCAGTTTTGACCACAGCTCCGTCTGGGGCAATTGACCCGTGCAAAATATTGATTCCACCGGTTTTATGAATTGGGTTATTCATGGCGCGAATAATTTTCCCATCCGGATCTGGTGGCGTGATGTCAGCTAGGTTCTCAGCCATAGTCTTGCCGGTTACCGTTAGAACATCGCCGTGCATCAGACCCGCGTCAAGCAGTGCCTTCATCAGAACCGGCACGCCTCCGACTCGGTCCACATCGTTCATGACGTACTGGCCGAATGGCTTCAAGTCACCAAGGTGAGGCACCTTGTCCGAGATTCTATTAAAGTCTGCAAGCTGTAGGTCAACTTCTGCCTCACGAGCTATGGCCAAAAGGTGCAGCACGGCATTTGTCGAACCACCGAAAGCCATCAATACCGCAATCGCGTTCTCGAATGCCTTTTTGGTCATGATCTGCCGCGCTGTTATGCCCTTGTCTATAAGGTTCACGACCGCTTCACCGGAACGCTCTGCCCAGTCATCACGACGTCTGTCAGCTGACGGTGGTGCGGCTGAACCCGGAAGGCTCATGCCAAGTGCTTCACCAATAGAGGCCATGGTGTTGGCGGTATACATGCCGCCACAGGCGCCCTCTCCAGGGCAGATTGCCCGCTCGATTCGACCCAGGTCTTCATCGCTCATCTTTCCGGCCTTGCAAGCACCGACGGCCTCAAAGGCATCGATGATTGTCACCTGCTTCTCAGTGCCGTCCGTGAGCTTGACCCAGCCCGGTGCAATGGTTCCTGCATACAAAAAGACTGAAGCCAAATCAAGCCTTGCTGCAGCCATCAACATGCCGGGCAAGGACTTATCGCAACCAGCCAAAAGCACAGAGCCGTCGAGGCGCTCTGCCTCCATGACGGTCTCGACGGAGTCGGCGATTACCTCGCGAGAAACAAGTGAAAAGTGCATTCCCTCGTGACCCATTGATATTCCATCTGAAACTGAAATCGTTCCAAACTCCATCGGCCAGCCGTTTGCATTACGAACACCGACCTTTGCAGCGTCGGCAAGACGGTCTAGGGACAGGTTGCAGGGGGTCACTTCATTCCAAGACGAAGCAACACCAATTTGAGGTTTTACCCAGTCGTCGTCTCCCATGCCAACGGCTCGGAGCATTCCACGCGCTGGGGCTCGCTCAATTCCGTCGGTAACTACAGAGCTTCTCGGCTTCATGTGATTGGTCATAGTTCAATCTTACGTTTTATATCGCGATACCCTGAAGGAGTGGAAAAACAAGATACGACCAAAGTGCCCACGGGACTAGCGCTCTACAACATTGCAGCCCATCGCGCTAGCCGAGAGGTTATCTACTCCTATTCCACTTCCTTTGGCCTTGCCACCAGAATAATCTCCAAGGAGCTGCGCGCTCATATCGAGAACATCTACGCCCTGGTCCGCGTTGCTGACGAGATTGTTGACGGGTCGGCTGCCGAGGCCGCCGCAATTGAAACCGCAGTGGACCCCGGTCAACTGCTGGCTGACTTTGAAAACGAAACCTACCTGGCCATGAAGCGAGGTTTTTCCACGAATTTGATTATCCATTCCTTTGCGCTCACCGCAAGAGAGGTCGGAATCAAAAAAGAAATAGTGGAACCATTTTTCTTCTCGATGCGTCAGGACCTGACTGAGACGATTCACGATCAGGCATCTTTCCAGCGCTACGTCTACGGCAGCGCCGAGGTGGTGGGGCTGATGTGCTTGGCGGCCTTCGTGCACGGGCACAAATATTCAGAGCATGAAAAAACCACGATGGTTACTGGAGCAAGGGCTCTAGGTGCAGCCTTTCAAAAAGTGAACTTTCTAAGAGATTTGGCATCAGATTTCGAAAAACTGGGACGGAGCTATTTTCCTGGCGTTGATGTGAAGACCTTTAACGATGATGTGAAAAATGCTCTGGTTGCGGACATTGAAAATGACCTTCGTATTTCCGCTCTGGCTCTTCCGCTATTGCCAGCCTCACCTCGAAAAGCAGTGACCGCTGCGCAGCTACTTTTTCAAGAACTCAATAAAAAGATTGCAAAAACCAAAGCCGAGGAACTAATTCAGGCCCGAATCTCGGTTAACAACTTACGCAAGCTAATTTTGCTTGCAAAAACTTTGCTAGGAGCCAAGCCGTGAGTAGTAAAAGCGCCGTTGTAGTTGGTGGAGGAATCGCAGGACTTGCCTCGGCAGCACTGCTCGCAAAAGCTGGAATGAAGGTTCAGCTATTCGAAGCGAACAACAGCCTTGGTGGCAGGGCCGATGTCTGGGAAAAAGACGGCTTCCGCTTTGACATGGGCCCAAGCTGGTATTTGATGCCGGACGCATTTGAGCAATTCTTCAAGCTGATGGGGACCTCAGCCGAGACAGAACTCGACCTGGTAAGGCTGAACCCGGCCTACCAAACCAGAAATGAAGGTCTTGGCGACTCTCTACTGATGCCAGATAACGTCGATGGAATCAAGGAGCTTTTTGATTCAATCGAAGAGGGTTCTTCCAAGGGGTTAGACCGCTATCTCAAGAGCGCAGAGAGTGCCTACGAACTATCCATCAAACACTTCCTCTACACAAACTTCATGGACGCTAGAAGCTTTGTGCAGCCGGAAGTTATCGCCAAACTCGGGCGCTTTCTCAAGCTTTTGATTAAGCCGCTTTACTCATTCTCGGGCGAATACGTAAAGGATGAGCGCCTAAAGAAAATGCTGAACTTTCCGGCTGTCTTTCTAGGTGCTTCCCCCTACGACACTCCGAGCATGTATCACCTGATGACGCACGTTGACATGAAGCAGGGTGTTTTTTATCCAAAGGGTGGTCTTCACACCGTGATTGAAGCAATCGTCAGACTTGCAAAGCAGCACGGTGTCGAAATCCACACCGGTTCACCCGTTTCAAAGATCCTGACCGATGGCAACAAGGCTGTCGGCATCGAGGTTGGCAAATCTGAGATTTTTGCGGATGTTGTAGTTGCGAGCGCCGACCTGCATCACGTCGAGACCAAACTGCTCAGTAAAGAGCACCAGACTTACCCGCAGAAATGGTGGGACAAGAAAACCCCCGGCCCCTCAGCGATGCTGCTTTACTTGGGCGTCAAGGGTGAACTGCCCCAGCTCAATCACCACACGCTGTTGTATACCAAAGACTGGGACTCCAACTTTGCCGAGGTTTTCCGCAAGGCAGACGGCAAAAGCCGAATCCCAACTCCAGCCTCTCTCTACATTTGCAATCCATCGAAGACTGACGATTCAGTAGCTCCAGAGGGACACGAAAACCTCTTCGTGCTTGTTCCCATTGCGCCAGACCCGTCTATCGGCTCTGGCGGTATTGATAGGGCAGGCGATGAGGCTTTTGAATTAGAGGCGGACAAGGTGATCGAGCAGATTGCAAAGTGGTGCGATATTCCAGATTTAGCAGACAGGATCGTTGTTCGCAGATCAATGGGCCCAGCGAACTTTGAAAATGAACTTAATGCCTGGAGCGGAACTGCCCTTGGCATGGCCCACACTCTGACCCAAAGTGCATTTTTTAGACCAAAGAACTACTCCAGGAAGCTCAAGAACCTTTTCTACACCGGACACAACACAATTCCAGGAATTGGTTTGCCGATGTGTTTGATCGGCGCTGAGCTGGTTTATAAGCATTTGGTAAATGACCGCTCTTCCGGACCGATCGCCAAGGAGCTAACAAAGGTCCAGAGGTGGAAGGGAATTAGTTGATTGAAGCAATTACTCCCTTCCTCTACCTAGCAGCACTGCTTCTTTCAATCTGCGGCCTGTTTTTGTTGGATATCCGTCACAAACTGGCCTTCTCAACTTCACCCAAGGCGGCTGGCCTTTCAATCGCAATCGCCGTTGTACTTTTCCTGCTTTGGGATCTGGCCGGAATAGCCCTGGGGATTTTCTTCCGTGGGGATGCCCCTCACCTCTCGGGGTTACTACTTGCTCCTGAGCTGCCGCTAGAGGAGCTTTTCTTCCTGATACTGCTTAGCTACAACGCTCTGCTTGTCTACCTTGGGTTTGCAAGGAGATTGAGCAAATGACCTACCTTCTTTTGACTGCAAGCGTTCTAGTTGCACTTGCTGTCTATGGATTCACAATGCGCAAGTGGCTGGTTCTAAAGCCACTTGCGGGAACTGCTGCAGTCATGTTTTCACTCACCGCAATATTCGATAACGTCATCATCGGAACTGGCATTGTTGCATACGATTCGGAGAAGATTTCCGGCATAACCATTGGGTTTGCACCCATTGAGGACTTTGCCTACACGCTGTTAGCCATTATCGTGGTGCCGTCTCTGTTCAATATCTTTAGGATCCGACTGTGAAGCTTGTTTCAAGGCTCTTTGTGTCATCTCGGCCAATTTCCTGGGTGAACACAGCCTTCCCTTTTGCAGCCGCCTATTACTTCAGCACCGGTTCGGTAACAACTGAACTCATAATCGGAACCTTCTTTTTCTTGATTCCATATAATCTTTTAATGTACGGGGTGAACGACGTTTTTGACTACGAGTCGGATCTGACCAACCCTCGAAAAGGTGGCCTAGAGGGTGCACTGCTGGAACCCAGATACCACAACGCGACGCTGCTCCTGGCAACCTTATTCGCGCTGCCGTTTGTCATCTACTTACTTCTAGTCGGAAAAACTTCTTCGAACATTATTTTGCTGATTGTTTTGTTCTTAGTAGTTGCCTACTCAGTCAAATACCTGAGATTCAAGGAAATCCCGATACTGGATTCTTTTACTTCGGCGATTCACTTTCTAGGACCGTTGGTATTTGGCCTAAGCCTTACTGAAATCAGCATTACAAGCCTGAGCTTGGTGGTTTCAATAGCTGCATTTTTGCTCTGGGGTATGGCCTCACACGCTTTTGGTGCCGTCCAAGATATTCGTGCTGACAGAGAAGCCGGAATCTCCTCTATCGCAACCTTCTTTGGCTCAAAGCTCACTGTTCGCTTGGCTTTCGCGTTTTACCTGTTTGCAGGTCTTGCTCTGACCTACCTGCCTGATCGGTTCGTCTTCGCGAGCCTGGCTACAGTTCCCTACCTCATCGTGACCGCCAGGGAGTTCACAATAACCGACGAAATTTGCGAGCAGGCAAACCGGGGTTGGAAGAGATTTATTTGGCTCAACTTTTTTGCTGGAGCGCTGATTACCGCCCTGTTGATTGGCCCCAGCTAGTTATTAGTCGTCCACCCAATTAGGTGCTTTCTGGAAAAACTCGGATTGCACAACTGGCAACTCAACGCCCTGGTTGGTCTTCTCATTCGGTAGTGCCTGTGGCCTACTGCACACAAGCCGAGATATTTAGCTGAGTTTTTGGCAATGGCAGCGCCGTCAAGCTTCTCGTGACGATATCCCAGCAAACTCGCCCTTTGCTTCCAGGCTTTTCCATGGCCGACATCTTGACCCACCAAAGCATGCGCTATTTCGTGGAGCAAAACCTGGTGAATGGAGTCCAAGGTTGAGTTTTCAATAAAGTGCTTACTTAGGGTGATTCGCCGATTAGAAAAATCACATTGTCCCGCCCGCCTCACAGCCCTGTCAAAGCCAAATGAATACTGAATTAGGCCATTGGCCTGCAACAACTCAGTTGCCAACTGTTCAACCTGAGACTTGGAAACCACAGCAGTCATCTGATTACTGAGGCCCTTCGCAAAGCTCGCTGATGCGCCTCACGGCCTCTGTGATTCTCGGTTTGGAGGTTGCGAAGTTGAAGCGAATAAAGCCTTGGAAATCATCCCCTGGGCTGTGGTCAGGTCCGGCATTCACTGAAACCTTTGCCTCTTTGAGAATCGTGTTTGCTAAATCTGGAATTCCATACGCTTCCAAATCGATCCATGCCAGATATGTAGCTTCCAGTGCGAACATTTTGGCCTTTGGCAACATTGTTGCAACCTCGTGCCTCAGGTGCTCAAGGTTGTCTTGAAGAATAGTCACCGTCTCATCCAGCCAGTCGACACCCTCGGTATAGGCGGTGACCATCGCAAAAGCACCCAGTATGGAAGACCGCCACTGCATTGCCTCTGGAAGGCCAGCAAGCTTGGTTCTGACCGCATCGGACTGTGTTATCAGAAAGCCTGCTTTCAGCCCGGCGGTGTTCCATGCTTTTGAGCTAGAGGTGATTGTCACACCGGTTTCCGTCGCCTGGCTGCCAAGGGATAAATAGGGAGTGAAAGGAACCCAGCTAAGAGGTGCGTGAATCTCATCTGAGATGACCAAGACATCAAACTCCTTAGCAAGCATGGCTATTTCAGTGAGCTCTTGGGCGGTGTGGATTCGCCCAATTGGATTTTGTGGGGAGCAGAGTAGGAATACCTTCACGCCCTGATCGAATGCCACTCTGATGGCTGAAAGGTCTAGCCTCCAAGTGTCACCGTCAAGTTGCAGCGGTGCATCAAACGGCACGCATTCTGCTTCTTTGATCCATCCAAAAAATGCCGCGTAGACAGGGGAGTTTATAAGTACTCTGTCCCCCGGCTGAGTTACGGATTTTAGGATCTCAACAGCTGCCACACCAACATCGGTCGCCAGCTTTATGCCCTTGGGGTCGGCTTCCCAGCCCCATCGCCTTTTCGCGAAACTGGCAAAAGCCGGTCCGATGCCAGGGAAAATCCCCAGGTAGCCGAGGTCCGAATTTAGTGCCATCTCAGAGATCTTGTCTCTGATTGGCTTGGCAACCTCAAAATCCATCTCCGCCACGTGCATTGGCAGTACGTCCGCGTCATACCTCAGCCACTTGGTACTGGAGCGGTTGGCAAAGTTTGAAAAACTGTTTGGGTCTTGCATGCTTCGATTATGCCCTAGGTGTCTACAAAGACATTTACGTTTGCGCTAAGCGCCGAGAATTAGATACCCGGCAATACTGAAAACCACCAAAGCAATCGCCGAGTCTAGGACTCGCCAGAACTTCACGGAAGAAGTAAAGCGCGTCAAGAGTCTTGATAGGTAGCCGAGGCTGAAAAACCATAGGAAACTTCCCACGCTGGCACCAAGCCAGAAAAACCAGCGATCTGCTTCGAACTGGTTTCCGATCGAGCCAAGCAAGATCACAGTGTCTATGTAGACATGCGGATTCAAAAATGTCAGCGCAGCCACGGTACCCATGGCTTTTAACGGGGTCATGGCTGATGCTTGCCCCTGCTCCAATATGTCTGGGTTGAGTGCCCGCTTCACCGAACCAATTCCGAACCAGATCAAATAGGCAGCACCTGCGTACCTCAGGACCAAGAGCAACCCCGGCACAGACTCAATAACTGCACCCAAGCCCAAGATTCCAGCACCTATCAGTGCTGCGTCTGCCACAGCGCAAAAAAGCACGATTGGCAGCACGTGCTGCCTGGAAACACCCTGGCGGAGCACAAAGGCATTTTGCGCCCCTATTGCGATAATCAGCGCAAGTCCGCTGGCTAAGCCGGTAGTTATTGCTAGCACGCATCCGCTTTCAGTGTCTACGACCTGAGCTTTAGCTCGGAAATAAATCGCCCCCAAAGCTTATTGTTTTATTCATGACACTAGAAATTGGAACCGCGGCACCTGACTTCACACTGCTAAACCAAGACGGAGACTCGGTCTCAATAACTGATTTCAAAGGTGAGAACGTAATTGTCTACTTTTATCCGGCTGCGGCAACCCCGGGCTGCACAACCCAAGCCTGCGACTTCAGAGACAACATCAATTCGCTGAAATCAGCCGGCTACACCGTTTTAGGAATCTCTCCCGACAAGCCCGGAAAGCTTAAGAAGTTCCAGGAAAAAGAGGGCCTCAACTTCAACCTGCTGAGTGATGAAGACAGCGCCGTCCAGAAAGCCTACGGTGCCTTCGGACTCAAGCAGATGTATGGCAAAGAATATGAGGGAACCATTAGGTCAACAGTGGTGGTCGACAAAGAAGGTTCCGTGAGCCACGTTTTTAACAAGGTAAAGACCAAGGGTCACGTCGAATTTCTTCGAGAGCAACTCGGCCTCTAACCCCAAAGTCACAGAAGCCCTGTCAGAAACTAGTGATCAGAGCGTTTCAACAGCCGTGTTTTTCTAAGCACGCTCAACCAAAACAAGAGTGCTGAAGCACCCAGGCCCATTGACATAGTCGTGATGATTCCGACCGTGGGATTTATCACGACAATCAGGGTAAGAAGCAGCGGGCTGAATGCACCGACGATTTTCGAAAGCATCATTATGTAGCCCTGGCGCTCTCCGAACTGCTCCGGACCGAAAAACAACAGTGGCAGTGTGCCTCGAATAAACGGATCGAGCCCCACCGATATCCCATGGAGAATCACAAAAGGAATCAGTCCGTTGACTCCGAAGACCAATATCAGCACAACACCAATTGGGTGAGCCATCATTGACACTCCCGCGATGTTGATCGGAGACATGCTGCGCTCAAGCACCACAAGTAGTATTCGCGCCAAAACTTGGGAGGGGCCGAGGATAGATGCGGCAAGCAGCGCCAAGCCGACACCGGCACCAAGCTCGGTAAGCAAAAACGGAAGTGTGGTGTTTACCGAAGCAACCATGAAAGCCTCTAGTGCAAACATGATGGCAAATAAAGCAACCAGTAAATCAAAGCGAATACGGCTCTTTTTTGCAGTAGCGCTGACCTGGCTAACAACTTCTGGCTCTCGGCGATCAAACTTGGGAATAGTCATGTTCAACGGCAGCGCAATCAAAAGGTGTGCAAAAGCCCAGACCAAAACTGCTTGCTGCCAACCAAAGTTCTCACTTACCCAGGCATTGATCGGCCATGAAATTGTCGATGACAACCCAACAAACACTGTGATCCCGGCAATCACCTTGTTCGACTTATCTCCAAAGAAGTTCACAACTGTCGCAAAAGCAGCGTCATAGTTTCCCATCGCTGCACCAATGCCGATCAAAACCCAGGCGGCAAAAAGCATGGTTACCGATGAAGTTGCCGCCAAAAGCACCAGGCCGAGAATGAAAACGATGTTCCCAAATGGAAGCACACGCCTACCACCCAAGATGTCAATTGCTTTGCCAATTCGGGGACCTAAAAAAGCGGAGAACAGCAAAGCGATAGTAAATGCCCAAAAGAAGGTTTCAGTGCGAATGCCCAGCGATTGGGATATTGGAACGGCAAGAATCGCGGGGAGATAAAAGCCAGAGCTCCATCCAATGAACTGCGATACGCCAAGCCGAACTGTTAGTCGGGAGGACGGCTTCAAGCTGAATCCATTTCGTTGGGTGTTGAGATTGTGACAACAGCAGTCGCACGTACCTCAAAGATTACAACCAATTCAAACTTGAACCAAAATTCCTGTAAAGGTGAACAATCTCGGGTCCAAATAGCCAAGCGCACGAGCCACCGCTGAAAGATAAGTGAGCTGATTCAGAGATCCCTTCGACCAAGGCTCAGGCACGGTTGCTTGGTAATTTGATTATGGTTTCGTTTCGCTTAGACTTAACGGCGTGGAGCTGAATATTTGGGCTCATTAAAGTAACCGGGAGAAAACAAATGAAGCCTGAAACAAAACTTGGAAGACAGTTGCAAATCTTCAATAGGTTGGCTGGTGTATTTCATTTAGCCCAGGCCATTGCGCTATTTTTCATCTTGAACGATGAGACTAAAATCCCCGTCATCTCCAGGTTCTTCACTGATACTCCCCAGGGAATCTTTCCCGTTAGTGAGACTCTGTTTGAGTTTCCCATCGCGCTGATTGGCCCAATATTTCTGTTGCTCTCAGCAATCGCCCACCTATTAATCTCATCACCTTTTTACGTTCGTCGTTACGAGCAGAACATTGCCAAGGGCATCAACCCACCGCGCTGGTGGGAGTACTCGATTACTTCTTCTCTAATGCTGGTTGTGCTTTTGATGCTCGGTGGCCTGATTGAGATATCCGCGGTGGTCTTTATCTTCACTCTCAACTTCTTGATGAACATGTTCGGTCTCGTGATGGAGCGCTACAACCAGCTGACAGAAAAAACTAGCTGGACGCCCTTCAACCTTGGAGTTGTCGCGGGAATTGTTCCATGGATCATGGGAGGAATGTATTTCTGGGTCTCTACTAACAACATCGCAGATTCGATTCCGGCCTACGCGCAATTCGGCTTCTTGCTGACCTTCTTATTCTTCAACACCTTCGCCATAAACATGTGGCTGCAGTACAAGAAGGTCGGCAAGTGGAAGCTCTACGAGTTTGGAGAAAAGGGCTACATAGTTCTGAGCTTGGTATCCAAATCGATACTTGCATGGGTAGTAGTAATCGGAACTCTCAACGTCTAAGCCCCAGCGGTTAGACGCGACCCACCAGTCGAAAATCTTGGTACGCCCCAAGGCTTGAACCCGGAAAAACACTGATTAAGAGTCAGTTGGCTAAACAGCTGATAGCCCCGCTAATTCAGCATTAGTGCGATTCCAACTGCCCTTTCTTGCCCAACTTGATTCCAATTTCATGCCTCTAAGGCATGAGGCTCAGTCATCAAGCCCCAAAACTTTCACCCTCGGGCGATTAGTAAATCGCGACCACAAACAACACAATCGTAACTATGGCAAAGATTGCCATAGCCACTTGAGTTAGGTTCACGAATCGAGCCGAGGAACCAATTGCAGTTTCGAGTGCAGAACCGGATGCCTTCATATCTTTGATGAGAGCAGACCCCTCTCGAATTGCCGCGAACTGATTTATCAAGGACAGTGCGCCAGTGGTAACCAGGACTGCGACCGCGAAAAGCTTTACCTCTGCGCTTGAGTCCACAAGTTGCCCAGTTGCAACCAAGTAAAGCGCGACCGCCAACATTATTACCGAAGACATTTGTGAGTTTATGATGCTTTTTCTCAAAGTGTTCCATGTTGCGACAAGGGCCGTGGAGTCTATTTTGATATCCTTTGGTTGGGAGACCACTTTTTAATTTCTCGCGTCTCGTACCGCCAAGACTAATTGATTGGAGGGCATTTTACCACGGTCCGCAAAACCAACTGTGTTCACCGAATCTTGGTGACACTAAGAGCGTTCTGGCTCGACTCCTGTTGGCTCAGTAAACATCCCAGGACCTATCGGCTTCCTCAGCCACCTAACCAGTGCTCCTATGGTTACCAACACCAGCAGTGGCAGAAGAATCTGAACCGCAAGAATAATTTGAGGGTATTGCTGATTCCACTCTGTTTCGGACACGTGGCGAGAGTAAATTCCCCAGAAAGCCCAAACCAACACCAGAGAGTATTCTGGCGAGGAATTCACCAGGGCCGTGGCAGAACCAATCAGCACAGCGACTAGCAATATCACCACTGTCCAAGCTTCAGCTGACAGCCCAAAGACCCCCTCGAAACCCAACTGGACCAACATCGAAGAGACATTGGCGATGGTTGCAACAGTCACCCAACCGAAGTAGACGGCGAACGGCAATCTAGCTGAGATTGTGCTGGCGAAGTCACTGCGTTTTGCCGTGGTTATCCGGTTGATTTTGTAGAGAGAGAAGAGCAAGAAGAAAAGAATGAGACTCGAGAGCCAGAGGAGCTCTAGGCGCCACGCAATGATCCAGGAGCCATTTAGTAAGTTGGTCAGGATAAACCAGGGAGTGACACGTCTTATGACTGGAGTCTTGGACGTCAACTGAGTAAAGCTATAGACAGCTAGCCCCAAGTAGATCAGACCCCAGATTCCGAAGGTGAAATCTATGGGTGCAAACAGGGTGTCGTATTTTCTAGACACCTCACCGACTGAAAGCCCGCCCAGTGGGAGCGCTGTCGCAGCCGCATTCATGACCAGCACAAGCCCAAAGCTCGCTAGAGCGAGAATGCGTTGCGGCAGAAACGAGGCCATGCTCTTGAGTCAACCACACCTGCACCAGGTTATCCAACGCCTAAGCCGGGACGGTAATATCGGACCAACAAAGGCGTCCAAACTCGACTCTGGCTAGATTCTCACTCTGCTACCAGTGCGACACTCAGTCACCTGATTCTGCGATCCACTCGCCCAATAGGTGCCCAATCGTGTAGTTATTTGTTGCTATGCAATGACATCTAGTTCAATTGACAAAATGCAAAAATCCCCTGCTGCAATAGAGGGGATTGAGGTTTTTTGTTGGTGCGCCCCCCGGGACTTGAACCCGGAACCCACTGATTAAGAGTCAGTTGCTCTGCCAATTGAGCTAGAGGCGCATCAGCGCAAAAGCCTACCATCTAGGCTCGAGATTAGTCCAAGCTTTCGCGGAAACCCGACAGAGAGTTCCGCTCATGCCACAATGGTGCAGTGCCCATTGAATTAGTGCTCTCGGTAGCAACCTTTGGTTTTGTGACCTCGGTCACTCCAGGGCCCAACAACACGATTCTTTTTGCCACGGGCGCCAACTATGGAGTCAAAAAAGCAATGCCATTTCTCCTTGGCATAATGCTTGGTCTGACAATTATCCTGAGCGCAATTGGCTTGGGTTTGGGTGCCATTTTCGCAACGGTCCCGGCTGTTTACCAAGTTTTGAAGTACCTGGGATTTGCTTACATCCTATTTTTGGCCTACTCGATAATTCGTTCCGGCTATAAGCCCATCGAAGCCAACAGCAAACTCTTTGGAATCCGCGAGGCAACTCTGTTTCAATTCATCAACCCCAAGGTCTGGGTCGTGATGCCCAGCTTTATGGCCTCCTTTATCCCGATTGGCTCTTCGTTAGGGGTCACCATCGGTTTGGTAGCAGTATTTTTGCTTCTCACCTTTCCTGGCGCTCTTGCCTGGGCGGTCTTTGGTGGCTTATTGAAGCAACTGATGTCGGAACCAAAAAAGCGTCGTGCATTCAACTGGGCTGCCGGCTTGCTTTTGGTGGCCAGCATGATCCCCGTGCTATTCAGCATCTGACTCAAAACAGTCCTTAAACGCTTTGGGCGAAATCAAGAGAATCACCTAAAAACGTGAGTTAACATTTAGTAAATCACTTGTGGGAGGTTCTATGACCGAGAGCGCTGTTCGCTTAGAGGCAGGAAATCTCGCGCCTAAGTTTGCGCTGCTCGATCAAGACGGCAACTCGATCAATTCAGAAAAGCTGTTCAATTCGCCGACGATATTTTTCTTTTTTCCGGCAGCGGGTAGCCCTGGGTGTAGCAAGGAGGCCGCTGATTTTCAAGATAACCTCAAGGTTTTTGCTGAAAAGGGCTTCAAAATTGTGGGCATCTCTCCCGACGAGCCAGATCGACTTAAAGAATTCTCGCGATCACATGATTTAGAGTTTCAACTACTCTCGGATCCCGACGTATTGGTTCACAAAGCCTTTGGTGCTCACGGCGAAAAATCTCTCTACGGGAGAATTTATATGGGCGTGCTGCGCTCAACAATAATTCTTGGAGCCGGCGGAGTAATTCAGCAGGCAATGTATAACGTGAAGGCCACCGGTCACACAAACATGCTGAAAAAGAGGCTTGGCTTCTAGGAATACCTGAACAAAAGCCGAACGCTCTTTGAAAACATTGCGATGAAAACAAAGCTGGATGGCACCAAAAGTACAAGGCCTATAACCACCACCCCGTAGTCCCCGCCGAAGCTTGCAACCCCTATCGAGACAATGAGCAACTGCATTACAAACGATGGCGTGTAGGCCCAACGTTTGAGCCTAAACATTCCAAGGGCCACGTTAGAAAGAAATAGCGCACCGGCAATAACCATCCCAGTCAAAAATGACGCGCTCACCAGTGACAGCGAGTCACCCTGAAAAATTGAAATTAGCGACCAGACGGCAACAGCCCAAAGCGCGAGCGCCTGCAAAGCGGTGATTAATACCGCTAAGAGCAAAATTTTTGGCCTTTTAGACAATTGGGTATTGATTTCTTGGGTCGGCTGTGAAAGCATTTTGGGGTCGCAATAAGGACTCTACCTTTTCTCAGACACAATTTTCTACCTTAGGAATAACAGAACATATGGATATGAATTGGCTAAATCAGGCTCGTTGTCTTAACGAAGATCCGGAGCTGTTTTTCCCGGTGGGAAACACCGGACCTGCTCTAGATCAAATCGAGCAGGCCAAGACGATTTGCCGCCAGTGTGATGTTTCTGCTCAATGCCTCGAATACGCAATCAAAGAAAACCAGGACACCGGAGTTTGGGGTGGCTTGAGTGAAGACGAGCGAAGGTCTTTGAAGCGCCGTTACGCCAGGGCGCGCAGGGCAGGTTAGAGCGGAATTTCCAGTACTACTCTGGTTCCGCCCCTGATTGGAGAAGTCCAATTTATTTTGCCTCGAAGTTCTGATTCAACCAGAGTCTTTACGATTTGAGTTCCTAGCCCAGAACCAAGCTTGCCTTCTGGCAGCCCGACACCATCGTCTTCAACCTCTACGCGCAGCAGTTTCTTTGTGCGCTCAGCAACCACCTTTACCGTGCCTGGTTTTTCTCCAAGCCCGTGCTCAATCGCGTTAGAGACAACTTCGGTAAGAACTAGTGCCAGTGAAGTGCTGCGCTCGGCCGGCAATTCTCCGAAACTGCCTTCAAATTCGGTCTTGACGGTTGAGTGGAAAGAAACGGCAGTTTCAGGCACCAACACCAGAATTCTCCTGAAAATCTGATCAAAAGAAACTTCTTGGTCAACACCTTCTGAAAGCACGTCATGCACAACCGCAATAGCGCTCACCCTCCTCATTGCCTGAGCTAAGGAATCCTTTACCTCTTCGGAGCTGGTTTGTCTTGTTTGAATACGAAGCAGGCTCGCAACGGTTTGAAGGTTATTTTTCACGCGGTGATGAATTTCGCGGATGGTTGCGTCTTTGGTTATCAACTCGCGGTCGCGCACTCGTAACTGAGTGACATCGCGGCAAAGCACAATTGCGCCGTGTCTGGTCTTCTCGCTGATCATCGGAATCGACCGGAGCGAAACAGTCTGACCCTCAAACTCGACATCGCTTCTCCAAGCGCCTTTACCGGTGAGAATTAGCGGGAGTCCCTCGTCAACCTGAGCAAAGCCGCTTGGCAGCGCTTTCACAGTCTCTGCAAGCAGCCTGCCCTCCAGCTCACCTTCTACTCCGGCAGCATTGAACACTGACAGAGCACTCGGGCTAGCAAATAGCACCCTGCCAGCGGCATCGAGTCTGATCAGACCATCCTGCGCTCTTGGAGCACCCCTCTTAGGCGCTGTGCCGGCTTCTACGGTTGGAAAACAGCCTTCTGCGATCATGTTCAGCAACTCGTCGCCGATCGCCACAAAATTGAGCTGAAGCTTATTTGGCATTCTTGATTCACCAAGGTTTGTGTGCCTAGTGATTACAGCTATTGGTGACGAATCAGCTGTCTTATCAGGTGAAAAAACCGGGTAGGCAGAAATCCGACTGGCACTACCCTCGTGCCGCGCCAGCCCCGTGCCAACCGATGGTTTTTTAGTTTTCCACGCTTTTGCTATCTGCTTGGCCCAGTCGCTTCTGGGAGCACTGCCGGTAATGTCCCTGTAAAAAAGTGTTGGAGCACCGGCTGGCCTGGCATGAGATATCGCCTCGAATGAGGACTTGATTGGCACCCAAAGAACTAGATCCGAAAACGCAGAGTCAGCTACCAATTGCCAATCTGCAAGCACGGCAGAGATCCATGACTCACCTTCAAAAGCTTTGACTCCCACAATTGGCGAGTTTATCGCTACAACTGTGCATCAAGTAGGTCAAGCGCTAATAGCCTGATCGACTCTCGGGCCTTTGAGCTCTTAGCTCCCATGCAGAGCGGCTCAGCCTTCAGAAGAGAGAGGTCCGTCGCTGCTGCGTCTTCGGGGATGCAGGCCCTTAGCTCGGCACGCAGGAGCCTGTGCATGGTGTCACGCAATTGCCTTTCGGCATTTTTCCCAAGCGTTGACGATCTCACTCGATTGGCAATCGGCCAAAAGGCAAAATCCGCGTCTCTGCAGTCCCAGAGGAACCGATTGATGCCAACCGAGTCTGCGCTAAATACACCGAGAGCTATATCCGAACAGGCTATTAGGGCCCTTGTCGCTGTATTTCTGGCAACGTCACTGTTTGCGCTGACCAGTCCCATCTCAAGCTCGCCCGCTAAGTCCAGAACTATCACGTCGAATTCATTCCGGCAGAATTGAAGCGACTGCCCCAATGCTTCGGCATCAAGTTCACGCCATCGAGTAGGAGAGTTCAAACCCGTAAGAACCCGAAGCGACTTGGAGCCAAATTCAATTTCTTCAGTCAGTCTTAGCAATTCTTTTTGGACCAACCTCTCAGCCCGGGCCAGCCTGAGCACAGCGGTTATTCCGGGACCTGGCTCTGTGAACCCAAGATGGGCAGCTAGCGAGGGACGATAACTGTCGGCATCAACCAGCAACACTTTTTGGTCCATCGATGCAAATTCAAAAGCGAGGTTTAGCGCGACTGTGCTCTTGCCACTAGCAGCACTCCCCCAAACCGAAATAACCCTTGCCGACCGGGCCTGGATTTTGGCTAGAACTGGCTCTGGAAGCTTTTTGCTTGGTTTTATCAGATCAGCCAGTGTCATGGCAGCGGCAGAACGTAGATCGGATAGCCGGCTGCAACGGCAGCTATCAAAAGAGTAGATTGTTCGGTATTTACCAAGAGCTCCACCTCTGGCGACTCCTCGGCAAACAGGCCTTCGCCGTATTCGATAGCTAGCACTTCCGATACTGAAACTATTCGCTGAGGCATGAAGCCCTCTTCGGTTTCCACCACTTGCCAAACCGAAACCGCACTGCCTGCAACTATTGAATCGGCCGGCTTGAGGTCTGGGTTGAAGCGGAGCGAAGTCTGCTCGGGACGCAGCCCTTGACCCAATAGACGCTTGGGTATTAACTCTCCTTTTCCCACAACTGCCAGGAAACTCTTTTCACTTTTTAGGTCCTCGGGTGTGGCGTAGTTTTCGGCCAGAGAGCCCAGGCCAAGCTGCACCAAACCGATGTTTGCATCGGCAAGGCTTGAACCCGTGGGAATATTTGCTGCTGCAACCAAATAGGTCGGCAGTGGCTTCAAAGCAGTGGCCAGCATCAGCCCTCCTAAAATTATCGACATCCCAACCACCAGCAACACCCAGTTCTTGGGCCTGGCTCTCATTCGTTTTGGCATTGGGCCTCCTCTTAGAAAAAACAATGCCAAGCTCGACGCTTTACTGCTGAAGGTTTTCCACAGCCTGGACCTCAACCTTGGTCACGGCCTCTAATGGGCACCAGATGACCTGGAGTTGTGTTGCAAGCCTGAGCCAAGAGCCCTGGATTGTCAGCAACCAGCCTGCAATAAGGCGGTCCCCCGATAGAACTTCAATACGCACCGGCAAGCGTTGACCGGCTAGAAATGCTCTCAGTGTGATTTGGGACTGATCCGGAATTGCCCTGGTGATGACCCGTCTCAGCTTGCTATTTGGGTAGGCGACAAGCCCTGCTGGGCCCAAGCCGCTTATAAAGTCTTCACCAAACACTGGGCCCCTCAGGGTGGTTGAACCAGTGCAGTGATATACCTCTGCCGAACTTTCGGGTTTAGCCGCTCTGCTGGTTTGGAATTCAGATTCTATTTCCTCAACTATTCTCATGACGCCCTATCTTGTCGCGAATTTTGAACGCATCTGACTTATCCACAGCCGCATATGTGGGGGGTTACATTTGCTTGGAAATCAGGCAATAATTCCAAAAAAATCTAGGAGGGGGAATTGAATGTCAATTCAAATAGCACGAAAAGACCAACAGAATCCTGCGAAATTCTTTGCCGAGATATCGACGGCTTACATAGAAATATTGGCCGGTGTTAGGCGCCCAGAACAGCTCTCGAGATGGCTCAGCGACAAGGCCTATTACGACATCTCCCAGCGATCAAACAGAAGAGCACGCCAACAGGCCCTAACCGGTCAAAGCATTCGACCAATAATTTTGATCAGAAACAGCAAAGTGTTTCCCACCGACTCAGACGCTTATCAAGCGGTCGTGCTGCTGGATATTTCCGGAGCTATTCGCGCAGTTTCGATAAGGGCTGAACAAATACATGGCCGATTTCGAATAACTGAAATAGTGCTGATTAGCCCCTAAAGAATGAGCTTCCCGGACCACTCTGTTCAGGTTTCTTCGGTGGCACGACCTGCCTAGGAGAGACCTTCTGAACGCCAGCAGCCTTAGGGTTTGCCTCTTTGTGGACATCAACCTGACCCTGCTCGGTAGGTGCCGAATAAGTTAGTTGTGCCGGCTGTTCTGTCTTGACCTCTGGAACAGATTGCTTAATCTCAACGTTAAACAGGAATTGCACTGCCTCTTCTCGAATGCCGGCCATCATCTCAGTGAACATGGCAAAGCCCTCGCGCTGGTACTCAATCAGAGGATCACGTTGGGCCATGGCCCTAAGTCCGATTCCTTCTTTGAGGTAGTCCATCTCGTAGAGGTGGTCCCGCCACTTTCGGTCAACAACCGAAAGCATGACTCGTCGTTCGAGTTCGCGCATCACCGGCTCCGTGATCTCATCGGTGCGCTTTTGATATGCCAGTCGAGCATCACTAAGTATTTCTTCGATTAGCCAGGCCGAACTCATCTTGGTTCTTGAACCAGATTCAGCCAATACTTCGCTGATTTCTAGGCCGATTGGGTAGACAGTTTTTAGCTCTGCCCAAAGAGACTCCAAGTCCCAATCCGAAACATTGGTTTCCAGTTGGGCCCGAAGAACAATCTGAGCGATGACATCTCCCAGGAACTCTTCGAAGGTGCCAGAGATGTCCCCGCCCTGCAAAATTTGACGGCGGTCGGTATAGATCGCCTCACGTTGGCGATTCATCACGTCGTCATATTTCAGAATGTTCTTGCGAATTTCGGCGTTTCTGCCCTCAACCTGGGACTGTGCCGAGGCAATGGCCCTGGAAACAACCCCAGATTCAATTGCCTGGTCATCTGGAACCGAGGATCGGTTCATTAGTGCAGCTGCAGCACCGGAGTTGAACAACCGCATCAGGTCGTCGGTGAGGGAAAGATAGAACCGAGATTCGCCAGGGTCTCCCTGGCGACCTGATCTTCCTCGAAGCTGATTGTCGATGCGCCTTGATTCGTGGCGCTCGGTCCCGAGTACGTATAGCCCGCCAACCTCGACAACTCGTTCACCCTCAGCGGCAGCCTCCTGCTTTAGCGAATCAAAAACCGCATCCCATTTGGCCTCATACTCCTCAGGCTGCTCGTCTGGATCCAGTCCTAGCTTTGACATTTGCTGCACCGCCAAGAATTCAGCGTTACCACCGAGCATGATGTCAGTACCGCGGCCAGCCATGTTTGTTGCAACCGTCACAGCACCGAAACGGCCAGCTTGGGCAACAATTACGGCCTCTCGAGCGTTGTTCTTGGCGTTTAGGACTTCATGCTTGACGCCTCGCTTTGCCAATAGCTTTGAAACATATTCGCTTTTTTCGACGCTGGTTGTTCCAACCAAAACCGGCTGGCCCTTCTCGTGACGCTCAAAAATATCCTCAACGGCCATCCGAAACTTGACCTCTTCGTTTTTGAAAATGAGGTCAGACTTATCTTTTCGAATCATCTTTCGGTTTGTAGGGATGGAAACCACGCCCAATTTATAGGTGGACATAAATTCAGCGGCTTCAGTTTCTGCCGTACCGGTCATTCCAGCGATCTTGTCGTAGAGGCGGAAGTAGTTCTGCAGCGTAACAGTTGCCAGGGTCTGGTTCTCAGCCTTGATCTCAACGCCTTCTTTGGCTTCAATGGCCTGGTGCATACCTTCGCTGTAACGACGACCGGCAAGAACCCTGCCAGTGTGTTCGTCAACAATGCGAACCTCCCCGTCAACGACCACGTAATCACGGTCGCGCTTGAACAGTTCCTTGGCTCTAATGGAGTTGTTTAGAAAAGAAATCAACGGTGTATTGGCTGTTTCATAAAGGTTGGTGATGCCGAGGTAGTCCTCAACCTTATCGATGCCATCCTCGGAGATGCCAATGGTGCGCTTTTTCTCATCCACCTCGTAGTCCTCATCAGCCTGAAGAGTCAAAGACAGCTTGGCAAATACTCCAAACCAACGGTTCACGTCGGCAGCTGCAGGCCCAGAAATAATAAGCGGGGTCCTGGCTTCGTCAATCAGAATTGAGTCAACCTCATCAACAATTGTGTAGAAGTGGCCACGTTGGACTAGATCAGCTTTCCCCAGAGCCATGTTGTCTCTCAGGTAGTCAAAACCAAATTCATTATTTGTACCGTAGGTAATGTCGCAGTCATACTGCGCCTTGCGCTGAACTGGGTCCTGCCCGCTGATGATGCAGCCGGTTGTCATGCCCAGGGCTCGGAAGATTCTGCCCATCAGCTCGGATTGGTAGCTCGCAAGAAAGTCGTTCACAGTGACCACGTGGACACCTCGACCAGGAATGGCGTTCAGGTATGCCGCCAGAGTCGCAGTCAGTGTTTTTCCCTCACCGGTCTTCATCTCAGCAATGTTGCCAAGGTGGAGAGCCGCGCCACCCATCAACTGCACGTCAAAGGCACGCAATCCCAAGGTTCTAACTGAAGCCTCTCGGACAGCGGCAAATGCCTCTGGAAGAATTTCATCCAGCGATTCGCCGGCTGCATAGCGCTCCCTCAGAGTGCTGGTCTCTTCCTTTAGCTCTTCACTGGTGAGCTCGTTGTAATTGGTCTCTAGAGCGTTAACTTCCTTGGCGATACTTTCGAGCTTACGGAGCAATCGGCCCTCGCCTGCGCGCAGCAGTTTGTCAATCGAAAATGCCAAGATTCACTCCTTGATGGTCGAATTCAAGTCTAGCCCGAGAGCGGTGCTACTTGCTAAGCGAAATGACCCCGTAGCTGTATGCCTTGCGCCGGTAGACCACGGCGGATTGGTCTGACTCAAGGTCGTGGTACAGATAGAAATCATGTCCGACCAGTTCCATAAGGCTGACAGCCTCTTCCTTGGTCATCGGCTCACGTTCAAATTCTTTTGATCGAATCACCAATTCGATTTGCTCTTGGGCATCTTGACTTTCGCCGGCATCGATTACCGGAATTTCGCCGGTTAGAAGCCTTGGGTCGGCCGGAGTTATATCCAAATCACTAAATCCAGAGGCGGTTAGTTCGCTGGTTCCCAGTGTCTTGTGACCAACACTGCGGTGGCCTTTTTTCTTGTCCGAATACCTTCGTAGCCGCTCTAACAGCTTGCCGAAGGCAACATCAAAAGCTGCAAACTTGTCTGAGGCTTGAGCTTCGGATCGGACAACATGTCCTGGCTCATAAACGGTCAGCTCTACTTTGTCCTCTTGGCCCGAATTCTTTCTGTGGTCAAAGCGAGTCACTTTAATGTTTAGCTCTTCGGGATGATGAGCAAATTGCTCAACCTTGCTCGCTTTTTCCGAAACGTAATCTCGGAACCGGTCCGAGACTGTGAGGTTCTTGCCTGAAATTCTAAGTTCCATTTTCTTCTACCTCCTAGTCGACCCGATGGTCGTAAAACCAAACTACGCCTATTTGCCATACCGTTGCCTCGGTTTACAAGATTCTCTTGGCTAATACACAGATTCCGATAACTTCATACCCCGCGGATTGAAGTGCGCGAATACTCTCGGCGACCGTGGCGCCAGTTGTCATCACATCATCTATCAGCAGTACCGATCCGCTTCCCGGCTTGGAGTGCATTGAACCTGCAACGTTTTTCTGTCTCTCGGAAGCACTTAGTTTTCGCTGATCTTTGATCTTTCTCTCAAACCGAATCAGCCTCAAATCTTTCTTGGCTCCGGGCATTTTGGTAGCCGAAAATAATCTGCCAACCGGATCGAAGCCGCGGCGTATGTAGTTCTGCCGATTTCTAGCGGGTGCAGTAATAAGGTCTGGACTAAGCGTTGAAACCGCCGCGGTCAACGCCGGACTCCAAAGCCCGCCGAGGCAAGGTAATAATGACAGTCGGGCCTGATCCTTATAGGCCTTGAGTATCGCCGCAATGTCCGCCTGGTATTCAAGGCAATACCAAACCGGTAGGCCTTGAAAAGAGGAACGATAGATTCCAGCACTTGGCACGCAGCGATGGCAAATTGGGCTCGGAGCTTCTCCGCACACCGCACACTGCGCGGGGAACACGAAATCCAATACATCGCTAAGCATGAGGCCGATGATGCCTTGCTGATTTGGCGCCTGGATAACAACCCTGAAAACTGTGTAAAAGCTGCTCTTGGCTGCGCCTGTTAGCGGATTGCGGTTATCGCTGCAACCCCGGTTGCCAATCTTCGCCAGCTGCCGCCGGTGAACAACCAAAGTTCATCAAAGCGAGTGAGCATATATGTGCTCGAAGTAGATACTGCTCCTTGAATTCTCGTGCCAACAACCGGTGGCATTGCCAACTGAATGCGCGGGCCCGTAACCGGGTACTCGCTGAAAGCAGTAAGCCCGCTCGCCGTGGATTCTAAAACCCTCAGATTTGCAGGTCCTTGCCACGCTAATGACACTGGCACCCCGAGTACCGGAGTAACCGATAGCCCAGGATTCACCTTCAGCGGAATGAAATTTGAGTCCCTAGTGACAATTCCAATATCGATTCGCGGCTCCGAATCTGGAGCCTGGATAGCTTGCGCGATTCTGACTCCCTCTGCCGAAATTGTGGCGGCTAAACGGACCCCAGTAGATTCACTGGCGAATTTCCGGATTACCGTTGACCGGTCATAAACCTCGACCGCGTAAGCAGCATCGCTGGGGAAAACCCAAAGCGATCCAAAGCTGTCATATTCAAGTGCTGCGACCTCCGAAACCGAATTCAACTGAACCATTTGAGTGCTAAAAGTTTGGGGCCTGATTTCAAAAACACCAGCACTGGTTGCGAAGGCGACTCGCTCGCCATCTTCTGTGAGCGCTATCAGTGTTGGCTCATAGGAGGACACTAGGGCTGCTGTGCCGGGAATTCCAGCAGCACCAGTGCTATTGAGGGGGCCTATGCCATTATCGGTCAGCACAAAAATCGGCGACACAGTCGCAGTTGGTTCTAATGCACCAGTAAGGATCTCCTGTATCGATCCATTCACCGACAGCGCCACGTCGGTAATACCGGCAATTTGCGAAAGGGTTGATTTGAGCTGCCCAAGCATAATTCTGCGGTCCTGAGTGCCCGCTGCCAAAGCATCGGCATCAAAATCAACTTGTGCAACTCCTTCCAGAGTTCGCACAGCATTTATAGTCAATTGAGTGCCCTCTGGAATTGCAGATTTCACACCCGGTGCCAACCAAGAACTGGGTCCATCAAGCAGTGCGTTTACTAATCGAGTGGCCGTTGACGTCCTTGATGGGAACCAGCGCAGGTCAGGCACCAAGGTTTGAGAGTTTGAGTCAACGAAATAAAGCGGGAAGGCATTGAAGACCACACTGAAAACCGGAGGGGTCACCACCGTTAGGTTTGGAGCGCTAGAAATTCGCAGCTGTCCATCTTGCTCAATTAACTGGAACCTAAGGCTTGTCGCATCCCCAGCTTCTGAATCAATATATCGGCCCTGCTCGTCGACCCTTGCGCCGCTGTTTACTTCAACGACCATTAGGGTTTGGCCGGCCTGACGAAACACCGGAGCACCGGCACGAATTATGGTCTGGTTGTTTGGATTCCAGCGCTGAGCAAAATCCTCACTCAGAAACTCCCTGGCAACCCCGTAGTCGTTTAGGGGGCTGGTGCCGGCGCCTAAAAAGCCTGAGACAATCTCTTGCGCCGTAGCATTCGGGGAGGGTCCAGAAGGTGTGTAAAAAGCAAACTCCTGCTGGGTCTCCGGTGCAATCTCAGGACCCTGCTGAATATTAAATTCGGTGGGCAAAGTCGCACAGCCGGTAAGCGCGATCAAGCTGAGAAGCGCGACGATTTTACGAATCATAGCTTCACCTGCTTTGGAGGAAGTGGGATGGGAGAGTTTCCAATCACAGAATCTGAGTGACGCGGAAGCGTAAGCCTAAAACTTGTGCCCTGGCTGGGCTTAGACCAAACCTGGAGCCAACCACGGTGAAGAGTTGCGTCTTCTTTGGAAATAGCGAGGCCGAGGCCAGTGCCACCAACCGAACGCTGTCTCGCAGGGTCTGCTCGCCAGAATCGATCAAACACCCTATCGAGCTGAATCCTTGTCATTCCTACACCCGAGTCAGTCACGCAAACCGCGACTGAATTATTGTTTTGACCGACCTGAACAACTATCGCTTTCCCCTCACCATGCTCGACTGCGTTGGAAAGCAGGTTCCTCAACAGGCGCTCAATGCGCTTGGCATCAAATTCAGCTTCGACCGCACCAGATGGAAGCTCCACTCGAATTTCTGTTTTCTTGGCCTGAGCCAACGGTTCGATGGAAGCAATCGATGCGCCTACTACTTGATTCAAGTCGTTAGTTTCTAGTTCTGCCTTCACAGCACCGGCGTCATATCTAGAAATTTCCAGGAGGTCTGCGAGCAACGATTCAAATCGATCTATCTGATTTTGCATGAGCTCAGCCGATCTGGCCAGCGCAGGGTCAAGCTTCTCTCGATTGCCGAAAATAACTTCGCCTGCCAGCTTGATGGTGGTTAATGGAGTGCGAAGCTCGTGGGAAACATCTGACACAAATCTTCGTTGCATGCGGGAAAGCGAATCAAGCTGTTGAATCTGCTGTTGCAAGCTGGCCGCCATCTTATTAAAGGATTGGGCCAGTTGTGCCAAGACGTCCTGGCCTCGCTCTGGAAGCCTTTGATCAAGCTTTCCGGCTGAAAGCGTCTGTGCTGCCAATGCCGCCTGTTCAACGGGCCTAACTACGCTTCTGGTAACCAGGTAGCTGACTAGGGCGATCAGAAACAAAAGTATGATTCCGGCAACCGTTATCGCGTTTTGCACCAGTGCGAGAGATTGCGCCTCAGCGCTGAGATCGAAGACCAAAAACAGTTCGAAGTTGCCGGCAAGTGGAATCGTCAAAGGCGCGCCGACTGTGATTCCAGCAACCTGCAACCCATCTTTTTCCAAGCTAACCGGAGTGTAAGTGAGAATGCCAACAGATTTTCGCACTTGCTCGCGAAGCTCATCGGGAATCGTAGCCAAATCCAAGTCCCGCGAAATAGGAGACTGAAACAGCTGGAGCTGAGGCTGACCGGGGCTGCGCAATAGCGCCACCTGCCTGGACCCCGATCCTCCGTTTATTTCCAGCGATGGCACAACGGCATTGATAAGTGTTTGGAGGGTTGTTTCATCTGTCACGGCAGCAGCCGCAACAGTTCCTTGGACACTACTTACTGCTCTCTCGGTCTCACTCAGCACCTGTTCAAGGCGATTTTGATAGAAGCCATTGGCAAGCGAGTAAGAAAGGAAACCACCGAGCGCTACTAGAGCCAGCGCGCTAAGTAAAACGGTTGCGAATACAGTTCTGGCCGTTAGTGAACGCCTAAAGAGTGAAATCACAGATTCTCGGAGCCAGCCCTATAACCATGACCCCGGACTGTCATCACAATCTTTGGATTCTCAGGGTCGCGCTCTACTTTGGCGCGAAGCCGCTGGACGTGAACGTTGACCAGTCTGGTGTCAGCCTTGTACTGGTAACCCCAAACCTGCTCCAGCAACATTTCACGACTAAACACCTGCTGCGGCTTGGCAGCGAGAGTGTGGAGCAACTTGAACTCGAGTGGAGTCAGCGAAAGACTCACACCTTCACGGTTGACCTCAAAAGTCTTAGGGTCTAGAAATAGGCCCGCGACCTGAAGCACCTCTGAGTCCTCGGGCAGAGGCCTCAGCCTCGCCTTTACGCGTGCCAATAGCTCGGCACCCTTGTGGGGCTTCACGACGTAGTCGTCAGCTCCAGCTTCCAGGCCTAGAACAACGTCCTCGGTGTCACCCTTGGCAGTGAGCATGACAATTGGTACACCTGAGATTGCTCTGATCTGCTTGCAGACCTCAATTCCAGACTGCCCGGGGAGCATCACGTCTAAGAGAACAAGGTCGGGGCTTCTTTGAGTAAAAACCTCGACAGCAGAGATGCCATCAGCCGCAAACATCGGTTCGTAGCCAGCACCGGCTAGAACTAGACCGACCATCTCTCGAAGCGCGTCGTCGTCGTCAACGACCAATACCGTTTGGATCACTGCGCCCTCCGTTTTCCTGGCGAATTCACTTCAACCATAACTGGCGAAACCTTCGTTACACCAATGTAACCAAATCCGGCTCGGTAAGCACGTGTATATATTTATGGTCCGGCTATCGCTGCTAAAGCTCGAGCAGTGACCGACTGCATTACTTCGCTCGAATTTGACTCCACATTCAACCGAAGCAGCGGCTCGGTATTTGACTCACGTATGTTGCACCACCACCAAACATCCTGGTCTTCAAAGCTAAATGTGACACCGTCAAAGATCTCTGAGGACGCTTCGCCAAGCTCTAGGTCAACCCGCTTTGTTGCCGCCTTAGCGTCTGTGACTTTCGAGTTAATTTCACCGGATGCAAAATAAGGCGTGTAGCTGGCGGCTATCTCGGACATCGGCCGGCTCGTGTGTCCGAGCTCACTAATCAAATGCATCGCAGCGAGCATTCCATTATCTGCCCCCCAGAATTCCCGGAAGTAATAGTGAGCCGAGTGTTCACCGCCAAAAACAGCTGAGGTCTCTGCCATTTGGTCCTTGATCAAAGAATGGCCGACCTTGGTCTTTACTGGAACAGCTCCGACCGCCAAGATCGTCTCTGCTACAAAGCGAGAGGTGAGCAGGTTGTGCAATACCGTTGGTGATTTTTCTCCTAGGCCCTGCACTCGGCTAATTTCTCTTTTTGAAACAATTGCGGCAAGGGCTGAAGGTGTCACCGCCTGACCCATTTCGTCAATTGCGAAGCACCTGTCGGCATCGCCGTCAAACGCTAGGCCCAAATCCGCTGAGACCTCCAGAACTTTTTGCTGCAGATCTACCAAGTTCTTCGGATCCAAGGGGTTCGCCTCGTGGTTTGGGAAAGAGCCATCCAGTTCAAAATACAGGGGCACAATTTCAAGTGGTGCTACATTCCCCAGCACCGCAGGGACTGTTAGTCCCCCCATGCCGTTGGCGGCATCCACCACGATTTTCAGAGGCCGGAGCGTATCGAGCGGAACTAAATCCCGGAGGTAGTCAACATACCCAGACATGACATCAACTTCCTCGACCTGACCTAATGTCCGCAATTTCGCGATGCCACTTGCCAGGAAGATTTCTGCCCGGTCCCGGATTGCAATCAGCCCAGTGTCGGCACTTATGCCACGTGCACCGGCCCTGGAAAATTTGATGCCGTTATAGCTTGCTGGGTTGTGGCTGGCGGTAAACATTGCCGAAGGAATATTCAAAGATCCGGAGGCAAAGTAATTCATGTCTGTTGAACACAGTCCGACCATCACAACATTCGCGCCGCGTTTGGTTGCACCCGCGGCAAAGGCTTTGGCGAAGCCCGGAGACGAATCTCTCATGTCATGGCCAACAGCCAGTTTTTTGCCAGACAACTCAAGTTCATCTGCAAATGCGGCGCCAAAGCACTCAACCACCTGTTCGGTCAGCTGACTGCCAACAAGGCCTCTGACGTCGTAAGTTTTTACAAAATCTTGAAAATTGGTCAAATGAGTATCTTCCGGCTAACTGGATTTCCAAGAATACAATGGTCTGATGTCCATCGGTTCAGATAAGCGAGATCGCCATGGCAGAGGCATGCGTCGGCCAATTGCCTCCAAGCTCTTTCGGCACGGACTAAGTAGAGCAAACCTGTTCGAAGAAGCAGTCAGTGACACCGTCTCTTACCTGATTGCAAAGTTCCCCGATGAGCTTGGAACGCTGAACTGGAGGATCGAAGAGGTTCCGATGGAGGAGCGGCCGGAATCCACAAACCGCTGGCACGCCAAACCTTCAACAATGACGATCGTGCTCTACCGAATTCCCATCGAGCGAAGTGCGAACACATCTCCATCCGACAGGAGAATTCAGATCGAGCGCGCAGTCATCTTTGCTGCTGCAAGCTTGATAGACAAAGATCCCTGGGAACTGCTCGATCAAAGCTGGTGACCTGCGCCTACCGGACGATAACTAAAATCTCATCTCCGAAGTTTTCATTCTCCGAAGGATTGATAACGGCATAACCTGGCAAGTCAAGAATTTCCAGTGCTGCAAAGAATTCAGCGGCTGAGACTATCTTCAACTTATCTCCCAGCACCGGCACCTCAACCTGTGACATTGGTTCGATCTGAAAACTCTGATACTCAACCCGGCTACCAGATGTGATTTCGAGATTCACCGCAATGGTGGAAGAGCCAAAGTTCGCTACGAAAAGCGCAGATTGGTAAAGCGGTATAGGCATAGTCAATTCAGTGAAAGAAGAAGAGGGTGTCAGCCATGCAAAATCCAATGCCGGTTGAAGCTGGAGGTTGCGTGCACCAGCCAAAAGAGGTTGCGAGCTTTGAATTTCAAGAATATAACTGCCATCCACAAGGTCAAGCGGTGTTTCGCTCAAGCCGGCTGATCCCACCATCACTCGAAACACCGCTGTGTTGGCCTTGGAGGAGGCAGTGATGATGGCCTCGGTTGGTATCTCACCCGGATTAAAAAGTCGCAGCACCGGTTTTTCGAAGCCCTCCGAGGCAATCCTCAACCCCGCGATTCGATTCTGCTGTTGAGGCCCTGCGCCGGGAACCTGCAGGTCTACTCCCCTAGGACTTAGCCCTGCGGTTGCCCTTTGCTGCAGCGCCACCGATACCGGTGCTCCTTTGGAATTGAATTCAAGGGCAAACATGGGCTCTTGGAATATAAAGTTGGAAACGGGCAAGATTTTGCTCTGGCCTGCCGCCACAGATATTTGCTCTGTAACAATTCCCCCGGGCAACTTGAACTCAAGTTCGACCTGAGTATCTGTCTGAGTTGGGTTTGCAATAAGTATTACTGTTTCCTGGCCAAGGGCTGCTGCCCCGGAGATAAACCAGCCACCAAAGGCAGGTTGCGCACAGTGACTCGCCAGGAACCCGCTAGCTCGCTCACGAGAGAGGCCCTGCGCCTGAATTGCAGTCAGTAGTGAAGTGGACTGCCGCTGACCGCTTACGGTCACCAGAGCCCCTTCCGCTGTGCTTAGTTTCGGCGCGACAAGAACTGTTCCTTCACCTACAGCCGAGTAAATCGAAGCTTCGCCGACTCTTTCAAGTAGCCCGATATCTACACCTGATTCACCACCGACTTCCACAAACGCCCCCGGGCAATAGACCGAGAGTGGCAAAGGTTCAACTCCCACCTGCCTACTTTCAAGGTCGGCGTCCGGCACACTTGATGACGGCAGCAGGGTTATCGCGTAGGTGGCCAAAAAAGAGCCACCAAGCAACAAAATCAAACTGAACTTCGCCCACATTTTCACTTCAGCACCTCCGTCCTGCGAGACCCCCTAATTGATGCCGGCGTAGGAATTGCAAGAAGCAAGAACGAGGCCAGTATCGCCAGCTGGATGTTTTTGGCTGGGGATGACTCCGGGGGCTCAGGGTAATTCGCCCTAGCCGACTGCACTTGCCAGAGCTGGCCAAAATTTGTTTCACCAGCATTCTGCAGAATTGTCATGGAGTCAATTGCCACTGTTGCAGATGCAACCATTTCAGCCTGAACGCCATCAAGTAGGACAAAGTCAATTCCTAGAGCACTGAGATATTCTTCAACACCCTCGGGGTTTCCCGCTACTAAGGATCCGGTCAACTGGGCTAGTTGATCGTCAATTCCGCTGTTCGGGCGAAATAAGTTATAGCCCAGGTTTTTTTGCTCAAGGCTCTGGCCAGCGCCCCAGATCAAACCCGCCTCAACAAGATCTGTGGCAACCTGAATTTTCAAAGTCCTGATACCACTGTCCACTTCGGAGGCAGCGACTACCAAAGCAGGGGCCTGCCTTGCATCACCAAAATATGCCTGGGTCTGAGTTAAAGGACCGAATAACAACGCCGAGGCCGAGATTGAAATTGCCCCTAGAGCGCTGGCCGCAGCAATCAAGGATTTCTTTTCCAGTTGAGACACTGCAAGCCCTGAGGCAATCAACAGTGCTCCCAATGTCAGCGCTTGCGCTGCAGTGCTCGCTGAGATCGGCTGGTACCAGGCAGCTGCCGCGAATGCTATCGCCAACAACCAGGCGACTACGGCGGCGGCAACCTTCTTATATAAAAGCGCTGCCAGTGCTCCAAGGAAGGCGAGACCAATAACTGCCAGTGAAGCTGGGCTATCTAGCAACCCAATCGGGGTCAAATATGCCGAGCTAGTGACTGACATTAGAGCCAGGCTCGCCTTGGAGCCAGCAAAGACTATCCAAGGGTAGATCAGGGCAATACCAGGGATTGGAAACCAAATAATTATGGGCAGCCTTTGCAGGTTGTAGCCTCCAAGGCTCAAGCCAAAGACCACAAAAACAATAAACAGAACTGGGTTGCTAACAGCCACTAAAGCGCCCGCAAGGCCCGAAAGCCCAACCCAGCGCCACCCTCTAGCCGAGGTGTAGCTACTTGCGGCCTTAATCAGGAAATAAGCAAGCCAAGGGCCAAATACAATCGCCACCAGATCTGCAACGCCTGCTTGAGATTGAGCGGTAAGCAGCTGTGGGCTGACGGCAAAGACCAGGGCAATTAAGTTCCTCGCCCAAACCTTTGATATCAACAAGCTCGAGAGGTGCCAAAAACCCATGAATGCAAACGCGGGTGCAATAAATACGAAAATTGCTAATGCTGTACTCGGGTTGGAAGAAAGGGCAAAGCCGAAAAGCGACAACACCCAGTTGAAGGGTTCGCTAGGAATCATCGCACCGGTCAAATAAGAAATCGTATTTTGGCCGGTTGCCTCCCAGATAGCTGGGGCCGAAGCTCCTAAAGGAACCAAACGCTCACTGTAAAGACTGCCAGTCGGAAATAGTTGCCAGCCAATGATCAGCGGAATCATCAAGAGCCATGCGGCACCACTGGAAAAGAAATTGGCACGTGGCTGGTTGTCGGTCGTCGGCTCATGCTCAAGTTTTGACTCTCGCCTTTTTTTCCGCTGCGCCCGTGAAGCGAAGAAGTCGGAGAGCGGCGCTGTCTTGCCCAGTACGCGCAGTCCCCTTCTGGCTCGCAATCTGCTTGCGATCGTGAACCATGCCCACAGCCAAGCCGAAAACTGCCCAAAAATCCGGCTGGGTCTTTTGGACAAGAGATTCTGAGGAATCGAAGCAAGCGCGACGAGCGGCATTGCTAAATAGAGAAACGGCAGCAGCAAAGTCGGCAGTAGAAGTCCTGAGAGGTGAACATGCGCCCTAGAAAGTGCCTGAATCCGATTGCCCCCGAGCCACTTCCTAGTCCGCTGCTGGGCCATTGAAAGACCCGCGTGGGAAACCCTTGCTTTTGGCTCCACGCTGACGCGATAGCCAGCCGTTCTGGCCCTGGCGCAAAACTCAATGTCCTGAGCCAACACCGGAGTGGCATCATTAAGGCCACCGAGTCGATTCCAAAGATCGACGCTGAGGAGCATTCCAGCGGTGGAAACTGCTAAAACGTCAGCCGACCGGTCGTGTTGACCTTGATCATATTGGTTTTGAACCAATAAGAACGGCTTGCCAGTTGGCGTAACAGTGATACCCATTTGTTGGATTTCAATGTCTGAGCCCCATGACAATAACTTTGGACCGACAATGGCCACCGATGGTGACAACTCAGCCGCGCTAGCGAGCATCTGCAATGCGGTTTTTTCTGGGGCTGAATCATCATGCAGCACCCAAAGCCAACCGGGCTGTGAGCGAAGTGACTGAATTCCGGCCTCGATTGCAGCACCGAGTCTGATGTCTCCCGGTTCAACTATCGAGAACTGATGGCTTTTGGCTAGATCTATGCAGTCTTGGTTGGAGCTGGTCTCAACTACCACGACCTGCTCTGATGGCTTTGTTTGCTCACTCAAAGCTTGGAGCGTTGCGGCTAGGTAGTCAGCCTGTCCGTGGGATACAACGATTGTCGCAACGGAGAGCGTTGACAC
>ERZ807291.1718-NODE-1718-length-34767-cov-85.086339_pt1 | contig 34767 bp, 40 predicted proteins | sample MGYA00521257_ERZ807291 | MGnify/ENA primary metagenome ERZ807291 (study PRJEB31413, sample SAMN03169783) | marine metagenome | biome: Marine; feature: Water; material: Subsurface seawater | place: North Sea | collected 2011-04-28 | depth 1 m m ...
TGAGGATAGAGATGACAAGAAACTACACCCCCTTGGAACATTCAGTCACGGTGGAATAAAGAAAGATTTCCTGGTTGGCCAAAAAAATAAAATTTTTTTTAGGGAAGTGTAAAAATATCTTCTACCGAACAATCAAAAATTTTTGCTATTCTTAGGGCAAGAACTGTCGAAGGAACATAAATTCCATTTTCTATGGCATTGATGCTCTTTCTTGAAACGTCTGCTTGGTCTGACAATTCTTGCTGAGTCAAACCAGCAGACTTTCTAAGTTCCTCAAGGTTGTTAAGCAGTTTTTTGTGATTTTTGCCCAAAACTATTTCTTTTCAAACCCTTCAACTGCTTTATTAATCTCTTCGCTTTCAATTGGATAAAGATAACCCGCAACTATTTGTCCAACACCGATTGCTAGCACTAGTAATCCGACACCAGAAATCACATCTGTACCCAAACCGATTTTATCTAACAAGAAAAGACCAACCCCAACCCCAATAGTAATAACCCCACTTCTTCTATAGTCGGTTGGCGATTTTCTCTCAACCAAACTTTCAAGAATTTCTTTTATATCATCAGGGTTATTAATATTTTTTGAAATGGTAATGAGCGTGTCGTATCTGTTTTTCTTGTTTCTATTATCATAAATAAAGATAACCAATAAAATAAAAACTGGCATTAAGACCGCAACATAACCTATCCCAAGCGCCAATGTGCCGTTAAATGTATCTATAAATTCATTCATTATTTTCTCCGTATTAATAAATGTAACGCAAACTTACCATCAATTAAATGGGAAGTAAAGGTTACATGCAAAACCACCTTTTTGAATACTTATAGACACAAGTGCCAACGATTGATAATATTTATTTATGTTTAAAAAAAATACATTTATATCAATAATTTCGTTAATCATTCTTTCGAGTTGCGGTGGCGGTGGCGGAGGAGGCGGAACCTCTAACCCTATATCACCACCTGCTCCTACAGCGTTGGATTTTAGTTATGAAGCTCCTGCAACGCTTGATGACTATCAATCTTTTTCTATCACCGTTACAGCGCAAAACCTGCAATCTGGAGAGACAGTAACGCTTAGTATAATAGATCCTGATAACGAACTACTTTTTTCAAATATTGAAAACACCACCTTGTCAGCCAGAGCGCCTTTTACTTACAGTGAGACCACTGCAGACTTTAGCTTAAAGCTTGTTAGCTCATTAAATAGGGAAGTTACCAAAAGTGTTAGCATACCTATCAAGTTTAAGCATGTGGCTGAACAGTTTAATACAAGCGACGGACTGTTAAACTTCAATCCCTCAAGCACCATTCAAGCAAGTTTGCAGAATGCCAATTATGCCTCTTGGGATATCATGCCTTGGTTGCGAGGAGAGAGGAAAAAATTACCTGCTGGCACCTACTGTTATCCTACGCCTGATATTTGTTCCTACCAACCTGGCGAATGGCCTCCTGGGTTTATTCCTGGAGATATCTATCCTGGAGATTTTGATGGGGATGGAGACCAAGACATTATCTTTGTAGCAGACATAGGGGATAGAGTATTTAAATCCTTGGGCTCAGATGAAAATACTTCTTATTGGAGCACCATCCATTTACTCTTTAATGATGGTTCTGGAAGATTGATTGAGGATTTTTCAAAGTATGAAAACAACGAACCTCCAAGATTGCCTGCACCGTATCGGGTAGAAGTAGGAGACTTTAATAAGGATGGCATAGACGATGCATTCGTTGGGAGTTTTGGCGTTCCCAAGCTTAGAGAAGACAATACGAATTACTGGATTGCTTATCCTCATTTGCTTTTATTATCTGGCAACAACATCCACCAAAACATAAAAATTCTTCAAAACGAGGAACAGTTACAGGGCAATTTACCTACCAATATTGATTTTGCTCACGACGGTAGCTCGGGTGATGTCAACGGGGATGGTAACCTCGATGTTTTAATGAACGCAGTTCTTTACTTCGGTGACGGCCAGGGAAATTTTCAAATCGTGAACTTAAATCAAAAGAACGTAGAAACTGCATGCTGCGGACTACAAAAAGATAAGGTTGATAAGACCCATGCTCATGCATCGACCATAGGTGATTACAACAACGATGGGATTGATGATCTTTTGATCCTCTGGAGCGAAATAGCAACGCCTGAAAACATTTATGGCGCCAGGCATTGGAACAGTCTGCATTTGGGCCCAATTGACCCAAACAACCCTCCCTATTTAGATCAGGACTCTTGGTTGAGAGTTCCTGAACCATTTTACGGCCCCACCAATGCAAATTATAACGACGCATACAGTGGAGATATCAATGGGGATGGCTTTGATGATATCGTAGTAGCCTCTACGAGAAAATCGCCTTATTATGCAGGCAGGCATGTTCAGATTCTTGTGAGCAATGGCGACGGAACTTTTAACGACGAAACAACAACCAGGTTTGCCGACCAGCCCAGAGCTGAACTAGACCCTTCTTTGCAGGGAACTGGAATCGGTGAGGGGGTGATAGTTTTGATAGATGTAGATAAAGACGGCGATCTAGATCTGGTTGATACTACTGCGATCTATGGTGGGGCGAATTTTGAAATCTATCCCAGAGTTACCCTTGCCTTTAATGATGGGGCAGGAGTCTTTACTGAGGTAGCACACGATTATTTTCCTAAACGCATGAAATGGGACTTTTTTGATAAATACAATGGATCTAATATAGATGGGGGCACTCCACTAATTCATAGGTCTGGTGTCATCGATTTAGATGGCAATGGCCACTTAGATTTTGTCATGGGATTTCAAGGTACTATGTTTAGGGCAACAGAATCTGATTCAGAGCTCAAAGATGAGTCTATTATTACCACACAGAGCTTTATTAGCAAAAAATAAAAAAAGCTAGCCTAGACACGCTCTTGATCCTGACCTTAGGAAAATTACCATCAAGGAAATTTTGAAAAGGTAACCAGTGAATTACTAGAAAGCTTAATTGATAACATCATTTTTAATAATCCCATGGAAGGAAGGGACAGGGATGATAATTCAAAACAGGCAGGCCATCAGTCGGTAATTAACTTTATATTACCCATTGTGTAAGATTCAGCAAGACAGAAAGATTCACAGAATAAAACCAAAGGTTATACTTTGGCTGATGGGAAAACTGAACTTACCCCTAATACAGAAATCCCTGTTGGAGGAAAGGATAAAAAAACAATCTTATGTAATGAAGAAAGTTCTGATTAAAACATTATTATTATTAATTTTTTTTCAGATTCAAGATGCACACTCGTATGATGGCAACGACTTAGACAGTTTATGCACCTTTTCATATTTTCCTCTAATCAATAAAATTGGTTGCAGAAAAGTAACAACTAAAGAGGTCAACTCTCTCAGAGAATACTGGTCCAATGAAACACACGAGGACTTATGTCATTATTTTTATTTCCCTATTGCAGACCCATACGCAACCAAGCAACTCTTATTAGAAAATTACTTGATAATGAAAAAAGAAATTATTCAGAGAGACCTTGATTGCAAGAAAGATTATAGAAATATTATTTGGTATAGAGGTGAAGATACAAAAAGTATGTTACAAAAGTTACTTGAAAAATACCCAACATTAAATTCTTTATATGATGAAAAAAACAATGGATAAAAACTACAGCTTGAAAAACATAATGCTCATAATCTTGTTGTTGTTTCCCCACAGCAGTTGGGGCGAAGACAAACTTGATGCCCTTCTAGATGGCCTGCATCAAGATGCACATGAGGGAAACTTTGACGCCTACTTTGCCCGATACACCTCCAAGGCTGTCTTTTTGGGAACAGACAAAAAAGAGCGGTGGACGATTGAGGAGTTCAAAACCTATGCTAAACCTGCATTTGCAGATGGTCATGGTTGGACCTATGCAGTGGTCGAGCGGAACTGGGAGGGAGCTGGTAAAACGCGTTGGTTTGATGAAATTCTCTTTAATGAAAAGCTAGGGCATTGTAGGGGGACCGGCGTAGTCCAGCTGATAAACGGTGAATGGAAAATAGCTCACTATGCGTTGACCATGCTTATCCCCAACGCCATAGCTGCAGAGGTGGGCACTAAGACCAAGGAAGCCGATAAGCTGCAATAATCTATTTTAAGACGATCATTCCTAGGGAAGAATTTCTTTGCGCATTACTCTTTGCTTAAAAATGCTTTGAATGCTATTTCTCTAACGGGGCCAAAGCCCTTGACTTTTTCAGACCGTGAGAGGAGCTTAGCAATGCTGGATAATCTTTTTCCTTCTGGCAGGGTTGAAATATTTGCTAAATCTTCGAAGAAGATTTTTTGGTGTTCTAATGCCAGCTTTCGATCTTTGGAATGCTTCATAATATCCAGAGGCGATCCCCTCAAAAATTTTAATGACCTTAAAAGATAAAAGGTTGGCAATGCTATGTATGCAGGCACCTTAAATTTTTTAGGCCGCTGAGTTTTTTTATCTTTGATAAAAGACAACAAGGGTGGAGCAAGATAGAAGTTAAGATTAAAATAATTATTTCCATAACTGCTAATAAGCTCTTTTGAGTTTTGCAGATGAAACTCAGCAACTTGATATTCGTCTTTTATGGCTAACAACCTGTATAGCTCTTTTGCTAAGCGAACCAATGTGGACTCAGAGCCAATTTCATTTTTTAATAGTTCTCTTGTCTCAGAAAAGCTACTATTATATTTTTCAAATTCCTTTCTGCCATAATCCTTTAAAAGCTTTTTCCTCGAAGACAGAACTAATTCAAGAGTCTCATCTGGGCTATTTTCCAAAAAATTTGCAAATATTGGCTGTTGTGGGTTTTGAACATAGGCTCTACCCAAGTTAAAACAATGCAAATTATTTTCTGCTCCTACTTTATTTAGAATAATGGCCTCTTCAATGCTTTCTCTTTTGAGAGGTATAAGTCCTGCTTGAAAAGCTGCTCCCAACATAATCAGATTCGAACCAATAGCATCATTGCTAAGACGCGCTGCAATATTTGATGCAGGTAGCAAGGAAACTAACTTAAAAGAAGACTTTTTAATAAGATCAACCGTCTCTTGCTCCATAAACTCAAGATCTCTCTCTTTAACAAAATCTGCTACTGGGGAAAGGGAGGAGTTTACGACAGAGTAAGTTTTAGATTTCGAAAACGTCTCTTGAATTTCTTCTTTTACTGCAACCACAGGGTCACAAGCGAGAAGTAAATCAGTGCTCGCGGGCGAAATTTTATGGCTAAAGGGAACTTTTTCTTTTGAGAAAATTTTTATATGAGACCAAACAGCGCCTCCTTTTTGGGCAAGCCCAGTTAGATCAAGGGTGGTGGAGACTTTTCCTTCAATATGCGCCGCCATCCCCAAAAGGGCTGAAATGGTTAAAACCCCAGTTCCCCCAATACCGGTAAGCATAATGTTTGTTTCATCTTTTTCAATGGTATTGGGGTCTAGAAGTGTTTGAAAATTTTTTGAAAGCTTTATTTTCTTTGGAACTACATCTGCGGTTATAAACGATGGACAAAATCCCTTAAGGCAAGAATAATCCTTATTGCAATTTGCTTGATTGATCTTACGTTTTCTGCCATTAGAAGTCTCAAGTGGTTCAATCGAAACACAGTTTGATTGAATAGAGCAATCTCCGCATCCCTCGCATATTTCAGGGTTAATAAAAACTCTTTTTATGGGATCCTCTAGCAGTCCACGCTTTCTCCTCCTCCTTTTTTCTGCTGCACAAGTCTGATCATAAATAAGGGCACTCACTCCACTAACTTTTTTAAGATCTTTCTGAGCTTCAATTATGTTATCTCTGTGCATCGAGAGTACATTGGTTGACTTGAGGTTTTTATATTGGGCAGGGTCTTCAGAAAGTATGCAAATTTTACTGATGCCTTCTGCTAAGAGTTGCCTGGTAATACCTTGCACATCCCAGTTATTTCCAATAGCTTGACCCCCGGTCATTGCCACTGCATCGTTGTATAAGATTTTATAAGTGATGTTTATGTCTGCATCGATAGCAGCCCTTATAGCTAATATGCCTGAGTGCTTGTAGGTACCATCTCCCAAGTTGGCAAATATATGAGAGTCTTTAGAAAAGGGAGACTGTCCAATCCATGGCGTTCCTTCTCCTCCCATCTGTGTATAGAGTTCTGTGCCTCTATCCATATCAACCGCCATGTAATGGCAGCCTATTCCACCCAATGATCTTGACCCTTCAGGAACAAGGGTTGAGGTATTGTGTGGACAGCCTGAACAAAAATATGGATTTCTGTTAATTGGAGAGAGGACAGACCTTTGCTCCTGATGTCTTTTATTAAACCATTTCAACCTATCCAAGAGGTCTGAGCTATTGGTTGCTTTATAAATTCTTTTAGCCACAACTTCTACAATTACCTCAAGAGGTAAATCGTTTTCAGGCGGTAACAGCCATTTACCAAGCTCATCTTGTTTGCCAACCACGATCGGCCTTGCAGCTTCTTTCCAATTATAAAGTTGCCATTTAATTTGATGCTCTATCAACTCTCTTTTTTCTTCAACCACCAAAACATGATCCAACCCCTCACAAAATTCTCGAATACCCTCTGGCTCAAGAGGCCAGGGCATACCAACTTTATATAGTCCTACCCCCAAATCATTGGCTGAGCTTTCATCTATGTTGAGCCACCGAAGCGCCTCTCTGACATCATTGTAAGACTTGCCAGATGTAATAATGCCAATTTTTGTTTTGGGCCCTTTCCAAATGGTCTTATCTATACCATTAACTCTGCCAAAAGCCTGAGCAGCAAATCCCTTCACTCTCTGGAGTCTGTGATCTTGATCTCGAGGATTGTCTTTGTAGTAAATGTTCCTTGATAGCTCTGCATATTCTCCAAAAAAATCTTTCGAAGGGATGATGATATTGGCTTTTTCCAAGTCTGTGTCATATACCATTGCTGCATCGGCCACATCTGACACTATTTTCATTCCAATCCAGCATCCACTGAACCGACTCATTGCTATGCCTAATAAACCATAAGGCACAATGTCATTGACCCCGGAAGGATATAAATACGGAATAAAAGCACTTATAAAGTTATGATCAGACTGATGAGGAAGCGTTGAAGATTTTGCTCCATGATCGTCTCCAGCGATAGCCAAAACACCACCATGCTTTGAGCTCCCCGCAGCATTTGCATGCTTTAAAGCGTCCATGGCTCTGTCGACGCCTGGCCCCTTTCCATACCAAATACCAAAAACTCCATCAAATTTTCCTCTGCTCAAAAACTCTCCTTGTTGGGATCCCCAAACAGAAGTTGCAGCAATCTCTTCATTTAGGCCGGGTTGATGAAATATTGATTTTTCATCTAAAAAATTTTGTGCCCTTGAAAGCTCGAGATCATAACCTGCTAACGGAGACCCTTTGTATCCAGATATGAAACCCGCAGTATTAAGATTATTTGATATATCTCTGTCTTTTTGAACTAAAGGCATTCTCACCAGAGACTGAACTCCGGAGATAAAAATAGAACCATCTCGTTTGGAATACTTGTCCAAAAGAGAGACTTTGTCTTGCAACATATCTCTTTGAGCTAATTAAGACATTTCTTGATTATAATCTTATTTTTATATTTTCAAAATTATGAAACCTTTAATATTAGACTCAGCGCTTGGAACGGAGCTCGAAAAGCGCGGCGAGTACCTGCCAAGCTTTAAAACATCCATCTGGTCGGCATATTCTTTAATACACAATCCAGAGGCCATAAAACAAATTCATATCGATAACATAGAAGCTGGCGCAGACGTTATTACAACTTCGAATTATCAAGCTACCCCAGAATTATTAAAGCGAGAGCCAACAGCTCCACCATATGAAGATCTTGCAAAACGAGCGCTAGAATTATGCAAAGAAGCAATCATTAAAACTGGAGCCAATACTAAGATTGCAGGATGTTATCCTCCGATTCATGTTACTTTTAGACCCGATTTAAGCTCAAAAGAAAAAACCTTAAGAAAGTTTTATGAGACATTAGGCGAAATTTATCAAGATGAAGTTGATGTGATTATTTGTGAGACAATGGCATCAATTTATGAGGGCACCATTGCCGCATCAACTGCCAAAAATTTTGCTGAAAAAGTTTGGTTAAGCTGGACAACCAGAGGAAATAAACTCAACAGACTTCCAAGCACCGAGTTGTTAGATCTTGCTATTAGCGAGGGTCTAAAGTTGGATCTTGATTGTCAATTAGTTAATTGTGTTCATGCAGATACTGCAAGCATGGCAATTGATAAGCTAAAGAAAGAAAAAAGTTTTGGAATTTATGCCAACTCTTCGATATATAAAAAAAATAAGCTGGAAGGTTTTGTTAGTGACTCAGACGAATGGCATTATCACAATCATCAGCCTATTAGTTCCACTGAGTATAAAGATTTTGTTGCTGAATGGATTAACAATGGGGCCTCAGTAATTGGTGGATGTTGCAGAACCACAACAGATCATATAAAAGAAATAAAAAAGATTGTTGAAAAAATATGAATTGGTTTTTAATTTTAGGAGCGATCATTTCATTAGTTGGAATGTTTTTTCACGGTGTCGCTGGACAAAAAAAATACATGGGCAATATTTATCAAAGCGAAATGGAGCCCTTAACCAAATCTTTAAGCTTGGTTTCATGGCATGTTTTTACAATCTTCCTTTTTATTACCTCTATAACTTTATTTTATACAGCCTATAACCCGAAATTGGCCATGGCTGTTTATCCGATTATTGGAGTTAATCTATTGAGCTCATTATTGTTTATTTTTTTGGGGCTTGGGAACCACAAGGCTTTGCTAAAAATGCCAGGAGCCTATCTGATGGGAGCGACAGCATTATTTTCCTGGCTCGGCATACAATAAAAACATTCTTAATAACCCATCAGAAAGTCAGTGAACTCATAGGTGTTTTGAGTAAAACTATCTTATTTTTGTAATACTGAATAACTCGTTTTTAAATTGAATTTGATCAGACCCATCAATGGCCTTTTTTACCCTGTTCATAAGACTTTGATTGTTTTCCAGGCTTAGGATATCTTTCTCTGGTATTTGTCCAACATATAATATGTTCGCCCATTTAGAATCTATGTTGTGACCAAATAGTTCTGTAACTGTTTGGTCAGGAACTCTTTTAAATTTAAAATAATAACTTGAGGGTTTAGAAAAGCTATAGATATTATTTTCTCCAACTGGGTTACTTTTTACATATTCAATAATATCTTTTGCTGTATTTGGAAAAGCCTCTTTTTCTTTAAATGCTAATTTCAAAACCTTTTGGATAAAATCTCCTCCACAGGTATGGGTGACCAAGAGCTTTCCAGATTTATTTAAAAGCCTCATTAAAGGCGCAATCACATTTTTAACTTTAGCCTCAACAGAAGCTGCTGCCCTATATGCTTGAGATGCAACAATAAGGTCATAGTTATTATTCTTGTAATCATTTTCAAGAAATTTTTCTAAGTGCTTCTTATTGTCTTCTCTATAGACTCTTATGATGCAGGGGTTTGAATAGGATGTTTTATTTTTATTATCAATCTCTATTCCCCAATTTTTTTTAATGAAATTACTTAGGAGATTGCTTGTAATCTGAGAATTAAAGTCAAAAGAATTATTGCTTTTAAGAATTAGATTAAATTCTTTAACTTTCTTATCTTGAATTGTATTTGAGCATTCAATCAACCCCAACTCAGAAAATTTTACATTGGTCATAGTGATTAGTAAGTTTGGATGTTCAACAAACCTATCGGGCACTTTCTCTAAAGTGTTTTTTAAGTCTTCATAACTTATTTCTTTGCCAGTAATTAAAAGCGAAGTGTAGGGATGATACTTATGAAAGCTTTTAATTATATTAGAGAATATTGTCCCATCACCCGTTCCAGCATCAAGGATTCTTATATATGACCTATTTTCAGACAAGCCCGCAACGTGTGAAAAAAACTTTTCGGAGATTGCTTTTTTTTCTTCAGTATTTTGTATAAACGAAAGATATTTTAATCGGTCGTCAAAGAATCTTTTTTTTCCCACTTAATTTGATACCAATGTTTATTCAATATTAATCTAAAATGATACGATTAGTAAGCAAAGTCAAATCATGGATTGTATAATCATTGAATGTTAATTAAACAGATACCCATTCGGAATGATCTTCGCAATTACATGTATTTACTAGCATGTGAAAAAACCCTTGATGCTATCGCAATAGATCCACTAGATCATGCCAAGTGTTTAAAAGTTGCTGACGAGTTAGGCTGGACAATAAAAACAGTTGCCAATACACACCATCACCATGATCACATTGGAGGCAATGACGAGGTAATCGCGGCCACAGGGGCCAAGTTAGTTGCGCATAAAGATGCCATGGATTCAATTCCTGGAGTAAATACCGGGTTGATTGCGGGCGACGATTTACAATGTGGAGAGATAACTTTGAAAGTGATGGACACTCCAGGACATACCATGAGCCATATTTGCTTATATTTTCAAGGAAGTGCCGAAGAACAACCTGCATTATTTTGTGGCGATACATTGTTTAATGCTGGTGTAGGTAGATGTGACTTTGGTGGCGAGCCAAAAATTCTTCACAAAACTTTTGAAGATCAGATTTTTCCTCTCGCAGACAATGTTCGAATTTTTCCTGGCCATGACTACATTGAAAATAATCTAGAGTTTACCCTTGATAGAGAGCCTGATAATGAGCAAGCCCTATCTTTGCGTGAAAAGTTTAAAAATGGTCTCAATGCTGAAAGTTTTGTGAGTGATATTGGCTTAGAAAGAGAGATTAATGTTTTTTTTAGGCTGAATGTTGCTCAGGTTCGAGCAGGCATTGCAGCAAGTCTAAATACAGAGCTTGAACATTTAGACAATGAAAAAACCTTTATAGGATTGCGTAAACTGCGTGATAATTGGTAGAAAATAATATTAACATGTCTCCAAGCATCTCCTCTAGCGCTTGCAGTTAGAGAGTATCTCCAATAGAATCAAGTTTCTTTAAAACCATGAATACACAGCTAAACTCAGATAAATTGGCAATGGCACTATCTTTTGTGTGTGCTCTGCATTGTCTTTTTGTTCCATCTTTCTTTATTCTCAGCTCAGGGTTTCTGGCCATCTCATTAGATAGCGCGCTCGTGCATCAGCTATTATTAATATTTGTAGTTCCAGTAAGCTTGTATGCGTTAATTTCTGGATATAGAAATCATAAAATATCTTGGGTTCTTTTGTCTGGCGCATGCGGCTTGGTTCTTCTGTTTCTCGCTGTATTTCTTGGCCCAAACATCCTAGGAGACTTTAATGAAAAAGCATTAACCTTGATGGGTTCGACCATCATTGCTTTTTCTCACTTTAAAAATTATCAAGTTTGTAGAAAGCTTGACTGTGTTTGCCACGATTAATAACTCCTTTATCAGATAAATTTTTTATGTGCTAATATACCCCCCATGGGTATATTCAAAAAAATACTTTTTTTAATATTTTTAATTGCTAATGTTGAGGCAAGACCGATTTCATATTCTGGTGGCTCAACCATGATGACCATGTCAGACAATATGAAAGAATCTATTTACTATCACTATTCACCAACTTATAAATATTCAGTTGGTATAGAGTCCGTGAAAGATAAATTTTTTGACAAGGATTATCTGTATCTGAGATTAACTTATTTGTTAAATAGAAAAAATACCAAAAACTCCCAACGAAACTTATATTTTCAGTCAGCTATTTCGCCAGATGATTTAAATGATAATTTTTATGGCATCCACGGAGACTGGGAGACAAGAAGACTTTTTTCAGGCTTTGGTTATAAGAGAGTCATTAACAATATTCGAGATTTTACTGAGCAATACTACCAGTTAGGGATAGCTCCTTACATTGGTGAGTATGGAGATTTCCACACTTGGATGATGGTCAAGAGTAAAAAAAATTCACTCACCAGCGATTGGATAACCTATCCAGTTTTAAAGTTTTTTAAGGGGGATTTCTTAGTTGAGATTGGCTACGACAGCGATCTTGATTGGGATGTTCATATGATGTATAGATTTTAAGGAGAAAATTAAATGAATAAACTATATTTTATGTCTGTGTTGGTTATATCAAGCTTTGCTTGGGCAGACCACGATCACGATCATGGTGAAAGCCATGCAATGGAAATGGAGGCCCATTCACATGAGGGTCACATGCATGATGTTTTGGTTGATGGCAAAAAACTTGAGGTGGACCCAGACAGGTTTGATAAATTTGTTGAAGGGCAAAAAAACTCAAAGGTTGCAGTTATTAGCGTGAATGGCATGGTGTGTGATTTTTGCGCAAGAGGCATCGAAAGAACCTTTAAAAAGGATAAAGCAGTGCAAAAGATTGACGTTGATTTAACCCGAGGTAAAGTTTTGGTTATGTACGCTCAATCTGCAAAAGTTAATTTTGAGGACATTAAGCAAAAAATTCTTTCTAACGGTCAAAACGCAACCGATCTTCAGATTATTTCAATATAAGAGGTTGCGGTGAAGGATAATACTGCAAATATTTTTTCACTTTTTGCGTCTTCGTCGACATTGGTTTGTTGCGCTTTGCCTTCGTTGTTCGTTGCGCTTGGAGCCGGAGCATCTTTTGCCAGTTTAATTACTCACATCCCTTTTTTAATTACTCTATCTCACTACAAAGTGCAGATCACACTCTTTGCGTTGGTGATGATCACGATGGCTGGATATGTTAACTACAAAACCTATCACATGCCGTGTCCTGCTGACCCAGAACTTGGAAGGCTATGCATGCAAACCAGAAAGCGCTCAAGAATTCTTTACTATATTTCTTTAGTAATTTTTATATTTGCTACAATGTTTACTTACCTAGTCCCAAGTTTTTTATAGCCATGAAGCATCCGTGTCACAAGAATCAAATTACTAGTCTTCGTCGCATCAAGGGACAAATTGAGGGTGTTGAGCGCATGATTGAAGACGGTAAGTATTGCGTAGACATTCTTAACCAAATTAAGGCAACTAAAAATGCAATTTCCACCGTTGAGGGGAAAGTTTTAAGAACGCATTTGCAAGAATGCATCAAAGAATCTTTCAATGGAAATGGAGACAGCGATAATAAAATTGAAGAAATTGTTAAGCTCTTAAAAAGATGAAGCTAATTGTAAGAAATACTCACAAATACCTAAGTTTTTTTATTTCAATACAGCTTCTCTTGTGGACAATTTCAGGCATTTACTTTGCATTCAATAAAATTGAGAATGTTAGAGGAGAGCAATATCGACTCCAAACATCATCAAACTATAGTTTTAAGAACATAGAGTTTGAGATTCCTGAGGCTGCATCGGCAGTTGTAAAAAAGCGATTAGACAAGACCATCATTGCTGCTTCAACGAAAGCTGGAATGAGATATTTTGATGAAGCAGGCGACCCTTTAAAGAAAATTTCATTTGATGAAGCAAAACAGATAGTTGCAAAAAATACTCTGCTTAATCCAATTGCAGTTGTGGAAATTAACGAATCTAAAGAAGGTTCTGAATACAGAGGCAGACAATTACCCATTTATAAAGTGATTACCCGTAATGTCAATGACAAAGAGATCAATGCGTATTTAAATATTTTTAGCGGAGATATCGTAGCCATAAGATCAGCCCAATGGCGGATATGGGATTTAATGTGGGGTTTTCATATCATGGATTGGCAGGAAAGAGACAACATAGATAATATGCTATTAAAAATATTTTCTATATTAGCGTTAATAAGCTCTATATCTGGCATCTTATTATTTTTTAAAATAGATATTAGGAAAGAAACCTAGTTGAAAGCCTTATGAAAGACGCAATAGCAGTTTTTAACGAATGGGCTGAACTGGATAAAGATCGAGGAATGGAAAAAGGTCATGCTGATGCTGTGTCTGAAATGTTAGATTTTGCCCTGAAAGAAAGGCATATAATCAACAATAATTTTGCTTTTTTAGATTTGGGTTGTGGTAACGGCTGGGTTGTTAGGAAGGTTATTGATGATCCGTTGTGCACCAAAGCCCATGGAATCGATGGTGCTGATCAAATGATTGCCAACGCAAAAGCTCGCGGAAACAAGGAAGAATACATTCTTGCAAACATTCATAACTATGAGCCTCAAGAAAAATACGATCTTATTCACTCTATGGAAGTTTTGTATTATTTAGAGGATCCTGAATCCATATTAAATAAAATATCTAATTCATGGCTTGCTGAAGAAGGAAGGCTGATAGCAGGAATAGATCTATATTATGAAAATAAAGACTCTCATACTTGGGAAGGAAAAGTGGGAACCAAAATGCTGATGTTAAAACAAGCAGAATGGATAGAAATGTTTGAGAGAGCAGGTTTTTCTGATATACAAAGCTGGAGGGCAAATCAAACCCAAGAGTGGGCTGGGACCTTAGTATTGACCGGCAAAAAGAATTAAAAAATTTAAAAAACTTTTTCAACAAGTTTAAACAAATGCAATAATTAATCTTTGGAGGCCGCTAATGAAAATATCTCTGCCAGTTTTTGTAATAACTTTTTTGATCTTTATATCCAGTGATCTTAAGTCTGCTGATCATGATGATGCCATGAATTTAGATCAAGTAGCACATGCTTTTGGGTGGAATTTTGAAGAGGCTGAAATTCAAACACAAAAGGTTGCAGAAGGTCTTTATGTGCTCTTTGGAGTGGGTGGCAACATAGCGGCTTCTATCGGTGATGACGGAGTTTTAATTGTTGACGATCAATTTCCCCAGGTCATGGATAAAGTTCAGGCAGCAATTTTAAAAGTTGGAGGCGGAGCAGTTGACTATGCTGTAAATACTCACTGGCATTTCGACCATGCCGAGGGCAACAATGCATTGGGCCCGCAAGGGACCAAGATTGTAGCCCATGCTAATGCACGTGCAGATATGGCAAAAGGAGGAGTGATCAATATGGTAATTGCCAAATACAAACAGCAGCCATATCCAGAGAAGGCTTTGCCGGTATTGACATATGATCACGGAATGCAGATTCACTTTAATGGGGGTGAGATCGATTTAAAAAACTTTGCATCAGCCCATACCAATGGAGATACAGCAGTTTTTTTTAAAAAACAAAACGCAGTTCATTTGGGAGACGTTTTTAATAACGCTGGCTATCCATTTATTGATGTTGGAAGCGGAGGCAGCATCGATGGAATGATAAAGTTTTGTGAAGATACCCTTAAACATACCAATGAAAACACCATAGTGATTCCTGGGCATGGACCAGTTACAAATACAGCAACCCTTAAGGAATATATTTCTATGTTAAAAACGGTTCGCTCAAGAGTTGCCGCATTAATCGAGGAAGGAAAAACGTTAGAAGAAATCAAAGATGCCAAACCAACCGAGGACTTTGACAAGATCTATGGTCCTGAAACCGGCTCGCTTGGTTTTATCAATCGAGTGTTTACCAGTTTAAGTGAATGAGTCTTATTTTTTAAATGTTTAAAAGCCTTGACCACATAATCATTGCTGTTGAGGATTTAGAAAAGGCCACACAAAACTATCAACTCATAATGGGCACACCTCCAGTTTGGAGTGGAGAGCACAAAAGTCTGGGAACCAGCAACGCCTTATTTAATTTTCAAAATACTTATCTTGAGCTCTTATCTGCAACTGGCGAAGGCTTAGGTGCTGATCTAATAAATTATTATTTAAAAGATGCTGGAGAGGGCTTGATAGGAATGGTATTTGCAACAGAGGACATTAATGGCGTTCATCAATCCCTTCAAAAACAAGGCTTTCTTATCGGAGAGCCAACAGATGGTGAGGGGGTAAACTCGGCCGATCAAAAAATAAGAAAATGGAAAAATCTATTTTTACCTCCAGATTTAACAAGGGGCATCTTTTCTTTCGTCATTGAGCATACCCATGGATATTTGCCTCAACCAGAAGAGCAGAAAGAATCAGACCCTTATAAATTAGATCATGTGGTGATCAATACCAATGATGCTGATGGATTTATAGAAATATATAAAGATGTTTTTAATCTCCGCCTCGCCCTGGATAAAACCATTGAGCACTGGCAAAAACGAATGCTTTTTTTTAGACTAAACCAAACCACCATTGAAGTTGTTGAGCAAGAAGATGACTTGCTTTCCAACGACAAGATGTGGGGCTTGGCCTGGGATGTAAAAAATATAGAAAAGGCTCATCAAAGGCTAGTAGATGCAGGCGTTGAAGTTACACCCATTCAAAAAGGCATCAAAGAAAACACATTAGTTGTAACCGTTAAATCTCATACTCACAATGTTCCCACGCTTCTCATACAGCATCTAGATTAATTAGGTCATAATTTTCATTTTTGATCTCCCATGTAATATAGTGAGTCACAAACCAATAAAAATTGAACCTTATGATTGAAATAATTCTCCTCACTCTCCTTTTATACTTTTTTCAGCTCTTTCTTCCTTTAATGCTTAAGTCAAAAATGCAAGAAGATATGTTTGAAAGATCTAGGCGTGCAACTGAAAATTTAAAAGAGTCTTTACCTATATTTTTGGCCTTGGCAATACTTTCAATTATGGTTGATGCTCAAGCCAATATAATAATGGCATCTTCATGGCTTAGTTTAAGAGTAATTTTTGCAGCAATATATATCTCAGGTTTCAACTTAAAACCCGCAAATGCTGCAGGGCAACAGACGCAACCATTCAGAAGCCTAGTTTGGACTTTATCTGTTGTCGCTTTGTTCATGATGGGAGCTAATCTTATTTAAAAATTTTTATATTATTGATGAAAAAAATAATTCTTTCAGTCTGCATATGTACATCTTTATTTGTTGGGGGTTTAGATGCGGCTTCTAATATTACCGAGGCCACCGTTCACTCTGAAAAAATTATTTTAGGTTCAGGGTGTTTTTGGGGAGCTGAAAAAGGCTATGAATCACTTCCAGGCGTCATTGACGCCGTTTCTGGTTATGCTGATGGCAAAGGCGTTCGAGCTTCTTATAGTGAGATAACCAAATTTAAAAATAAGTTTAATGTTAACAATCATGCTGAGGTGGTAGAGGTCACTTATAACAAGAATCTTATTTCAACTGAAGAGCTGCTAATACATTATTTTGAATCCCATGATCCAACTCAATTAAACAGACAAGGAAACGACATAGGCACTCAATATAGATCTATTATTTTGTACTCAACACAAGAGCAAAAACAAGCAATTGATAAAATTATGCAAAACTATCAAAGGCTTTTATCAGCTGCAGGTTATGGGCCTATTGTTACTGCAGTCAAACCTATTAAGAATTTTTATAAGGCTGAAAAATATCATCAAGACTATATAGCAAAAAACCCAAATGGATATTGCCCTGATCATTCAACCGGGGTTAGATTTACCAAAAAAAAGACACTAGAAACGTTGGATAATTCTACGTTGCTTTCTGGAAAGCACATTATTGTTATCGAAGCCGAGGGCTATTGCCCTTATTGTGAAAAATTTAGAGCTCAAGTTGTTGAAAATTATTTTGGCAATATCCCGCTTGTATTTAGGCTTGCATCTCAACTGCAAGACTTAGAGATTAAATCACCCACATGGGCAACCCCAACTATCTTATTTATAGAGGATGGAGAAGAGGTTTTTGGTCATCAAGGCTACCTTAGCCCCAAAGAATTTTATCAAGCTCTTGGCTACTTTAAACTGGGAGATTCAGAGGCTTACAGAGTTGCCTTTCAACAAGGCACTGATGCAAGGTTTTGTAAAGAATATGAAATTTTTAAAAATACACCAGACGGTATTTTTATTGACAAATTAAGCGGGGCCCCATTGTTTGATACCAAAGACAGGTTTAACTCTTCCACAGGATGGCTTTCATTCACAGCGCCAATTAAGGGCGCTGTTTATACAAAACCCGATAATAGTTATGGAATGAGAAGAACGGAAATAAGATCGGTTACATCAGACATTCATCTGGGACATGTTTTCCCAGATGGACCAAATGGCATGCCAAGATATTGTATTAATGCCACTGTGCTTGAATTTAAGCCAAGAGAAGATATCAGTTAGCGATAAACTGATTGCGTAAAATCACAACTTAGTAATACAATGCAAAAATATTATATTTGATTGTTTTTTGTGATTTTTACAAACGACCAGAATAAGGAATTTATCCCAATGATCAAATAACAAACTTATTTTTTCATGCCATTAGTCATGATTATTGAGTTCAACTTTAGAGGTACGCACTTATGAAAAGACAACTAATTGAAAGACTGAATGAAGGCCCTGTAATTTGCGCAGAAGGTTTTTTATTTGAAGTAGAAAAAAGAGGCTATTTAGCTTCAGGCGAATTTGTTCCAATGGTTGCATTAGAGCACCCAGAGGCGCTAGAGAATCTTCATAAAGATTTTCAACATGCAGGCTCTGATGTGGTTGAGGCTTTTACATACAATGGCCATAGAGAAAAAATGAGAGTTATTGGGAAAGAAGAATTGTTGGAGCCCTTAAACAGAGCAGCACTAAAGATAGCAAAAAAAGTTGCTGATAATCCTATTGATGGCGGGGAACCAAATTTAATGGCCGGCAATATTTCAAACTCGAATATTTGGGCTGAAGATGACAAAGACGCTCAAAAAGAGGTCTATAGTATGTTTAGTGAAATGGTTGAATGGGCCGTTGATGAAGGCGCTGATATGCTTATAGGTGAAACTTTTTACTATGCCGAAGAAGCATATGCAGCATTGGAGATCATTCAAAAAGCTGGGCTGCCATCCGTAATCACAATAGCCCCCATGGCAGAAAATATTATGAGAGATGGAGTTTCTATCCTCGACACCATGAAGGAACTAGAACAAAGAGGCGCTGACGTTGTTGGGATGAATTGTTTCAGAGGCCCGGATACTATGATGCCTTATTTGAAAGAGGCTAGAGAGGTTCTAAAGTGTCATATGGCAGCATTACCACTCCCATTTAGAACCACAGATGAACATCCTACTTTCTTTAATTTGCCTGATGAAAATGGATGCACATGCCCTGCACCCCATGGCAGAACTTTTCCAACAGCTCTTGATCCTTTGTATTGTAATAGATATGAGATGAGAGAGTTTGGCAAAGAGGCTGCTGCTCTAGGCATTAACTATCTTGGTGTTTGTTGTGGAGCAACGCCTATGCATATTAGAGAAGTTGCAGAAGCTGCAGGCCTAACAGTTCCAGCTAGCAAATATAGAGAAAAAATGGAAAATCATTTTATGTATGGCACCAATGAAAGGACTGCTAAGCATATGCAAGATTATGGAGATAATGCCTAGCACCCCCATAAAAATAAAGTCTAGGATATCTGGTTATAAAATTTTTTTGACTTCTTGTTTTAGAGGGTTATATTTTTATAACTATGAACAATTTTAATAAAGCAACTTTTATTTTTGTAGCTGGGTTATTTTTTTTAAGCATCCCGGCTTTTTCTTATAATTTAGACATGCAAAAATGCATAGATATAACAGATCCTTCTGCAAGACTTAATTGCTACGACGCTCTTTCTCAAGAGAATAAATCTATTAAAGGGACAAAAATCATTCCCAAAAAAACTGAAGTTAAAAAAATAGATGAACAAAAGAAAAAGGATTATGGTTTAGAAAAACCAAAAGATGATTTGTCTGTCACTGCAAAAATACTCAATGTAAATAAACGTGGAAATTACAAAATCTACATCACCCTAGATAATGACCAAGTCTGGCGAAGCGTAAAGGATATCTATGATCGGGCCCCTGTAAGCAACGGGCAAACAGTTACTATTTCTGAGGGGTTTATAAGCGGGTATGTCATGAAGGTTGCAGGAAAGAAAACTAGTTTAAGAGTAAAGAGGGTTAAGTAAAATGGAAACAAAAATTCCACCACCCATAGTTACCTTGTTATTTGGTCTATCCATTTATTTTTCTAGAGGAATATTTCAGGCAGTCGAAGTTAAGTATTCTTTTTATATTGCGATCCTTTTGCTTATATTGGGTCTTACTGTCTTGATATCTGCTGTTCGCTTATTTAGAAAAGACAAGACAACCGTAAACCCTTTAAGTCCAGAGCAAGCAACAAAGTTAGTGATGGATGGAATTTTTAAATATTCTCGAAATCCAATGTATCTTGGTATGGCATTTATACTGGGTTCGATAGCTGTATTTTTTAATCTGATTGGTGGAATTATTTTCATCGCTCTATTTTGTTTTTATATAACAAAATTTCAAATTATTCCTGAGGAAAGAGCCATGAGCAATTTATTTTCTCAAGACTTTGACAAATATAAGCAAACAACTCGAAGGTGGATCTAGTTTTGTCCTAAACATTAATGAAATTATCTACTTTCTTTCTTTTGTGGGTTTTTGGATTTTTTTTACTGTTATCTTTTGATTTATTTGTTGAGGCATTTGTCTTTGAGTGGTTGAGCTGGAACGGTACAGATAAAAATGATTGGTTTTTTGCTTTATGGTGGGGCTTGGTTGTGGTTTGGGCTTTGTATGGCTGTCTAAAACTCTACTCAATATGGAGCACAATCGATCAAGATTGATACATGAAAAAACTATTAACATGCTTATTATCTTTCTCTTTTTTTACAATATCGGAGAATGCCATGAGTGCAAATAAGGAGTTCAATGTGGACAATCAAATATACAAAGTGCTTACACTTGAAGAGTGGGAGCAAGCACAGATCTCGGGATCAATAATCACAGCATTAGACAGAAAAGATGGTTTTACCCACTTGTCTACAGCAGCTCAACTCAATGCAACCCTTGCCTTATATTTTGCCAAAGAAAAGACGGTAGTCCTGTTGCAAATTGATTATTCGCAGACAAGTGATCAGCTAAAATTTGAGTCACCTGTTCCGCCTGGAAATAGAACAAGTTCATTTCCTCATTATTATGGTGATTTAAGTACCAATGCTATTTCTAAGACGTGGAATTTAGATAGAGGCGCTTTCGAGATACCAATTGAGGTTATGCTTCAAGCTGAGCAAGACCCCAACTCCTAATGCTTTGCTGTAAAATAAAAAATTTTAAAGAGTACTAAAGAGGAGCGTACAATTCATGATGACACTCAAAGAAGAGATCAAGCTTGATTGCTCTGCAGATCAGCTTTGGGATATTTTGTCTGATGTTGGAAGGTGTGACTGGGTTCCGACAATTGACAAGATTACATTAGATGGTGATTGCAGATATTTTGAAATGGCTGGCATGGGCCAGATTACTGAGAAAATATTAAAACAAGACCATGCCAGCATGACTCTTCAGTATTCGGCTATAAAGACCCCTGTACCTATTGAGCATCATTTAGCAACAATGCAAATTTCATCCCTGAATAACGGAGAATGCTTGTTGAAATGGACAACAGAAATATCTCCAGATATTTTTGCTGATAGCATCCATCAAGGCATGCTTATTTCAATTGAAGGGATTAAGTCCGTTATTTAAAAAATGATCTGTAATCTATGCAGGTCTGATGCCGCCTCAAGCTTTGATACTAACGATAATAAAACTTATTGGAGTTGTGATATTTGTGGATGTAAATATTTAGATAAGTCTTATTTTGTTGATGCTCAGGAAGAAGAGAAAAGATACTTAGAGCACAACAATGATGTTAATAACGCAGAATATAGAGCATTTTTATCAAAGCTCTCTAATCCACTCAAAGAAAAAATATCCCTTGGCGCTCATGGATTAGACTTTGGTTGTGGCACAGGACCAGCACTAGCGGATATGCTGATTGAAGAGGGCTTTAAGGTTTCGCTATACGATCCATTTTTTTATCCAGATAAGGATGTGCTATCTATGCAATATGATTTTATAACCTGCACAGAAACCGCAGAGCACTTTTATGATCCATTCAAAGAGTTCAATACTCTAGATAGTCTCCTTAAACCGGGAGGCTGGCTAGGAGTCATGACCTCCTTTTTGACCTCTGACGAACAGTTTGAGAATTGGTACTATCGAAGAGATCCGACCCATGTAACTTTTTATTGTGAAAAGACCTTTCAGGTGATAGCCTCTCAAAGGAACTGGAAATGCGAAATCCAATCAAAAGATGTCGTACTTTTGCAGAAAAACTATGATTAAAGCACCCACCTCATTTACTCAACGCTTAAAATTTATTGGACCTAGCATTATTGTGACAGGAAGTGTTGTTGGCAGTGGATCCATAGCTCTATCACCTTTGTTGGGAGCGGCAACTGGCTTTGCTTTGCTGTGGTGGCTTTTATTAAGTCTTTGGAGCAAACCTCTTATTCAAGCTGAAATTAGTCGTTATGTCATAGCCACCAATCAGACTTTCCTTGAATCTTTTTCAGATATGCCTGGGCCAAAAACAACCCTCAGAGATAAAAAAGCTTCATGGTTAGTGTGGTTTATGTTCATTGGTGTCATCCCTTCCGTTGCAGGTATGGGCGGCCTTGCTGGTGCAGTAGCAGAAGCGGGGCATCTTATGATACCGATTCTTAGTACTGAAATATGGGTGCTAGTCGCGTGTTTTATTACATGGTTTATTCTCTACCTTGGAACTTATCAGACGCTTGAAAAAATTCTACTCGGAATGGTTTTCTTCTTTTCAGTTGTAACTTTAATTATTGCTATTTCTATGCAATCGACGCCCTATGCAATATCAAGCTCACAAATTTTAGGCGGCCTTACATTTGCATTTCCATTTGAGCATGCAGCTCTAGCTTTAGCAGTTTTTGGCTTTACCGGAATAAGTTATGGTGAAATCATGGCATACACCTATTGGTGTTTAGAGAAAGGCTATGCCAAACACGACGGCAATCAGCACGAAGTCAAAGCATGGATTAAAGTAATGCAAACAGACGTTTGGGCAACAGTCTTTTTTGTGACCTTAGGCACTCTTCCATTTTTTCTTTTAGGCGCAGCCGTCTTGAACACTTTGGGTCTTTACCCCCCTCCTGAAGGTGACATCATTCAGACCCTATTAAATATGTTCACCACAATTTTAGGAACCTGGGCCAAATGGTTTTTTATTCCGTTAGCGTTTTTTGTGCTTTTCTCAACCTTGCTTTCAGGAACAGCAGCGTTTACTAGAACGATTTCAGACTATCTCATTTCAATTGGTTTGGTTGCTGAAAAAGCAAACACTCGAAGGGATTTAATTAAGATTATTGCATTTGTCATACCTTTGTTTTCATCCATTGCTTATTTTTTGCTGCCAAACCCTATAACGCTTTTATTAATTGCTGGAATTTGGGCGGCACTTGGATTGCCAATAATCAATATTGGCGCCCTGTACCTTACAAGTAAATTAAGCCGAGAATTACAACCCAAACCAATAACCAAAATCATTCTGTGGATCACTTTGATTTTGCAGGTCTCTATGGCCTCGGTAATCTTGTATAGCCAAATAATTGGCTTTAGCTAAGATTAAATTTTTAAAAGCTCTTTTTATGACATAAAATGCACGACTAATTTGAGAAACGGCTAATGAGCAAGCAAAACAACAAAAGACACTACATTCACCCAGAAGGCTGGAGGTTTGCGGGAATCTTATTTACCACATCAATGATTCTTTTGTTTTTATCTATGCCAACTGCGCTTGTTACAGCTGGTTTCCTCCTTACCTTTTTTGTTTTATGGTTTTTTAGAGACCCTGAAAGAGACACCCCACAAGATCTAAATTTAATTATTAGCTCAGCAGATGGAAAGGTGTGTTTAATTGATGAAGCTTACCCACCAGAAGAATTGCCCATGGAAGCAGAAAAGATGAAGCGGATCTGTGTTTTTATGAATGTATTTAATGTTCATGTTAACAGGAGCCCGATACAAGGCAGGGTAGAAAATATCGTATATAAAAAAGGGCAATTTTTAAATGCAAGTTTAGACAAAGCAAGCGATAAAAACGAAAGAAGCAGCTTGATTTTAAATTCCGAAAATGGAGCCAAAATTATAGTCGTTCAAATTGCCGGTTTAATCGCTAGAAGAATTCTAAGTTTTATCTCATCAAGCGACCAACTTAATCAAGGCGAAAGATTTGGGCTAATAAGATTTGGTTCAAGGGTTGATATTTATATGCCATTGGATGCAGTAGAAAAATGTAAAGTTGGCGATAAAGTTGTTGCAGGAGAATCAATCTTGGCCGCCCTTAAATAACAAATGAAAAAATTAGATTTTAAAGTTCTTCTTCCTAGTGTTATTACCTTAACAGGTCTTAGCTTTGGCTTGAGCTCAATTAGATTTGCTCTTGAATCAGATTTTAATTTAGCCATTATTTGTATTCTATTTGCAGGAGTATGCGATGTTTTGGATGGTATGTTGGCTAGACATTTACACAGTGAATCAGATCTTGGAGCTCAGCTAGATTCTTTGTCTGACTTCTTAAGCTTTGGAATTGCGCCTGGACTACTTATTTATATGTCAATCTTTAACCAAGATAGCAGCATAGGAGCATTCGCCGCTTTAGCCTTTATAATTTTTTCCTGCTTAAGATTGGCTTTATATAATGTAAGGCTAGAGAAATCTAAGGCCACCGACGGAGAACCTGAGCACTTTTTTAGCGGTATCCCCACTCCTGTAGGGGCAATTTTAATTATACTGCCATTAACACACTCATTTATGGGTTATGACTGGGCCTATGAAAACCTTAATTTTGTGGCTGGCTATATTATTTTGATTAGTGCCTTGTTAGTCAGTCGAATCCCAACTTTTTCAATTAAAAGAAAGCAAATATTTATTCAGTCAAAGCTAGGTTTTTTAGTTTTATTTTCTATCACTGCCTTAAGCATAATTAATTTTCTTTGGATAACCATTAATGTCTTAGCCTTTATTTATTTGCTTACCATCCCTGTCTCCATAATAGCCTGGCAAAGCGGTGCTAAGCAGAAGCCCTGATTAAACAGGGCTTCTTTCAAAGATGCACTACTTGGTATATTTGTAATAGTCTTCCATAGGAATCATTAAGTGAGCGTAATCTGTCCCTGCAAACATTACGTAGGGCGCTCCACTCATAAAATCAGTAGAAAAATTTTCAAGGGTCGCAGGATCTTTTGGCATTAACATTAGATGTGGTCCAGACTCAATCCACTCTCCAGGAGTTGAATCCTCCTTGTTAAAGACCCCAGCCTTGGTATTATCCTCTCCCATGTCTCCATTCAGCATCCACATGTAACTATCCCTTTCCATGTTTGGTTTTACGCCCTGCATGTATGCCATCATCCATTTCATGCCTTCATCATCATGACAAACTGCCATAGCTTCATGAGGATTCTTCCAGCCATTTTTTGGATATGGTCTTGGATTTGCAGACTGGCATGTCCAGCCATTGGTCCCTTCTCTAAGCACTTTTCCATCCGAACCTATAATTGCTGCATTATCTCCAATAAAAGAAGGAGCGGCACTTGAATAGGCCCATATTTGCCATTTATCAGAGGTATGAGATCCATATGGCTCATAAGCTGAAAGTGAGATTGAGATAGAAATTATCAATAAAGAAAATAAGCTAAATTTTTTATACATTTTTGTTTCTCCTGTAAACACACTATAGTTATTCATAGAGTAATTTAATTATGAATACGTTTCTTAAAATTATTGCATATTTTTGTATCGGCACAACTCCCATTCAAATTCTAATTATTTTATGGGGTATGCAGGTTGTGTTTTCATCGGATTATGGAATTCTGTCATTGTCCAACATTGAATTTATAAAAAACTACTTCACATTATTACTTCCAATAGTTGATTGGTTTTATTCCTGGTTTTGGAATGCCTGGCTAGATTTCATTTTTTCATTACCTCTAATTATTTCTCAAACTTTTAAAGCGATTGTCAGCACTTGGCTTGGTTTTTGGATACTTAAAAAAATAAATTAACACTGTGAAAAAAACTCTGCTTATCTTTGCATTCTTCCTCTTGGCATTTATTGCATGGGCTTTCCCTTATATCGATGAATTGCGTGACCAAGGCCTAACATTTGAAACCGCATACGGATATTTTTTTGGTGGACCAGACCATCCTTTCAACCCTAACGATGCGGTTCCACAGCTTGATTATTCAAAAGAAACTTCTTGGGCATCTCTGCCCTTAAAAGAGGATGAAGCTGACTTAATTCCAGCAGGAGAAGAGGGCATCGATCAATTAAATTCAAAGGTAGATGTATTTTTTGTCCATCCCACTGGATATTTAAAAGGACATACCTGGACTGATCCCCTAGAAGAAGAGTCAGCAACAAAAGAAAACACCCAATGGATGATGGCCAATCAAGCCAGTGCCTATAATGGTTGTTGTAGCATTTATGCCCCTCACTATCGTCAAGCATCTATTTATAGTTATTTTGGGACGGATGAGCTTCGTGAGGAAGTTCATGCTTTTGTTTATCAAGATGTAAAAAAATCTTTTGAGTATTTTATAAATAATTTCAGCAATGGAAGACCATTTATTCTTGCAAGCCATAGTCAAGGCACTCACCACTCCATTAGATTGCTAACAGAAGAAATAGACAAAACAGATTTGTACTCAAGGCTGGTTGGGGCTTACATTATTGGAGGCGCAATTTCTAAAGATAGAGTGAATGAAATGAGCAATATTTCTATTTGTGATAGTCCAACACAATTAGGATGTCTTGTGCATTGGGATACATTCAATGTGACTTTTTTAAATAAGGAAATGCCAATTTATAAAAATAATATTTGCGTTAATCCTATCACTTGGAAAAATGAAGGGACCTTATCTGATTTGTCTGATGCCAAGGGTGCTGTTTATGCCTCAGGTGAATTTGCTTTAGACTTCGTTGGGGATGATGGCCCTAAAGGAGAAACTTTTGGTCCCCTAGAAGCCCCCCTCAAGCAATATGTTCAAGCTCAGTGTAAAAATGGATTGCTATTTGCATCTGACCAGACTGGAACTAGATTTCAGGCATTTGGTGGCTCTTCAGGGAATTACCACGGTTTAGATTACGCGCTTTTTTATATGGATATTCGAGAGAATGCTAAACTTAAAGTTAGGACTTATCTGGACAATATTGCCCAATAAGACAAAATTTATTTATGGTTAGGGATTGAGCTGGCAAGTAATTCTAGGATTATTCTTAATAGTAAAGGAAGGAATTCTTGTTAACATATATTCAATTCAATAATTTATTTTTAAGGACAATATGACAGATTCGATTGCCACCCTATCTCAAGAAAATGATATTTCTATTATCAAGCTCGATGATGGTAAAGCCAATGCTTTTTCCTATGACATGCTTGCCCAAGTTAACCAATTGCTTGCAAAAGTCCCAAAAGACTCAGGAGCACTTGTTATCACTGGAAGAGATGGCCTGTTTTCAGGGGGGTTTGATTTAAAAACATTAGCAACTGGTGACATGGAAAAAATTACAAAGATGGTTCAACTGGGCTATCGTCTTCTTTTAGAGCTTTATTCATTTGATAGGCCAATTGTTGCAGCTGTTTCTGGCCATTCAATTGCACTCGGCCTGTTTGTGACTTGTTCGGCTGACTATAGAATTGCCGTGGATGGTCCATTTGTCTGCCAGGCAAATGAAGTACGAAACAATATGGACATTCCGACACAAATCATGGAAATTCTAAAAGCCAGAGTTAATAAGAATTATTTTTATCCTGCAGTTTTTCATGCAGATGCATACTCTTTTCAGGATTCAATCGCTGTTGGCTATATTGATGAGGTTGTTCCGGAGGATAAATTTATGGATAGAGTTATGGAGAAAGCTACAGAGTTAGCAACATTACCCCATCCCTTTTATGCAAATACCAAAAAATCTGCTCAAGATGATGTGAGGCAAAAGATTTCAGATGCGATAGAAAAATACGAAGAAATTACAGGGCTCAAGCAATAGAACTGAATATTAAAACGATATAGACTAACCCCAATGACAAAATATAAAATTTTTATTCCTGAGCATTTGCGCGCATACAGACCTAGACCTCTTAGATGGCTGGGTAAATTTTTAATGAAGATTACAGGCTGGAAAACCACCGGCCACCTCCCTAAAGATGAGCGCGTGGTCCTAATTGCTGGTCCGCATACCTCAAATTGGGATTTTGTTCTTGCCATGTCATTTATCTTGAGTCTTGATATTCATCTTCATTGGGTTGGAAAACATTCTATTTTTAAAAAAGGTTTTCGCAGATTGCTGAGAAAAATGGGAGGCATTCCAGTAAACAGAGCAAATCCAGAAGCTCTAAAAAATGAGATTTATAATGTTACTGAAAAATATAAAGGCTTCATAATCGCTATTGCACCAGAGGGCACTAGAAAAAAAGTTGATAGATTAAAATCAGGCTTTTTACGAATTGCTAATGAAACCAATAGCAAAATCATGATGGCTGGAATAGATTTTTCAAACAAGACAATTGAGCTGGGTGATTTTTTTAGCCCCACGGGCGATGTAGATCAAGATCTAAAATTTATAAAAGAGTATTTTGCCAACTTTGCAGGGAAGCGCCCAGAACTTTCATAGCCTTTCAATAAGCTCTTATTGGAGAAAAAAATGTTAAAAAAATTCTTTCTTTCTCTTTTTGCTATTTTGCTTGCCTTGCTCTCAATTGCTTTATTTAGAACTTTCATGCATGCAGCTCCTGATTCAGAGTTTGTTGAAGTTAAGGCTGTTTCTATTGACGAGGCCAAAGCTATCCAAAATTTGGCTGCATCCATCAGATTTCAGACGATCTCATATCAAGATAGAGAAAAATTTCCTCAACAAGAGTTTGATAATTTTATTAACTGGGCGTCAATTACTTATCCCGAGTTTCATCAAGCATTAAAACTTGAGCAGTTTGAGCATTCCTTGCTTTTTAAATGGGAGGGCAGCGATTCAACATTAGCACCAATTTTATTTGAAGGTCACTATGATGTCGTTCCAGTCATTCCAGGAACCGAGGATCTATGGGAAGAAATGCCATTTGCTGGGACAATTTCAAATAATAGGATTTGGGGTAGAGGAGCATTAGATGACAAAAGTGGAGTCATTGGGCTAATGGAAGCCGCTACACACTTAATTCAAAAAGGTTTTCAGCCAAAGAGAACCATTTATTTTGGTTTTGGTCATGATGAGGAGATTGGCGGTGGTGGGGCGGCCCTGATTACAGAAAAACTAAGAAAAGAGGGCGTACAACTTCACTGGTCACTTGGCGAGGGATCATTCGTAAATAGAGGATTTTTTCCAGGTGTAGACAAATTGGTTGCTCCAATCAATGTTGCTGAAAAAGGAATTATGAATCTAATGATTGTGGCAACAGCAAAAGGAGGGCACTCATCAACACCTCCAAAAAGGACTGCAGTGACCATATTGGCTGAAGCTTTAGTAAAGCTTGAAGGTGAACCTTTGCCTGGGAGCTTAGAGGGACTAAGTGCAGCTATGTTTGATGAGGTAAGCAAACATATGCCATTTGGTTACCGTTTTCTATTTGCAAATAGATGGCTATTTGGAGGCATGATTGATGCACAAATGTCATCAACACCAGTTATCAATGCGATGATTAGAACAACAACTGCACCTACAATGTTGAATGGGAGTATAAAAAGCAATGTGCTGCCGATAGAGGCCTCAGCATTAATCAATTTTAGACTTCATCCCAGAGATTCTATCGATAGTGTTACAGAGCACGTAAGAAGAGTTGTTGGCTCGGAAGAGGTAGAAGTGCGTTCCTTAGGCGGGATGGAGGCATCAGCTATTTCATCTTGGGCATCTCCCGGATTTAAGATTGTTTCAGCCTCCTTGGATAAAATTTACGGCGATGTTGTTTCTGTTCCTGGGCTCATGATCGCAGCATCAGATACCAGACATTACTCTAAAATTGCTGATAACTCTTTTCGCTTTAACCCATTTTCTATACTTCCAGAAGATATGACAGGTTTTCATGGAACCAACGAAAGCATAGATGTTGATAGTTATGTTGCAGGCGTTAAAACATACATTGAAATTATTAGAGATGGCTCAAGCAGCTAATATTTTAGAGAAATGAATCCTCAATATAGACTGCACACCTTTTCTAATAGCAGCGACAATGAAGCCCAACTTAATGAAGCTCAATTTCAGTCAATTTATGATCTAAATCAGGCAAATACTCCTGAGGTTGGTTCGCTTGAATCTATTCAGCACTTAAAACAATTAATTGAATTTAGTTCATACAATTTATTAGTCTTGAAAGAGGATGAGATTGTTGGGTATATAATTTGTATGAGAGAGGGCTCTGCTTATGGGTCTGAAAATTATAAATTCTTTACCCAAAGGCTGAAGAAGTTTCTCTATGTGGATAGAGTTGCAATTGATGAGCAACACAGAAGAGCGGGTCTGGGACAAGCTATCTATGAAGACATATTTGCACAAGCCATCAGTGATAGTTTGCCTATAGCACTAGAGGTAAATACTCAGCCTGTTAATCAACCCTCGTTAAACTTTCATGAGAAGATGGGCTTTGATCGAATTGGCGCTAAAGACTTTGATGATCATAGCGTTGCTTACTTTATTAAATAATTTATGAAGCAAATTTTATATACCTTCGCACTTACTATCTTTTTGATTGGTTGTAACAATGCTCCTCAGCCCCCTATTCAGCTTAATGATTTGAGTGATGAAATTTCTGTTAAAACATTGGGAAAGAGGTTAATTGATTTGCCTTTTGGCTTGAATGCATTGGAGCTAAGTGAAGAGGAGGCTCAGGAAGTTTTTATTGCCGTCCATGGAGGAAGCAGTGAGGGCTATGAATGGATATACCCCATTAAAACAATTGATACAAAGCAAAAGCATATGCACTTTTATCGATGGCCAGATAATGGATGCTTTCAAAGCTCTGCAGAAGAATTAGCAAATGAGATTAGCAATTTATTAAGTCAAAACAACTCTTATAAAAAAGTAACATTAATGGGCCATAGTTATGGAGGAATATTGGTTGCACATGTTTTAAAGCATTGGAATGCTGATACTCCATTGGAGGTGCATGTTGTTGCTTCTCCTTTATTGGGCACGACAATGCTTAGAAACATATGTGGCTATGCCCCCATTGAAACACTCCCCAACAATTCATCGCTTTTTGAATGGAGAACCCAGCATCAGCTAGATAGCGCATTTAAAGATTTATCAGAAGATCCGCAGCAGATAAACATCAAAGGCAGTTTAGTAACTGTGCTTCCGGATACATATAAAGGTAATCGACTGGGACATAATTGGTCTATCAGCTGGGTTGCAGATGAGTTTTTTTAATTCCTTAGCCTCTATTTAATAACACCTTGGCTTAAGTTAAACTAACTTTTTTTAAAACAAAGATCACCATGCCTCTTCCAAAAATTTTACAAGATAATTTAGCAATCCCTGTAATTGGCTCTCCACTTTTTCTTGTCTCTGGACCAGAATTAGTTATTGCTCAATGCAAGGCTGGAATTGTGGGCTCATTTCCTGCATTAAACGCCCGACCTCAGCACGTCCTTGAAGAGTGGCTGCTAAGAATCAAAGAAGAATTAGCCCAAGCAAAAGCTGAAAACCCAGATTTACCAATTGCGCCTTATGCAGTTAATCAAATTTGTCATGCATCCAATGATAGGTTGATGGGTGATATGGAGTTATGTGTAAAGCATGAAGTGCCAATCATCATCACTTCGCTTAGACCGCCTGAAGAAATTGTTACAGCCGCACATTCATACGGCGGCCTTGTTTATCATGATGTCATCAGTGTTCGACATGCAAAGAAAGCTGCTGAACAAGGGGTTGATGGTTTGATTTTAGTTTGTGCGGGAGCCGGTGGCCATGCTGGAACGCTATCACCCTTTGCATTGGTCAGAGAGGTCAGAGAATTTTTTGATGGGACCATTATTCTTTCTGGCTCTATCAGTTCTGGTAGCGCGGTCGCATCGAGCTTAGCACTAGGTGCCGATCTTGCATATTTAGGAACCAGGTTTATTGCCACTGAAGAAGCCAACGCAGATCAGGGATATAAAGATATGCTTATCGACAGCGTTGCTGACGACATCGTGTATTCCTCTTTGTTCACTGGCGTTCATGGTAACTACTTAAAGGGTTCGGTTGAAAATGCTGGTTTAGATCCCAACAATCTCCCAGAGGCAGACAAATCGTCAATGAATTTTGGATCCGGTGGTAACACCGATGCAAAAGCATGGAAAGATATATGGGGTTCTGGTCAAGGCATTGGCTCAATTAAAGACTCGCCATCTGTGCAAACGTTAGTGGATCAATTAACTGAAGAATTTAAAGAGGCCGTTGCCGATCTAAACCAAAAATCTACTTACTAGCTTTAGAAGAATTTGGTTTGACAATGACGATGCCATTATAAGTCTCCATCTTTTCTGTGCTCACTTCGATCAACTTCAAACTTTTCACCATACCTTGCTTCAAGCTTATCTTGGTTTTCTTTGATGACTTCATAGGGATCAAGTTTTAATGCCATGCAGGCAGTAGCCCAATACCACATAATATCTCCAAGCTCTCTTTTCATATGAAAAATATTGTCTTCTGATGCTGGCTTTCCTTGAAGGAACATCTTCTTTACTATTTCTACAAATTCGCCTGTTTCACTGCCCAGCCCAAGCGCTGCCGTTAACAGTCTTGCAGATTCTATGGGAGACGAGGAATCAATTTCCTTCATGCGAGCATCCAAACTGCTTTGATCCAAGCTTGGCTCACTTGTTACCTTGGTAACAAAATCTCCATAACTATTTAAGAACTCTCTAGCTTCATCACTCATAAAAATCTCCTATTGTTTAAGTGGACTAATTTTCCAATCAAGGGATTCAAGAAAATTAGATTCGGTAGCCTTTTCTATATCTAACACTACATTATTTTTTAAATCTATGCCGCTGATCAAAGCATAGTCTTCTAAAGATCGCTTATCTCCCAGGTTCATGGGTTCCTCAACTTTGCCAGCAAATAAGTCGTTGAGCCTATTTAAACTTTTATGATCTAATTCAGTCCACTTAATCGCTCTTTTTTGATCATCCTCTGGATCCCAATGAAGTTTTCTAGGTATATCGCTAGTATCCGTATAAAGATGAAATAAAGGCACATCTGGAATATGGAAAAATGAGTAGCCACGAGTAAATGCGCGCAATGCTAGAGAAAGCTCTTCCCCATAGAAATAATAATTTGGATCGTAAGGAATTTCTTTTACAAAAGCACCTTTTGTAAATATGCAGCCTGCTGCCATCAAAATTGCATGAGTAATATCATTGTGTTTTGTTGGAATACCTATTTGGCGTGAAAATGAACCTTTTAAAAATAAGCTGTCTTTTCTATAGGTTATAACTTGGGTGTGCTTGTCACCTGTATTTAACTCAAATAAACCCTTGTCAAAATCTAAAACTTTAAAGCTTCGTGGGTAAGAGGTGATAATTGGTTTTTTAAAATAATCATCATCTGCTTGATTGGCAGAAATTTTTTCTAGTTGTTTAGTAAAAATAGCATCCCAATCTGGAGCAAATTGCGTATGGGAGTCAACTTGCAAAAAGAAGTCTTCATCATTAAAAAAACTTTGCGCTCTATGTCTTGCCCAACATGGCCCCTTTGAAAACAATGGGTCTACATGCTCATAGTGTATTTGATTTGAAAAAGCAATTTCATCTATTTTAATTCCATGATCTGACTGATCACAGACACTAAAAACAAGATCTTCTTTTTTTTCAGCATTGTTATAAGCGCTGAAAATTGTAGATACCAGCAAGGGATCTTGGTAGGAGGCGATTGAAATAAATATGCTCATTTTGTATGCGTTCTTTACTTGGTTAGCATACAATTATTTGTACCCATGAATAAGGAATATCCAAAAAAAATTGCTGATAATGTCATCATGTATGCTGCTGACCCTATCTTGTATGTAGTCGATAACTTTCTTAGCAATGATGAATGCGACGCTTTTATAGAAGCCTCTAAAGGAAAGCTTCAACCCTCAACGGTTATTAGCCCTGATAAACACATACAACATGAAAGCAGAACCAGTGAAAATTGCTGGATAGAGCATGATGCCAACGACATCGTCCATGAAGTTAGCAAAAGGTTTTCAATTCTAGTACAAATGCCAATCAGGAATGCAGAACAGTATCAGCTTGTTTATTATAAAAAGGGAGCTCAATACAAGCCGCATTTTGATTCATTTGATTATGAAACAGAAGACGGAAAAAATAATTGGGAACCAGGGGGCCAAAGAATGATTACCGTTATTGCCTATCTAAATGACGTTGAGGAGGGCGGTGAAACCGGGTTTCCAGAACTGGGAATTAACATACCACCCAAAAAAGGTGATGTGGTAGTTTTTCATAACACTTTGCTCAATGATGCAGCCACTCATCCAAAAATTAATCCACGATCACTGCATGGCGGCATGCCTGTCATCAAAGGCGAGAAGTGGATGGTCAATCTTTGGTTTAGAGAAAATCTTAGATACTAGCTACTTTATTTTTAAAGAATTCTGACTGGTCACAATATTAAATAAATGATCTTGCGCCTCTGGTTTGAGCTGAGCCACGCCAACTGCTAACACATCAATAATCGCCATATAAGCCAATCTTGAAGTGAGGGGCCTGGTCAACCTAGCATTTTCTCCCACATCGATATCCAGTGAAATGTCACATATCCTGGACAAAGGCGTATTTGACGGCATGAGCCCAATAACAATCACACCAAAGCTCTTAACAGTTTTAATACTTTCAACTAGGGCGGCAGTATTGCCGGATTGGGAGATGGCCACAACAACATCTCTATCATTGAGTGAATTTGCTGACATAAATTGAATGTGAGGGTCAGAAATACAAGAGGATGGAATCTTAAGTCGAAAAAACTTATGTTGAGCATCCATGGCTATTGGCACGGATCCGCCAAATGCATAAAACTCTA